>Ga0208243_1000013_pt1 | contig 338654 bp, 293 predicted proteins | sample Subbio2Aug_QV12A_FD_184826 | JGI IMG/M metagenome (GOLD analysis project Ga0208243, IMG submission 184826) | Serpentinite rock and fluid subsurface biosphere microbial communities from McLaughlin Reserve, California, USA - CR12Aug_QV12A (SPAdes) | ecosystem: Environmental > Terrestrial > Deep... | reverse complement strand
ATTCGATTCTACTTTTTAGCTTTTGAGCACCTTCTGATTCCAGAAACTGGGCTATCGGAAGCCCAATGCACTCGTGAATGTCGCGGTCGGTCATTTTTGACCAAGCCCCATTCAGATAGGTTATTTCAAGCTTTTCATTGAGCTTGAATACGATATCCTGAATATTGGAAATGATCTGCTTATACTTTCGCTCATTTTTCAAGGCTCTTTTATAGCTCCGCCTTTTTAATGTCAAGTTGCAAAAAGCTTTGGCAAAAATTCTAGCGAATCTAATTTCATCCGGATTAAGTGCTTCATCTTTTTGAAGCCAGTTAAATCCCAAAACTCCAACTAATTGATGACTACAAATAATGGGAACAATAAAATAGTAAGAGATATGTTGATCAAACAATGAGCGCGTTAAATCCTGATCATTTGTGTTGAATGTGAATTGGCTAATTTCTCTTCCTTTCAAAAGTTCTGATTTCCAGTAGGAGATCAGCTTAGTGGAAACATTGCCAAATTCTAGACTTTCATTTATTTTTTCATGCTTTTTATTTCTATTTACGGAGTAAATTTTAGAAAAATATGGAATGAATTGCTTAGCTGACTTTTTAAGAAAATATATATGATCTGCATTTAGTACCCCATTGAGTTTACTAAATGTTTCTTCTATTTGTTTTGTTTTAAGTTTTGGGTTCTCAAGGATTAAAAATAGCTCCTCAATAACTGAAAAGATTTGTGATTTGGCAGTGTCAGTCTTTTTCATTTTAACGAATCGGTAAAATCTATTTAAAAACTACAAATAAAACAAGCAGGAATTATCCCATGGTTTTCATTTTATATAACCACGGGCAAAAATCATTTTTATGGGGAATAATACTCTAATTCAAATTCGTAATGAACTTAAAATAAAATAGAACAATAATTTAATAAGTGAAAACATTGATCTTTGATTAGGAGTGGATTATTGTATTCATAAAACAATTTATTTTTGTATTTTAGGTAGATTTTTCTTAAAGCTGAAAAAAAAATCCTGTTAGCCTATTTAGGAAAATTTGGTTTTCAACTGGAGCCCACTTCATTTAAGTTTTTTCTATTTTTTATTAACTCCGTAAATATCGAATATTTTTTTTTAACCGATTTAACTTTGACGCTAAGTGTCGTAGCGATTTTTCAAAATTCATATTTTTTATAGGACTTCATTTTCCTAGTTTGTAAATGCATTTTATTAATCTTTTTACTCTTTTTATTTATGTTTTTTTCCTCTGCTTTTCTAATCTTTTAAACTTTGGACATGGCAGTAAGAATAGTAATTGTTGAAGATGAACAGGCTTTAGCGGAAAACATCGCTGAATATCTTGTCCAACACGGATACGAAGTAGTATCAATCATTAAAGGTGAGGATGATATTGACACCTTGATAAAAATGAATGTCACTGCAGATATTTTTTTGATTGACATTATGCTGGAAGGCACTTTAAATGGAATTGAGATAGCTAGAACCCTGTCAGAAATGTATCCCGAAAGCAGGGTTATTTTTTCTACAGCATTGGCAACTCGGCCTATCCTGGATCAGATTTCTTTTTTTAAACATGAAGGATACCTGCTCAAGCCTTATAGTCTTAAAGTTTTAGAAACAACTCTTTACTTGGCAGTCAAAAAAATCTCCAGATTCGATGAATTTGCCTTGGGACATAAAGAGAAAAAAAGGAATATTATTCCTGTTCGTGAAAAAGGAAAAACAATCCTAATTGACGAGAACGATATTTATTATATTAAAGCTAAAGGTACAATTACAGAGATTTATACGGAGAAAAAAGTCATCAAAACCCGAGAACTTTTAAAAAACTTTTTGGAGAGACTAAGTTTAAATGAATTTGAAAGAATACATAAATCATACGTAGTTGATTTGTCAAAAATAAATTTCTTAAATTCGAAGAAGTGTGGAATTTTAAATTTTGAAATTCCGGTTAGGAGAGGGAGTTACAAGCAATTGATGGAGAAGTTAAATGAAATAAGGAAGAATTAAAGTTATATTTTCTTCTTTTTTTAACTCTGTTTTTTTTATCAATTTTTTTATAACATTAATTCATTTTTGAAGCTAAGTATTTTGAATGGTTTAATTTGTTTTTTTAAATGAATGCTTTTTTAAGGGTCCTATACTAAGGATATGCCCTTTCTTAAGTTTGAGAATTTGCGTGTATGAGGTAAATATGAGTGCTTTTTGGAGGCTTATGAGGTTAATGTGATCAAATCAAATATGATTTTTTTTCATTGGTAATTACATTTGTTTACGCTGGTATTCCTTAAATCAATGGTAGTTTGAACAGTAAATTAGGTGAATATGAATTATTGAATTTAGGTTTTTAGTTGGGCATGAGTATTTCAAAAGTTAATTTTCTCTTAGGGTTTTATCCTTGTTTAAATTCTTGTGTGATTGATAACATTATTTATAATAAAATATAAGATCGACTAATTATTTAAAAAAATTATAAATCATGATTTTTACACACCATTTAATTTACGCTTTAACTCATTTTATTTACAAAAATACTCTTATGATATATGGTGAAATTAAAGGGTTTAGTCAATTTTTTAATATTATGATAATGAAAAGGTTATTGTTAATACTTTTGATTTTATGGTCTAATTTTTCTTTTTCGCAGGACAATTCCTGCAGGATACCTAATTCATTTGAAATCCAGGTAAGTTCTAATTTTTCGGGATGTTTAGGATCTAATCTTGATATTAGAGTTTCCTCTGAATCAGTTCCTTCACCTAGATTCTTTTGGTATGATGATCCATCTCTATCTTCTCCTATTTTTATAGGAAATGTACTGAACACAATTATTGATCAAGATAAAACCTATTACATTCTGGTAGAAGGTACAGGGGTCTGCAGATCTACCCTTGAAAATGCCAAAATTGTTTCTGTAGACGCTTTGGATTCTCCTAACAAACCCACACTTCCATTGGGAGATTTATACTTTTCACCTCAAGGAGTGGGACTTGATATTTCTTCGAATCTTGCTGATGATCAGAATGGTAGTGACTTTGAAATTGTTTATTTCAACTCATTTAATCAAATAATCAAGGTTGGTCAAACGCTGAATATTTCTTCTTCATTTCCTAGAGGAACATACAAGTATTCAGTAGCTTCCAGGAGTAAGGCTTCAGGCTGTATTAGCGACAAAGTTCCTTTTTCTGTTATTGTAGAAGATCCAAATATTGTTCTTGAAAATTGTGGTTCTGCCAGTTCCTATACCATTCCTAATTTAAATTGTATCGCATGTAATGTGTCTAATCCCTCTCTGGCTGTTGATGCTGACTTTTCCACTTTTTCCCAGATTTTGACTTTTGCAAACCCATTTAATGGATTTATTGGTCAAAACTTAATTTTCCCCAACCTTGGATACCAAGGAGACTCCGTAAAGGTATTTCTTTCCTTTCCCGGAGGTTTTCCGAAAGGGGGTAAAAATTCTTCACTTTCGTTTTCATTGATGAACGGAACCCGCAGGGTAAGTAAAAAAGAATATTTTCTTACAGCTCCTGAATTAACTGTCAATGAACAAAATGGTGTTTACGTTTTTTCGTTTTTGGCTGATCTGATTGATAAAGATGAGCCTTATGTTAGTGTCTTGGTTAAGAATTACTCTACTACTCAAGAGGTAATTCAACAAATCAATGTGCATGGTGCAAGCGTGATTTTGGCAACCCCAACTTATCCGAAAGACCCAATCAAAATTTGTCAGGGTGAATCTGCTTCTCTTTTTGTGGAAAAAGGTGAGAATACTTTTTTGAGATGGTAGTTAAATGAAGGGGATCTGGTAGAGTTGGGTTCAGGCCCTGTTTTTCAGTCCCCAGTTTTGAATTCACCGGGTTCTTACGTGTATTGGCTGGCAGTATTTAGATCTAATTGTGAATCACCTGTACGTATTCCCATTACTGTTCAAGTACTTGAGAGGCCTCGTTCTGAAGATTTTCTGGTAGATTTTTCTCCAAATTATTGCATCGGAGATTCGATTGAAATTAATCCAAGGATAAACCCCGCTAGCCAAAAATTTGAAGAGTTCTCCGCTTTTAAATGGTATTTTGATCCCAACGGAATTAGTCCTGTACCCTTAGGTCAGCCTTCTCCTAACAGCCATGGTTTTTTTGTGAGCCAAGGAAAGTTAGTTAATCAAAACGCTGAGCTAGGAGAATATGTGTTTTACATTTCTGCTGTTTCTGATTCTAATTGTGAGACTTTTCCTTCACAATTCAGAAAAGTCAATTTTAAAATAAATCCACGTCCCGAGGATCCCATTTTTAATTCCAATTCTCTGGAATTATGCGAAGAAGACCTTCCAAAAGTATCCGATTTGAATTTGATTTTTGGAAAAGGCTTGGTTTGGTATGATGAAAAGATCGGTGACTCCGCTCTTCCTCTTGACCATTTGCTGGAAAATGGAAGAGAATATAAAGCCAAAGCCATCAATGAAAGTGCTTGTTTGAGCATAGGCGTAGACTACGTAAGGATTACAACTATAGAATGTAAACCCAAATTATTTCTCCATAAGAAAGCATTGAATTTTAACCCAATAGCTGGGGACACGCTATCCTACTCAATTAGAGTTGAAAATAGAGGGATTCGAACTGCCTATGATCTGCAGGTGACGGACAGCCTTCCTATGGGAACGGTTGTGGAAAGCACGTTCCCGTCTGGCGAAGTTGGTCCGGGTGTGGTGGTTTGGAGTCTGGACAGTCTTTCGGGAGGAGAATCGGTAGAGTATGAGGTGTTGCTGAAGGTAAGCGGGGATGTATCGGGCGGGACGGTGTTGGTGAACAGGTCCTACCTGAGTGGATCGGAAGTACCTGGAGGAGTGCTGGAGAGCGAATCGGAAGAGGTAGAGGTGTTATCCGAGAGTGCGCTGACCCTGAGCAAGGAGCTTGAGGGATCAGGTTCGGGATATGTGGGAGAGGAGTTTGGATACAGGATAGTGCTGAAGAACGGAGGACCGAGTACGTCGTATGGTCTGACCCTGCGGGACACGCTACCTTCCTTTATGGAGTATGTGTCTTCGACGGGAGGTGGGCAGTACGAGGGAAGTTCCGGAGTGGTGAGTTGGTCTGTTGATCGTCTAGGATCTGGGGATTCCCTGGTCTATGAGCTGAGAGTTCGAGGTGTATCGGAGAGTTCGGGCTTTACCAACAGGGTGGGTGTATATGATGTATCGGGAAAAGAACTAAAGAAGGCAGAGTCGGGCCAGAAGCGTTTGGAGCGAAAGGTACCGGTTCTGAATATGGAGAAGAAGGTGTCGGTAGGGGAAGGAGAGTCTGTGGTAGCGGGGACCGAGGTGGGTTATCGCATCCGAGTATGGAATACAGGATTGGGGACTGCCTATGATCTGCAGGTGACGGACAGCCTTCCTATGGGAACGGTTGTGGAAAGCACGTTCCCGTCTGGCGAAGTTGGTCCGGGTGTGGTGGTTTGGAGTCTGGACAGTCTTGCGGGAGGAGAATCGGTAGAGTATGAGGTGTTGCTGAAGGTAAGCGGGGATGTATCGGGCGGGACGGTGTTGGTGAACAGGTCCTACCTGAGTGGATCGGAAGTACCTGGAGGAGTGCTGGAGAGCGAATCGGAAGAGGTAGAGGTGTTATCCGAGAGTGCGCTGACCCTGAGCAAGGAGCTTGAGGGATCAGGTTCGGGATATGTGGGAGAGGAGTTTGGATACAGGATAGTGCTGAAGAACGGAGGACCGAGTACGTCGTATGGTCTGACCCTGCGGGACACGCTACCTTCCTTTATGGAGTATGTGTCTTCGACGGGAGTGGGCCAGTACGAGGGAAGTTCCGGAGTGGTGAGTTGGTCTGTTGATCGTCTAGGATCTGGGGATTCCCTGGTCTATGAGCTGAAAGTTCGAGGCGTATCGGAGAGTTCGGGCTTTACCAACAGGGTAGTTGTTTTGGATTCTGGACTTAAAATAAAGAATGAAGCACAAGCACGTGAATTGAGAATAACCAAAAAGGAAAGTAAGTTCTTGTTCAATAAAAAGTTTATTCAAGCGGAAGACTTTGAAAATGGAGATACAATCAATTATTTAATTGAAATAAAGAATATATCTGATTTTGAGATTGACTCAATTTATGTAATTGATTCATTAAGCAATAATTTCAAATTTTTACGCTCTAACTATCCAGTGAAATTGGATGATAAGAATGTTTTAAGATGGGATAAAATCAACTTACAAAAAGGTGAGTCTCTGACCATATCATTTGATGTTAAAATACAGGGTATTTTAGGTGAAGAAGGATTCCCCATCAGAAATACTGCATATTTAATAAATCCAATTGATCCAAAAATCTGGGTGTCTTCTATTGACTTATGGGTCGGAAAAGTTCGAAGACCAAAAATAAGTATCAATAAAGAGCTTGAAAATAAAAGTTTTAATGTTGGAGAGATTGCGAAATACAAAGTAGTTATTTCAAATTCCGGCGACAGCTTGGCAAGCAACCTTGTGTTTAGAGACTTTGTGCCTGAACAACTTGAATTCTTGAGTTTAAATGAATCTTTCGAATTTAAAATTGAAAATGGCTATGTCGATATCTATATTCCAAAAATTGAAATTGCTGAAAGTATAGAGCTTAATCTAAACTTTTTAATAAAAGAATACCACAATAATATTATAAACAGAGGGGAACTTATACACACAGGTTTCGATACGCTCTATGTAGAGTCGGATCCTGTAGTCTTTAAATTGATTGACTTAAATATTGAAAAGAGTGTTGAAGCTCCTGTTATCAAACTATTTGAGGAATTTAACTATCGACTGAGAATAACCAACAAACTGAAAGATTTGGCAACGAATGTTCTTGTGATAGATACATTGCCTAAAGAAGTTCAGTTTATCAAGTTTCTTGATCACAAGGGATTAGCTAGTTACGATCCATTTTCAAATTCCATTACTTGGAGAATTCCCTCATTGGGATTAGGAGAAACCTTGGATTTGTTGGTTGAGGTTAATGCTTTAGAAGTAGCAGATGGGATAAAAAACACGGCATTTGTGGAAGGAAATGAAATGGATGTGGATTTAAACAATAATTCTTCCACAGTCTATCATAAACAAATGAGAATAAAAATACCGAATGTATTTACTCCAAATAATGACGGATACAATGATCGATTTGAAATTGAGGGGATTGAAGCATTAGCTCAAAATGAATTGATTGTTGTGAATCGTTGGGGTATAATCATCTACAGATCAAAAGATTACCAGAATGATTGGAATGGTGGAATATTGAATGAGGGGGCCTATTATTATGTCCTTACCTGGAGAGATAGAACCGGGAATTTGGAAGAATTAAAAGGGTACGTAACTATAATTAGAAACTAAAATGAAAAGATATCTCTTCAGTTTCATTTGGCTAATTATTTCAAGCAATCTTTTGCTAGCTCAACAAATGCCCCAATTCAGCCAATATTTGTTTAACCCCATTTACATTAATCCTGCCTATGCTGGATATAAGGGAGATACATTTATCCAGACTTACAATAGATTTCAATGGTTGGGACTCAAAGGTAGACCTGTCAATTATGGTTTGGCAGCAGATGGAGCAATTGAGCGATTTAATTTGGGTTGGGGCGTGCATGCCGGTAATGAAACGATAGGTTTTCAAAGGAATTCAACATTCCAGACTAAGTTGGCATATCATTTAAGAATCAATCGTTTATCCTATGTAAGCTTTGGGACTTCTATAGGTTTTTGGAATCAAAAAATAGATGAAGACAAGGTGGATCCTATTCAAAAAGATGATCCATTATTGAATACTAACTTTAACTCAATTTTTTACCCTGATCTGGGTTTTGGAATTTTCTACTATCATAAATATTTTCATATTGGGGGGGCTATGTATAATATCCTAGGTGAGGATTTTCTTAGAAACCCAAGTTTTCCGTATATCGAATTAAAGCAATCTTTAAATTTTTCCGGAGGCTTTAGGAAGGAATTTCTTGAAGGAAGGGCGATTGAAGGTTCTTTTTTGCTTTTGGCAGATAATAAATCTCCTACTCGGATTGATTTAAATATGAATGTTTTCTTGAATGATAGAATCGGTGTAGGATTGGGGTCAAGAAATCAAATTAATTACTTTGGTATTTATAGTAAACTTAATTCATTTAATTTATTGCAGTTTATTATATCAACTGAGATAAGAATAAGTGATTCATTAGAATTTGGATATTCTTTTGATTATGATTTTAAAACTTCATTTCAACAGTTTAATTCACATGAATTATCTATTGGATATAGAATAAAGAATAAAAATTTCAGTGTGTTGTCTCCTAGATATTTCTAATATGAAAAATATATATTTTATTTTCGTTTTACTTTTAGTGTTCAGTTGTAAATCTGCTGAATCGTTTTTGAAAAAATCTGAACTTCTTCGTGCTGAAGCAAATTATGAAGAAGAACTTTATTTCTTAAAAAAATCATTTGATCTTAAACCTTCTGTTTCCACAGGTAGAAAAATAACTATTTCATATTATTCGCTTAAAAACTATCATCAAGCTGAATATTGGTTTAAGTGGATTAGGTCCAATTCAAAAATTTCAGTAAACGATCACTATATTTTAGCTGAAATATTAATTAGTAATGGTAAATATTCAGAAGCCAAATTTTTACTTGAAGATTTGGCAACACTTGATGAAATGCAAACATCTTCGTTTAAGTGGCAAAATTTGATTAGAATTACCTTTGACGCTTTAAATCTAGTTCCAAATAATCCCAATAAATACATATATTCTTACAAAGAGGTCAACTCTCCTTATTCGGATATTGCTTTATTCTCAGACAACACCAGTGTTTATTTTCTTTCTAATCGCTTGTTTTATGGCCAGGGAAATAAACCTTATCTTAAAAACATCTCTTTGGAAAATATTTATTATAGAATATATGAAATAGACTCTTCGGGAAATGTTTTTGAATCTGGACTGATAAACAGTACAGTTAAGAGTGATCAAAATTATCACCTTGGACCTTTTTTTCTGCAAGATTCCTTATTTGTATTTACCTTCTCAGGTTATAATCCAGAAATTTTTAAGCATAAAGAGAGTGTAATTAAACCACAAATTCTTGTTCACGAAAAAAATGAATTTATAAAGCTTATCTCTGGGGATTCAGAGCAATTTTTTGTTTCTGATCCCTATTTTGATAGCAAAAAACAAAGAATCTATTTTTCCTCAAACCTACCGGGTTCTATTGGAGGTTTGGATATTTTCTATGTCAACTATGATTCTACTTCAAAGAAGTGGAGTGCGCCAATAAATGCTGGGGACATAATTAATTCACTTGGAGATGAAAGAGCTCCTTTTCTATTTGAAGATAAGCTCTATTTCTCATCTAATGGCTTAGGTGGTTTAGGGGGGTATGATGTATTCATTTCTGACAATGGAGATAATGGTTTTTCAAAGCCATTAAACTTGGGAATCCCTTTTAATTCCAGTGCAGATGATCTGTTTTATTTTTATGATTCAAAATCACAATTTGAGTACGTTACTTCTGACAGGGATGGAGGCGTAGGTTCAGATGATATTTATAGGATAGAAACAAAATTTAACTCCGAAACAAAAATTGGGTCCTATGGGCAAACGGATGATAAGCTGATATCATACACTTCTTTAGTCGAATCACCTGATTCATCGTCCTTAGTTAAAGATCTTTATTATTTAAGAATTCCATTAGTTAAGCTAATTTCTGACTTTGCTAAAATTCAAGAGGATAACCCAATTTTCTCAGGAGATCCTATACCTAATGATTCGGTTAAAGCGTTTTGGGAAAATTCATTTCAATTAATGGCGCTTCGAAATAAAAATAGTATCCATTTAAGTTATAACAGGTTTAACTCAGATGTTTTTTCTTTGGTAGCAAGTGAGTTAAGGAAAAATTCTTCTTCCAAAATAGAGATTAAATTCTATTTTGAAGAAAACAGTGTAATGGATATAAGAAATTTCATTTTTTATATTCAATCCGAAATAATTAAGAACAACTTAGATCCTGAAAGATTTGTAGTAACAAGATTAGAAGATCTATACTTGGATGATTTATCATTGTTGTACTATTGTTCTTATGCAAATGAGAATTCTAATTTTCTAGGTTTTAATATTATTAATTCTAATGAAAATCTAACTGAAGGTCGAGATTATCCTCAATTAGGATTGCTTAATCTGAATTATTATTCGAATTTCAATAATCTATTAGGTATTCATCATGTAAATGAGTTTTCCGGTCAATTTGGTACAGATGTAAATTATTTTATGGTGGTAGGAAGTTTCAGAAATCAAAAAGATGCCGAAATTTTGAGAGATAGACTGAGTTTGAAACACGGAGATTATTCTTTTGATATATTGCCACCAACTACCTTATCAAAACATTATCGCGTTACGGTATTAAATTCCTATTGCATTAAGGATATACTTCTTTTGTTTGATAATATAAGGAAGGATTTGAAAATATATGATGCTTGGATTTTGAGTTTATAATAAATAATTAAAGGGTGGATTAAATTGAAAATGTATGAATAGGTTTATTTTAACTTTCATTTGCTTAAATATTTTATTGGTCAATAAGTATGCTTATGGTCAGGATGGATTCAATAAATTTTCCTTTGAAGCCAATGTTGGATTTAATCATCCAATTGCACCGCTTTCTCCTGGTTACATGGTTCCGACATTGAATTTTGGTCATTTAGAGCTATCCGGAAGACATATGTTCAATGAAAAATTTGGAATAAGTGGGACATTGGGAACAGGTCAATTCAGAGAAAAAAAGGGTTCTCCTGATTTTTCAACCGACTACGTAAATGTTTCTTTTTCTTCTGTCCTTAATTGGGGTAGAATTATGTCATTTGAATCTTTCACTAAAAAGTTTATTATTTTAACTGAAACCGGAATTGGTGTTGGGTCATTAAATCAAAGTAAGAGGATCGCATCTATCCTAGAAGGGGGAAATTCACCCGACTATGACTCTGATTATGTATATAACTTTGTTGGAAAGATTAGGTTACTTTATTTCCTAAATCCAAAGATGAGTTTGCAGGGTACATTTGGAACTTCAATTAATGGAAGGCAGAGGTATACTTTTGATGGTACTCAATTTAATCAAAAAGGTATTCCTTCCCAGCCTGAAATACCGTTTATCCATGCAATGGGCATTTGGTCTTCAGCCTCTTTAGGAATGAATTTTTATTTTGGAAATTTTGAAAATCATGCAGACTGGTTCATTAGTAATGACCCATATTTGACTAAATCTGAACTTAGTCTAGCTATAAATGAAATTAAAGATTACCTCAAAGACTCTGATGGTGATGGTGTTCCAGATTATGTAGATCAAGAAGCAAACTCTGATCCCAATGCAAGGGTAAATACTTTAGGAGTTTCACAAGATTCTGATGCCGATGGTACTCTTGACCATCTGGATAGGTGTCCGTTTAACCCTGGGCCATCATCAAATTTCGGCTGTCCTTTAGAAAAACCACAACATTCTGTTGATTATTTTAAGAAGGCAATTCATGAAGGTTATCTTAACGTTTATTTTGCTTTTGATAGTTATAAACCCAATAATTTTTCATTAAACACTATCAAAATGATTAGTGAAGTATTGAATTTAAATCCAACCTGGAAGATTCATGTCAATGGGTATGCGGATGAAATTGGGCCTGATGGCTATAATTTCTCTCTCTCTGAAAAAAGAGCTAAAGAAATTGTGAATCGGTTAATCTCTTATGGAGTGAATTCCAATAGGATAACCTACACAGGTAAGGGAGAAGATAAAAGCATTAATAATGTTTCTAAAGAAGCATTGATGTTGGCCCGTCGTGTAAGTTTTGAAGTTATTGAGTAGCCCTAAATTTGAAATGCAAGCATGCGTTACAATTTTATCAATTGTAATTCCTTAACTATTTCTATCTAAGATTAAGATAATCCTTTTCCATTTCCGTTAGTTTATGCTAACGGAATGAAAAAGGATTTCAAAGCAGTTACTAAAAGCCCTTTCCATTACATCGCTCCGGCTTTTGCCGACAGCTTTGGATGGAAAAGGCTTTTTTGATTTTTGAAAGTCTTTCTAGGCAGATTTTTTTAAGTTCTTAATTTGAAAAATAAGGGATGCTGTGACCTGAATTCTGGATTAAGCTAGCTCAGGGTATTCGGAGCGGCCAAGAGCTTCCGGCATAAAGCTCTCCCGCATTTCCCCGCTGGTTTATTCCTTTTCCTCTTGGCCTTGCTCCCCCCTGAGCTGGTGGCCCTCCATAATTCATGTTTCACTAAAACAAACAAAGAAATGGAGAATCAAGGAAAAACATCGGACTGGATGGAAGTGGCAGAAGTAAAAATCAGCTATCAGCCGAAAGTAAAAGCATGCGAAAGACCAAAAGTGGTCAGCTCAAGGGCGGCATTTGAGTTGCTCAAGAACAACTGGGATCCCAATACACTGGAGTTTGTGGAAAGCTTCAAGATTATCCTGTTGAATAGAGCCAATAGGGTACTTGGCGTATCACAAATCGGAATAGGAGGGACTTCATCGGTCGTGGTGGATCAGAAGTTGGTGTTTATCACAGCACTTAAGGCTAATGCTTGTGCCATGATACTGGCCCATAATCATCCCTCGGGCGATGTGTTCCCTTCCGAACAAGATAGAAGAATCACTAAAAGACTGGTGGAGATGGGAAGAATCCTAGACATCTCAGTTCTGGATCATATGATTATCAGTCCTGATAACTATTTCTCATTTGCAGACGAAGGGGAGCTTTAAGGCTCTCCTTTTCTTATTTTAGCTAGTTGACTTTTTTCATTGAGTGGGTTCCCCCACTCAATGATCCTGCATATTAAGTTTATAGAGATAAAAACTGGGTAAGCTTAAATTAAAAGACAAGATTGTTTTAACCTTGTCTTCCTTTAAAGACATGTAGAAATTTGAATTGCTTAAAATTTTCAAAGATTGTCAAATATTTTTTCATGAATCATGTCAATGAATAGAAAGGTTTTCATTGCATTAAAATCTTGGCTTTCTCGATTTTGGCTTGTTTAAATCTTTGGATTTACTGTCCAAAATCTCTTTTAAAGCTTTCATTTCTTCACTAACCTTATTGTCTAGAATTTTGGCATAGTGCTGCGTTTGTGCAAGCGATTTATGCCCGAGCATTTTTGAAACAGTTTCTAGTGGGACACCATTGGCAAGCGTTATCGTTGTAGCGAAGGTATGCCTTGCAATATGAAATGTCAGCTCTTTTTTGATACCGCAAAGATCAGCGATCTCTTTAAGGTAGGCATTGGTCTTTTGATTACTTGGGGTGGGCAGGACCTTACCGGTAAGTTCTACTATCGGATGATTTTTGTATTTCATAATTATCTTCATTGCTTCTGGAAGCAATGGAAGTCGGGTAGGAGCTTGCGTTTTCTGTCGATGGGTAACTAGCCAAGTTTCTCCATCCATACCGGTAATTAATTGATCTTGTCTTAAATTTTTGACATCAATGTATGCCAGTCCTGTGTAACAGCTGAAAACAAATAGGTCTCTAATCTGATTTAGCCGGTCGGTTGAGAAATTTCTTTTCGAAATTTTATCAAGCTCTTCATCGCTTAAAGCTTCTCTATGAATTTCTCTTTTCGTTAGTTTATAGTTCAAGAACGGATCCCGTACCAACCAGCCTTTCTTGACACAATCAAGAACGATCTTTTTCATGTTGGCTAAGTATTTCACCGTGGTATTGTGAGAACATTTCCTAACTGACTTAAACCAATATTCATAATCTGAAATGAATTCATAATCCAATTTTCTGATTTCTATGTCATCCTTACCATATTTCCAGAGGATAAATGCCTTGGTGTGATCATAAGAAGTTCTATACCTTTCCAACGTGCCGGGAGCAAATTCAGAGCCCACTAACGAACTCATATGTTCATTATGGCGCCTGAAAATTTCAAGAAGGAATTGATTTTCCTCACTTTTCCCCAATAATAGATTCCTGAGCGAATCCGCGGTTACATCTTTTCCTTTTTCCATCAATTGTATTCGAGCTTGCATGACCTTGATCCTCACTGAATCCAGGTAGGCATTAAGTCTTAAAGCGTCATCTTTGTTGCCCGTAGCCATTCCATTCTTTGAACTCCATCGTTTTTTGGACCAATCAAGTTTGGTTGAAATCTCTCGGGATTCTCCATTGACAGTTATTCTGAGAAAGATGTGACGAAGGTCTCCTTCTGAATTTTTCTTCGCTTTTAGAAAAAAAGTCATTCGGAAAGTTTTTTCGATCATATGAATAGAATGTTTATGGGTTTACAAATCATTAATTTCCGGCTAATCGATCTTTCAATTTCATGAAGAGATCCCCAGTTGGCTTTTTTTTAGAATAGCCTAAAAAAAAAAGCGTACTTAAATTTTTAGCTATAGGACGTGGACTTTTACGCTTTTTTTATTCGATTTTGATTGATTTTTTTTGAATTAAAACTAATTAGGTAATTAATAAAACATATAAAATAGTTAAATTTTTATTTCATTAATAATAGTTGAATAGTGAGTTTTAAGTGACTGATAAACAATTGTTTAAATTGGTTTATTAGCTTGGGATTCGTGAAAAAGAAAAAGCCTAACAAATTTCTTTTGTTAGGCTTTATACACAATTGAAAACTAAAAAAGCAGAGAGTGGGGGATTCGAACCCCCGGTACAGTATAACCCGTACGACAGTTTAGCAAACTGTTGGTTTCAGCCACTCACCCAACTCTCTATTCCCTTTTGAATAGTTTCAGAATTTGATCTCTGAGGCTTCAAAGTGTTGCAAATATAAGCCAATTGAAAAGATTTTCGCAAGTGGCAGTCCACAAACAAATTCACTTGGATTAAATCCTCAGTAATTCCCTGAAAATCAAATTAAATATTTTATCGAATCCCTGAAAAATGTTAAAAATACCCACTTGTGGGTATTTTGATGAAGTACAGATTATTCTATTTTTGACTCAAATAACTTTGCACTATGATTATTCAAACTTTAAACTGTGATTTTTTAATAGAAAGCTCAGGCGCCTCTACTGGTGAGTTGTATGTTTATTCCCATTGCAAAGATGAACTTCAACGATTTTTTGGATCTGCTTCCGTGGAATTTTCACCAAAACCCGATTGGAGATTTAGAGCAATTACAGGCAAACAATATTTGGTTCATGCTTTGATTCACATGGTCAAGGAAGTAGACTATCCAGCCTTTCCCTTCAAATCGTCTGTATGGGTTTGAGCTGCCCTTGCAGGTGGTTTACTTCTCGCAGTCATTGATTTATTTTCAAAAAATCTTCTTCAAATGCTTTTTGTTCCGATCTCGTGACAAAAAGCATTTTTTGTTAGTGCTTATACTTTTTCTTGTAGTGATAAGAATATTATAAGGAAAATGAAGGAATTTGAGTATATAATTCGCTAAATGTCTTATTTTTTTTAATAAAATTTTTTATTCAACTTTCGGTACGTTCAATTCAATAACGCCTACCGCCATGATAAGTACTCCTGATATCGAAAACCTTGTCCCGGAATTCCTAATGGAATCGGGACATTTCTATCTGGTCATCACGGATGTGGAAGGCCGGATATTGAAACATAACCGGAACTTTGAACGACTAAGTGCCAAGCCTACCAATAAAGAGTTTTGGAAGTATTTGTCCATCAATTCAGCAGAAGAATTCTGTTATTCCATGGAGTTGATGCTCAGCGCACCCAAAATCACTCGACACCTCCTCCTCGAGCATCCTAACGCCGCCGAGGAAAACTTCTCTCAGATTTGGTGGGAATTTTCGGTCATTACAAATCCGGATATGGATATTTCAGCCATTATAGGTATTGGGGTTGGAATGCAGTTTCTGGAGCAGGAAATGCCTTGGAACAACCTGGTCGATGTTCTTGGATTTGGTAAGATCACGCTTAATTCATCCATGGAAGTAATAGGCTGGGATGAGCGAATTGATAATTGGTTTTCTCCTACGACTCAAACCTGGCTTAATAAACCGCTGAAGGCTACCACACCATTTAAGGGATTGGATGACCTGGAGTATCGGTTGAATGCCGATGCTAAAGAGTTTAATCCGGTTTGCTTTCTTATTCAAACCAACGAAGGTAAGTTCTCCACTTTTGCTACATTATTGGCCTCATGCGGAGAAGAATACCACCTGTTTTTGGTTCCGAAAGAAGCTCAGATTGCGCCAACCTCCCTGCTAAAAACCGTGGTCAACCAAGATATACTGGAGTCTTTTCCTGATGCTGTCTTCGTTTTGGATAATTCCGGCAAAATCCTTCAGCAAAACGAAATGGCCAAAATAGTAGGTCGAAACTGGAAAGGGCGAGCATATTCAGAAGGATATGTACTGACTTTTCCCAATCAGGCCAATCGATTTACCAAGCTGGTCAAAGCACTTCAGGAAGCAAAATTGGGTGAAGTAAATGAAGTGGAGATCAAACTTCTCAATCCTGATAAGGAGTTTTCATTCTGGAGCGCCCGTGTAAGTCCTGTATTTTCCGAAACAGGTTCTTTAGAGTCTATTTGGGTACATGTCAAAGACCTTACCGCTATGAAAAAACAAATGCAAGAACTGAAATTAGAGAATGAACGGTTGAGGGATATGGCTCTGCAACCTTCACATATTCTGAGAGGCCCACTTTCGACCATTCTTGGGATTTTGGAACTGATCGATAAAAAGCAGCTCGATAAAGAGAATCAAAAACTATTTGACTATCTAAAACCATTGGCAGCTGAAATGGATCAATCCATCAGACAGCATGCAAAAAAAATGAGTGCCTTTGATTAAGGCACTCATTTTTGTTTTCAATTGATTCTTTTTTAAGGTTTGAGCACTTTGAGCCCAATCGCTTTTATTCCGGGCAAATCAAACTGTCTCATGTATTGAACCAATACCACTTCTTTTGTATCAATTGGTAGATCAAATGGAATCGTATCATATTTGGTAAAGGTATTGCCAAATCCTTCTCCTAAAGGTTGTCCTGATTTTGAATCAAAAATGGGCACATTAAGGAGTTTGTTTTGCAATACGGACTTACTCGAATCTCTGGCGATCACTCGGATGTAGCAATTTGAATAGCTATAATCTTCCGTGTATTTGACGGCAATCAAACTTTTACCTTCCAAAGAGGACAATTCTCCTAAATCAAATAGAACAGAATCCTGTTCTGACCAGGTAGCATCTTCGAAGGATTGAAACTGTTCAAACAACCGGTCTTCCGAGCAAGAGCTTATAGCCAGGAGTAATGCAACCCACACTGAGCTGATTATTCTATTCATTTCCTTCCTGATTAGGTCCCTGATTTCTTCTTGGGGGAAATCTCCTTTTTTGATCTTGAGCGGATGGTCCGTCCAATTTTGGTTCGGATCGTTCAGGTCGCGGTTCGTTTCGCTGTTCTGGACGTTCAGGTCTACGTTCCTGTCTTTCAGCTTTTGGCTGATTTGGATTTCCTTGCTGGGAAGGATTTGAGTTTACCTGCGGGTTAGGATTGGGACGGTTTCGATTTTTCTTCTTCTTCCGATTTTCTCCTCCCGACCTTGTTTCTGGTCCTGCAGAATTAGGATTGTTTGGTCTTTGTGCAGGAGCAGCAGTAGTTCTGACTTCCTGAGGTTTTTGCGCTGGCCTTTCAGCATTGGTCTGGATTGGCTTGGTCTGCGCTTCACCAGGTTGACCTTCGCGAGGACCTTTCTTTTTCTTCTTTTTCTTTTTGGAAAACTTCTTATCCAAAAGCTCAAGTTCACGGGTAGACTGAGCTGCCAAGTCTTCAATATCCGTGGATTTATCCACCTGTAAATTGAATACTTTGATCCCCTGTTCGTTTAACTCCTGGATTTCCTTTACCCGATCACAGGTAATGCTGTGCCAGTCATTGTCATTGTTATAGCTAAACCACATAAGCTTACGGAAGATATCCGTTTTCTGTAGCTTGGCTGGTCCCTGTTCGGTTTGAAGCGGTTTTTCTACCTGTGGGATGTCTTTGATGGCATCCATATAGGTATCGAGCTCATAGTTGAGACAGCATTTGAGTCGTCCGCACTGACCTGAGAGCTTGCTTGGATTTAGAGAAAGATTTTGGTATCGAGCTGCTGAGGTGGTGACATTTTTGAAATCTACCAACCAGGTAGAGCAGCATAGCTCACGTCCACAAACGCCAATGCCTCCAAGTCTTCCTGCTTCTTGGCGAAGGCTGATTTGTCGCATTTCCACCCGGATTTTGAATTCTCCGGCGAGGAGTTTAATCAGTTCTCTAAAATCTACCCGATCCTCAGCAGAGTAATAAAAAGTTGCTTTGGAATTGTCTGCCTGAAACTCCACGTCAGACATTTTCATCTGCAGATTCAGTTCATCTACAATTTGCTTGCAGCGATAAAGGGTAGGAACTTCCCGATTTCGGGCTTCTTCCCATTTCTCCATGTCTTTTTGATTGGCGACGCGATAGATTCGTGTGATGTTATCATCATTGCGAACCTTGCGCTTCTGCATTTGAAGACGTACGAGTTCACCTTGGAGTGATACATAACCGATGTGATGTCCACTGGGTACATCCACGACTACAGGGTCTCCGGTATTGAGAGAAAGGTAATCTACGTTTCGGAAATACTCTTTTCTTCCTCCTTTGAACTTGACTTCGACAATGTCAAAATGGTCCACTTGGGGGATGCCCATGTGGGAAAGCCAGTCAAAAGAATTCATTTTATTGCAATCGCTCGTGCCGCAGGTGCCATTGTTTTGGCAGCCACCGGTACCACCCGAGGTGGTGGAGCAAGTACTACATCCAGCCATAATTGATATATTCAGGGCTTTCGCCTCGTTTCATTTTTGGGTTTATTTCACATTAATTTTAAGATATCCTGTCCGATATCTCTTCTAAAGTAAGCCTTTTCCCAAGTGATATGATTCACTGTGGCATAGGCATTTTCCAAGGCTCCTTTGAGGTCCGAGCCAAATCCTGTGATTGCCAGTACCCTGCCTCCTTGGTTGACCAAGTCTCCCTCTGGATTTAAAGCCGTTCCTGCGTGGAAAACTACACTTCCATCCGTCTTTTCCGGTAATGAAATTGAAAATCCCTTTTCATAAGATCCCGGATAGCCTCCACTGACCATGACCACAGTGGTGGAGTAGTTTGGAGAAATTATCAATTCATATTGATCTAGCGTCCCTGTAGCAATTCCTTTGAGCAAACCCACAAAATCGCTTTCGATTCGTGGAAGCACTGCTTCGGTTTCAGGGTCACCCATTCGCACGTTGTATTCAATGACAAAAGGCTCTCCGTTGTTGTTCATCAGGCCGATGAATACGAACCCTTTATAGTCAATCTTTTCTTTTTCCAATCCGGCAATGGTGGGTTTCACGATTTTTTCTTCCACCTTTTGCATAAATGCGGAATCAGCAAAAATCACAGGACTGACTGCGCCCATGCCTCCGGTATTCAACCCGGTGTCACCTTCTCCGATTCGCTTGTAATCTTTAGCCTCGGGGAGGATTTTGTAGCTCTTACCATCCGTAGCCACAAATACAGAAAGCTCTATTCCTGTGAGAAATTCTTCGACGACTACTTTCGAAGAAGCATCTCCAAATTTGGCCTCGAGAAGCATTTCTTTGAGAGAGGATTTTGCTTCTTCTAAACTTCCGCAGATCAAAACACCTTTGCCTGCTGCCAGACCGTCAGCTTTGAGGACGATGGGCAGGGATTGCTTTTCCAGGTAAGCCAGACCAGCATCAATTTGGTCTGCGGTAAATGTTTCGTACGCTGCAGTCGGCACCCCATTTCGCTGCATAAATCGCTTTGAAAAGTCCTTACTGCCTTCCAGAGTAGCTCCCAATTTGGAAGGCCCCACCACAGGAAGGTGTGCAGTCTCAGGTTGGGATTGTAAGAAATCAACCAAGCCTTTTACGAGCGGTTCTTCTGGACCTACCACGACCAAATCAATGGATTCGGCTAAGATAAACTGATGAATGCCCTGAAAGTCTGTGGCAGAAAGTGCTACATTTTGAGCGATTTGGGCAGTTCCCGCATTTCCGGGAGCCACAAAAAGACGGGAACAATCCGGACTTTGTACGATCTTCCAGGCAAAGGCATGCTCTCTGCCTCCGCTTCCCAATAAGAGTATGTTCATGAACTCAATTCGTGTTTAATTGGCATGCTCGGAGATGAATTTGATTCGGTACACCCGCAGTTCGTCTTCTGCGAAGTCCTCACCATCCAGCTCTTCCAATGCTGATTTGATATGATCGGTTTCCGCATTCATAAAGTAATCATGGAGGATTTCTTCCCGCTCCTCATCCATGATGTGATGAATGTAGTAATCGATGTTAAGTTTAGTTCCGCTGTAAATGATCTGCTCAATTTCTTGTAGCAGTTCATTCATAGAGATGCCTAGGTTTTCGGCGATCTCATCCAGATCAGTTTTGCGGTCAATCTGCTGGATAATTGAAATCTTCACCTTGGATCGGGTTCCGGAGGTTTTGACCACCACTTCTGCGGCGGTTTCGATTTCATTTTCTTCCACATAAGCCGAAATCAGCTTTAGGAAAGATGCGCCAAACTTGGCGACCTTGCCCATTCCTACTCCATTGATTTGTGCAAGTTCTTCTTTGGTAGTAGGGTAGACGGTTGCCATTTCTTCCAAGGAGGGATCTTGGAATATGACATAAGGAGGTAGGTTTTTCGATTTGGCTACTCGTTTTCGCTCAGCTTTCAGCAATTCAAAGAGCTTCTCGTCGTAAGCTGGTCCCGAATTGACTTGAATATCCTGAGTCTCGGTTTCTGCCAGTTTTTCGAAATCATGATCCTTGTATAAGTCCACCGAATAAGGGGCCTCCAAAAACTCTTGACCTTTCGGAGTGAGTTTGAGATGACCATAATTTTCGATGTCTTTTTCTAACATGGCCGCGATCATGGCTTGGCGAATGACGGAAGTCCAGTGCTTGTCACTCTCCTCTTTTCCTACTCCAAATACAGGCAAGGTGTCATGCTTGTAGCTGATCACATAATCATCCATTTCCCCTCGGATTACTCGTACCAAGTGCTCAAGCGTAAAGCGTTCGTTGGTTTGCTTCACCGCCTCCAAGGCAATGACTATGTAATCCAATCCTTCGAATGTCTCGCGCTCCCGCTTGCAGTTGTCACAAAATCCACAATCCTCATTAAGTGTTTCTCCGAAGTAATTGAGAATGAACTTACGGCGGCAAACCCCTGTCTCCGCATAAGCTGACATTTCCTGAAGCAGAATCTTGGCATTTTCCCGTTCGGTGACTGCCTTGTCTTTGTTGAATTTATCCAGCTTGATGATGTCCTCATAGCGATAAAACATCAGGCAGTGTCCCTCCAGTCCATCTCGACCGGCACGTCCAGTCTCTTGATAATATCCCTCCAAAGACTTGGGTACATCGTAGTGGATCACATAGCGAACATCCGGTTTGTCAATGCCCATTCCAAATGCAATCGTTGCGACAATCACGTCCAATTCTTCGTTGAGAAAATCGTCCTGGGTCTTGATCCTCACGGCCGAGTCTAATCCTGCGTGATAAGGTGCGGCATTTACCTGATTGACTTTCAGAAGCTCAGCGATTTCTTCCACTTTTTTTCGGCTGAGGCAATAGATGATTCCTGATTTCCCTTTATGCTGTTTGATAAACTTGATCAGGGCCTTTTTGGACTCATTTTTCACCTTTGGCCTCACTTCGTAGAAGAGGTTGGTACGGTTGAATGAAGATTTGAAAAGGTCGGCTTCTTCCATTTGTAGATTGCGCTGGATGTCCTGCTGCACTTTTGGGGTAGCAGTGGCAGTCAATGCAATGATGGGAAGGTGAGGGGCAATCTGAGCGACAATGGATTTGATTTTCCGGTATTCCGGCCGGAAGTCATGACCCCATTCCGAAATACAGTGTGCCTCATCAATGGCTACAAAACTGAGATGTGCTTCTTTGAGAAAGGCAATGTTTTCCTCTTTGGTCAAGGATTCCGGTGCCACATAGAGTAGCTTGGTTTTCTTTTTCAATACCTCATTTTTCACTTTCGTCGCCTCAGATTTGGTGAGGGTAGAGTTGAGAAAATGAGCATTGATTCCAATCGCGTTGAGCTGATCTACCTGATTTTTCATCAATGCGATGAGAGGAGAAATCACAATAGCTGTGCCTTCATTGACGACTGCAGGCAATTGGTAGCAAAGTGATTTACCGGCGCCTGTGGGCATGATGACAAAGGTATTTCGCTGCTTGAGCAGGTTGTCCACAATCAGTTCCTGATTGCCCCGGAACTGGCTGAATCCGAAGATTTTTTTTAGGTCTGATTTAACTTTTTCTTCCACGTGAAGAAAGGGCTTAGTGGGTGATAACTACCTGCAAACAGGATTGAACGATTAGTTTTATACCTTTGTACAAAATTAATGATTAACGCAGGGAAAATTGAAATTAGCTAAAAATATTAGAAATACCGCTGTTCGGGTCCTGCAAAATGAAGCCGAAGCCATTCAAAGTTTGATTGGTTTCTTGGATGCTGATTTTGAAGCTTGTGTAGAAAAAATTTTAAACTCCAAGGGTAGGGTAGTCATCACTGGAGTAGGTAAAAGTGCTTTGATCGCCAATAAAATTGTGGCCACGTTAAACTCCACAGGCACTCCTGCCATTTTTATGCACGCAGCCGATGCGATTCATGGAGATCTGGGAATGGTTCAAGACGATGATATCGTCATTTGCATTTCCAAGTCAGGTAATACGCCGGAGATCAAAGTCCTGGTTCCGCTGCTCAAAAAACTGGGCTCCGTGCTTGTTGCCATGGTTTCCAATACTGAATCTTATCTCGCAGAGCAGGCCGATTTTGTCCTGAATGCAACCATAGGTGAGGAGGCTTGCCCTCACAATCTGGCACCAACTACCAGCACTACAGCTCATTTGGCTCTCGGTGATGCTTTGGCTGTTTGTTTATTGGAGGCAAGAGGCTTTACTTCCGATGATTTTGCCAAATACCATCCGGGGGGTTCACTTGGAAAGCAACTTTACCTCAAAGTTGGGGATGTCCTTTCCAAAAATCAGTTGCCGGTAGTGTTGGAAGATGCTAACCTAGCGCAGGTGATTGTGGAAATTTCAGGGAAAAGGCTAGGAGCTACCGCAGTGGAGGATAAGCAAGGAAATTTGAAGGGGATCATTACTGACGGAGACTTACGAAGAATGCTTCAAAAGACCCTGAATATTCAAAATCTGAGCGCTAAGGACATCATGACCGTGAATCCTAAGACCATTTCGGTCGATGAATTTGCCATTCGTGCGCTCAATTTGATGCGAAATCACAATATCACCCAGTTGGTAGCGATGGATGGAGAAAAAATCGCAGGATTTGTTCATATTCATGATCTAATGAAAGAAGGAATCGTCTAATCCAGCATGCAAGACAAACCCTACATTGTAATCATGGCCGGTGGGATCGGTTCCCGATTTTGGCCTTACAGCAGAACAGCCAAGCCGAAGCAATTTTTAGACATTCTGGGTACTGGAAGAACCCTTCTCCAGATGACTTATGATCGGTTTCGGGAAATTGCCTCTCCGGATCTCTTTTACGTGGTAACCAATCAGGAATACTTCGACTTGGTAAAAGAGCAACTTCCTGAATTGTCAGACCAACAGATTCTGACGGAACCGCTCCGTAAAAATACAGCCACTTGTGTGGCCTATGCATCCTTCAAGATTAGTCAGCAAAATCCGGAGGCAACGCTTGTAGTAACTCCTGCGGATCATTTGATTCTACAGGAAAGTAAATTCATCCAGACCCTTCAAACAGCGATTCAGGCTGCTCAAACTCCGGGCAGATTGATTACCATTGGAATTAAGCCAAACCGTCCTGAGACTGGCTATGGCTATATCCAATACCTCGAAAGTGACAATCACCACCCTTCGCTAAAAGTGAAGACGTTTACGGAGAAGCCCAATCTAAAGCTGGCGAAGACCTTTATCGAAAGCGGGGATTTTGTATGGAATTCCGGGATGTTTGTCTGGAAAGTGAGCAGCATTCTCGAGGCCTACCATCAACACATGCCTGACGTGGCCGATGTCTTTGAGGACGGCAAAGCTCATTATGGGAAAAATACGGAAGGGGATTTTATTAACCGGGCCTATACCCAAGTTAAAAATATTTCCATCGATTACGGGATCATGGAAAAATCAAATGAGGTCTATGTCATTTTAGGTGACTTTGGTTGGTCGGATTTGGGCTCTTGGAGCAGTCTCCACGAGCTGAGGGAAAAAGATGAGTTTAACAACGTCATCGAAGCCAACACCTTGGTCTATGATACTCAGAATTGCTACATCAAAACGGATTCGGACAAACTGGTGGTAGTCCAAGGATTGGACAATTACTTGGTCAATGAATCGGATAATGTCTTGCTGATCTGCAAGTTGGATGCGGAAAGTAAATTCAGGGACTTTGTCGCCAATGCCAAGAAAAAAGGGGAGGATTTTGTTTAAAACCCTCCCCTTATAAACTGACTTTTTACAATTTTCACAAACTAAAGCGTTAAAAAACTTCATCCTTAGCTTGAAGTTTTAAATCTTGTAACGGATCACTGATCACTGATCACTGATCACTTTTTTCTTTGTCTGATCGCTTCATAGATCGCTACGCCCGCGGATACGGATACGTTCAAACTTTCAATATTTCCTGCCATGGGGATTTTTACTTTTGCGTCAGCGATACCCATGATTTCCTGGGAAATACCATCTTCTTCCGAACCTAAAATCATCGCCACTGGAGCAGAAAAATCGGCTTCATACATGACTTTATCAGTCTTTTCGGTCACAGCGACAAGGGATAATCCCATTTTCTGTAAGTCACGACAGGTGTAAAAAAGGTTTTTCACCCTTGCTACAGGGATAAAATTCAGTGCCCCTGCAGAGGTTTTTACCGCATCGGAATTGATCTGCGCACTGCCTTTTTCAGGTATTACGATGGCATCCACGCCGGCACATTCGGCTGTTCGAGCGATGGCACCAAAGTTTCTCACATCAGTAATATGATCCAGCACCAAAATCAAAGGGGACTTGCCCACAGCGTAGCACTGATCGATTACATTGTCCAGCGATGCATAAGCAATGGATGACACTTGGGCTATTACACCTTGGTGATTTTTCCGGGTAATTCGGTTCAATTTGGCATCCGGTACGCGCACCACAGGGACGTTGGAAGCTTTACAGAGTTGAAGCAATTCCTTGATGAGGTCATTGTTCAACTCCTTTTGAACCAGTACTTTGTCTATTTCTTTTCCGGAATGGATGGACTCCATTACCGCTCGTGTTCCAAAAATAAAATCTTTGTCGTTGGCTCCTTTATCGATCAGAAAGCCATCCTTCCGCTTCTCCATTGGGAAATGTTTTTGAACCATACCGGCTGATAAGCTCTGGACCGGTTCAGGGTGTAGAAATGTGGGGTAAGTAGTGTCTTAACCCGGGCAAAGGTAAACCGAATTTTGGAAGTCTCGTCTATGCCGGCATAGGACCATACTTCCCGATCTTCGAAAAAGTTGACTTCCTGAGGAGGTCCCATCACGATATACACCATGCCTCGGTCAGTTTTCCAGCCTTCTTTGAAGTCGGTAAATAAGATATTTGAAAATTCAACCATGCGGAAATAGTTACGGATGAGGTCTTTGGCTACTTCCGGGTTGCGGGTCAGATTGATCCAATATTCATCCAGTGCTTTCTTCTTATCCTGTGCTAAAAGGAGTGTTTCATGCTCTTTTCGGGTAGAAATGTAAGTTACCATTTGAACCATTTCATCCCAGTCTTTCACTTTGGGAAAAGCATCATGGACGGTTTTCAGGATGATTCCTGCTTGTGAGCTCGTATCTGTCTGAAAGAAGTAATACCCCTCATCATTCAGTTGCTTGGGGATATTGGCCAGGAAATCTCCCTGATTCTCGACCTTGATTTCCTTGGAAACCTCTGCGGGTCGGGTTTCCATAGGAGGAAAAGGAACATCAAACCGTGATGGATAGAAGTAGGAGTGAATGGCAGGTTTGGTGACGGTTTTGAATAACAGGGCTTCGCCTTTGGTCAGGTAGTTTTGGTCAAAAGGGATTTCATTGGAATAGTAATAGCCAAAGTCCGGCTGATCAAATACAAATAAACCTTTCAGATCAACATGGGTCACATATTCATCCTGTTGCCTGGTATCTAAGACGGTCAATAAGGCTATGGCCGTGGACTGGTCTGCAGGCAGTTCTACCGTCTTTTCAAATAACCAATGACGGTCTGTGTCTCCCACCAAGTCTTGTGCCGTCAATAGGTTTGTCAGTGAAGAAGTGATCTCCTGCTCGTAGGATGAAAGTAAGGCATAAGAAAAGCTGAAAGTCTCGAATGTCGGGGCTTCCTCGATTTTTTCGACTACGAATTGGAGTTTGTAGGTAGTGGAAGAAAGCTTAATCGGTATGATTTTTAGCCCCAATCGGGAATACAGAGAATATCTCAATGACTGGTCTGTGGAGCTGAGTGTTTTCTGCGCAAAACCTGACTGCGATAGCAGGAATGAAAAAAATAGAGCAGGAAGTAGAAGCAGCTGTTTTTGATTCATCGGGTGTTGGTCTAGGGTTTTAAAAATTAGCCTTACTTTTGCCAAAATACTAAAATTTCGAATGGCTACCTATACAACGGAAATCGCCTCTGACAAGTTAATCAGCGACAATCCCATCCATCAAAGACTGCTCAAAGCCTATATCGCGGCAAAGCCTTGGATCTCAGGAAGTCTCCTGGAAATCGGCTGTGGCGAGGGAAGAGGCGTAGAGCAATTGCTTCCGCTTGCTGATAGCTACATCGGTCTGGACAAAATCGGCGAAGTAATCGATATGCTCCGAACCAAGTTTCCCGGAGTAGATTTTAGACAAGCTGTGATTCCACCGTTTTCAGGATTTGAGGACAATTCCTACGATACCATTGTCAGTTTTCAGGTCATCGAGCACATTCCCAACGATCAACTTTTCCTCCAGGAAATCTACCGAATGCTCAAACCGGGAGGGAAAGCCATTATTTCCACACCTAATATCACCCATACGCTTTCTCGCAATCCTTGGCATGAGCGTGAGTACAAACCACAGGAATTGATCGATTTGGCTGCCGGAATTTTTGACAAAGTAGAGGCAAAAGGGATCGGCGGAAATGAAAAGGTTTGGGCTTATCATGAGGCAAACCGCAAATCCGTTCAGAAAATCATGCGATTTGACATTTTTGACTTGCAGCATAAACTGCCTGCATCCGTATTGAGAATGCCGTATGAGATTCTAAATCGAATGAACAGAAATAAACTACATAAGCAGCAAGGAAGCACTGTGGTAGAAATTACCCACGAGGATTATCTGGTAGTGGAAGATCCGATGAAAGGCCTGGACTTATTTTACATCCTTTGGAAAAAGTAAATCCGACCAAATGCTAAAACATTAAAAAAGCGAGTCCGAAAGACTCGCTTTTTTGCTTTATTTTCTTTCCAGGATACTCGGAGAGTCGCCTTGGCTTCCTATCAAGCTTTCCAAACGCTGCTTGAGTTTTTCAGCTTCTTCGTTATAGCCTCTTTCCTGGAGTAATGGGATGAAATACTTGATCATTTCTATCGAGATCATCATATCTCGGTCATAAGGTCTTCCTTCAGTCGTGTTGAACTCGATCATGTCGAGGGATCTTTTCGAGATTTTTTCAACGATATCCAGCGCTTTTTCATCTTCACCGACTTCAAAGAAAAGCGGAACAGATTGCCCACTGCTTAGGTCGTAAGGCAGGGCTTCGTGAGGTATCGTTTCCAAACCAAAGTTAAGGAGCTTAGCAGCATCCTCCATTCGGTCTTCATCAAGCAAGGCCATTGCGATCGAATTCAGGGCACTTCGGTGATTGGATGCAAATCGTCTATATTCCTCATCCAAGTAGGCGTTAGGATCATTCATACCTCGGAAAGAGAAATTCTCCATGTAGTTTTTCATGGCTAAATCCGTATTGACCAATTCGTCCCTAACATACTCAGGCTTTTGGATAGGAAGCAGACGGTAAGCCATGCCTTCCATGACCACGTGTTCGCCGATGTTGAGGCCAATGGTAGAAAGCGAGGTATTGTTGAAATAGATCGGTCTTTCCCAATTGTTGCTGACGATCAAATCGATCAGCATCATAGTGCCTTTGGTTACGTAATTGCCCTTCAGCTGCAAGTTCATCTGCGGTACAAAAAGGTCCTTAAACTTAGGAGGGACGATTTCATCATTTGCGATGAAGCTGCTGTCTACTTCTAAGATCAGGTTTCGGGAAGGCACCATGTTGACTACACTTTTGCCTCCTGTTTTAACTTTAAGTACATCGGATCCAGCATTAAGTAGCTTCAGGTATTCTCTTGCAGAGATGGCTTGAAGTCCTTCTTTCTCGATGAGGTAAAGCACATCATTGGTGCCTTTTTGGTAGCGCTCTTTAGTCAGTGAAAACGGTAATGGAGCAGATTGATCGGCCTGCTTGGTCATTTGCTCCACATACCAATCGGTATCAAAGTAGCTCAATACAATCACTCTCACATCGGTACGGAAGCCTTCTACCTCCTGCACATACCAAAGCGGGAAGGTATCATTGTCTCCACCTGTAAACAGAATGGCGTTTGGTGCGCAAGAGGCAAGGAAGTTTCGGGCAGAGTCTACAGAAAAGTAGCGTCCGGTTCGGTCGTGGTCATTCCAGTTTTCCGCTGCCATCAATCCTGCAATTGGGAGAGTCAAAATGGTGGCGATGATTCCTCCGGTTGCCAGGTTTTTGGTGTATTTACTTAGGCTATGTGCCAAAGCCAAGGTGCCCAATCCTGCCCAAATGGCAAAGGCATAGAAGCTACCTACGTAAATATAATCTCGTTCACGTGGTTCGATCGGAGGGGAGTTGAGGTAAAGCACCAGTACCACCCCCATCATGAGAAACAGCATGAGGTTGACATAGAAATACTTGGGGTCTTTTTTGGCTTGGAAGAAAAATCCGATCAAGCCCAAGATCAAAGGCAACATGTAGTAGTTATTGTGCCCTTTGTTTTCGGTGATGTAGTCTGGAAATTTATCCGTAAATGCATTGGCAAAGCCTATCCAATTGGCGTCAATGAAGTCACTTTCCCTACCTGAAAAATTCCAAAGGAAATACCTCCAGTACATGTGACCCAACTGATGGCTGAACATGAAATACAAGTTGTCTCCGAAGGTAGGTTCCTGACCTTCTTTCAGCCCCAGTTTGGCTCGATAGATTCGCTTGTGACTTTCCTGAGTGGAATAGATTCGGGGTAAAATTGTAGTCTTTGCAGGATCGTAGGTGTTTTTTAATTCATAATCCACCACCTCATATTTTTCCTTCCCTTTCATGTAGACCGGAGCACCTTCCTCCTGATCTATCAACTGCGCAGTGAAGTACTGCCCGTGCAGCAGAGGTCTGTAGCCATATTGTTCCCGCTTTAGATAGGATACATAGCTGATGATATCCTTTGGTGCATTTTCATTGATGATCGGATCTTGGTTGGATCGGATGATGATCAAGGTATAGCTGGCATAGCCGATCAGGATAAAAGTCAAGGAAAGCAGAATCGTATTAAGCAGCACCAATTGCTTTTGGATGGAATACCTGAATCCAAAAGCCAGCGCACCTATAAATAGAATAGCAAAGACGACGATACCCGACCCAAATGGCAATCCAAGGCTATTGACCATAAAGATTTCCATGGATCCTGCTAAGCTTGGAAGCCCCGGAATGATCAGGTTGTTGATGATAATCAATGCTACGCCGCCCAAAAACATGGCGTAGATTGCACCTTTGAGTGTGGGAGTAGGATACTTTTTGAAATAATAAATCAATGCCAAGGCTGGCAAGGTGACCAAATTGAGCAAGTGGACGCCTATTGACAAACCGACCAGGTAGGCAATGAATACCATCCATCGGTTTTCTTCTTTGGGATCGGTAATGACATCCCATTTCAAAAATGCCCAAATCACAATCGCTGTGAAAAAGGAAGACATCGCATATACTTCTGCTTCTACTGCCGAAAACCAAAAGCTGTCTGAGAAAGTGTAAATCAGGGAACCTACGATACCTGCACCCATCAAAGCTATGGTCTGTTCTTTGGACTCTTGACCTTCCGTGATGGAGAACATCCTTTTTCCAAAAAGTGTAATGGACCAAAACAGAAACAGAATGGTGAATCCAGAGAATAGGGCGCTGCCAATATTCATCCAATAGGCGACCTGAAGTGGATCTCTCATGGCCAAAAAGCCAAACATCCGATACACCAAAAGCATGAAGGGAGCTCCCGGAGGATGGGGAACTTGAAGCTTATAGGACACGGCGATAAATTCTCCCGGATCCCAGAAACTAGCCGTTTGTTCGACAGTGAGGATGTATACCAGGGTGGAAATGGCAAAAATTACCCAGCCGGTAAGATTGTTGATCTGCTTGTAATTGAGCATTAATAGGGGAAATTAGAGGGACGAAAATATAAAAATTTACTCCAAGTCGGGGATTTTTAGCACTTTTTAAAACTTTCCAAAAATCTATCGGCACTTGGTCCTGTGACAAAAATTACTGTTTTGACTCTGTTTGTACCCTTAATTTTGCATCGTATTCAAAACACACTGACCATGAGTGCACAACCTAAGACATTTCAAGAACTGGTAGACGGAGATATTCCGGTATTGGTAGATTTCTTCGCAGTATGGTGCGGACCTTGTAAAATGATGCAACCCATTCTGGAAGACACGGCGCGACACATGGGAGACAAAGTCAAAATCGTCAAAGTGGACGTGGACCGCAATCCCTTGGCCGCGAGCAAATTTCAGGTAAGGGGAGTTCCTACGCTTATTCTTTTTCACAAAGGAAAAGTAGTGTGGAGACAATCAGGCGTAGTGCCTGCGCATCAGTTGATCCAGACCCTGGAATCAAATCTGATGGCAAATGCCTGATCTGCATGTGACAAAAGTCATTTTATCGGCTAAGCCACCCTTCTAATTTTACCCAACTTTAAAAAAGGACAACCTAAACACAGCAATATGAAAATTGAACAAATCTATACCGGATGTTTGGCACAAGGTGCTTACTACATCGAATCTGAAGGCGAAGCAGCTGTAATTGATCCATTGAGAGAAGTGCAGCCTTACATCGAAAAGGCTGAGCGTCGCAATGCAAAAATCAAGTATGTTTTTGAAACGCACTTCCATGCAGATTTTGTGTCTGGCCACAAAGACTTGGCAGCTAAGACAGGGGCCAAAATCGTTTACGGTCCAACCGGTATGAAGATGGGATTTGAGGCAATTGTAGCAGAGGATAATCAGGAATTCACGCTTGGCAAAATGAAAATCCGAGTGATTCACACGCCGGGTCATACCATGGAGTCCGTGTGCTACCTTTTGATCAATGAGGAAGGAAAAGAAGAAGCCATCTTCACAGGGGATACGTTGTTTATCGGTGACGTGGGACGACCTGACCTAGCTCAAAAGGTAATCAAAGACCTAACACAGGAAAAACTAGCGGCTCATCTTTATGACTCGTTGAGAACTAAGTTGATGCCTCTTTCCGACGATTTGATTGTCTATCCGGCCCACGGTGCAGGATCAGCTTGTGGCAAAAATATGAGCAAGGAGACTTCAGACACATTGGGCAACCAGAAGAAGACCAATTACGCGCTTCAGCCGATGACCAAAGAGGAATTTGTGAAAGAAGTATTGACTGGATTGACACCTCCTCCGGCTTATTTCCCACAAAACGTGTTGATGAACATCCAAGGATACGACAGCATTGACGAGGTATTGGAAAGAGGTGTGAGACCTTTGACTCCTGCTGAATTTGAAGCCGCAGCCAACGAGACAGGTGCGCTGATCCTTGATACCAGAGAGGCTCAGGTGTTTGCCAAAGGATTTGTACCCAACTCCATTAATATCGGCATCGACGGAAGCTTTGCCGTATGGGTAGGCGCGATGATTCCTGACTTGAAACAAGAGATCTTGGTGATTGCGGACGAAGGAAGAGAAGAAGAAGTAATCACCAGACTGGCACGAGTTGGCTACGATTATGCAATCGGATATTTGGCCGGCGGATTCAAAGCATGGAAAGAATCAGGTCATGAAGTGGATTCCATCACATCCATTACGGTGGATGAATTGGCAAAAATCAAAGAAGGAGATCCACAGATTCATATCCTTGACGTCAGAAAGAACTCCGAATATCTTTCAGAACACGTGGTAGATGCTGAAAATGCGCCTCTTGACTACATCAATGACAGCATGCTGAAAGTGGACAAAAATAAAACCTACTACGTGCACTGTGCCGGCGGATACAGATCTATGGTGTTCAACTCTATCTTGAGAGCGAGAGGATATGACAATTTGATCGATGTGGCTGGTGGATTCAAGGCCATCAAGGAGTCTGAAAAGTTCAAGGTGACTGACTACGTTTGTCCGACAACTTTGCTCTAATCCATACTGAAGTAAAGCTTAATACTGCAAAATGGCAGGCCTTTGGGTCTGCCATTTTTAGTTTGGACTTTTCTGATGTGATCAAAGTCACAAGATTCAAAGGCGAGCTTGACTCATTTTTGTCATCTTAAAATTTATGATTGATTAATTTCAGTGGGTTTTTATTGAGATGATAAAAATCACATCCAAAACAATTCCTCCTTCAAAGATTTTACCCTAAGCAATGAACCATCTAAGTCAGGTTTCTGATTTTAGAAAAAAAACCAGTAACAACTCAAAAACTATATGAACCAATTTATGGAATGGATTACTCAGCCTTGGCCATGGTATGTGGCAGGGCCGATTATCGGACTTACCGTCCCGGCACTATTGATTTTAGGAAATAAAACCTTCGGGATTTCATCCTCGCTTCGTCACATTTGTGCGGCCTGTGTTCCGGCAGGTATTCCTTTTTTCACTTACAACTGGAAAAAGGAAATTTGGAATCTTCTTTTCGTTTTGGGTACAGCGATCGGAGGATTTATTGCCATGAATTTCTTGGCTAATCCCAATACCATTGTTATTTCCGAAGCGACTCAGGCAGATTTGGCTGCCTTGGGGATTACCAGTTTTACGGATTTGATGCCTTCTGATATTTATTCCTGGGAAACTGTATTCTCTGCCAAAGGACTCTTGTTCTTTGTGTTTGGAGGATTTTTAGTTGGTTTTGGAACTCGCTATGCCGGTGGATGTACTTCAGGGCATGCCATCATGGGGATCAGTTCCCTACAGTGGCCATCCTTGGTAGCGACCATTTTCTTTATGATCGGAGGCTTTGTGATGACACATTTGTTGTTGGAACCTTTGATGAAACTAGTTGGATTCTAAAAAATCGAAATCATGACAAAAGTTAAAGAAAAGAAAGTACAGCCACAGGACGACCACTGCGTAGCGCCTAATTTGAGAGAAGATCATGACAAAGGCCTTGAGCTGTTGAAATACTTGATCATTGGGGTAATATTTGGGATTGTGTTTGTAAAAGCGGAGATCATCTCTTGGTTTAGAATTCAGGAAATGTTCCGCCTCCAGTCTTTTCATATGTACGGAGTGATTGGGTCTGCAGTAGTTACTGGGATCATTTCAGTACAGCTGATCAAACGCCTACATATCAAAACCATCCATGGAGAAGAAATCGTGATTCCGGATAAGGTCTTCAAAAAAGGTCAGATCATCGGAGGATTTATCTTCGGGTTAGGATGGGCGATTACCGGAGCCTGTCCAGGACCTTTGTTTGCTCAGATCGGAAGTGGATACACGGTCGTATTGGTGACCTTGATTTCAGCGTTGGCGGGAACTTGGGTATATGGCAAGTATGCTGAAAAACTTCCTAATTAAGGATATGAAAAAATCTAAAAAGGCTGCTCTTGCGAAAGGGCGGCCTTTTTTCAGTTAAATACCTTCTTGATGATAAATCGGATGAGTAAAATGATCGTGATGACAATGCTGCCTACAATGACAAATTCCATGGGATTAGCTTTGCCTCAAAACTACCCTTCGGCAGGAATAGTTTTTCCGTTTCTGGAATCTTTCTCCAAATCGCCTTCAATCTTTTTACTTTTGCATCCGACTCAAACCTACCCACTCTCATGAATTACCTTTCTAAAAGGAGGATCGCACTTGGAGCCATGTTTTTTTTCATGGGGCTTTGTTTTGCCAGTTGGGCAGCACGTATCCCTGACATTCAGGCCAAATTCCAGCTTTCCGAAGGTCAGTTGGGCACGATTCTTCTCTGCCTCCCAATCGGGTCGATGCTCGGTTTGCCTATTGCAGGCTGGTCTGTGCATCAGTATGGCAGCCGCATTGTGATTTTGCTGGGGAGTTTCGCCTATGCTATGACGCTTCCTTTGATAGGCTTGGCCACGACGACTTGGATGATCGTGCCGGTTTTAGTGGTGTTTGGCCTTTTAGGAAATATCATGAACATCTCGCTCAATACCCAGGCTTTGGGTCTTGAAGATCAGATGGGTAAAAGCATTTTGGCCTCTTTTCACGGATTGTGGAGTATGGCTGGATTTACCGGTGCAGGGATTGGAGCGGGGATGATTTTCCTGAATTTTTCTCCCGCAGCACATTATGCAGTGGTAATGGGGATTTCTTTTGTGATCATTTTCTTTTCCCAGAAATATGTCATCAACGACAAGCGGGATGCAGGAGAAAGTGGAGGGCTTGTTCTCAAAAAGCCCGACGACCTGCTGCTTCGAGTGGGATTGATTTCTTTTTTGGGGATGATGACGGAGGGGTGTATGTTTGATTGGAGTGGAGTTTATTTCAAAAAAATCGTACTTGCCGAGCCGGAATATGTGGCCTTGGGCTATGTCTGCTTTATGGGAGCCATGGCTTCAGGTCGATTTATTACAGACAAAGCGACCAACCGATTTGGAAGGATTCCCGTTCTTCAAGCCAGTGGGGTTTCGATCTTTGTGGGACTTTTGATGTCTGTCTTAGTGCCCACTCTGATCACAGCTGCGCTCGGGTTCCTTTTAGTTGGATTGGGGGTGGCTTCGATTGTGCCTGTCGCTTACGGGATTGCAGGTCGATCCAAATTATATTCTCCAAGTGTGGCTTTGGCTTTGGTGTCGACCATTTCTTTTTTTGGGTTTCTGTTGGGACCTCCCTTGATTGGATTTATTGCAGACCTATTTGATCTGCAGGTTTCCTTAGCTCTTATTTCCATCAATGGACTTGGGATACTTCTTCTGAGTAGTATCAGAAAACAGGTCTTTTTCACTCAAGAAACCATTTCTACTCCATGAGCCTTCCAGAAAGTTTCCAATTCACCAAAGAGTTTGAGGTAGGTTCATTTCAGGTTCATCCCAATGGCAATATCCGAATGGCCTGTTTGGCGGATTTACTTCAGGAGATAGCGTGGAGGCACGCAGATTCTGCAGATTTTGGCAGAAATCTCTTAGAGACCAAGCAAATGTGGGTGCTCTCCAGGCTGGAAATAAAGGTGGAAAAGTTTCCCAAATGGGGAGATCGCCTTCAACTTTTTACCGGAGGAAGAGGAGCGGAAAAGTTGTTTGCCTTTCGTGAGTTTATGGTTTGGGATCAAGATCAGCAAGTGGTGGCTCGTGCCATGTCTTCTTGGCTATTGCTTCACACCGAGACCAAGCGAATCCAAAAACCTGAACTGGTATTGCCATCGGAACTTTTTGATCCAAGAAATGCTCCTGCTTGGCAGCCTGAGAAATTAGCGGTAGGAGGAGAGCTTTCTGCCCAAGAAGAAATCCAGGTCAGACAGTCAGATCTCGACCTGTATCATCATGTCAACAATACCAGCTATATCCGTTGGGTAGAAAATTTTCTAGCTGAGGTGAGCTTTTTCCCCAAGCAGATTTCCATCAATTACCTTTCCGAATGCCTCTCGGGGGACCAGGTGATCCTTTCTCTTTTTGAAAAGGAGGCTGAAAAATTCATTGAAGGGAAAGTTGGCGACAAGTCAGTGTTTGTGGCTCGAGTGCGGTAAGCATCCTTCTTTAATTTTTTCGAACTGGGTGACGATAGTCACAGCCTTGCAAGTGATCCTTGAGGCAACTTTGTATATTACCGTAAGACTATGAATCAGATGATGCAGCCTTTTGTCAAACTTATCACCCTTCTCGTTGCGCTTTTAGGACTTGCCGTTGCCTTGGTGGGAGTGGTTGGGTTCGTTCTTTTTCTTTCCTATTCAGGCGTTCAGCTTCCTAGTCTCTCGGAAAAGGATCAATCCGTCGCTGAGATGGTTGCTGAAATCCCCGTGGTCAAAGCCCTTGCTGATGCCGCCAGCCTATGGAAAGCACCAGATTGGGCCTCAGTGGATTCCGAACCCAATGCAGCTGAAATCAAATATGGCCGCGAACTGATAGCCAATACGTCTGAGTTTCTAGGGCCAAAAGGAAAAGTCAAAGCCATTTCCAACGGGATGAATTGTCAAAACTGCCATTTGCAAGCAGGAACGGCACCATTGGGAAATAATTACGGTGCTGTCGCTGCTACTTATCCCAAATTCAGAGCTCGATCCGGAACAGAGGAAACTATCGAAAAGCGCATCAATGACTGCTTTGAGCGAAGTCTTAACGGGAAAGCATTGGATAACAATTCTAAAGAAATGCGAGCGATGGTTGCTTACATCAACTGGGTGGGAAAAGAAGTGCCAAAAGGAGAAGTGCCAAAAGGTTCCGGCCTTTATGAAGTGCCACTTCTTGACCGTGCAGCTTATCCGATCAAGGGAAAATTAGTCTATGACAACCAATGCGCTTCCTGTCACCAAGCAGACGGGAAAGGAATGCCCAAACCTGACGGAACGGGTTATCTCTATCCACCACTTTGGGGAGAAAACAGCTACAACCATGGCGCTGGACTTTACCGCCTTTCCCGATTTGCCGGCTATGTCAAAGCAAATATGCCTCTTGGGGCTACGTTTGAAAATCCGATGCTGAGCGATGAGGATGCTTGGGACGTGGCCGCCTATGTGAACAGCATGGAAAGACCTGCTAAAGATCTTTCCAAAGACTGGCCCGATATTTCCAAAAAACCGATGGATCATCCGTTCGGCCCCTTTTCGGATGGATTTACTGAAGAGCAACACAAATTTGGACCCTTTAAGCCTATCCAAGCGGCCAAAGCCCAAACCAAGTAATGCGTCGCTTTATTTTGCTTTCAATCTTCTCTTTGGGATTTTTCGTTCATCTGAAAGCCCAAACCGAGGAGAAGAAAATTGATATTCATCCGGATGTCCATTTCAGGACTTTCTGGATGAACACTTCCTATGCAGACACCAAGTTTAAGTCTGATTATGCCTTGGGCATGAGCTTAAACCTTGGGGCAAAAATCAACTATGCCAAGCATTGGACCTTGCAGTTGGGTTATCGCATATTTGCCAATGTGATGAGTACCCCTATTTGGGATCTGGACCCCGTCACTGGTCAGACCAACCGATATGAAACCGGGCTGTTTGATTTGTTAAACACCCGCGATCGTTTGTTTGGGAAGCTGGAGACCCTTTCCTTGAGCTATTCCAAAGATCGAATTGGAGTAGATGTGGGCCGGATGGGCATCAATACCGACTGGGTGAATGCACAGGACGGGAGACTTTCTCCCACTGCGGTGGAAGGAGTCCATGCGTGGGTTGCTCCGAGTCAAAGATGGAAGGTTGGTTTGTGGGCAATTGGTCGAATGAGCATCCGTGGCAGTAGTGAATGGCTGGGAGTAGGGGAGACGGTTGGGATTTATCCTCAGGGGCGTACTGTTTTCGGTAAACAAGGCGCCTATTTTGGCAATACCAAGAGCGAATGGCTCTCGATCCTAGAGGTAGATAGACAGCTGAGAAACGGAGGAAAACTTCATTTTTCCCATACTTTGGCACAAAATCTCTTCTCTACCACTTGGGGATCTTTTGAGAAAAGCACAAAAACAAAGAAAGGCATGTTGACCTTAGGCATACAGTCAGGGGTCCAACATACAGTAGGAGATGGAGGAAATCCTGATCTCATTCTTGCGTACAAAAGTCCGGATGATTTCAATTATGCGCTATCCGGTCGAGTAGCTTGGAGAACTGACCGTTGGCTTACACACCTCAATTATTCTCATGTAGGAGGAAAAGGTCGTTGGTTGAGTCCTCGGGAATGGGGGAAGGATGCTTGGTACACCTTTATCCCTAGGGAGCGAAATGAGGGCTTTGAATCGGTAGATGCGTTGGTGGGCTATGTGGAGTATCGTTTTGAAAAAATACCGGTTCAGGTTTATCTCCATGGAGGAGTTCACTGGCTTTCAGACCTTGCGAGTGCGGAAGCCAATAAATATAACTTCCCAAGCTATCGTCAAGTAAACATTGGATTGAAACTACAGCCGAAGGGTGTGAAAAACCTGGATTTTCACTTGATACTCGTTAGTAAAGAGCCTCTTTCATCTCAAAAGTTAACACCCAATCAGATTTATAATAAAGTGGAGCTACTTCATTTTAATGGGATACTTAATTGGAGATGGAATTGATCAAAGTGTGAGAATATCAGCGAGTGTTGTTTTTATTTCACTCACGATTTCCGGTTGAACTTCTCCGATTTTTTCTAAGAGTCGGTCTTTTGAGATAGATCTAACGTGAAAAACCAGCGCTTCAGAAGTAAACTTTAGCTGGTTTTGGAGATTAGGTTCAAGGATTGGATTTCCTTTGTATCGTTTGATTTGAGTGGTGAGTGGTACCACAATGACCACCTCCAAATAACGATTCAGTAGGTTTCCACTGATAATTAATACTGGTCTTCTTCCACTTTGCTCTCTTCCCTGAACAGGATTAAGATCTGTCCACCAAATCTCTCCTTGTCTCATTTTTCAGTTTGTTTGAGATAGGTTTCCATTCCTTCTTCTGCAATAAGCATGATATCTTCATCTTGGCCCGCTTCTTTGTAGGATTGAACATATTCCGCTCTTTTGAGGTGTTCCAAGTAAAGTCGAAGGGCTTTCTCAATCAGGCTGTTTTTGGGTATGGAGAGCTTCAAAGAGTATTCTTGAAGGGTTTTGAGTACATCATCTGGGAGTGAACTGGTGAAAGTAGCCATACTAATTATATTTACATTTTATAATTCTCAAATGTAAATTAAAATTTATTTTAATACAAAGCTTACTTGCTAACAGCAGTTATAATTCGGTTCGATTTCAGAAAAAATTAGGAATTGCAGATTCCTTTGCCCACCTTTGACCTGTCGAAGAAATGTTTTCGATACTTGTCACCAAGTTTAGCATCGGCGATTCACCTGCCACAAGTAGCAAATCAAGAGTTCTCCAAATCCAGGTTTTACTTCTTCTTCTTCTACTTTTTTGATTCCATGAAGCCCTCGGTCTTTTCGAATTAAAACCTGCAGTTTACAATCTTCAAGAGAACCCAGATTTCCTAACACCCATTAAAGTTCCCTCTTATTAAGACCATTCGATTTTCAGAATCAGCGCTGTCTGAATTCTCCCTTACCCTCAGAAGTAGAGTTAACGACTATTTCAAATCCACCCAACAAACCAAGTTTGCCAATAAGGAAATGATCTTCAAGACGGTGGTCATGATGATGATCTATTTCGTGCCAGTGATCTTGGTGATAACAGGAGTAGCCACAGAGACTTGGCAATTATTTGCTTGTTTTATCCTCAGCGGATTTGGCATGGCAGGTATAGGTATGGGCGTCATGCATGATGCAATCCATGGAACCTATTCTCAAAACCCAAAAATCAATAAACTTCTCGGCTATACCTTAAACATGGTAGGTGCCAATGCTACAGTTTGGAGAATACAACACAATGTCTTGCATCATACCTATACCAATATTCACGAAGGGGATGACGACATTAATGCTCCTTTTTTCCTTCGCTTTTCTCCCAACATGCCAAAAAATACCCTGCACCCTTATCAGCATTGGTATACTTGGTTTTTCTATGGCTTGTCGACTATATCTTGGGTGACTTCTAAGGATTTTGTCCGCTTTGATCGCTATTACAAAATGGGCTTGATCAAAGGAGAGAATGTCTATCGCAATACGGTATTGAAGATATTGGCTTGGAAGATTATTTATTATGTCTTCACGTTGGGATTGCCGATCGCCTTTTCTGGCTTTGGAGTCGGACAAATCCTCCTGGCTTTCCTGATCCTTCATTTCATCACCGGATTGAGTATATCCTTAGTCTTCCAGACTGCGCATGTTATGCCGGAGGTGGTCTTTCCAGTGGCTGACGAAAACGGTACTGTAGAGGGCGAACGCATGCTTCATCAACTGGCTACTACATCTAATTATTCGGAGAAAAGCAAGGTCTTTTCATGGATGATTGGAGGTCTAAATTACCAGGTTGAGCACCATCTTTTTCCCGATATCTGCCATGTGCACTATCGGAAAATTGCACCGATTGTAAAAGCCACTGCGGCTGAGTACAATATTCCTTATTATTCAAAAAAGACATTTTTTGATGCTTTAAAGTCACATTTCGAAATGCTTTACCTGCTTGGTAATGCAGAAATGGAGCCAGTCAAAGCCTATACCAACACTCATGAACACTACGAAAAAACATACTAAACCTGCTGCTGCGCCCCGAGGTGGAAACCCGGATAGAAGGCAGGTGAAGAAGAAAAAAGAGTCCACCCTGGATCCAAAGCTTTTTGTTAAAAAAGCCCAACCTAGCGGACAAGAAGGGTTCCGAACCGAAAAATCCTTTGATGGACTTGGTCTCAGTTCCAAATTACTTCAAAATATCCTGGCTAAAGGTTATCAAACTTTAACCAATATTCAGGAGCAATCTATTTTGCCTCTTCTCGACGGGAGAGACATGATGGCTATTTCCAAAACAGGCTCCGGAAAGACTGCGGCATTTTTGATTCCCATCATTGAACACGCGCTCAAAGATCCCCGCAATTTCACTGCACTGGTAGTAACACCTACGAGAGAATTGGCATTGCAAATTGAGGAGGAATTCAAAAGTCTCACGTTGGGGATGCAGCTGTATTCAGCCACATTCATCGGAGGCACCAATATCAACTCGGATCACACCAAACTGGAGCGAAAGCTACAGGTAATTGTGGGTACTCCGGGTAGGTTGTTGGATTTGTCGGACCGCAAAGTGCTGGACCTCAGAAAAGTAAATACGCTCGTTCTCGATGAGTTTGACAGAATGCTTGACATGGGATTTGTACTTGATGTCAATAAGCTGGTCAATCGAATCGGAAAAAGAGAACAGACACTTCTGTTTTCGGCGACTTTGGAGCCTGCACAAAAGAAGCTAATTGACGGATTGCTTACCAACCCTATTGAAGTAAAAGTCACTAGTGGTTCGTCAACCAATGAGAATATCGAGCAACAAACAATCCGTGTCCCTGAGGGACAGGATAAGTTTGAGGTATTGGCTGATCTTTTTCGCAATCCTGAATTGGAAAAAGTGATCCTTTTCACAGAAACCAAAAGACTGGCCGACAGACTGGCCAAAAAACTGATTCAGTCAGGCATTTCTGCCGGACAGATTCATGGAGATAAGTCTCAGAATTTCAGAAACAGAATGATTGATGAATTCAAGAATGGGACTATCCGAGTACTGGTAGCTACTGATGTAGCCGCTAGAGGGATCGATGTAGCTGATGTAAGTCATGTGATCAACTATCAGCTACCGATGACCATGGATGCTTACATCCATCGTATCGGAAGGACTGGCAGAGCTGGCAAGGTCGGTCATGCCATCACGTTTGTTAACTAACCCCATTGCATGTCAAAAAATCAAAACACATTCATCAAGAAGCAAAAGGCTGAACTGAAAAAGAGGAAACAAAAGGAAAAACTGGAAAAGAAACTTGAGCGAAAAACCCAGCCCAAAGATGGTAGCCTGGATAACATGATCGCTTATGTGGATGAATTCGGAAATCTATCCAATACTCCTCCGGCACCGCCTGTAGAGAAAAAAACGAGTACAAATCAATCAAATCAAAACCGAGTAAAAACAAATCAAAATTTCAGAAATCATGAATGAAGGAACAGTAAAATTCTTTAACACTACCAAAGGCTTTGGATTCATCACACCAGCAGACAACTCTGAGGACGTATTCGTTCATCACAGTGGTCTAGTTCACGAAATCCGTGAAAACGACAAGGTGAAATATGACCTAGTACAGGGTAAAAAAGGCATCAATGCCGTAAACGTGAAAGTAGTAAGATAATTCTGCCTACTTTGAAAAGTATAATCCCCGGGGACTTTTAGCCTCCGGGGATTTTTTATTAGCTCGCTTTCACTTCATTTTTCAAAAATTCGCCACGCTCAAAAGCTGCTACATTTTCAAGGGTAGTGGTGGCAATCTGCTCCAAGGCCTCATGCGTCAAAAATGCCTGGTGGCCTGAAATCAGTACATTAGGGAAGGTCATCAATCTGGAAATCATCTCATCGTCAAGGATCTCTTCTGAAAGATTTTTGAAGAAAATATGCTCCTCCTGTTCATAAACATCTATTCCAAGAAATCCGATTTTTCTGGATTTAAGTGCCTTGATGACGGCTTTGGTGTCAATGAGTGCGCCTCGACTGGTATTGATTAGAGTGACTCCTTTTTGCATCAGACTCAAAGTGTCTGCATTGATCAGGTGGCGAGTCTGAGGCGTTAATGGGCAATGCAGCGAAATGATCTGACTTTGTTCGAAAACTTGGGCAAGGGGCAAATAGGTGACTCCGATGGCTTTCATTTCTTCGCTCTCATATAGATCGTAAGCAAGGATTTCTGCTCCGAAACCTTTTGCAATTCTGCAAAATGCTTTTCCGATTGCACCGGTGCCAATGACCCCGATTTTTTTTCCATGGATATTAAACCCTGTAAGTCCTTCCAGCGAAAAATTATTTTCTCTCACTCGATTGTAAGCTTTGTGTGTCTTTCTCACGCAGGTAAGCAATAATGCTATGGCGTGCTCAGCCACCGCCTCAGGACTATAGGCAGGTACTCGCACGATCCGGATTCCTAGTTTTTCTGCAGCGGAAAGGTCCACTTGATTATAACCCGCGCATCTCAGTGCAATCAATTTGACACCGAAGTGATCCAGTTTTTTGAGGATAAATTCATCGATGGGATCGTTGACAAAGGAACAGATCACCTGATGACCTTCGGCGAGATTTACTGTTCGATGGTCTAGCGATACATCAAAAAAACTTAATTGGTATTCGTAATTAGCCGAATGGAGAGTAAAGCTTTCCCTGTCATAGGATTTGGTGCTGAAAAAGGCGATTTTCATGTGTTTAGCTATGAGTGATTTTTGGGTAAAGATAGGGTGGATGGCAAGATCTTGAAGTTCTCTTCATTGATTTTTCAATTGGACAGGATAAGTCATGAATCTTTTTAGTCTAGATTTTGAAAACCATTCCAGGACTTGGATATTCACGGTTCATTTAACCCCTTAGCTATGAAAAAACAATTTCTCTATTCCCTCTCCCTTTTGCTCCTGATTGCATGCGGACCTGCAAAGCAAGAGCCTATAGTAGAAGATTCCGTACCAGCCGAACTTAAAATCGAAGAAGTAACTATGCCTGATTCAGTACTCCGCCACGTGGTTCTATTTGGTTTCAAAAAAACCTCCAGTCCCGAAGATATCCAGAAGATTGTGGACGCATTTAAAACACTTCCTTCCAAAATCTCTGAAATAAAGGATTTTGAGTGGGGGGTAAACTCCAGTCCCGAAGGTCTCAATCAAGGATTGACTCATGCTTTTACAGTGACCTTTCATTCGGATGCAGATCGCGATACCTATTTACCACATCCAGCTCACAAAGAGTTTGTTGATATTCTAGGGCCGCATCTGGATAAAGTGACGGTGCTGGATTACTGGACTAAGCCCTGATTACTTGTCATAGGGCAAGAGGCTGTTGCCCTCACCTGAAGGGCTGGCATTGATGACTTCTGTCACGATAAATTCGCTTGTGCCTCTCCAAGGCAGGATACCATTGTATTCTTGGTAGCGCAATTCAAGGTGTTTTCCTGAGTTGCGCTCCAGGATTTGGGCCACTTCCGGATCGGTAACGCTAAATCGGAATTCGTTGCTTTGAAGTGCACCTGAGGTTGGACTTTGAAAACCTTCCTGCACCATTCTTCCTTCATAAGTCTTAAAGATTACACCTTTTCTTGCGAAATAGTTGAGGCTACCTGCTTTTACTCCCTCTCCAAAAACGAAGTAAAATTTCCACCATAAAAAGATCCCAAGAATTGCAATCGTAGTCAATCCGGTGATCCAAAGAAATTTTTTCATGAGTCAAACAATTGATTTTCAATAAATATAAGAGGTGAATCCGCTGGTTCAAAAGTGAATTTATTTTATCAAAAACCACAAGTCCGAATTCCTGTTTTATGGTGATGCAAAAGGAGATATTTATTCCCGATTCAGGTAACCTTTTACCTTATGGGGGAGAGGTAAGGTTGTACCCAGCGTTCTATGCAAAGGAGCAAGCAGACCGGATTTTTGAGGATTTGAGGGGAGGGTTGGCTTGGAGGCAAGAGCCCATATGGATGTTTGGAAAGCAGGTAATGCAGCCAAGATTAACTGCTTTGTATGGTAATCCTAACCAACCTTATTCATATTCAGGCATATCGATGGATGCCCTTCCGTGGACGAGTGTTTTGGATGAAATAAAAAAGAATATCGAAAAGTTTACCGGTTGTCAATTCACACATGTTTTATGTAACTTTTATAGGGACGGAAATGACAGTATGGGGTGGCATAGAGACAATGAGGCTGTTCTAGGCCGAAATCCAACTATCGCATCCTTGACCTTTGGTGTGACCAGGGTATTTCAACTGCGCGATTATCCATCAAAAAAGAACAAAGTCGAGGTTCCTTTGAGTCACGGTAGTTTATTAATCATGGCAGGTGAAAGCCAGCATCTTTGGGAGCATCAGCTGCCCAAAACCAAAAAGGTAAACGGACCTAGAATCAATCTGACCTTTAGAAAGTTACTAATGTAAAGTGAGTGAAAGTAGATTTGTGTCTATAGATCAATGAGTTGGGGTTAAAAAATGGATTGTGATTTTAGATTGATCAGGTAATTCATCATCAGTGGTTTTTCAATGTATTCGATCACGGATTGATATTGAATAGCTTTTCGCTTGTCGTCCATACTTACAGAGGAAGTGATTAGGATTACCTTGATTTTATCGTGTCGATTGACTGACTCCAGATAGTCCAAGACTCCCCATCCGTCCACATCCTGCATGTAAATATCCAAGAATATGAGGGTGTTATTTATATCTTGATCTATGATGGAAGATAAATGGTCAATCACTTCCTGTCCGCTGGAAAAAGTCAGCGGATCTTCACTCAAACCGGATTTTTTTGCGAGCAGCTTGTGGAAAAAAATATATTCCGCGTCGTCGTCTACAATGATTAAATCGAAATTCATATACTAAGATTGAAAGATTATTTTAAAGGTCTTGATTTTTTTGGGCTTCGGCTGTTTTTTCAGAAATCTCTCTGATGATTTGATCCAGCTCAAAAGCAGAATCCAAAATCATTTTTATAAACTTATACAGTTCAGGATCCTTGTTCTCCAGGTCGTCCATGTCGGTAAGTAGATGAATGACTCCCATCATTCTGGCTAGCGGTGCACGTACTACGTGGGATTGGATCCATGCAATTTCTTTGAAAGCCCGGTTTTGTTTTAGAATTGCTTCAATAAATTTAATTCGGTCGGTAATGTCTCTGTAAATATTAAGAACGGCAGTTTTTCCTTCCAATTCAAAGACATTTGCTTTGACTTCCATATTTCGAAGTTCTCCATTCTTCTTTCGAATGATCGTTTCAAATTCCAGGGAACCTTTTTCCAATAGTTTCTGCAATTTTTCTTGGAAGTATTCATTGTCCACCATTCCGGTGTCAATGTCGCTTATGCTTAGCTTGAGTAGCTCTTCTTTGGTGTAGCCAAGTACTGCCTCACTGGCTGGATTTGTCTCGATAAAGTTGGAAGGACCTGACTCATCAATGTAGAATAAATTGATGTCGTCTAGGTTTGCATCAAAAAGTAACCGGTACTTTTTTTCGTTTCGCTCCGCCTCCTCCTTGGCAGTCTGAAGTTGTTCGGTCCGGATTTTAACCAAATCTTCGAGATGGTCATTTTGATTTTTCAACTGATCCATCAGGTATTTGGTGGTCAGTAGGTTTTGTATTCTCAGCGAAACTTCACTGATGTCAAAAGGCTTGGTAAGGAAGTCACTTGCACCTAGTTTCAGTGCTTTTTCTTTGCTCTTGGGATTGGTGTCTGCGGTCAATACCAAAACCGGCATAAAATCCCTCGATTCGGTAGTTTTTTCCAATTCGGCCAAAATATCAAATCCGGTCACCTCGGGCATCATGAGATCGAGGAGGAGGATATCCGGCTTGTGAGTTTCGATTTTTTCAAGGGCAGTCGTTGAATCTGTGGTGGATAGAATTTCATTAAATCCAGTCAGATTCAAGATGTTTTCCAATAATATGATATTGGGAAGCTGATCATCCACAATCAAGATTTTATGCTTGAGGATGGACTCCTTGATTCGGTTTTTTTCACTCATGAGTTGTGTACTTAAGGTATTGATCAAAAATTTTGATCAATTGCCCCACATTGATTGGTTTGGTGATATACTGGTCTGCCCCTTTGGACAGGATAAATTCCATTTGTTTGGTAGTAGCGTCCGCACTGACCACGACAATCGGTAGATTCCTAGTATCGGGGTCAGATTTGAGCGTTTCCAGAACTTTTGATCCAGAGGTGTCTGGAAGATTCAAATCTAATAGAATTAAGGAAGGTTTGTATTCTTTCGTTAGCTGAATTGCTTCCAATCCATACATGGTATTGATCACTTCGATCCCGGGTTTGAGGCTTCGAAGAAGTTCCTTGATCAATTCAATATTTGAAATATTGTCTTCGACCAATAACAGCGTTCCTTGGGTGTCTTTGTTGGATAAAACCTGTTGCTCAGAATCTTTTATGCTATTAAGCTCAATGGGATTGGCATCGGTACCCGGAAGTTCAATCCAAAACTTGCTTCCTTCGTCGATTTTACTTTCTACGCCTACCTTGCCGCGCATAAGCTGGGCGAGTTTTTCCACCACGGAAAGTCCCAGTCCTGTTCCCTCAGTAGCAAATTGATCACCCCCAATTCGTTCAAAGGGTTTGAACAACTTGGGTATATTTTCTTCTGATATGCCTATGCCGTTGTCTACGACTAAGATCCTGATTGATTTTTTTCCATCCAGGTCAAAACTGGTCTCAGCTGAAATCCAAACTGAACCACCTTTTCGATTGTATTTGATGGCGTTGTTGAGCAAGTTGATCAGGATTTGTTTCAATCGCTGTAAGTCTGCCAAGACGAAAATTTTCCGCTTATCGACCGGGAGGTGAACCTGTACTGATTTTTCTCCTGCAAAAGGCATGACCGAATCAGCGATTTCCTGAATCACTCCGGTCAACTCGATTGGTTCTAGGGAAACGGAGACCTTTCCTGCCTCGATTTTGGCAATGTCTAAGACTTCATTGATCAACTGAAGGAGGTGATTTCCGCTCTTGAGGATGTATTCCAGATTTTTGTGCTGATTTTCAGTGAGTTCTGTAAATTCCAATAACTGTGCAAAGCCAAGAATAGAATTCATGGGAGTTCTGAGTTCATGGCTCATTCTGGAAAGAAACTCACTTTTTGCCTGGTTGGCCGTGTCGGCTTCGTTTCTGGCTAGTTCAAGTTCGAGGTTTGAATTTTCCAGTTCTTTGGTTCGCTCTTGAATTCGCAACTCGAGATTTTGATTGAGTTGGATGATTTCCTCCTCGTAATGCTTTCGCTCAGTGATATCCTGCTTGACAGCCAGGTAGTTTTTGATATTGCCATTTTCATCGAGAATGGGTGTAATGGAAATGTTTTCCCAGAAAATCTCACCCGACTTTCTTCGGTTTCTCCATTCGGTCTGAAAGTTTTTGCCAGAGGTAATGGTTTTCCAAAGGTGATTGTATACCTCCCGCTCGGTCAGGCCTGATTTGATCATTCCAATGGGCTGCATGTATAATTCCTCGTGGCTGTAGCCTGTCATGGTAAGGAAGGCTGGGCTCATGTACTCGAGCTTACCGGTCAGATCGGTAATGATGATGGCTACAGGACTTTGCTCGATGGCAAGAGTCAGTTTTTTGATTTCCCTTTCGTTCTTTTTTCGCTCCGTGATTTCTCTGACAAATCGCAGGACTTTAGTGTCGGACATGGGAACGATCCTCGATTCAAAATGTCTTTCTTCATATCCATAAATTCCAAAGGCTTCATAGGTTTCAATTTTCTGTTCAGTCAGAGATTTTCTAATTTTATTTAAATGAAAATCTGCCTCCTTGGGCTCGAAGACATCTTTAAGATTTTTACCAACCAGATATTCAAAATCTCCGATTTGATTTTCTTTTTTAGAACTGAAATATTCCAGGTAATTGCCATCAAAATCCATGATATAAAGCAAATCCGGAATGGCATCGATGATGGCTTTGAATCGGATATTTTGCTCTCGGATTTGTTCCTCAACTATTTTTTCGTGTGTGATGTCGATGACAGTCGCCGCATTGAAGATCGGCTTGCCGTCCTCGTCAAAGAAAAGCTTCGCGGTGACCAATCCGGGAAAAGTACTGCCGTCTTTCCGCTTTCGGCCAAATTCCTTAAGGGTATATTCTTTATTATTAAGGTATTCGGGATAGATCTGCTCTTGGTATTCTTCAAGTTGCTCCGGGGTATGAAGACTAAATATCTCCATCCCGATCATTTCATCTACTTCATACCCATGCATTTTTGCAAATGCCTCATTGCAATAGGTGATTTTCCGTGTGCCGTACTCGGTAATGACTGTACCGTAGGAAGCTTTGTCTGAGATGATTCTGAATTTTCGAAGTTCTTGCTCGGCAGTCTTTCTGGCAGTGACGTCGTAATCTGCACCCCGGAACCCGATTACTTTTCCTTCTGTATCTCTGATTGCGGCGCCAAAACTACTTACCCAAATGATCTGTCCGTCTTTTCGCTCAATGGTATTTTCCCAATCGAATAGATCGTTGCCATCTTTGAGGTGTTGGATACCTATGGACTTATACTCTTCTCTTTCATTTTCAGGGAAAAGGACCCAAAAGTACTTATTGCCTACCAACTCTTCCGGTTCATACCCGTAGACGCGCTTGGATACAGGGCTGATGTAGGTATAGAGTCCCATTTCATCTACTTCCCAAATGACCGCACCGGTATGCTCTGCAATTTGGCGGAAGCGGTTTTCGCTATAAATGAGTGCTTGTTCGGTAGCTCTTTTTTCGGTAATGTTTTTCCAGGAAGTGAAAATGACTTCTTCTCCATTGAAAAGGATTTTGGAAAGGGTGATCTCTGCCAAAAACTCAGTTCCATTTTTTTGGATATGAACCCACTCAAAATGTGCATGGCCTTCGTTCTCAGTCATTTCGAGCATTTCTGCTGCATACGCTGTAGATTTTCTTCCGTTGGGCTGATTTTCAGGTGAGATTTCTGCCGGTGTGAGCCCTACCACTTCTTCTTTGGGACGGCCTAACAAGCTTACTACTGCTTTATTGCAATCGATGAACTTTCCATCCTTGATGATCAGGTATCCGTCAGGAGATTCTTCAAAGAGCACACGGTATTTTTCTTCACTGTCTCTTAGCTTTTGTTCCGTTTCCTTTCGATCGGTGATATCTATACCCACGCACTGCATTTCAAAGGGTACTCCCGCAGAATCTGTCAAACAAACAAAATCCCACAGGGTGGTCATGATCTTACCCGAGCGAGTTGGCTTGTCTAGCTCTACTTGGACGATTTTGCCTGGGTGAGTGATGCATATCCCTACTGCTTCCCGGGCTTTATCTTGATCATATTCACAGATCGAAGTCAGAGAATCAGACTCAGCAAGGCCTTTGGTTGGATAGATGTATCCAAAGTCTTCTTCAAACTTTTTATTCCAAAACGTATGTCGCCCTTGGAGATCTGTACGGATGACATAATTGGTTTGAGATTCAAGGAGACTTCGAAGGCGGTTTTCACTTTCAATCAATTGGTCTTCTGCCCGCTTTCTATCGGAGATATTAATCCCCATGCACTGGATTTCATTGGGTATTCCGTTTTCGTCAAAAAGTGCGACAAATTCCCAAAGTGTAGTAATTATTCCTCCCTCTTTACTGGGTTTATCTAGCTCTACAGGAAAAATTTCACCAGGGTGTAGCATGCACTCCTGGACCACAGCTCTAGTTTTATCATGATGGTACTCACAGATGGATTGCAAAGCATTGCCGTGGTCAAGCCCGTTGTCTCCGTAAAGCCAACCGAATTCTTCTGCAAATTTTTCATTCCAATAGGTATGACGACCATAAAGGTCTGTTCGGAGAACATAGCTGGTTTGGAAGTTGAGCAGATTTTGTAGCTGCCGTTCTTTCTTCCTTGACTCAGCTAAGTTACTTCTGGATTCAAAGTGTTGGCCCAATACACTGGTAAGCGCTTGCACCAAGGTGTATTCCTCGATCAGGAAAAATTTATTGTTGGGGATAAAGACTTCTAAAACACCCACCTCGAGGTTATTCACCAAGATGTTTTCTTTGATAAGATTGGTGCTTCTTTTAAATGATGGGGAGATGAATTCTGAATTTTTGTAACTGATCCGGGCATGGGTTTCCTCGGGTTGGAAAAAACCAGCAGGAATGATTTCTACTGCCCGTTGAAGCACTTGCTCCTCCTTTAGATCTCCGGAAATCAGCAATTGGGTGATTTCATAGACCGTATTGAATTCTTTGATCCGCTCTTTAAGATCCCGCTCTTTTCGGATTCTATTGTGAACATTTCCTAAGATGGAAGTGAAAATTTTAAGGAGATTGAATTCATTTTCGGAATAAGAGTGGTGTTTTTGGACTGAGTCCAATCCAATAAAACCAATGCACTCGCTTTGGTCCATGATCGGCATGGCCAGTAGGCTCTTGATTCCCTGAGCTTCAAGAATTTGCCGGAGCGTGGTAGATTCCTCCAATGCATTTACATCTTCCACATACATGATCTCCCCTTGGAGGTGTTGCTTGGTCCAGTCTTCCAATCCTTCCAATGAGGTTTCCTGGAGAAATTCAAGTTGCGATTCAATACCTGTTGCACACCATTCGAAGGTATTGCTACAGGTATTTTGTGCCCAGTCATAGTCAAAAACATACATCCGGTCTGCTTCTACAAACTCACCCAATTTCTGTAAAGAGGCCTGGATGGTTTTGTGAAGATCCTCTTCCGAAATATTGATATAAGAGGAGGATGTCTGTACTAAAAGCTCCAAAAGCTCTGACTGGGATTTAAGCTTTTGCTCTGCTTCTACCTGGTGCGTGATGTCGAGAAAAGTCGTAAAGACCTGAAAGGGTTCCTTCTCTCCAGGTTTGAATTCCGGAACTGAATTGATCGAAATCCAAGTATATTTTTTCTTTTTTGGATTAAAGACTCCCATCACTTCATTTTGAACTGGTTTTCCGGTCCTCAATGATACCATGGCAGGATGGGAATCGCCGGGAAAATCAGAACCATCCAAGTGGATCGCATGCCATTCGGGATCGACGGAGGTTTTTCCCTGCATTTGGTCCCTGGTTAGCCCAAGCATGATTTCAGCTGCTTGGTTGCATTCGGTGATTTTGCCGGTAGAATCTTGATAAACTACCCCTTCAGGCATCTTTTCGAACAAGGTGGCATAGCATCCGGGTTGTTCTTGATCAGGGGAAAAAGTATAGCTGATATAGGCAATCATTCCCTGAGGGAATTTCTCAAATCGGTATTTCCAATGGCCTTTAAGTTCAAGTGAAGTGGTGGAAGGATCTGAAACAAAAGTGCTAAGGGATTCGGTTTGCAGATTCGGAAACACATCAAAAATGAGATTCCCGTCAGAGATGTTTTTTTCGGAAAGCAGGGATTCTGCTGCTTTGTTTTTACCAATAATTTTAAGTTCAGAATCCAAGAAAAGTACAGCCTCTTGAAGCTGATTAAGTGCAGATCTTAGGAGTTGGAAATTCTCTTCGCTAGGTTTTTGAAAAGGCATACCAGATATCTAATTAAGACGCTTTCGACATGGGTCAAAAGTAAATTGGAAATTCGTCCGAATCGACTGCAGTTGGTATTTGGGTGCTTGATCCACTACAATTCTATTGATTTGCCGAATTCCGATTAATAGTACTAAAAATCAACGGTAAATTGTAGATGAACAGGATTTAATTAGGCTTATAAGTACTTTTTTGTAATGAAAAGTTTAAAAAAATATATGAATTGTAATTTTCGGATTAATGCAGCCTAAAGGATATTGATGGTAAAAGCAAAAAAAAATAGCCCCTGATTTTTTAAATCAAGGGCTTGATTTTTTAACCTGGATTGTGCGTTGGAATTTGAAACAAGAATTCAAAATTTAGGAAAGTCAGTCACTTTGGATTCCGATAATTATTGGGAGAAAACTGAAATAAAACGACTGATTAGGTAGCATTTTGAGCTCGTAGTAGATTTTCCAATGCATGGTTCAGTTTTAATCTACCAACCAGAGGTAATCCCCATAGCCGGCTTCTTTCATTTTTGTTTTTGGGATGAATTTCATCGCGGCCGAATTCATGCAATACCTCAATCGGGTAGGTTCAGGACCATCATAAAACACATGTCCTACATGGCTTTTACCATATTTACTTCGGACTTCCACACGGGTCATTCCGAGTGTTCGGTCGATTGGCTTTTCGAGTGCTCGTGCATCTATAGGCTTTACAAAGCTTGGCCATCCCGATCCGGATTCGTATTTGTCTTTGGAACTAAAGAGCGGAGCACCGGACACAATACAGACATAAATGCCGGATTCCTTGTTGCCATTGTATTCGTTGTTGTAGGCATATTCAGTAGCATCTTCCATGGTCACTTCGTATTGCAGTGGAGTGAGTGATTTTTTTAGTTCTGCTTTGGATTTGGCAGGGTAGGTGCCTTCATTGATGTCTGGCCAGTTGGTTTTGATGCATTCTTGCCGACCACTTCCGATTTTATAAGCATTGTATTCATCCGGAGACTTTTTGTAATAGTCTTGGTGGTACTCTTCAGCAGGATAAAAGTTGCTGTACTTGATCACCGGAGTAGCAATTGGCTTTGCGAATTTTCCCGATTTATCCAGTCTGGATTTGCTTTCCTCGGCCACTTTTCGCTGCAGGTCATTGTGAAAAAAGATCGCAGATTCATACTGCGTACCTCGGTCAAAGAATGAACCTCCTACATCGGTAGGATCAAAGGTTTGCCAGAAAATATCGACCAATTCAGCATAGCTGATGACTTCTGGATCATAAGTGATTTGGACAGCCTCTCGGTGACCGGTTTTCCCTGAGGAAACTTCTGAATAGTTGGGATTTTTCTCTTTACCGCCTGAATAACCTGAGACTACGGAAATTACTCCGTCCAAGCCTTCAAAAGGTGCTTCCACACACCAGAAACAGCCTCCGGCAAAAGTGGCCAACTCAGTTTTGGCAGAAAATACTTCCTGCTTTGGCTCTTCTGGGAGGTTTTCAGTTGTTCCTGATTTTTCGGCAGGACCAGATGAACAGGCCATTAACAGGCCAACAAACAGACTCAACATAGTAAACGAATGATTTATGGATTTGATCATGTAGGTAAATTCAGATGTAGAATAGTGCTGTAATTCGGTTATCGTATCGGTTTAAACTAGTGTACTCGACCTTCTGTTCAGGCTAAAATCTTAAATTCCTTTAAAACTCACCTTCAGAATTACGAGGAAGGTGAATTTTTGGATTAATCCCTTCTTAAATAAAAACTCAAAGGCTGGAATTTGATCAATTGGCTTCTTTCAATTCACCAGTTAAAAACAAACTCATGTAAATCTGAATTTGATACTAGTCTGATTTTAATATCTTTTGAAACCCAAATTGCCTAAACCCATTTTATGAATTCAAGAATAAGTTTCCTGAGTCTTATCATCTTAGCAATCTTCAGTTGCAAGGAAAAAGACATCGATCCTTTTGCCACCATCCAGCCTGAGGAAAGCCGATTTACCAAAGTCACCCTGGTTGAAAAGCTAAATGAACCCATGGAGCTGGAGGTCTTGGATAATTTTGACGTGCTCTTCATCGAGCGGGGTGGAAAAGTGAGAAGATTCCTAGCTGAGACTGGAAATGTTGAAGAAGTCGGTTTTCTTGACGTCTATGCTCAAAATGAGGACGGATTACTCGGCCTAGCCAAAGACCCCAAGTTCAACGAAAACCAATGGATTTACCTCTACTATGCACCTGCAGGTCCGGATTCAATCAACCGGCTTTCGAGATTTACCCTGACCGATGGTTTACTTGATAAAGGTTCGGAGAAGATCATGCTCGAAGTGCCCGTATTTCGTGGATGCTGCCACTCGGGAGGTTCGCTTGAGTTTGATTCCAAGGGCAATCTATTTATTAGTTTAGGCGATGATACGACCCCTTTTGAGTCGGATAATTACAATCCCATCGACGAGCGTGCAGGAAGGCCCGGTAATGTGGATGCACAAAAGACCTCCGGCAACAGCAATGACCTGAGAGGTTCCATCCTGCGAATTACCCCACAGCCCGATGGTACTTACACCATTCCCGAGGGCAATCTTTTTCCTCCCGGCACACCCAATACCCGCCCTGAGATCTATGTCAAGGGAAATAGAAACCCATTTCGAATCGGGATCGATCAGCGCAATGGCAATCTGTTTTGGGGTGAAGTGGGTCCGGACGCTTCCAAAGACAGCCTGAAAAGAGGTCCAAAAGGACATGATGAGTTTAATTTGGCGACCAAGCCCGGATTTTTCGGCTGGCCCTATTTTGTGGGGAATAATAAGCCCTATTGGAAATATGACTTCGAAAAGCAGGAAGGCCTTTTTGAATTTGATCCGAAAGCACCAAAAAACACCTCGCCTAATTCCACAGGAATCGAACAACTTCCTCCTGCTACGCCTGCTTTGATTTGGTATCCTTATGATGAGTCAGTGGAGTTTCCGATGCTTGGTACGGGAGGTAGAAATGCCATGGCAGGCCCGATCTACTATCGTGCAGATTATGAAAAGTCTGAGGTGCGATTCCCGGGCTATTACGATGGCAAGGCCTTTTTCTACGATTGGATGAGAAACTGGATCTATACCGTGAAGCTGACCGAGGATTTTCAATACGATACCATGGAGCGATTCATGCCTTCGACGGTGTTTGACAAGCCTGTCGACATGCAGTTTGCCAAGGACGGCTCTCTTTACATTTTGGAATATGGCACGTATTGGAGTTCGCAAAATGATGATTCAGGCATCTACCGCATCGAGTTTGCCTCGGGCAACAGAAAGCCCAAAGCGATTGCCTCAGCAGATCGGCTGAACGGAGCTGTTCCATTGCAGGTGAAGTTTTCTTCCGAAGGCACCCAAGATGCAGACGAAGGTGATCAGGTGGTGATGGAATGGGATTTTGGCAATGGTCAAACCTCCAAAGAGGCTAATCCTGTCATGAGTTTTGACAAGCCGGGCGTCTACCGAGTCAAACTCAAAGTGACCGATCAGCAGGGCGCATTTTCTGAAACTTTCCTCGAAATCAAAGCCGGAAATGAAGCCCCTCAAGTCCAATTGGACTGGAAGGGTAACCGAAGTTTTTACTTTGGAAAAGAGCAAATCACCTATGCTCTGAATGTGACAGACCGAGAGGATGGTACTCCACAGGAGTCTAAGATCGGGTTGTCCATCGATTACCTCTCCGGTGGATTTGATCTGATTCAGGCAGGACATCAGGAGGATAAGCCCATTTTGCCCGGAGAAAACTACATCACTCAGGCGGGTTGTAAGGCATGCCATGCCGTGGAAAAGGCATCGGTCGGGCCAACCTACACCGCCGTCTCCCAAAAGTACCTCAATCAGCCTGATGCCAAATCCTACCTGATCACTAAAATCACCCAAGGCGGGGGCGGTGTATGGGGCGAGCGGGTGATGCCGGGTCATTCGCATATAGCTCCTAGCCAAGTGGAATCCATGGTGGATTACATTCTCGCTTTGGCCAATCCTAATGCAGTCCAGCGAACAATTCCGCTCGCAGGTACTTTCCCGATTGACCAAACCGAAAATCCGGAGGGCTACTATTTGATCCAAGCCAACTATGAGGACAAAGGTGCTTCGGGGATTGAACCGCTGAAAACTCAACTTAGAATGATCCTGAGAAATAGCTTGGTGCCTGCTGTTTCTGCCAATGGATTTGAGGGCGTGGCCAAAGCCAATGGTCCAAATTCGCAGTGGGTGAAGTTTACCGCCGCTCGATCTTGGATACGATTTGATCAGCTGGATTTGACTGGAATTAGACTGTTAGAACTTGCCCTTTCTCCTGGAAATACCTCCGGCAAACTCGAAATCAGAACCGGAAGCTCAGATGGAATGGTGATCGGGGAGACGAAAATTCTTTCCAAAGCAGACCGTCCGGCCAACTGGGAGGGACAATTCTTCCCTGTACCTGTCACCCTTAGTCCGAAAGAAGGAATAAAAGATGTCTTCTTAGTCTTCGTGCCAGACAAGGAAGTTTCCATCTGGAATACGTTCAATGTGAGTACGATCAAGTTTAATAGATAGTAAAGCAAAAGCCCGAATCTCAACAGATTCGGGCTTTTTTACTGTTTAGAGAAATTTTTGGAATGAAAATTTGAGGAACCCTGAAAGTATCTTTTTAATATTCAAACTATCAAGTTAACTCCAAGTTTTATCCAACTTCGGTCATCGGTCTTCCAGCCCAAAATCAAAGGAATATACGTCAAGTAGAAGAAGAATTAAGCTGATTTTGGAGCTTCAATACAGCATGATCCCTGCCTGAAGGGTGATCATTCCGGTTTGGGTCTTGCCGTTTTTGTAAGTGATAAACCCTTCCGAATCGACTGCGATACTTCCTTTCCTGACATAGGTTAGCCGATCGCCATAGGCATAATTCAGCTTCAGGTAGAAGCTGTTTCCCACGTTTATTCCTCCTTTGTCGAGTTTTCGGGTAAAAAAACCGATACCCATTCCATACCCCAATCCTTCATAATTGGTGGAAAGTAGGCTTTCCAAGTATTCTTGATCAAGGAGCGTATCAATGATCGTGTTGTCAATTCTCGTTTTGGTATTCAGCAACTTCATGCCCACAAAACCATCCACAAAAGGCACGATTCCTTCTTCCCGCTGGGAAAGGAGTGCACGTACCACAGGCCCGAGTGTGATGTAGTTGTAGGAAGTTTTGAGTTGGGGGAGAAAGGTGCTTTCAGGGGTTTTCTCCGTGCCGAGGTGGAGGTAGTTGACTTCAATTCCGAGTAATACGGGTGAATAAGCTGCTTCTTTTTTGGGATTGAACAAGATACTGGTACCCAAACCCACTCCATTTCCACCAATTGAGTTTTGGATAGCTTGGCGAAACTCACCCATGGGAAAACCTAGGTTTCCATAAAGGCTGACCTGTGCTTTTTCGGAGATTTGGGCGAAGGAGGGGGAGGATAGGAGGGTGACTAGAAGTACGAGAAGTCTTTTTTTCATGCTGTGTAACTTACTTTTCCAAACACGTGCGCGCATCCCATTGAGTTTTATTAATCTAAAAAATCGTTTACCTAAAATTCAAACTAAATACCGTTCGTTTGTCGGGTTCTGAATCCACGGTCAGGCTGCCTCGGTGGAGGTTCATGATTTGCCGAGAAATCGCCAATCCGATTCCCGAACCGGTCTTTTTGGTGGTGTAGAAGGGTACAAAAATCCGTTCCAAAGCTTCCGGTACTATCCCCGGACCATTGTCCTCGATTTGGATGAGGCTGCCTAGGTCACCTTGACCGATGGCTCGGATGTGGATCTGTCGGTCTGCCTGATTCTGTAAGGATTCGATGGCGTTTTTGATCAGATTGATGAGAATCATCGTGATCTGATCAGGATCGCAGGCGATTTCGAGTTGGGGTGTACGAATGTCTTTTTGCAGCTCGATATTTTTGGATTTAAGATCCTCTTTCATCAGTTGGCAAACGTTTTCTAGAAGAGCTTCCACCGAGATCAATTCTTTTTTGGGTGCAGGGATATTCGTGTAATCCCGGTAGGCATTCACAAAGTTGACCAGTCCCTTGCTTCGGTTTGCAATCGTATCTAGTCCTTCTTGAATGTCCAGATAACCTTCCTTTTTGATCAAAGTCCCTTCTTGCTGTACGTAGCTGTCTTCATCCAAAATGGTTCGGAGCGATTCCACCAAGCTGGAGATTGGGGTGATGGAGTTCATGATTTCATGGCGAAGGACCTTGGTGAGGTTTTGCCAGGCTTCCAGTTCGTTGGATTGGAGCTCGGGGTTGATGTTTTGAAAGGAGAGGAGTGTCCAGCTTTTGCCACCCATTTTCAGGGAGGTAGATTGGATGATGAGGTGGAGGGTTGGATTGACCTTGAAGGATATCCGCTGCCCGGGTTTGATTTCGAGGATTTCCAAGAGAAGCTTTTCAGAAAGTTTTGCCAGATCATGGATGCTTCTGAATTGGGGGATTTGGAGCAGGTGCTTGGCGGCATTGTTGATGACCCCGATTTTTCCATCTGTATTAAAAGAGACGATTCCAGTATTGATGTGCTGGATGATGACTTGGAGAAAAAGCATCTGCTCTTCCTTTTCGGCTCGTGTTTTCTTGAAGACCTCCATAACTTCGTTGAAAGCCTGATTGACTTCTCGGAATGAACCTCCCATTTTGCTGTCGGAGGTGAAAGAGGAAGAAAAATCAGTAAATCGGATCGAATCCAGAAAGCGGGCCAGTTTGTGATTGATGGAGTTGACATAAAAGATCATTTCCCCTGCAAGAGCTAACACGCCGAGGCCAAGGATTATAGGCGCTAGGAGCATTCCTTTGGTCAAATACAGCCAAATCCCTGCAAAGATGCAGACGATAATCCCCAAGATTCGCAGGGTAATGCCTACCGAAAATCTCCTATAAACCATATTTCTCCAGTCTTCGGTAGAGGGAGGAGCGAGTCAGTCCCAATTCTTCGGCAGCTCTCGTGATGTGTCCGTTATGCTTTTGCAGGGCCTTGCGGATGAGGATTCGTTCCACATCTTCGATGTTCAGGTGGTCTAGGCTCACATTTTCCTCTGATTTTTCTGCCTGTCCCATTTTTTGCAAAAACAAGTCTTCAGGTTGGAGGACGTTATGATTACTCATGATTACCGCCCGCTCGATGCTGTGCTGAAGCTCACGGATGTTTCCGGGCCAATGGTATTTAGTCATCCGCTTGATCAGAGGCTCAGAAGCTTTGCGGATGTCTTTGTTGTATTTTTTAGAATAGTAGCTGATAAAGTGATCTGCCAAAAGCGGGATGTCTTCCACTCTTTCCCGGAGAGGAGGCAGTGTGATTTCGATCGTGTTGATTCGGTAAAGGAGATCCTGCCGGAAGGAATTGTCATAGACCATGTTGTAGACAGGCATGTTGGTAGCAGAGATCAGCCGGATATCCACATCGGTTGACCTATTGGTCCCTACGCGGGTTACTTGGCGATTTTGAAGGGCCGCCAAAAGCTTCGACTGCATGTTGATGGGCAAGTTGCCGATTTCGTCAAGGAAGAGAGTCCCCTTGTGAGCTTGTTCAAATCGGCCAGCCCGGTCTTCCTTGGCGTCGGTGAAAGCTCCTTTTTTGTGCCCAAAAAGCTCTGATTCGAATAGAGTCGTGGTAATCGCTCCCAAATCTACTCCTACAAAGGCCTCTCTCCGGCGCTTGGAATGTCGGTGAATTGCCCGGGCGACGAGTTCTTTTCCCGTTCCATTTTCTCCTAAAATCAACACATTGGCATCGGTCGCGGCTACCCGCTCGATGGTTTCAAAGACTTTTTGCATGGCCGGACTTTGACCGATGATGTCTTTAAACTTGTTGTCAATGTCCTGCTGAAGGGTTTGTTTTTGGTCTTTCAGCAAGTTGACTTCGAGCTTTTTCTGTCGGAGTTGAAGGGCGGAATTTAGGGTAGCAAGAAGGCGCTCATTTTCCCAGGGTTTAAGGACAAAGTCAGTAGCTCCTTCTTTGATGGCTTTTACTGCCAGATTCACATCTCCATATGCGGTGATCAAGACAACTACTGCCGAGGGATCGAGTTCCAATATTCGATCCAACCAATAAAAACCCTCTTGACCCGAGCTTACATCTTTAGTGAAGTTCATGTCGAGCAGAATGACATCGTAGCTTTCGTTGTGGGTGAGGATAGGAAGTAGGTCAGGATTGGTTTCCGTATCCACTTGGGCGAAGTGCCTTTTCAGAAAAATCTTGGCTGCTTTTAGCAGGTCCTCGTTGTCATCGACGATGAGGATTTTTCCAATTCGTTGCTCGTTCATTCGGTAGAAAATTTAAAATGCCAGAATAGTAGGTCGTCTATTGTGATTCCAAAAGTTTGCCGAAGTGCATTTTTGAAAATTATTTCTCGAAAAGGTTCGAATTCGGGCGAAAATGGCCGTTTTTAAGTCTCTTTAATTTTATAAAAAGGTACTAGTAAAAAATCGAAACTGGTGCACTTTTGTGCGCTGGCGGACGAAATTGTTCGAGAAGCGAAACCAGCTCTTTTTCCAAAACCATTCTCAGTGCTTTTTAGGCCCTTTTTTCCATGGCACATCCTTTGGCATACAGGTGATACTGCCAAACGGCGGATCAAGACATGGATAAGAAAATAGAAAAGAAAACCTGGACACCCCGAAAGATTGTCGCTCTAGTTTTGGGCCCTGTTTTGATGGGGGGGATAATTTACCAAATCGTCTTTGCAGACCATCGCTCCACGATGAAGGTGGAAAAGGATCGATTGACCATCGGCACGGTCATTATGGGTGAGTTTACAGATTACATTTTGGTCTCAGGACAGATCGAACCTGCCCGTACCGTGTATCTGGATGCCATCGAAGGTGGCGTGGTCAATCAAGTAATCCGAGAATCCGGAGCCTTGGTCAAAAAAGGAGATACCATTCTGATCCTTAATAATTCCAACCTACAGCTTGATGTGATGCAGCGGGAGACCATGCTCTATGAGCAGATCAACAACCTCCGGCAAACCCGCCTCCTTTTGGATCAAAACGACCTCAATCAACAAGGACAGCTGGCAGAGATTGATTACCAGATTAGCCTGCTCGAACCCCAATACAGGCGATTTAAAGAGCTTCACGGCAAAAAACTCGTCTCAGACCGTGAATTTGAAGAGATCAAAGAGCAATACGAGTACAATGTAAAGCGACGAAAACTCACCTACGCTTCGTATAAAAACGACTCCATCGCTCGTTCCATCCAACTCAAGCAACTCCGACTTTCTGAAAACCGAATGAATGCTTCCCTCACCGGAGTGGGCAATATCTTGGATAATCTGGTCATCACCTCACCGATTGCCGGTCAGCTGGCTACGCCTCAGCAACTGGAGATTGGTCAGGCCATCAACCCTGGACAGCGCTATGGTCAGGTAGATATTTTGGATGAGTTTAAGGTACGTGTAGCGATCGATGAGCTTTACCTACCTCGGATTGCTCAGGGATTGAGGGGAAAGTTTACCCTCAGTGGACAGGAATACGAGCTGGAGATTTCCAAAATCTATCCCACCATCACCAATGGTCGCTTCGAAGTCGACATGGTATTTACAGGCACTGCTCCAGAAGGAATTCGAAGAGGTCAGAGTGTACGCATCCGGCTCGAACTCGGCCAAAGTGAGCAGAGCTTGCTCTTGCCTGCAGGTGGATTCTTCAAAGACACCGGAGGCAATTGGGTCTATGTATTCAATGCTGCCGGTAATGCCGAGAAACGAACCATTCGCTTCGGAAGAAAAAATCCTGAGTTCTATGAAGTCTTGGAAGGCCTGGTCGAAGGTGAAAAAGTCATCATCAGTGGCTACGAGAATTATGGAGCGAATGAAGTGCTGGAGGTGAAGTAGGGGAGTCGGAAGAAGGAAGACCGAAGACGGAAGTGGGGAGACCGAAGACGGAAGACCGAAGTGGGGAGATCGAAGACCGAAGTAGGAAAAACGACAGAGCAGGTGAGGCTGGAGAAGGATAAAGGCATTCTGGAAGTAATGAAAAATAGGTTCATTTATATACTTGACTTTTGTGAGTAATTTTAATGTTAAGTTCTGATAATCAAAATAATAAACCGATGAACTTTAAATTTGAAAAACTTTTAATATGGCAAAAAGCCATGGATTTGGCAGAGGAAATCCATGAGCTTTCTAAAAAAATTCCTAAAGAGGAACTGTACAATCTTACCAGCCAAATTAATCGAGCAGCAGATTCTATTGCTCTAAATATTGCTGAAGGCTCCATTTCTCAGACTAATCCTGAGCAGCATCGCTTTCTAGGTTATTCAATTAGATCCATAGCAGAGGTGGTCACCTGTTTGCATAAAGCAAAGAGAAGAAAATATATCTCGACTGATGAATTTGAAAAGAACTATAGGGATTGTTTTGATCTGATGAATATGACCATTGGGTTTAAGAATAATATTAAATGACTCTGTTTTCAAAACGCTTCGATCTCCCGTCTTCAAGCTCAAAACAAATTGATGGAGTCCGGATACTTCGGTCTTCCGTCTTCAAGCTCAAAACAAATCGATGGAGTCTGGATATTTCGGTCTCCCGTCTTCAAGTTCAAAACAAATCTATGGAGTCCGGATACTTCGGTCTTCGGTCTCCCGTCTTCGGTCTTTCAAATAAATCTTTAACACTATTAATACATGCTCAACATCATCAAAACAGTCAATCTCCGCAAGCTATATACCACGGAGGAAGTCGAAACTACCGCTCTTGACGGGATTCAGGTCGAGATCAAAAAGGGTGAATTTGTCGCCATCATGGGCCCTTCTGGCTGCGGCAAATCAACTTTACTCAATATCATCGGCTTGTTGGACAATCCCGATAGTGGTCAATATTATTTTTTAGACCATGAGGTCGCCGGCTATTCTGAGCGTCAGCGGTCCACGTTACGAAAAGGAAACATTGGCTTTGTCTTTCAGAGTTTTAATCTCATTGATGAACTCACCGTTTTCGAAAATGTAGAACTGCCACTGCTTTACCTGAAGACTCCAGCGGATGAGCGCAAAAAGCGAGTGGAAGAGGTACTGACACGAATGAACATTATGCACCGTCGAAACCACTTTCCTCAGCAACTCTCAGGTGGTCAACAGCAGCGTGTGGCGATTGCCAGAGCGATCGTTGCCAAACCTTCCGTGATCCTCGCCGACGAACCTACCGGTAACCTCGACTCCACCAACGGAGAGGAAGTAATGCGTCTTTTGGAGGAATTGAATAACGAAGGCACCACCATCGTAATGGTGACCCACTCTGCCCATGATGCCAACTATGCGCACCGCATCATCAACCTCTTTGATGGTAAAGTCGTGACAGAGAATATCCGGGAGCAGTTTAATGTTTGAGGATAGGGAGTATGGAGGCTAGGAAGTCATTTTTCTTCTGAATTCCCACTTCTTTTTCCGGTTTCAGCTTTTGTTTTTAAAGTTGCCCGAAATGCTCCCATGCTATTCATTAATGTATATACTTGGGAATAAAAGTTGGAAAATTCAGTATCTGACAGATACGTTCTTCTTTTGGCTTTTTGTAAGCAGTTGACCACTTCGGAGAGAGACCTTAACGAATAACCAATGAATTTTCAGAATTCCTTAGCTGACTGACCTGTGGAGCCTTCGGCAATATTCGATGCGATTGAATCAGGCGCTTTACGAGTTTGAGAAATCAAATTGTATTTCTCATCGGTCGGGAATTTGGCTGCACGATTTGGCAAAATTTCAAAATCTGTAATTGAAACGTCTCTCTGATTTTTGGGAGACTTTTTTTTGAACTCAATGCAACCAATTATTTCTCTAGATCATCTTCTGATTGATGTTTGCTAGGTAAGCTATTAGATGTTTGTTCGCATGCGACCAATTTTTAGGTTTTTCGGACAGGCGACTTTGGACAAATATCAATTTAGCGTATTCAGATACTATTTTCCAACTGGCACCATTCGTGAAAAATCAATACTAACCTAAATTCAACTAATTATGAAAAGAACACTAATCCTCTTGACTCTCCTGCTCTTTATGGCAGTTGTAGTAACCGCTCAAGCTCAAAAATCCGAAACCCGCACGCCAGGCTCCTTCTCCAAAGTGGAGACAGGCGGCAGTTGGGATGTGATCATCACCAAAGGCAGCAAAGACGAGATCAAATTGGAGTCTTCCTCTTTGGATTTGTCAAAAGTGATCACTGAAGTCCGTGGTGGGAAACTTGAAATCAAGCTCGAAAAGGGCAACTACCGTAATGTAGATCTCAGTGTATTCATTACAGTCAGAGAACTTGAATCTGTGGGCGTATCCGGATCTGGAAATGTCAAACTGATGTCTGATTTTGGAGCGAGGGAGTTTGCTCTTGGTTCTTCTGGTTCGGGGGTGATCGAAACCCAACAAATCAAAGCCGAGCGATTGGCTGTTGGAATGAGTGGTTCGGGTGAAATCCGTGTTGGAGGAGGTCGGGTAGAGGAGCTGACTATTGGGCAGTCTGGTTCGGGAGATTTTGAAGGAATGGACCTGGTGGCTCAATCTGTGAAAATCGGAAAATCCGGTTCTGGCGAAACTTCCATTACGGTAGAGCAAAGCCTGACTGTAGGCTCATCTGGTTCGGGGAATGTGTATTACCGAGGAAATCCAACCGATAAAAGCATAGCAAGCAGTGGTTCTTCCAGCGTGATCAAAAAGTAAATGAAAATCTAGTTTAGTCAAGTTGATTACCAGCCGGCACCTCAAGTGCCGGTTTTTTTTATTTCGATCATGTATGCCGAGGGTTAATCAACCGGAAGTGCGGAAGCTAATCTTCTGCGGAAACTGTTCTCGACCGCAAGCGGACAAAATTGTTCGTGTTGCGTCTGCTGAAATTCTTAAAAAGCCTTTTTTGATCCAGTTGGAGGCTTTTTGTATTGGCACAAAAGTGGAACTATCCCGTTCAGCGAATTTACTGAACCTACTGATAATTATCTGACATGCTCAAAAACTACTTCAAAATCGCTTTGAGGAACCTGCTTAGAAATAAGCTCTATTCTTTCGTGAATATTTCAGGCCTATCCATCGGTATGGCTGTCTGCATTTTGATTTTGCTTTTTGTGAATTTCGAAAGGGATTTTGATGGATTTCATTCTAAAAATATCTACCGTCTAAATGAAGTTCAGAACTGGGAGGGGATGGTTGCTCCCCAAAAGGTAGCGCTGTCCATGTATCCCATGGGGCCAACGCTTTTGGAGGAATTTCCCGAGATCAAGAATTTTACGCGACTTAGTTTGGCGGGTGAACTCAAGGTTAAAGATGAAAATAAAGAGACCATTCTTTCAAAAACCGTTTGGGCGGACTCTTCCTTTTTCCAACTTTTTGATTTTAAACTTATCGAAGGAAACCCGGAAACTGCACTCAAGGATCCCTTCAGTATAGTTTTGACTCAGGAAAGTGCAGAGAAAATCTTCGGGAATAACCCAGCTCTCGGAGAGCTACTTACGCTGGCAGATCAAGACACCATTTCCTACACTGTGACTGGGGTGATGGAAGACTTTCCGGAAAACTCCCATTTACAGTTTGAAGCACTCAGGTCGTTCAATAGCTATGTTGGACCTGAGGCGATTGAAAACTGGGGAGGCAATTGGTTGACGACTTACCTGGAATTGGTTGACGATGTGAATAGTGAAGAGTTGGAGAAGAAGTTTCCGGATTATCTCCTTTCACACATGGATGAAAAACAAGCGGAAGGCTACGAGTTGTTTCTTCAGCCTTTGCATGAGGTTCATTCAGGTTCGGCAGACATCACTCATGATTACCTCAATTTTCAAAAATTCGACAACGCCTACACCAGTATCTTTTTTTTCATCGCGATTCTGGTCATGGTGATTGCTGCTCTGAATTTTGTGAATCTATCCACGGCTAAATCCATCAATCGTGCCATGGAAATCGGGGTGAGAAAAGTGTCCGGCGCCTCAAGATCCAATCTGTATTTTCAGTTCATCGGTGAATCGGTGTTTATCAGTTTGATAGCGATGTTTTTTGCCTTGGTATTAGTCGGGTTTTTCCTTCCTTCACTCAATCAATTCAGTCAGTTAACGTTGGATTTTCCCATTATCTCCGAGCCGATGACTTTGGTTTATATCCTTTCCGGGGCGGTTTTGATCGGGATCTTGTCTGGTCTTTATCCAGCCTTGTACTTATCCGGTTTCAGACCTGCGGGAATATTAAAAGGAGCAGATCTGAAGATTGGGAAAAATTCAGGATTCAGGACTACGCTTGTTGTCGTGCAGTTTTCAGCTGCGATTTTTTTGATCATCTCCACCATTTTTGCGAGCAGGCAATTGAGCTACATGCAGGAGAAAGACCTGGGTTTTGCCTATGACCAAATTGTGACGATTCCTTTTGGCAATCAGCCACTTGAAAAGTATGAACCATTCAAGCAGCAACTGCTAAGCAATTCTTCGATTCAAGGTGTATCTGCTTCAGGTCAGAGGCTGGGGAATAACCTGCATCAGACCTCTATGATTTTTGAAGGAAAAGCAGATACCCGTGAGCTGTCGACTTCCCACTTACTCGTAGATCCTAACTTTGTAAGCTTGTACGAAATGGAATTAGTGGCTGGGAAAAACTTTACCCCCGAAAACAAGGCCGAAAGCGGTAAAGGCTTTATCCTCAATGAATCCTTAGCCAAAGAATTACTCGCTGCGGAAGGCCAAAATGCAACTTTGGAATCGTTAATCGGAAAGCCATTTGGCTTTGGTTGGACCGATTCTTTGGGTCAGATCGTCGGAGTAGTCAGAGACTTCAACTTCAATTCGCTCCATCACAAAATCGAGACGCTTTTTCTGGTTCGTGAAGAAAACTGGGGCTATGCCGAGATTTCTGTCAAAATCAATGGTTCACAAGCTGAGAAGGCAATTGCGGCTATCGAAACTGTTTGGAATCAGCATTTTCCGGAAAGAGAGTTCGAATATAGTTTTCTGAATTCCCATTTTGAGGAACTGTATCGGGCAGACCGTACGGTGAATTACATCGTTGGCTTGCTGACCATACTTTCCATTTTGATTTCCTGCTTGGGCTTGTTCGGTTTGGCCTCATTCGCCACCGAGCAGCGGGTCAAGGAAATAGGAATTCGAAAAGTATTGGGAGCATCAGTCGCTAAAGTGGTGATGCTACTTTCCAAAGACTTCGTTAAACCGGTCTTTTGGGCAATTCTCCTGGCTGTTCCGATTTCATGGTTTGCCGTCAACCAATGGCTGGAAGACTATGCCTATCGGATAGACTTTGAATGGTGGATCGTAGGAATAGCGGGAGGTCTCGCTTTGCTTTTGGCCTTGTTTACAGTAAGCTTTCAATCCATCAAAGCAGCCATTGCCAATCCGGTAAAAAGCCTGAAAAGCGAATGATTTGATCATGAAGGGATCATCAATACCTGAGACTTAAGAAGCAAGAGCCAAGAAAAAAGAATCAAGAAATTTAGGATTTTGGACCCGTCTGTAACCTGCAAGTTTTGGATTTCAACTACTAATAACTAATAATGACCGAACACCAACTTCCAATCTTCCAATTTTAAAATCTGTCAACCCAGACCATGCTAAAAAACTATTTCAAAATCGCCCTTCGAAATCTGCTTCGAAATAAGCTCCGGACTTCGATCCATATACTTGGCTTGTCCTTGGGCATTTCGATCGTTTTTTTCATTTTCAATGTCATCTTTCATGCCTACAGCTTTGACCGATTCCACCCGGATCGTGAGCGGATCTTTCGGATCAATACTCTGACCGAATGGGATATGGGAGAAAGCTATCCCACTCCGGGGACTAATGGGCCTTTGGGAGAAGTAATCGATTCGGAGATTTCATTTATTGAGGCGAAGGGGCGAATTTATACATTGTGGGAGGTATTGACCTTAGTCCCTGAGGGGAACCGGGTCTTGGGAAGGTCAAATGAAGTCACCTTTGCAGACCCTGGATTCTTTCAGATTTTTCCCAGAAAATGGCTTGCCGGCAATCCTGCCACAGCGCTGGAAAAGCCACTTTCTGCGGTGATTACCCAAAATAATTTGGAAAAGTATTTTCCGGGTGTTCAACCTTTGGATGCGTTGGGCAAAGAGTTGGTCTGGATCGATGCCGATACGATTCGTGCGCAAGTCACCGGAGTGGTGGAGGATTACACCGAAAACTCAGATTTCATTTTCAAGGACTTTATCTCCTTTGCCACCATACAGACCGAGGAGCAGAAGGAATGGTACGGGCTACACCATTGGGGCAATGTCAACTCCAGTTCCCAGCTTTTTGTGAAGCTGGAAGAGGGTTCGGATAAAAATCAGCTCGAAGCCTCACTTGCGGCCATTGTTGATAAAAATTTTGAAAAGGATGATCAGGCATCCACTACCTTTTTGGCTGAACCTTTGGCAGAAATGCACTTTGGAGAGACCTATACAGGTACTTCTGTATCCAAAGTTTTTCTAAACGGGTTGGTCTACATCGGACTGATTATTCTGGTGTTGGCTACGCTCAACTTTGTCAATCTGGAAACTGCCATGGCCATCGGCCGTAGCAAAGAGGTGGGTATCCGCAAGACGCTCGGAGGAAGAAGATGGGAGCTGATTTACCAGTTTTTGGTAGAGACTTATTTGATGGTTATATCCGCGGGGTTGATCGGATTGGCCTTGGCAGAGTTGATCAGGAATCTGTTTAGCAGCTATCTGTCTACAGGTTTTGTGGTCGAGTACCTACAGGTGTCCAATTTGGCGTTTTATATAGTTTTTCCATTGATTCTGACACTTTTATCAGGGATTTACCCAGCCTTGATTCTGTCTTCCTACCAGCCAGCCAGGGCGATCAAAGGAGAGCGAGTAGTATCCACAGGCTTTTCCTTAGGTGTCTTTTTGAGAAAAAACCTTACCATTTTACAGTTTTCGGCTTCCATTGCTTTCATCATTTTGGTACTTGTGCTTCAGGCACAGTTGAGGTACGTGTCAAGTCAACCTTTGGGCTTTGAAAAGGAGGCGGTGATGTATGCCAAGCTCCCCTTTATGTCCGATCCGGATCAGATGCTTAGAGTGCAGCAGTTGATGAATCAGGAGTCGGGAGTTTCAGGGGCGAGTCTCAGTGGAAGTTTGGTATCCTCCAACAGCCTCTGGACTTCTGATGCCTGGATTCCAGTGGATACTACAGAGAGGCAGATTTTCACCCAAGTGATGAATGCGGATTCGGCCTTTGTAGCAGTGAATGGCATTCCGCTATTGGCAGGGAAAAAGTCGGCAAACCGGGAAGATGAGATTTTGGTCAATGAGAATTTTCTCAAGGAAGCCGGCTATTCGGATGCATCTGCTGCACTTAATCAGACGATCCGATTTGGAGGTGAAGAACGAAAAATCGTAGGTGTCATTGGCAACTTTCATTCACGAAGTCTTCGGGAGGAAATCCGTCCGCTTCTGTTGACTTACAACCCCAAGTTTTTCCAGACTATCTCTGTCAAGCTACAAGCTGGCCAAAACCTTGCACAAGCCAAGCTGGCTTTGGAAAGCAGGTATAAGGAAGTATATCCCTACGAAAGTGAAGAGTTTCACTTTTTGGATGAGGCAATTGCGGAGTTTTATCAAGAGGATCTAAAAATTCGAAATGTCCTCACGGCAGCCACCTTTTTGGCTATTTTGATCTCTGCGATGGGGCTTTTTGGGCTTTCGTCCTACACCATTGCGCAGCGAACCAAAGAAATCAGCATTCGCAAAGTACTTGGGGCTTCGGTCTTTCAGATTTTGGGATTGATTTCCAAAGAATATGTCATTTTGGTGGTTGTCTCCTTTGCTCTTGCGATCTATCCGGCTTATTATTTTCTAAAAGATTGGCTTCAAGGTTTTACCTATCGAATGGACATGCCTTATGTATTGTTTGGTATGGCAGGGCTTGGCGTGCTCTTGCTTTGCTTGCTGATCGTAGGGCTTCATTCTTATCAGGCAGCCAATGCCAATCCAGCCAAAGTACTAAAGGATGAATAAAAGCATGAAGATCGAATATGGGAGACAGAAGGAAGGGAGTTAGGAAGTTGGGGACTGAAAAAGTAGGAGGTCAATTCAAAAGGGTATTTGGAAGTACTTAAGGATATTTTTGTAATTATCCTGAGCCGAAAGGCAAGTATCCATCAAGTATTCGTTGACTTTGCCCCATTCCTGTAAGCCTCTGTAGTAGAAGAATTTGATATCGTCTCCGATGATAAAGGGGATGATGTCATTTGCGAGGCATTCCTTAAACATAATTAGCCTTCCCACACGACCGTTTCCATCTTGAAAAGGATGTATGAACTCAAATCGATGATGGAAATCCAAAATGTCTTCCAAGGTTTTTTGTTCCTTGCTGTGGTAGCTAAACAGCAAGGCCTTCATTTGATCTTGCACCGCATGGGGTAGGGTTGTTTCATTTCCTCCCACCTCATTAGGTAGTTTTTTGTATTCACCCACATTAAACCAGTCTTTTCTACTGTCGGATGTTCCTGATTTGAGCAGGTAATGAATCTCATTGATCAGTTTTTCAGAAAGTTTGGCAGTTGCTTTTTCTATGATAAAATCGATGCATCTGAAGTGATTGGTCGTTTCGATGATGTCATCGACATTGATTATTCCATTGTATTCTCCGATGGTATTGGTTTCAAAAATCAATCGTGTCTGATCTTGGCTTAGTTTACTTCCTTCTATCCGGTTGGAATTATAGGTCAGTTCTATTTGTGTTCGATTATAAATTCCTCCTTTGAGCCTCATCTTTTTTTGTTCTTTGAGCTGATGAAGCAAGGGATTTCTTTCTGAGGAAACAGACTTATTTTTCTTTAGTGGTAGTGTGGCTTCTTCGGGAATGTTCCATGTTTTGCCGGTCAGAAATGCGCCTTTAATCTTTCCAAGAGCACAGTAATTCCGAACTGTTCTCTCTGGAATTGCCCATTTCTGGGCAAAGGATGCGACTGATAAATAATTCATTTGTTTTTTTTCTTGCCGATATCGGCAAAAATAGCTAGAAATGATTTGCGTTTTTTTATTTCTTGCCGATAGAGGAGAGTTTTTCTCTCTCCACCTTCAAGAGGCCAAAAACTTTTTGGCTGCGCATACAGGTTGCAAGCGTAAAAAAAGTGTGATTAAAAGGGCTCAGAATGATCAACTGATAAGCCTAATCAAGTTTACTTTAGCCCTGAAATCTCCAATGATATAACCATCTAGGATTTTGAAATAAAATCCCATGAAAAGTCGATTTCTCCGATAGATTTGTATATCTCTAGTATCTAAACCCAGAATAAGATGCAATTCAAAGTTTTCCGAACACTTGTAGTTCTACTTTTTATCTTTTCGCTTGGCTTGACAGCAAAGGCCCAAAAAGCAGAAAAGGGTTTTACCCCCCTTTTCAATGGTAAAAACCTAGATGGTTGGGTGGGAAATAAAGATTCCTACCAAGCCAAAGACGGTATGATCGTCATCGAACCCAAAGGTGGAGGAGGAGGTAATCTCTACACCGAAAAGGAATACGGTAATTTTATCCTCCGTTTTGAGTTTCAGCTCACACCAGGTGCAAATAATGGCTTGGGAATTCATGCACCTCTGGAAGGAGACGCTGCCTATGTAGGCAAAGAACTTCAGATTCTCGACAGTGAGCATGAGAAATATGCCAAACTGGAAACCTACCAATACCACGGCTCGGTTTATGGAGTCATTCCCGCAAAGCGAGGCTATTTGAAGCCAACCGGTGAATGGAATCAGCAGGAAGTAATTGTTGAGCATCCAAAAATCAAGATCATTCTGAACGGTACTACCATCCTCGAAGGTGACTATCTTGAAGCAAGTAAAAATGGCACCTTGGATAAAAAAGACCATCCTGGATTGCAGAGAAGTTCTGGTCATATCGGCTTTTTAGGCCATGGCGATGTGGTCCGATTTAAGAATATCCGAATCAAAGAATTAACTAACCCTCAACCCTAAACTAGCAAGAATATGAGTAAGAATTATCAGGTCGTAGACCGAAGAGACTTTTTGAAAAAGTCCGCATTAGGCATTGCAGGATTGGCTTTAGCTCCTTCTTTGCTAGCCAAGGCACAGGCCGCAGGCAAGCTCAGAACCGCCCATATTGGTTTAGGAGGAATGGGAATGGCCGACCTAGCTGCAATCGCATCTCATCCCGAGGTGGAAGTAGTGGCTTTGTGTGATGTAGACAGCAATGCGATGAGCAATGCCACTGCCCTTTTTCCCAAAGCAAAGACCTATGCGGATTACCGGGAATTGCTGAAAGAAATGGAAGATCAAATCGACGCTGTGGTGGTTTCTACTCCAGACCACACCCATGCCCCGGCATCCTTGATGGCTATGGAAATGAACAAAGCGGTCTACTGCCAAAAACCCCTCACGCACCATGTGACCGAAGCACGCGCCATGAAGAAGATGGCCGAAGACAAAAAGCTGGTGACGCAGATGGGTATCCAGGTTCATTCCTTCTACGATTACAAATTGGCTACCCTTTTGATCCAGTCAGGCATTATCGGAAAGGTACATACAGTTCGCGCATGGTCTCCTAAAAACTGGGGATACGACGGTCAGGAGCCCAAAGGAAGTGATGCTGTGCCTGCTAATCTAAACTGGAACTTGTGGCTGGGTACTGCCGCCGAACGTCCTTACAAGGAAGGGGTGTATCATCCGGGTAATTGGAGAAAGTTGCTAGATTACGGTTGTGGGACCTTGGGAGATATGGGTGTTCATATTTTTGATACGCCATATAATGCCCTTCAGCTCGATGTGCCTCGCACTATCGTGAATCAGTGTCGAAAGCCTACAGGTTTTGGCTTTCCTGAAAACAACATTGTCACCTACGAATTCCCGCAAACTCCTTACACCACTGAAACACTCAAGTGGGTATGGTATGATGGACCGGGAGCTCCAGCAGATCACGAAGATCTCAAACTACCCAATGGCGAAAGCCTACCTGATCAAGGAGCGATGTTCTTGGGAGAAAAAGGGCGATTACTGCTTCCGCATTTCCAGCAACTACCAAAACTGATCGTAGATGGCAAGTACAAGGAGTTTGATGTGGCTCCGTTTAACCTTGGCGCTCCTGTGAAAGACTATGCGGGAGAAAGCAAAAAGCACTACCACCAGTTTGTGGACGCTTGCTTGGGCAAAGGAGAATGCTCTGCACCATTTGAGTATTCAGCCCGACTCACGGAGACGATTTTGCTGGGTGTGATTGCAGGTCGATTCCCAAATGAAACACTGCACTGGGACAGCAAAAAGGCCAAGTTTGCCGAAAAGAAAGCGAATAAGTTCCTAGGTGGAAAGTACCGGAAGTTTTGAGGGAGGTAGGATGTCAGATGCAGGATGACCGATGTTTTCTTCCTTACTGCATCTGGTTAGAAAAGCGCAAATTTCTAATCATGATGCATGTGGCCTGAAAACTTCTTCTGCAAACTTACAACTGCTCACTGTGACTGATTACTGCCTGCTGTTTTGTTCGCTGGCGAACAAAAATGTTCGAGAAATCTAATCTTCAAATTTGAAAAAATAGCCTCTGAAGCGATTCAGGGGCTTTTTTGTTGGCATGAATCTCGAATTTGTTTTGCTAATCTTATTGACATGATTCAACTCAACGAACTGGACAAATACATCGAATCCCGATTTCAGCGGGTGTTTCTCCTCAAAGGAATCAACCTCACCATCAAAGAAGGGGAGTTTGTGACACTCATGGGGCCCTCAGGAGCTGGCAAATCTACTTTGCTCAATATTCTGGGCCTTTTGGATGAGGATTACGAAGGGACTTATTCCTTTTTGGGAAAAGATATCCTCGCGATGAAAGCCAAAGAAAGGTCTAATCTCCACAAAAGCGAATTTGGATACATCTTTCAGGCTTACCATCTCATCGATGAGCTGACCGTCTATGAAAATATCGAAACGCCTCTGCTGTATCGAAATGTGTCCACGACTGATCGTAAAAGTCTGATTGCGGAACTTTTGGACAAGTTTAACATGGTAGCAAAAAAGGACCTTTTTCCAGCCCAGCTTTCCGGAGGTCAGCAGCAACTCGTGGGTATTGCCCGCGCCATTGCAGGTAAGCCAAGAATTCTCCTTGCCGATGAACCTACGGGAAATCTCCACACGGCTCAGGCGAAGGAAATTATGCAGGTGTTTCAGGAACTGAATGCCGAGGGCACAACCATCATTCAGGCCACGCATGCCAGAGAAAATGCAGATTACGGAACCCGATTAATACAATTGATAGACGGAAGAATAACAAGAGATGAAGCAATTACATACTAAGGTTTGGATCACCTTCTTGATTTTGGTGGGTTTTGTGTTTTTGACAAAGGCTCAGGATACCCTTAAGTTGACATTTCAAGAGGCTGTATCCATGGCATTGGCCAAAAATCTGGAATACCGGATCCTTGAAAACAATCAGGAAATTCTCAAAAAAGAAACCCTCACGGCTTGGTCAAATCATTTGCCCTCAGCCAACATCAATTCATCCTTTTTGCGTCAGACGGGTCAGCAGTTCCAGCAGATCGAAGGGGAAATTGTCGTGACCAAGGAATCCAATGAGATTCTTTCTCCCGGACTTTCGGTGAGTATGCCGGTGTTCAATGCCGGAAGGAGAATATTGGATACCCAATCGTCCATACTCGCTCAAAAGGCAGGAGAAAAAGGACTTGAAAGGGCCAGGCAACAAGTGGTTTTTGACGTGTCGAGAAGATACATGCAGGTTTTGCTCGATCAGGAACTCTTGAAAATTGCTCACGAAAATGTGTTGAATCAAAAGCAAATCTTGATTCAGATCGAGGGATTTGTGGAGGCAGGACTACGTACGATCTCTGACCTGTATAATCAGCAGGCGGAAGTGGCACGATTGGAATCCATCCTGCTCGATGCCGAACTGACCCTCGAAAACGACCGATGGCTGTTGGTGGAATACCTTCAGATGGAAGTAAATACCATTCCCGTTTTAGAAAATGTATCACCTGAGGAGCTGATGGGAGAGTTGAGCGATCAAGATATGGATCAGCTCGTTCAGCTGGCACTGAGTAAGCGGCCCGATTTGCAGCAACAATCTTTGCTGACCTCCTCCTTCAAAAAGGATGTGCAGGCGATCAAAGCCATGCTGCTGCCTCGTGTGAATGCATTTTACAACTATGGTACGTTTTATACTTCGCTGGACAATCGGAGCGTGAGCACACAGTTGTTTGAGATTTATCCACAAAATACGATAGGTCTTTCCTTGGGGATCCCGATTTTCAATGGTTTCCAATCTAGATTGGATGTGGCAAGGGGAAAAATGGCATACCAAAATCAAGTGCTTCGCAAAGAAGCTTTCGATCGGAAAGTGTATCAAGATGTCAGGCTGGCTTACCAAAACTATCAGGTGGCCTTGAAAAAAGTCAGCAACGCCTCGATTAGGCTCGTTGCTGCAAAAGAAGCCCAGCAAGCTGTCAGTGAGCGCTTTCGATTGGGACTTTCTGATTTTCTGGACTTGTCGGCAGCCAATCAGACACTTGTCAGTGCGCAGTCTGATCAGGCACAGGCTAACTTCACCCTTTATTTTCAAGCAGTGTTGATGAATTTTGCTTTGGGCAATTTATGAGAATCGTCCGTTATTGGAAGTCAAACTATTGATAAGATACATGGTCAATAAGACAAAAAAGCACCTCTCCACTATGAGAGGTGCTTTTTTGATGTGCTGATGGCTATGGATTGTCCCAGTTATTCCGTAAACTTATTCACTATCTTAAATTCATTCATTACTCTGTATGCTGCTCTAGTAATGTCTGCCGAGAAATTTGGAGAGGCGAGATCAAAGTCTGCCGCAGTGTAACCCTGCCAAATGGTATTGCCTTTTTTGCTGTCGATCACATAGATAACCAGCATACCTTTGTTTTGCGAGTATCTTACTTGATTGTAAGTCTCATCCTTCTCTTGTTCGCGCTCTATCTCTCCTTCATCGTTTCTAAAGGTGTATCCTGTCCGATTCATCCAATAATCAAACTCAGGCTGAACATATCCTCTGTACCGGATTGAATCTGTGAAAATCTTGTAGCTGACCAACAAGTCTGGTTTGGATTCTTGCTCACGAAATCCTTGAGAACCCAACCTCGCACCAATGGTAGCCGTGAGCACTGGTGAAATTACAGTTGTGTCTAATTCAGGGGATTCTACAAAAGCGAAGGTCTTATACTTTTTGAAGGAACCCGTGTAGTTGTAATCGTAGTCTGTGACATAATCCTTAGATGAAAAACAGGAAGCAGTCAATACAAGTAGAAAGAAAAGGAAAATAGAAGGAGCTTTCATAAGGTAGTGGTTGAGTCGTAAAATGATAATCTACTTTGACCTTGGATTTTAATAGGGCTAACCTTTGGTTTAAGAATTTTGTTTGTTCAATAGTTTAAAATTCAGAGGAATACCTTTCTAATTTAGAGATAGGGCAAAAAAAAATCCAGTCTAATGCTGGATTTTAATGAGCGATGACTAGGATTATTTACTGAGGAGCTGATGGTGGATTCCTACTTGAAGTTGGCCTTTAGAAAGCGAATTGGTGGTTTGCTCCATGAAACCGAGTTGAATAGCGAAACCTTTTTGAAGTCTAAATCCAAGTCCTGCATATATCCTGTTTCGGTCAAAAAACTGCATCGCGGGAGTTAGTCTTTCGCCATTGATGAAAATTTCGTCATAAATCTGGAAGTAAATCGAACCTTTTTCTGAGAGCTCTTTGGAATTGAGGGGCACGTTTAGAAATAATGCATATCGGAATCTTGTTCTAAAATCCTGGTTTTCGATCCAACGCTGTTCGTAGCGATAGCGATGCATCAAACCAATTTTTCCAGCTTTTTGACGAAGAATAGCTTCTTGATACAGTCGATTTTCATGCAGCGTTGCATCTGAATCACCGGCAGTTCCATTGGTAATACTTGCATATCCTGCCAAAAAACTAGTCTGACCGGATTTAGAATTGTATTGAATCCCGCTTCGGATGAGCAGTTGATCCAGATCAGAGGTGGTGTTGAAATTCCTCAATTGCATTTCTCCATGAATGGCCCAAGGAGAGTCTTTCCAACGGAAATTGCCGAAATACATGTACCATCCACCCAAGTCATTGGGATTTTGAGCCAGTAACAGGCTTGGGAAAAAGAATAGGATAAGAAGTGCGCAAAGTTTTTTCACAGATCAAAAATCAAAAAAAGTAGCGAGCTTGTACTAAGGATATTTATTTAATGTTCGATTCACTTTTGAATTTGATTACTTCATCAGCAGTACACAAGCAAAGGATTACGCATCATCTTCAAGTGATAAATGTCCCAAACCGATCGCTAGATCTTGATTTACTTTTGCAGATTCATAATGGATGTTGCTCATGAAAGAGTTTTGGAATACCCGATATCAAGAGCGTGATTATGCTTATGGCACCGAACCCAATCGGTTTTTTGAAACCGAGATTCGCAAAATTCCGATCGGAAAAGCGCTTTTTCCTGCAGAAGGAGAAGGGCGAAATGCTGTTTTTGCGGCGTCTTTAGGCTGGGGGGTAGTAGCTTTTGACCTAAGCGAAGCAGGAAAAACCAAGGCGCTTAAACTAGCCGATGCCAGAGGTGTATCGATCACCTATGAAGTGGCTACACTTCAGGAGTTTGAGGCCGAAAAAGAAGGCTTTGATGCGTTGGTCTTGGTATTTGCCCATTTTCCCAACCCTTTGCGAAAGACATTTCACCAAAAACTGATAACCTTTCTCAAACCAGGAGGAATCGTAATCTTGGTAGGATTTTCAAAGAAGCATGCAGCTTTCAATTCTGTAAATGAACAAGCTGGAGGGCCTAAAGATCCGGCCATGCTTTTCTCCAAGCAGGAATTGGAGGGGGATTTTGATGGATTTGATATCCAACTTCTCGAAGAAGCCGAAGTGGATTTACAAGAAGGAAATTATCATTTGGGAAAATCGGCAGTGATTCGATTGGTAGCCAGAAAGAAATAGGAATCAGGATCTTATTTTTTCAAACTAACTTCCCTAAATTCAGAGAAACTTTTTTTTGATATGCAAACTGAAAAACGATTTTGTCAACACTGTGGCAAACCGATTCAAGGTCGCCCCGACAAGAAATTTTGTGATGATGCCTGCCGAAATACCTTCAATAATCAGCAGAATGCCGTCACCACCAATTTTATCCGAAATGTGAATCATGCGCTCAAGCGCAATAGGAACATCCTGTCTGAACTCCTTCCCGAAGGAGAAAAAATGGCCAAAACTACCCGAGATAAGCTAAATCTAGAAGGATTTAATTTTCGATATTTTACTCACATCTTCCAAAACCAAAAAGGGAATGTGTATCACTATTGCTATGATTTTGGATACCTAGCCTTGGAAAATAACTGGTTTCTGATCGTTCGTGGCAAAGACTGATCGTGGCCTTATTTTTCTGAAATTCTTCCGGGCTCTCGATTGCCTGTTCCCTGTCTTTGGGTGAGTTGATCGCCCATATCTGACCTTGCTTTTTCGGCAAATTGATGAAGCATCTTTACGATTTCAGGGAAGTTGCTGTGAATGTCTGTGGTTTCTCCTGGGTCATGGGATAAGTCAAAAAGTTGTTCCTTTTCCAGTCGGATATGAGCGTATTTCACAGGTAATCCATCGTTTCGGAGTTCTGATCCTGCCGGAATCGTGCGGTAAACATGAGGAAAAACCAGTTTCCATTTGTCATAAATGACCGCCTGCAGTTCGTTTTGGTTGTAATAGGCGAAATAGGGGGTTGGTTTGACTTCTTTTCCCTGAAGCAGGTTCCACATCGAATTCCCATCGATTTTCAAGGGAGGCAAAGTAGCACCGGTGATTTCTGCCAAAGTAGGAAGGATGTTGATCGTCATGGCCGGTTGCTTAAGCGTGGTGCCTGATGGGATTTTTCCCGGCCAAGCCATCAATGCTGGGACTCGAATGCCTCCTTCCCAAGAAGTACCTTTACCTTCCTTGAGCCCACCCTGGAGTCCTGCATGACCTCCGTAGGAAAGCCAAGGACCATTGTCGGAGGTGAAAATGATCAGCGTATTTTCTTCCAATCCAAGTTCCTTCAGCTTTTTTCGGATTTGCCCCACTGACCAATCGATCTCCATCATCACATCTCCGTAAAGTCCTTGGGAAGATTTCCCTTTAAACTTCTCCGAAACAAAAAGCGGTACATGAGGCATGCTGTGAGCGAGGTATAGGAAAAAAGGCCGATCCTGATTTTTATCGATAAACTCCAGCGATTTTTGAGTATACCAAGTAGTCAGCTCGCTTTGATCCTCAAGAAAAGCAAGTGTTTTTTCTCCTTGAATCAGGGGCAGGGGAGGGTAATAATTTTTGGTTTCGGGATGGTTCGGCCACATGTCATTGGAGTAGGGAAGGCCAAAGAAACTGTCAAATCCCTGCCGGGTGGGTAAAAACTCCGGGTGGTGGCCCAAGTGCCATTTTCCGACCATGCCTGTGGCATACCCTTGAGATTTGAGCATTTCGGCGATGGTGGTCTCCTTTGGATTCAATCCATGCTTGGCGCTGTGGTCGAGTGCTCCATGAATCCCGATTCGATTGGCATAGGCTCCCGTCAGCAAAGCTGCCCTAGAAGCACTACAGACAGCATGAGGCACATAAAATTGCTCAAACTTGGCTCCGTCAGCCGCCAACTGATCGAGGTTGGGAGTCGTCCAACCCTTGGCTCCATATACTCCGAGGTCTCCATATGCCAGGTCATCGGCAAAAATCAAGATGATATTCGGCTTATCGGATTTCCCCTCATCCACTGGAGGCAACTGAAAAAATCCTAGAAGCAAGAGGAGGGTCTGAAGAATCATGGGGATTATTGGGCTATGGTGATTTTGTCCAAGATATGTCTTCCGATTTTTTTTCCTTGGGCAATTCCGTTTTCGATTGCATCCCGAAAGTGAATTCCTCCATAAAGTCTCGAGATAGAGGCCTCGTCTGCGGCCTGATAGAAGGAAGAAAACTGTCTTTCAGGCAAGCCAAAGTAAACTTCAGAGGTGTCCAAAAAGGAAAAATTATCCCCGAAATAAGCGGTCAATATCTCTGCTGAGGCACTGCTGATGACCGAGTGACCTGAGGTGTATTCGGGAAAAGGTGGGGTTTGCAGTAAGGGTTTCCAGGAGTTGTCCACCTTTTGGTTGATGACTGTTTCCGGGCGGATTCGGTTGGTTTCATACTTGGCTTTCCAGCAGGATACAAAAGCGTCGTGAAGGCTCATGCCTACCAAGGCATGGATATAGGCAGTTTCAGCAAAACTGAGCTTAGCCTTTTCGGCGGCGATTCCCGTGATTCCTATCCAATGTCCCCCGGGAGATATCTTTTTTACCCCAATCGACATGTGCCCGGCAAATTCCACTTTGAATGGATTGCAGTCCCAGAAGTTGGCGATCAGCTTTTGTTCCTCGTTCAAAGATTTGCCGATTTGGTAGACTTCCTGAAGTTGGATTTGGAAAGGGCTTCCCTCGGTAAGGTCAAATGGGGCCATTTCCCTTGGTTTGAATTTTTCCAAGTCGGTCAGGAAAAAGGTCTTCATGGTTTTCCATTCAGGCTCTACCGCTGCCATGTAGGCAGGCGGAGTGGGATACCAGTTTCCTTCCCCTTCTTTCGGTGTATAGCGGGTCAGGGCGGTCAGTTGGATGTAGCCATCAGTTTTTGCAAGGTCAAGCACTTTTGCAGCCACTGTTTGAGCATACTGCAGGTGAGCTTCCAGTGATTTCTTGGATATGTACTTTTCCTTCAGCCCTCTCTTGATCCAGTTTTCCTGAGCTTTTTTTAATACAAACCCGGAAGGCATGATTTTTTCACCCACCAAAAACATGGCATGTATTGCTGTAAATTCTAAAGAATTTAGGGAAGGAGTGGGTAGGCTCAATCCAGAAAAGCGGGTAGCAGGAAGTAAGTCAGGGCGCTTAAATGGATTGGTCGATTTTGAAATAGCGAGGTATGCGGCGAGATTGGTATACGCATAGATTCTCGCAGCTACGGGGGGACTTGCCACATCGGTCACCATTACTTCCGTAATGTGAAAAAGCTCCTCAGCGTAGATTTTTGGCCAATTAGTAGGGTTCTTTTGACCAAAAACAGAACCAGTCAAAATCAGTAAAACGCAAGATAGGAAAAGCCTTCGCATCATTTCAGTCGGTAGATTTCGGGTAGGTGCTGGTTGATTCCGAAAATAAACAATCTTTCACCGGCAGATTGGATTTCCACAATGGATTTGATGTCTTTTTGGAGGATAATTCCCGAATCGATCGGACTCAAAGGCGAAAATTCCCCTTTTCCTTTTCCCAATAGAACCAGACCCAGTCCCGCGTCAATTTTACCAATCCGGATTCTGGCTTGGCTTTGATTGCCCCCCAGAATCAGATCCTGGACTCCGTCCTGATTGAGGTCAGTCACATGGATGGAATAGATGGGGAAATACTGTGCTTCACTTGGTAAGGCGTGGGCTTTGAATCCGTTACCAGTATTCTCAAAGTAAAAGGACTGAAGCGTATTGATTTCCAGCTTTTGAGCTGATTCCAACTCAGTTGGAGTGAATAAATCGGTCAGTTTAGCTTTGGAATACGAAGCGTAATCGGTGAATTTGCTCCGCATGCTTACCATTTGATCCAGAAGTTCATCTCGGCTGGCAAAAGGAAACAGGCCATCGCCGATCTGACTTTCAAAGATCGGATCAATGCTTCCGTTTTGGTCAAAATCTGCCGCGTAGAGTCTGAGCGGAAATTCCTTCGATGCCTTCAATTGAGTGTTGAAGCCAAAGTTGCCCACAATCAAGTCCAAGTCCCCATCTCCATCCATGTCAGCCTGACTGAGGCTATTCCACCAACCTGAGAGTTGATCATCAAAGTAGCTAACTGTCTCTTCCAGCCCTTTGGAAGTATTTAGAAATACCTTTGGCTTCATGAATTCACCGACTAGGATGAGGTCATTGCGACCGTCACCGTTCAGGTCTTGGCTTACTCCACCAGTCAGCAAGCCGATTTTCGGATTTTTGAGAAAGTTGGATGTTTGGTCACTGAAGTTTCCTTTGCCATCGTTGATCAGGATTTTTGAATCGGGAATCTCCGGATAGCGCCCCGGAATGATTTTTCCTCCCACAAACAAATCCGGAAAACCATCTTGGTTTAAGTCCAAAGTCACTGCAGTTCCAGTGCTGATGAAATACCTTGGAAAGGCAGCCTGAGGCACCAAAACGCCAGAGCCATCATTGAGATATAGCCTGTCTCTTAGCGCTTCATCGGTGCTGAGGTAGTCGTGATATCCTCCGCTTCCCACAAAAAGATCCACTTTTCCATCTAGGTTGAAGTCCTCAAAAAGTACCACTGCATCCGTAAAGTCCGCAGAAGATCTAAACCCTCGGTAGACTTCCCAAGAATCCTGTGTTTTGGTATAAATCCGTGCCGGATTGCCTTTAGACCCCCCAATGAATAGTTCGGGATTACCGTCACCATTCAGATCTGCGGAGGCCATGATGGGCCCCAAATGACTTGGCATGGTAAGTAGCAGGGGCTGTCTTTTAAAGTCATTGACTGTCGATAGACTGGGATTGAAATCGAGTTTTGAGTTGACTTTTGTTAAAAGAGGCGTTTGAATTGAGGTAAGTGTCGAAGTTTTGGAAGTGCCTTTCGCTGAAACTTTGATCCGCTGATTCGCTTTCAAATCAACCAGTTTATCTATGGATTGATCCGGCCAAATGACCACTAAACTATCGATCATCGTGGCATTGCCTAGCCCGAAGTGAAGTCGGTAAGAACTCGAAGATTGGAATCCCCTGACAGGCTGTTGCTCCTGAAATTGAAGTTCACCACCCGTATAGGCAGTAAGTTTTGTTCCGATGGCAAAAGGATTTTTTCCGGGAAAGCTTACATCCACTTGAAGCCAATTTCCCTTTTGGCTTTTGTTTTCGAGGATTTCAGAAACCTGATTCAGGTGGTTTATGACCAAATCCAGATCTCCGTCATTGTCCAAGTCACTGTAGGCTGCTCCGCTGGAAAAGTTTTTTTCTGAAAATCCTGCCGTCAACGAGCGGTTTTTAAAAGTGATATCTCCTTGATTTTCATAAAAATAATTATGAACTGGAGTAGAACTCATCGAAGTCACCAAATGAAGCGTGTCTGCTTTTTCTTTCGCTATGGCCTGCTTGAAATAGTAATCTCCTTTGTACTTCAGAAAATCGCGATTGGTGTAGTCTCGATAGTAGCCATTGGAAATGAAGAGGTCCTTTTTTCCGCTGTTATTGGCGTCAAAAAAAAGTGCTGACCAGCTCCAGTCTGTGTTGGAGATACCGGCTGCTTGTCCGATTTCCGAAAAAACACCCTTCCCGCGATTGAGGTGCAGCATATTTCGCATCAGTTGATGATGAAATCCTTGTTTCAGCATCAGGTTGTACTGCTCGTAGTTTTCAGGGCCGTAGAGGAGTTTTTGCCGTTCGTTGTCCTCGGGCAGCATGTCCAAGGTGAAAATGTCGGGCAGTCCGTCATTGTTGACATCGGCGATATCTGCCCCCATGGAAAAATGGGAAATATGGGGAAGTAAACTGGAAGTCTGATCTACAAAGGTCCCGTTGCCTTGATTGATATACAGGTAGTCGGTCTCAATGTAGTCATTGGTCACCAAAAGATCCATCCAACCATCCTGATTGATGTCCGACGCGATCACTGCCAATCCAAAACCTAATGCAGAGCCTTTAATTCCTGCGGATTCACTGATGTCAGTAAATTTTCCCTGATCGTTTCGGTAGAGTTTATCTCCTGCGTAGGGGTGTCTTTGATTTTTTTCCCGATCAAATTCAAGTTCGGTAATCACTTCGATGTGGTGATTAAGGAGATAAAGATCCAAGTCACCGTCGTGGTCAAAGTCGAAAAACAAACCTTGGGTACTATTGGACGGATCATCGATTCCAAACTCAGTTGCTCTTTCCGTGAATTTGAAATTTCCGGCATTGATCCAAAGCTCATTTCGTCGGGATTCCGGTGATTTTTTACCTGAGTAGCATACGTAAATGTCCAAGAGGCCATCTCCATTGACATCTGCCATGCTTACTCCGGTGGTCCAGGTATCTTTTCCTGCTATGCCGGCAGATTTGGTGATGTCTTCAAATTTAAGCCCACCCAAGTTTTTGTAGAGCTTGTTTCCGGTCATATTGCCGGTGAAAAAAATATCATCCAGTCCGTCATTATTCAGGTCACCTACGGCAACTCCACCGCCATTGTAAAAGTATTCGTACCGGAGGATGTTATTTTGCTGGTCTTCTTTAAGTTGATTTTTGAAGGCTATGCCAGACTTTTTTGCGGGTATTTTTTCAAAAACGCTCTGGAATTGCTGACAGAATCCTTCGGAAGATGAAAGGAAAAAAAAAGCTACCAGAATCTTTGTGTGAAAAAATACCCGCATCATCGCAATCTGATCTCTTAACCCAATCTGTTGATCACATCATCAAACAGTTTTTCATTTACTACAGCTACTCCTCCCATCAGACCGACATCTTTACCAAGTTGATACAAGGCCAATTGAGTTTTTTCTCGTGATTTGGCCATACTGTAGATATTCAAAGCCTGCTGAATAGGAGTGATGAGGTATTGATTTGCCTCAGCTACTGAACCACCGATAATGATCAATTCGGGATTCAGCAGCTGGATTAAGATGGAGATTCCCCGGCCAAGGTCTAGCCCAGCTTCGGAGAGAATTGTGATCGCTCGCTGATCTCCGGCGAGCGCAGCCTCGACTACTATTCCCGGTTCGATTTCTCCCTGATGATCTCTCACCATTCTTCCTAAAATGCTGTCTCTGTCCATTTTCATGGCTTCTTCTGCCATTTTAACGATTGCTGTTCCTGATGCTACGGATTCCAAACAACCTTTTTTGCCACAGGCACATGTAGTATCTCTGGACTCGAAAATTGGTGAATGAGAAAATTCACCTGCAAATCCTGAGGCGCCCTGATAGATTTTTCCATCGATGATAATCCCGAGCCCGATACCCCACCCAATGAAAATGCCCAGGACATTTTTGTAGGTATGTTCAGAGCCAAATTTGAATTCGGCCAGCGTCATTGCTCTGGCATCATTTTCTAAGAAGATCTTCTTGTTGAATCTAGCTTCTAGATTTTCTAGAAGGGTTTTCTTGCCAAACTTCAGGTGAGTGTAGTTGACTCCACCAATCGAATCGACCAATCCAGGCATGGAAAAGCCAATGGCGATTACTTTTTCGCTAGGGATACCGGAGGATTTGAGGAAATGATCAATATGAGCACAAAGAAGGTTGAACGTTTCTTCCTCATTATTTAAAGTCACTTTGTGGTTTTCCTTCCCAAAAGCCAGCTCATGATTGCAATTATACAGAGCCAAGCACATAGTGAATTTGGATAGGTCTACGGATAGCACGTAAAATGCATCAGGTGCTAATCGATAGAGATCCGGTTTTCTTCCACCCTGAGACTCAGCTCGTCCTTGTTTGATCACCTCTCCGGAGGTCATCAAGTCGCTCAAAAGTGCATTGACAGTAGGAAGTGAAATACCCACTTCATTGCATATTTCACTTGCGGTATTGGCACCTTTCAGGTAGAGATTCTTTATGATCTTTATTTTATTGATATAACTTTTTATCTCTACAACTCCCTCCATTTTGGAGATTACTTCCTGAGGATTGATTAGGTTCATAAGTATTAAGTATGGCTTGAAGTAAGGCAAATTTTAGGTTTCAAAAAATACTTTATGAAAAAAATTAAATAATGTTCTCCAATTTCAAAAAACTTGTTCGACTTTATTTCTATTTGTTTCCAAATTTCTCAAAAAGATTTACAATTTCTTCTTTGCCGCCTGTAAGGTTGAAATTGTTAATTTTAGCCTTTCTATAACTTATTCATCATGTCTGTTTTGAGTCTTAGCCCTGAAATGGGGAAAAATGAAGTATTTAAGCAAGTTGAAAATTTTTTGGCTGAATCGGGTTTTAGGATTCACTCCAGTGATCCACAGCGTCCGTGGGGTGGATTTTTTGTTTTGGAGGAAGGTGATATTCGAAAGTTTAAAGACACCTTCTTTCCCTCAGTGGTACTTACTGAGGATCAGTTTGCTCAGAAGCTTAGTCCCAAATTTCTTTTGGTATCCCCTGGTGCGAGGCTCTCTTGGCAATACCATTTTAGAAGATCTGAATTGTGGACTTTGATTGCAGGTACAGGGTCAATTTCCAGGAGTTTGACAGATGATCAGTCTGCACCTGTTTCTCTGGAGATCGGAAAGGTAGTGGAACTGGCAAAAGGGGAAAGGCATCGGCTAATCGGTAATTCTGGCTGGGGAATCGTGGCGGAAATTTGGGTTCACACGGATCCTAATCATCCTTCGGATGAATCAGATATTGTGAGGTTGCAAGATGACTATTCAAGAAATTAAAAAAGCCTGGGGCATCACATCCAGGCTTTACAAAAAATCTGATTTTGTTGTTCGAATCCTCAATCACCCTTAAAATAAACTTTCACAGTTTATACCATGAATCCGAACGATATAAAAAGGGACTGAATCTAATGATTTGAAATTGAAATTCAAATATTTGTATATAAAAAGTCATTCCATGTTTTGGAATGACTTTTTATTTCAAACGAGCTTGTCGATTTTTTTTGCGATCTCCTCAGCCTCTGCCATTAGCTTGTCAGCGGCTGTTCTATTGGAGTGTGATAACTTATGTGCATCAGCCATCATCTTGGCGTAGGCTTCCTGCAGCTTTTCTTTTTCAGATTTCTTTTTGAATAGTCCAAACATGGTTTTGTGTTTTCTAGACCAACAGGACTTAGAGAGGGATTGTTTTAAGGGAAAAACTGAATCGTTTTCGACTGCTCTTCTACGACTTCGTCATCTTTGAAATTAACAAGGTCTTCCAGTCTTCCTGAAGAATTATAAAACCGCCAAGGTCCCTGTTTTTTACCTTCTTTCATGGCACCTTCAGAAGCTTTTTTGCCGGTTTCATGATAATAAATCCAAGTACCATCTGCTTTGCCTGATTTATAGCTGCCCTCAGACTCTTTCAATCCATTGACATAGTAGGTAATTCGGGTTCCTTCCCCGTTTTTGAGAGTTCCTTTGTCCAAGATCTTTTTTCCATCCAAGGCGTAATATTCCCCTACATTTAGTAGCCTGCCATTATCCCAAAATTCTTCCTGGGTCAACTGTTTGTTGTCATAAAAAAGCCCCCAGATGCCATTTTCAAATCCTAGGTTGTAGGATCCGACTGATTTCAATTGACCTCCATCGTAATAATAAAACCATTGACCATTTTCTAAGCCAAGGGTATATTCTCCCTCAGCAATGAGTATCCCGATTTTATTAAAAAATTTCCACAGCCCGGTTTTCAGGTCGTTTCTGTATTCTCCTATGGAATACAGTTGACCATCGGGATAGAAGTTTTTCCAAATACCGCTTTTAGATCCGCTGATGTATTGTCCCTGCACAGAAATCTGACCTGAACTGTGGTATTCCACGTACTCGCCTACAGGTACTCCCAATTCGTATTGCTTCTTTTTGGAAATTGCCTTATTAGGAAAATATTCCTCCCAAATTCCTATGGCGATGTCGTTTGCGTATCGCTCAATTCTGGCAATTCTACCCGTTTGATAGTAGTATTTCCATTCTCCTGTTTTTTTTCCGGATTCATCGTAATACTCCTCAGATTCGAGTGTTTTTGTTCCTGGGAAATAACTTTTCCATTCCCCAATCTTTTTTCCATTTCGGTAATTTCCCGATTCCAATACCACATTTGGGAATGAATACCGTTTGAAATTCCCTTCAAACTGACCTTTGGAAGCCATGGCTTCTACAATCACATTTCCCTCGGGATCATATTCCAAGTAAGGACCTTCACGTAATCCCTCACTGTAAAACTCCCGAATTGCAATTTCTCCAAATTCAAAAAACGTGACCCATTGGCCTGTTTTTAGGCCCTTGTCATATTGGCCTTCTACCTTTACACTTTTGGGATCCACATAAGCTGGGGCGTTAGTGGTACCAAAATACTCGATGTATTTTCCTACTAAGACGCTGTCTTGAAAAATCATCTCTCGCTTGAGAGATCCTGCCTCATCATAGAATCGGGCAGGTCCAAAAAGCTTTCCATCTCGGTAGGCAGCCATTTCCTTTAATTTTCCATTAGGATAAAAAGTTGACCATGTACCATCTCTCTTTCCGTTTTTGAAGGTGCCCTCTGTGATTAATATGTTGGACTTTCGATTATAAAATTTCCATAGACCTGTTTGAATATTTCTATCCAAGACGCCAGTGCCCATGATACTTGAATCGGGACTATAAATCACCGAGACTTTTGGCGACTGTGAAAAGGAGTAAAAATGAACAAAGGAAAATACCGCGAGCAGCAAATATTTCATAAGTAGAGTTTTTCGGCTAGGGTGGGGGGCTTGCCCTTGGTTAACGTACATAGAGATAGTTATGACATAGGTACGTGTGAATTCTTTTACTGTTTAAAATTAATTTAAATCCGAACTTAGGAACTATGTTTTAATTCAAGACTGATGATTTTTTTTATTTCACTTACAAGGAGTCGGACAGTGGATTTTAGCTCTCCAAAAATTGGAACCTCTTTGATCCAGAGCTGGAAGTCAGCCGCTCTGATCTCTGTCCGGATTGGTGAAGCAGTAGTTATTTTATCCAAAATCAAAGCTCCAAAATCCCAAGGATCGTCCACCTGGCCCAGTTGAAAATCACAGTTAAGTAGTTCATTCGAGGGGATTTCAGTCCTTTTGCCCAGAAAAATCAGGATAAAAAATCCATGGCCAAACCAATTGAGAAGTCGAATATTGCAGCCGGCCGCTTTGTCAAAATCCCTTATCAGGTCAAGTACTTGATAAGGATAGCCGAGTAGGTCATTTCCTTTGGTGACTTTTTTTCCCCTGGAGGCTTTAAAAAATGCAGTAAGCTCTTCGTTTGATATGGAATTTCCTACCGTCTCCAGGAGGTGGAGGAATTGGTTCTTAAGCTGATTTTGCCTTTCCATGACTGACCTATCCAGCCAAAGATCAAGATCCAAATCCTCCTGATTTTCTTTCATTTTACCATCTTAACAATGCAGATGCCCAAGCAAAACCAGACCCAAAGGCAGCCAAACAAACCAAATCACCATCTTTCAATCTTCCTTGTTCCCAAGCTTGGGATAGTGCGATTGGGATTGTTCCCGCAGTCGTGTTGCCTAGGTACATGATGTTGTTAAATACTTTTTCATCCGGAAGTTGAAGCTTCTGTTGGATGTACTGACTGATTCTAAGATTGGCTTGGTGCGGTACGAGTAGGTCAATTTCTTCCTTGCTTACTCCATTGTGGCTCAAGGCCTCCTGAATTACTTCCATAAATCGAACTACAGCATGCTTAAACACTGCGTTTCCGTTCATTTTTAGGAAAAAGTCACCCCGCTCGATCATTTCTTGAGAAATTCTGACTTTTCCGCTGGAGCTTGGTGCGATGCAATAAAGTTCTTCAGCATGAGCTCCTTCTGAATGGAGGTGAGTACTCAGGATTCCAGGATGGTCATTTTCTGCTCTGCCCAAAATCACAGCACCGGCTCCATCTGCAAAGATGACCGCGCTGGATCTTCCCTCGTCGCTCTTGTCCAAGGCAGAAGACTGAATCTCAGCACCGACCACGAGGATTTTTTTATACATCCCCGTCTTGATGAATTGATCAGCGACTGAAAGTGCATAAATAAAACCCGAACATGCATTTCGAATATCCAATGCACCAATCGATTTCAAACCAAGTTCTCTTTGGAGCAAAACCCCATTGCCAGGCAAAAAGTAGTCTGAGGTGATGGTAGCGAAAATGATAAAATCTATTTCTTCAGGAGCAGTTTTTGACCGTTCCATTGCCAATCGGCTGGCTTTGGCTGACATGTTGGTGACAGTGTCCACTCCAGGGGTATACCATCTTCTTTCTTGAATGCCGGTACGTTCGACGATCCATTCATTGGAGGTATTCATCATTTTGGAGAGGTCCTCATTGGTGACGATTCTCTCCGGCACGTAGTGCCCTGCACCAAGAATTCTTGAATTATACATGTTTATTTGGGTCTAATACATTTGGAAAAGCTGTAAATATCGGTTGTGTCACAGACTCCTACAAAATTCCATAGGATTTGGAGTTGTTTATCCAAACAAGGTGTAATTGCCAAACTGATCCATGGGGGAGGTTCTCCTCAATATGCTTGGAGAGTCATTTAGCACCGAATTGACCAAAGGAGATACGGTATAGCTCTGCATCAGTTCTGCTGGATAAGTAGTGAGCATTTTAGAGAGATCTTCTTCCGAAGTGTATTTATCCAGCCATTTTTTCTCCTGATCTCTTTTTAAAATTACTGGCATGCGGTCATGAACTTCCTCTACTAGTTCATTTGGAGTAGTAGTAAGGATCAAAAAAGTGTGTTGTGATTCGCCAGAGACGGTTTCATATTCTTCCCAGATCCCCGCAAAGGAGAAAATCTCTTCTTCTCTTAAGGTAAACCGGTAGGGTATTTTGGTCTTTTTCCCGAGTTTTTTCCATTCAAAAAAGCCATCTGCAGGTATCAGGCATCGTCTTCGCTGAAAAGAACCTTTGAATGATATTTTTTCATTGACGGATTCTGCCCGTGCATTGATGAGTTTTTGAGCTACGGGTTTATTTTGTCCAAAATCAGGAGTGATTCCCCAATAGAAAAAAGAAAAGCCTTTAGGACTATCTGAGGTGATCACAGGAACAAGCTGTGTGGGTGCGATATTAAATCTAGGTTTGAAGTCAGCAAGCATCTCTGCCTGAAAGCGTTCCTCAAGTTCGATTTTACTTTTATTCAGTGAATAGCGACCGCACATGTGCTTGATTTTTAAATATTCGGTGGGAAGTTAGAGATCATGGTTAATAAATTCAACTGCCCGAGCTTCAGAGTAATAGGTTTTTTCTGCCGAATTGGATGCAAAGCCAACATGTCCTCCATGCTTTGGGAATTCAAAAAATACAAGATCCAGTTTTTTTGCAAGAGAAAAAGGATAGCAGGTTTGGCTGAGAAAAGGATCATTCTGGGCATTCAGAATTAAAGTGGGGACTTCAATCCTGTCAAGAAACTGCAGTGAAGAATTGACCTGATAGTATTCTTTTGCATCGGCAAAACCATGCAAAGGCCCTGTAATCATATCATCAAAGTCACGAAGAGATTTTACTTTTTGAAGTTTTTCCAAGGGCAATTCATCCGGAAAAAGAGCTGCTTTCCGTGAGACTTTTTCTTTGAGTGTTTTTAGAAATCGCTTGGAGTACATCAGATTCTGCCCGGTGGAGATTTTGTCACAAGAACCTCCCAGGTCCAATGGAACAGAGATGGCAGCGGCTTTTTTTATTTTAGGAAAGCTGTTTTTTACTTCACCCAGAAATTTCAAAGTGAGATTTCCGCCCAGGCTAAATCCAACCAAGTAAACTTCCCGGTAATTTTTTTGGGTATGTGTGAACACCGACATCAAATCATAGGTGGCGCCACTGTGGTAGAATATTGCTTTTTGATTGAGCTCTTCGCTGCAACCCCGGTAGTTCCAAGTGAGAACATCAAACCCTTCGGAGAAGAATTTTTGCGCCATACCCAGCATGTAAGGTCTTGAACTGTTGCCTTCTAGACCATGACTAATGATGACCAATCGAGAATGGTTTCCTTTATACCAATCCAAATCCAAAAAGTCGCCATCGGGTGTTTCAATGCGCTCTCTATGGGGGTTTTTGAAAGTTACCTGTCTAAAAAGAGCAGGGTAAATGGTTTCTAAATGTCCATTAAAAAGCCATTTTGGTCTTTTGTAGGAGCTGTTAGGAAGTAATGGCATGGTGATAAGAGACCCTAAAGAGGTCGGAAAATACAGGATATAAATTTGAATAAAGCGTTTTTAAAAACTATTTTTGGGCTCTTTAAAAAACGACAAGCTCTAAATTACCTATGGCCGAAATTATAAGAATGCCAAAAATGAGTGACACCATGGAAGAGGGTGTGATTGCGTCATGGTTGAAAAAAGTAGGTGACACTGTGAAGCCAGGGGATATCCTTGCCGAGGTGGAAACTGACAAAGCTACCATGGAGCTCGAATCCTACGAAGAAGGTGTTCTTTTATACATTGGAGTTCAAGAGAAAGATTCCGTGCCTGTCAATGGCATCATTGCGATAATCGGAGAAAAGGGAGAGGACTTTCAGCATTTGTTGAATGGCTCTACTCCAGCTCCAGCAAAAGCTGCTGAAGCACCAGCTGCTCCAACAGCTGTAGAAGTGAAGCCTGCTGCTGCTCCTGCCGAGAAGATCGATACCTCATCCATTAATGCGACGGTGATCACGATGCCAAAAATGAGTGATACCATGCAAGAGGGAACTATTGCTACTTGGCTCAAAAAAGTAGGCGATGTGGTGAAATCAGGTGAGATTATCGCTGAAGTCGAAACTGACAAGGCTACCATGGAATTGGAGTCTTATGAAGACGGAGTCTTATTGTATATAGGTGTAGAAGCTGGAAACAGTGTGGCTGTAGATGGCGTGATCGCGGTGATCGGTGAAAAAGGTGCCGATTACCAGACGCTTCTCAAAGCCCAGCAATCCGGTGGTTCAAAATCTGCTACACCAGCTGAATCAACTCCAACACCAGCCATAGAAGTAAAGGCTACTCAAGCTAGCCCAGCTCCTGTAGTAGCTGCCCCAGTGATTGAGACATCAAATTCTTCTGCAAACGATCGACTTAAAGCTTCTCCTTTGGCCAAAAAGATTGCCGCTGAGAAGGGGGTTGACATCCGCCAGGTGCAAGGTTCAGGCGAGGGAGGAAGAATCGTGAAGAAAGACATTGAAACATTTGTTCCTGCCGCTCCAAAAGCAGCTTCTGCTCCAGCACCAGCAGTGTCTAGTCCAGCATTGGGTCAGGAAAGCTTCCGTGAGGAGAAGGTTTCACAAATGCGTAAAACCATTGCCAAGCGATTGGCAGAAAGTAAGTTTGGCGCTCCGCACTTCTACCTCACCATGGAAATCAACATGGATAAGGCGATCGAAGCGAGAAAGAGCATGAATGAGTTTTCATCAGTGAAGATCTCCTTCAATGATATGGTGATCAAAGCTGCAGCAGTTGCTTTGCGCCAGCATCCCAAAGTAAATTCAAGCTGGTTGGGTGACAAAATTCGTTACAACGACCACATCCATATCGGGATGGCAGTAGCAGTGGAGGAGGGACTTTTGGTTCCGGTGATCCGCTTTGCTGACCAACTTTCACTTTCTCAGATATCCAATCAGGCGAAAACGCTGGGTGGTAAAGCCAAGAACAAAGAGCTACAGCCAAAAGATTGGGAAGGAAATACCTTTACCATCTCCAATTTGGGAATGTTTGGTATTGAGGAATTCACTGCCATCATCAACCCGCCTGATGCTTGCATCTTGGCAGTAGGTGGTATCAAGGAGACAGTGATCGTAAAAGACGGTCAGATGAAGATTGGAAATGTCATGAAAGTGACGCTCAGCTGTGACCACAGAGTTGTGGATGGAGCGGTCGGTTCGGCTTTCCTTCAGACTCTAAAAGGTCTTCTGGAAGATCCGGTCAGAATCCTGATCTAAGAATACCTGCCAAAAAGTCCTGTTCTGATAGCTATCGGAACAGGACTTTTTGCTTTTGTATGGTTCTTGAGAATGGTAGAAGATCAGTTATTGAAAATTAGTGACTAGTCCTGACTATCTATCATTGGATAGGAACTTCCTAGGCTTCTAAAGGATTACCCGATAACTAAAACCTAATAACCAATAACAAACCACAAATGGAAAAAATCAAATCAACCACTGTAGTTGCCATCCGCCACAATGGAGAAGTCGTCATCGGAGCAGATGGTCAGGCGACTTTGGGAAATACAGTCGCTAAAAGTACGGTCAAGAAAATCAGAGTGCTGCAAGGTGGGAAGATCGTGACTGGATTTGCCGGTTCGACAGCCGATGCATTTACCTTACTGGAAAAATTTGAAGAGAAGCTAGGCGCCTTCGGAAACAACATGAAGCGTGCAGCAGTAGAACTTGCCAAAGAATGGCGTATGGACCGTATGCTGAGCCGATTGGAGGCGATGATGATTGTAGCGGACAAGGATGATATTCTGATTATTTCCGGTACCGGAGACGTCATCGAACCGGATATGGAAATTGCCACGATCGGATCCGGTAGCATGTTTGCCCAGTCAGCTGCCAGAGCCATGAAGAAGTTTGCTCCTAACCTGACAGCGGAGGAAATGGTGAGAGAAAGCCTCCACATTGCTGCAGATGTCTGTATCTATACCAACCATAATTTGGTGATCGAAAAAGTGAAGGCCTGAATTACTGATCAAATTCATAGTCGAAGCCGGAAAAGAATTCCGGCTTTTTTTGTGTTTCACAAAACCTGAAGGGGTTCTTGGATGTTATTCCAGTGTATTATCTCATTCCGATGGAAACACCTACTGTCAAAAAGACAAGCAAAAAAGACTACCGCAAGCTGATTTTGGAAGGTTTTGTAAATCATGTCTTAGAACATGGGACTCAGCCCAATTCCGTATTCAAGTTTGCAAAAGAGTTGAAAATGAAAGAGGAGGAATTCTATACCTATTTCACCTCCTTCGAAGCAATCAAGTCGGCCATTTGGGTGTCGATCTATGACTTTACATTAGAATCAATCGAATCTCAGGAAGTATTCAAAGAATACAGTGCAAGAGAGAAATTTCTTAGCTTCTTGTTTACCTGGATTGAAGAATTAAAGAAAAATCGTTCCTACCTGTTGAGTTTGTATTCAGACAAAACTAAATCATTCAAATCTCTTCCCGTCGACACGAAGGAGTTTAAGGAGAAGTTTAAAGACTTTGCCAATGAGATCGTATTAGAAGGGAAAGAGACCCAGGAAATCGCAACTAGGCCTTTTATCACGGAGAAATACGACGAGGCACTTTGGCTTCAGGTAGCCTTTGTCTTTAGATACTGGCTGGATGACCGCAGTCCAAGGTTTGAAAAAACAGATGCTGCGATTGAAAAATCAGTAAATCTCGCTTTTGACCTGATGGGAAAAAGTGCATTAGATACCTTCTTGGATTTCGCCAAGTTCCTCTACCAAAATAAATAATTCATGTCTGGCAAAGTAAAAGAGCAGGAAGCCATTCCGGTTTCCAAAGTGCAGCGGGCGGCCAAATTCATATCCACAGGAGCTAAAGTAGGAGGAAATTACGTCAAGCATTACGCAAAAAAGATGGTCAATCCATCCCTTGACAAAGAGGAGTTGCACCAAAACAACGCTTCGGACATCTACAACTCTTTGAGCGAACTTAAGGGTTCTGCCTTGAAGGTAGCTCAAATGATGTCCATGGATAAAAATCTACTTCCTAGAGCTTATCAGGACAAGTTTACGATGGCGCAATATTCTGCACCGCCTTTGTCTTATCCGCTTGTGGTCAAGACCTTCCAAAAGTACTTTGGAAAGACACCTGAACAGCTTTTCGATACCTTTACCAGATCAGCTGTCAATGCTGCCTCGATTGGACAAGTCCATCAAGCCACTAAAGACGGTCAAACTTTCGCAGTAAAAATTCAGTACCCGGGTGTTGCAGACTCTGTAAGTTCTGACCTCAAATTGGTAAAGCCTTTCGCTCTCCGAATTTTGAATATGAACGAAAAGGAACTTGACCATTACATGGAGGAGGTAGAAGAAAGGCTTGTAGAAGAAACAGATTACCACTTAGAAGTTGAGCGTTCGCGGGAAATCTCAAATGCCTGCACTCATATTCCCAATCTTAAGTTTCCCAAATACTACGATGAGTGGAGTTCTGAGCGAATCATTACGATGGACTGGATTTCCGGCAAGCACATCAAGGAGTGGATGGAAACCAATCCGAGCCAAACGTTAAAAAACCAGGTTGGTCAGGCGCTGTGGGACTTTTACCATCACCAGGTACATCATCTGAAGCAGGTACACGCGGATCCGCATCCGGGAAACTTCATTATCGAGCAAGATGGAACTTTGGGAATCATCGACTTCGGTTGTGTGAAGGTTATTCCGGAGGATTTTTACCAAGGGTATTTTGCCTTGATCAAAAAGGAATTGGTTATGAAAGAAGAGGAGCTCAATCAGGTGTTTTATTCGTTGGACTTCATTTCGGATAAAGATACCGAGGAGGAAAAATTGTATTTCAAAGGCGTATTCAAGGAAATGATTTCGCTGTTGGGAAAACCTTTCCATGTGGAGCGGTTCGACTTTGCAGATGACAGTTACTTTGAGCAGATCTTCTTGCTGGGTGACCGAATTTCCAATGACAAAATGTTTAAAAAATCCAGACAGGCTAGGGGATCAAGACATGGCTTGTATATCAACAGAACCTACTTTGGGCTTTACAATTTGCTCAATCAGCTACAGGCTGAGGTAGACACAACCAAGCCTGAATGGCTAAGATGATCAGTTTAGTTAGTAATGAAATTCCTCGATTTTATCGGGGATTTTTTTTGAGCTTAATTTGCCACAGATGCACAGATGGATATTCAAAAAATTAATAGAATAAAGGTTCTATCAAGGGCACTGAGATTTTGAAAATGCTTAATCTTTAGATGTTCTTAATCTTAATTACTTTTTGGTGCTGATCATTTTGAACCATTAAGGAAATGAAGAAATTAAGGATTTTTTTCTCAGGGAATAGTTTGGTTTAGGTTTCGATTTCATACTTCCCTCATCTTAATGCCCTAAATTTCTTACTGTTTAAATCAAAAAAAGAGGCCGAAGGCCCCTTTTTTATTTACTTGGAATAAGTCACCCGATAGATACAGTTGGCCATATCGTCGGAGATAAGCAGACTTCCGTCCGGCAATTCTTGCACGTCCACGGGTCGGCCCCAGACATCCTGGGTAGCCGGATTGAGCCATCCTGAAGCAAATACTTCCTGTCCGGTAACTTTTCCGCTTGCATCGATTTTTGCCAAAACAACTTCATAGCCGGACTTTTTGCTTCGATTCCAACTTCCGTGTTTAGCGATGATGGCATTGTTTTTAAAATTGGCAGGGAACATGCCTCCCTGATAAAAGCGCATTCCAAGTGGAGCCGTATGCGCTCCCATTTTTGCCGCAGGAGCCACATAGGCAGAGGCCTCTTTTCCTTTGCTTCCAAATTCAGGATCTTTTACCGTACCGGCATGCCAATAGGGATAGCCGAAGTGTTGACCTTTGGCAGTTGCTCTGTTTAGCTCACAGTCAGGGACATCATCGCCCATCATATCCCGTCCATTATCCGTAAACCAAAGCTCTTTGGATTGCGGATGCCAAGCAAAACCGACTGTATTTCTAACCCCATGGGCATAGACTTCAGGTTTTGCTCCGGGTTTGCTCACGTCCAAGCGGGTGATGCTGGCGTAGATGGGGTTTTCCTTTTCGCAGATGTTGCAAGGAGCACCGACCGGAACGTAAAGCATTCCATCAGGTCCGAATGCAATAAATTTCCAGCCATGATGACCGTCAGTCGGGTAGCCATCATAGACTACTTCATATTTTGGAGTGGTCAGGTTGTTTTTGATGTCTTTGAACCGTAGGATTCGATTAACCTCGGCAACATAAAGGTCACCGTTTTTGTAGGCTACTCCATTTGGCATGCGAAGGCCTTCGGCAAGGATAAATTTGTAATCCGCTTTGCCATCGGCGTTTTCATCGACAAGGGCATAGACATTTTTCTCCTGACGATTTCCCACGAATACAATCCCGTTTTCTGAAATTGCCATGGATCGTGCATTGGTCACATCCGCTGCCCAAACGCTTATTTTAAAACCTGCTGGGAGTTTGATTTGATCTAGCTTTACATCAGCTTTGGCAGTTCTGATGTCTTTTTTATTACTTCCAGATGAGGTGGAAACAGGGGAGAGCTTGCCTTGGCAGCTTGCGTTCAGCGTGAGAAATCCCAAGGCTAGAGAAAGTACTAGTAGTTTGATGGAATTCATGAGGTTGGGTGTTTTTGTAAAAATAAGCTAATACTTCCTATAATGTTTTGCCAGATCAAGTGGATAAGCGGGGCAATGGTTATTTTTGCGCCATGTTATCGATTAGCAACCTTTCCTATTTCATCGGCGGACGAGCCCTTTACGAAAATGCCAACCTTCATATCAAGCCAAAAGACAAAATTGGTCTCGTTGGTCAAAATGGTACCGGCAAGTCCACTTTGCTCAAAATCATCCATGGAGATTATCAAGCTACTACCGGTGAAGTACAAAAAGCGAAGGATTGTACGATTGGTTTTTTGAACCAAGATCTTCTTTCCTATCAGTCTGACGAGAGTATTCTGAATGTAGCCTTGGCGGCATTTAAGGAAACTTTGGCACTTCAAGACGAAATCGACAAGGTGCTCAAGCAGATGGAGACAGACTATTCGGAGGAAGTAATCAATCGACTGGCTTATTTACAGGATCGATTTGAATCCAATGAAGGCTATACGATCAAAGCCAAAGCAGAAGAGGTTTTGGAAGGGATCGGTTTTCAGACTGCCGATCTCCAAAAGCCACTTCGTCAATTTTCCGGAGGTTGGCGAATGCGCGTGATGTTGGCCAAGCTTCTTTTGGAAAAGCCATCCTTGCTGATGCTGGACGAACCTACCAACCACCTGGATTTGCCTTCCATTCAGTGGGTAGAAAATTACCTGAAAAACTATGAAGGTGCGGTAGTGGTGGTTTCTCACGATCAGACTTTTCTCGATAACTGCATCAGTACAACGGTCGAAGTGGCCAATCAAACACTAACCTCCTATCCGGGGAATTACTCTTTTTATAAAGAAGAGAAAAAGCTCCGCATCGAGCTGCAGCAAAATGCCTACGAGAATCAGCAGCAGATGATCAAGCAGACCGAGCGATTCATTGAGCGGTTCCGGGCTAAAGCGACCAAATCCAATCAGGTTCAGTCCAGAATCAAAGCATTGGATCGTATGGAACGGGTACATGAAGTGGTGAATGATGAGGCTTTTGTCAATTTTAAATTCAAGTTTTCCCAGAAATCAGGTAGAGATGTGGTCGTTTTGGATCATGTGTCCAAGGCCTATGGTGATCTGGTGATCCTGAAAAATACCACTGCACGAATCGAGCGTGGAGATAAAATAGCACTCATTGGGGCTAACGGAAAAGGTAAATCGACTTTGCTTCGGATCATTGCCGGAACGGAGCAAATTCAGGGAAGCCGTAGCGAAGGTCATAACGTAATCAAATCCTTCTTTGCGCAGCATCAGTTGGAAGCGTTGACTTTGGACAATGAGATCATTCAGGAAATGTCTCAAGCGGGAAGTGGAAAGACAGAAATGGAGCTTCGTGGGGTTTTGGGATGCTTTCTCTTTTCCAATGAGGAGGTTTACAAAAAGATCAAAGTTCTTTCTGGGGGTGAGAAATCCCGTGTGGCTTTAGCGAAAACCCTGATTTCAGAAGCTAACTTTTTGCTCCTTGACGAACCTACCAACCACTTGGACTTTCAGTCGGTGAATATCTTGATTCAGGCCCTGCAGCAATATGAAGGTACTTTTATTACCGTGTCTCACGATCGACATTTTATCAAAGGGGTGGCTAATAAGATTTGGTACATCGAAAATCATGAGATCAAAGAATATCCTGGCACGTATGAGGAATATGAATTCTGGCGTAGTCAGCAAGTGGAAATAAAGCCTCAAATTCAGGTGCTTTCGAAAGTGGAAAAAAAACCAATCGAAACTCCGAGAAATACGCCCGAAATTCAGCAGGCAAAGAGAGATCTGAGAAAGCTTGAAGAACAATTGGGTAAGATTGAAAAAGAGATTGAAACTCTGGATCTCTTGAAACTTGAAGTTGAACAAAAAATGGCGGATCCCGACCTGTATTTGGATGAAGGGAAGGCCCAAAAACTTCAGGAAAGCTACCAAAGTGTGCAAACCAATCTTTATGAGGCCAATGCTAAATGGGAGAATTTGGTGGATCAGATTTCTATCTTGCAGGAGCTGCTGAAATAAATTAGTGTTCGAAAATCTGAAAAATGTATGAAGTGGATTGGGATTGTTTTTGCATTAATTCTTGGACCGGGTATAAGCAAAGCTCAGGTTTTAGAAGACAGGATTTTTGTTGATCATATTCAGTCTGCAAGACTTTTCCCACAAGGACCAGGAGTAGACAGTCAATTGGATGCGCCGGTGGTTTCCTTATCCGATGCGAGGCAGTTGGTTTTGGTATTTGATGACTTGGCCTATGATCCGGAGTTGTATACCGCTAAGCTGATTCATTGTGATGCTGATTGGAAAAAGTCAGCCTTGAGAGACAATGATTTTTCTGTTGCTTTCAATGAGTATAATGTCCAAGATTATTCCTACTCAGTCAACACGAGGATTCCCTACATCCATTATTCTTTTTCCCTACCTCGCGTGACTAAATCCGGAAATTATATTCTAAAAGTATATAAAAACCGAAATGAAAATGAGGTAGTACTGACTCGGAGATTTATGGTCTATGAAGAGTCAGCAGTGGTGGGAGCCAGTATTGTTCCTCCAAATCAAACGGAGGACAGGCGAGAACTCCAACAGATCAATACAGTAATCAATTATTCCAATCTGGATGCAGTAGATCCCACCACCCAATTCAAAGTGGTGATCCGACAAAATCAGCGATGGGACAACGCTAAGTTCTTATCTAAACCAACTTTTTTGAATCAAAGCTCCAAAATTATGCGATTTGAGCCTTTTGAAGGTGAAAGTACTTTTAAAGCTGGAAATGAATTTAGGTTTATCGACTTAAGGTTTATCAGAGCGACTGGTGTAAATGTGGGTTCGGTAAAAGTTGAAGAAACTATCATTTTGGCAGAAGCTCTATTGGATAATCCCAGACCGGGAGGAGCATATTCTCAATATTTGGATTTGAATGGTCAATACCTTGTTCTTACCAATGATCGCCCAGGAGGAAATCCAGAAGTGGAATCAGAATACTTGTATACTACTTTTTTTCTAAAAGCAGATCCTGGCCAATCCATCAGAATGCTGGGCTCTCTTACCGGATGGGGAAAAATCCCTGAATCCAAAATGGTATATGACCCCAAAACTAAGCTATATACAACTTCCCTGTTACTCAAGCAGGGTTGGTACGATTACCAATACGGGGAAGAAGTTTCCCTTGGTACCTTTGAATCAGACTCCTTTGAGGGAAGTCATTTTCAGACTGAAAATCAATATGAAGTTTTGGTTTATTACCGAGGGCTTGGTTCCCGATACGACCAGCTGGTAGGTTATGCTTTTATCCAGCCAAATCGAAGAAGGTTGTAGCAAAAAAAAATCCCCATTTGGGGATTTTTTTAAAACTCTTCTGTTGGATCTATTTCGTCAGAGGTTGGAGCGACGTTTTGTCTTACTCTTTCTGTAGGCTTGTAAGGAACAAAGCCTTCTCTTTTGAATTTGTAAGTGGTCGTTCTGTTACCTGCTGGGTGATTAGCTAAGTCAAGCATTCCAAAGCCTTTGTGCGTAAATGCACCCAATCCACATTTGAATACGAAATCCTGTACTTCCGGAGCTGCATACAGAGTGAATGGTAGGGTGTAACCTCTCACTTCATATTTCACATCCATATCATACACCGCATAGATGCGGGCAAATTTCTTTTGTTGTTCCTTGAGTTTATTTACATAAACCATATCGGGCACAACCTGGAATTTGTAGAAAGATTCCATTTGCTCTGCAGTATACCATCCTGATCTTTCCATTCGAGTCAAGGTAGACTCATATAAAAGATCAGAGAATTCGTCGCTGTCAGGATTGATAAATCTTTTTCCGGCTTCCTCATTGAATGCCGGAGTAATTAGTACCAAAGGAGAAATACATACAAACTTGTTAGAAGTTTCCAAAGTTGGTTCAACTTCCAGTTCGGTGTATTCTGGAGATAGGATAAGGTTACCGAGTTCGATTTTTGGTGTGGCAAAAACCTGCTCGAGCAAGTAATCCATAAATTCTTCGCTTTGTGACGAAAGCACAAGAGTCACCAAGCTTGAATAGTAATGCAAGCCGCTTCTACTTACTTTAGTCTGCCCTTTAAGGCCAGAGAAATTGAAGTAGTTGTAATTGAAGAATTCTTCTCGACCGCCTTTGACAATCAAACCTTTCAGGAATTGCGCAAGGATGTACTGATGATGAAAAGGCAGATAGGAGCCTTTGTTTTTTAGGGAAAATATTAGTCTAACTCTCACGGTGATTAAAAATAATATGAGACAAATTGGTAATGTAAAATACTTTTTTTGTTTGGGTGGATAAGCGTCGTAAAACTACAATTATTTTCCAAGAAATGTCAAACATTGAAGCGAAAATGCATGATATCGCCGTCCTGAACGGTATATTCTTTGCCTTCGATGGAAATTTTTCCGTTTTCACGGCAACCTGCCTCGGTTTTAAACTGCTGGTAATCTCCCAGTTTAATTACTTCTGCCTTGATGAAGCCTCTTTCAAAATCTGTATGAATCACCCCGGCGGCCTGTGGCGCTTTCCATCCTTTTCGAATAGTCCAAGCTCTTACTTCCTGTACCCCGGCTGTAAAATAGGTGATCAAATTAAGAAGTGAATAAGCTCCTGAAATTAGTTTGTTTAAACCGCTTTCTTCAAGACCATATTCTGACAGAAACATTGCTTTTTCATCTGCATCATCAAATTCAGCGATCTGAGATTCGATAGCAGCGCAGAGTACAATGACATCGGCATTTTCTTCTTTTACTTTTTCTCTGAGTTGATCGACAAACTTGTTGCCTGTCAAAATGCTGCCTTCATCCACATTGGCCACATATAACACAGGCTTGATCGTCAAAAGATGTAGGTCTCTTACAGCTTCAAGTTCTTCTTTATCCACTTCGATCGCTCGGGCATTAAGGCCTGCTGTAAGCCCATCCTTGAATTGGATTAGTATTTCAAGTTCTCTTTTAGCTTTGGCATCACCTGATTTTGCGATTTTTTCAATACGCTGGATTTTCTTTTCTACTGATTCTAAATCCTTAAGTTGAAGTTCGGTGTCAATTACTTCTTTATCGAAAATAGGATCAACACCTCCTGCTACGTGTACAATATTGCTGTCTTCAAAGCATCGGATTACATGGATGATTGCATCTACTTCCCGGATATTTGCCAGAAATTTATTACCCAATCCTTCTCCTTTGGAAGCTCCTTTCACTAATCCTGCGATATCAACAAATTCTATAATTGTGGGTACCACACGCTGGGGATTGACAAGTCCCTCCAAAATTTGAAGCCTTTTGTCGGGGACAGAAACCACTCCTACGTTTGGCTCGATGGTACAAAAAGGAAAGTTAGCTGCTTCAGCCTTTGCGCTCGAAAGCGCATTAAACAACGTTGACTTACCCACATTTGGAAGTCCCACGATGCCACATTGTAATGCCATTAATTTGTTGCTTTAATTTTGAATATGCGATAGGATTTGTATCCCTTGTAAAACTCCATTACCGTCACTCTGAAAATGGTATAAACAGGGATGGCGAAAATCATCCCTACAATCCCGGCGATTTTTGCACCGGCAAAGATAATAACAAATATCTCAAGGGGATGGGCTTTTACAGATTTCGAGAAAATCATGGGCTGCAAAGCTACATTGTCTGTGATCTGAACAATTGCGAAAACCGAAGCAATTTTGATGAGAAAATAGGTGTACTCTGCATCAGAGGAGAAATTTCCGGTGGAAATCCCCACCACTATACCGAATAGCGTCCCCAAGATTGGTCCGGCATAAGGGATAAGGTTGGCTATTGCTGCGAAAAGGGCAATAGTTAAGGCGTATTCGACACCCGCTAAAGAAAGTCCAAAACCTGCCAATGAAAAAATTGCCAAAACCTGGATTAACAAGCCAAAGAGGTAATTGGATAGTAATTTTTCGACTTTTGTAAAAGTCGCTACGGATAATTCAAAATACGCATTGGGGATGAGGTTGAGTAGATTTCTTCGTAAAAGACCATTTTCTAAGAGTAAGAAAAATGTAATAAACGCTACGGCTAGGGTTCCTATAAGGATACTGCTGGTCAAAGAAATAAATCCTGTTATAAATCCTCCAATGTCAAATTTTTTGATCAAGGCCAAAATGGACTGTTTGATTTCATCCAATAAAAAGCCCTCCTTATTTTCCAATAGTTGATATCGAACCAAAAAACGCTCAAGCTTTTCGATCGGCGCTTGGATTTGGAAATAAATCCCATCAAGATCCAACTCACTTAAAATCAAAATCTGCTGATTGACAAGGGGGAAAAATACCAGACTCAACAAAAAAATCAAGGATATAATCGCCGAGTAGGATACTAAAATGGCTAACCATCTTGGGATGTGCTGTCCTATTAAGTGAAAATCATTGATTCGATTTGTCAGTGGTCTAAGAAGTGCAGCCAAGATCAGGGATATGATCATGTAAATAGTGATGTTAGAAAAATACCATCCAATGATCAAGAAGATCAATACGGACAGAATAGCGTAGACAAAAAACCTTTGCATAGGCAGGATAAAACAAAAGGAGGCCAAAGCCTCCTCAAATATACATTCTTAGATGTTTTTCAGGTTATCAAGTTGGGAAGTGATTATTCCCATCTTAATTCATCATTCATTTCATTTTCCGAATCTTCATTTTCAAATTGCTCAAAATCAAAATCCGGCATTAAGTCATTTTTCACATGGTCAACTGCTTCATTCAGTGCATTGACAAATTTGAAGAAGTCCTCCTTATAAAGGAAAATTTTATGCTTTTCGTAGCTGAAATTGTCTCCGTTTACCCTTCGCTTGCTTTCAGTGATGGTGAGGTAATAATCATTTCCTCTTGTAGACTTGATATCAAAAAAATAAGTTCGTTTACCTGCTTTTACTTTTTTTGAGAAAATTTCGTCTCTGTCGTATCCTCGGTGATCTTCCACAGTGCTTTAATTTGGGGTTGGTTATCTACACTTTAGGCGTCTAAGATAAAACAAAAGGCGGCTAGTTTTCAAAAGAGGTTTGGACTTTTTTTTAAAGACTAGTTGAAATCTGGGTATAAAAAGTTAAAAATCAGAAATAAAAATGAAGTCGTTAAACAAGCTTTTGGGGAGTAAATGAATTGAAATTCTAGACATCAAAATAAAAAAGAGTGGCCTAAGCCACTCTTTTTTATCTTATTCGCCATGCATAAAAGCTTTCTTTGCAAGCAGTTCTTGTTCTGTCTCCCGGTGATCAGGATCATCCACGCAACAGTCAACCGGACATACAGCAGCACACTGTGGTTCCTCATGGAAGCCATTGCACTCTGTGCATTTTGCCGTCACGATATAATAAAATTCATCAGAAACGGGAGTCTGCTTTTCTGTGCCGCTTACGACAGTGCCATCTTCTAGAGTTACCTCTTTCAGATTGGTTCCGCCTCCCCAAGTCCACTCGACACCACCTTCATAAATTGCTGTATTTGGGCATTCAGGTTCGCATGCACCGCAATTGATGCATTCGTCTGTAATCATTATAGCCATAGTTCTTCAATTTTGATTGTCAAAAGTACAACCTCATCAACTTTAAGGCAATAAAAAAGTTGTCACACTAATTAATTTAAATTTATTCCAAGCTAGTCGCCTTTTGGATACCTTTGTCAAATGAGTCCATATCCAAGCTTTCAGTCCCGAATTCAAGCCTTTATTCAGCTAGGGTTACAATTAGCTTCAATTGATGAAGAGGAGAAATATTCACTTTTTAGACGGGTAGAGAATCAAAATGCATGGTTTATTCCTAGTTCAGTCAGTAATGCGCTGGAAGGTATTCAGCTCCTTTTGGAAGAAAAAAATCTGACCGATTGGCTTTCCAAGTATCAAATCATTGAGCCGTCGAATCCTAAAAACATCGGCATTTTGATGGCGGGAAATATACCTGCGGTTGGATTTCATGATCTTCTTTGTGTCTTGATTTCAGGTCACATTGCTTCCGTTAAGCTTAGCTCTTCGGATTCGGTCTTGGTCACATGGCTCATTGGTCAATTGATCGCAATCGAACCAAGCTTCGCTTTACTTATCAAAATAGAAGATATGCTAAAAAGCAAAGACGCTTACATAGCAACTGGAAGTGATAATTCTGCTAGGTATTTCCATTACTATTTTGGAAAATATCCTCATATCATTCGGTCCAACAGAACTTCTGTAGCGATACTTACTGGTGAGGAGACAGACCAAGATTTGGAAAATTTAGGAAGGGATATTTTTCAATATTTCGGCCTAGGTTGCAGAAATGTATCCAAGGTTTTTGTGAAATCGGAAGTCTCCTTGGTTAGACTTTTGGGAGTTTTGGATAAGAAGGACTGGATTCATTCCCATCATAAGTACCTCAATAATTATGACTACAATAAGTCCATTTATTTGGTCAATGGGGAGCCTCATTTGGATAATGGTTTTCTCCTATTGAAGGAAAGCCAAGAGTTGGTTTCTCCGATTGCTGTCCTTTATTATGAAAAATACCAAGATGAAAAAGACTTGGATCAAAGACTTGAATTAATTAAAGAAAAGGTTCAGTGTATAGTCGGGAATCAAGTTGGATCGATAGCTGGTCTTATTCCTTTTGGCCAAGCACAGCTGCCATGCCCGTGGGATTACGCTGATCATGTAGATACTTTGCAATTCCTGAATTCTCTTTCTGAAAACTAATCGGCATACCAAATTGGCAATTTGATATAGAATTGGGATCCTTCTCCCAAGTTGGATTCAATTCGGATGCTGCCATTATTTTTAGCCAAATACTCTTTTACCAGTAGCATTCCCAAGCCAGTGCCGGTTTCGTTATTTTGTCCCCTGGTGGTAAAGGAAATCCCTTCTCGGATTTTAGTGAGATTTTCAGGAGAAATGCCTGCCCCAAAATCCCGCACACAGATTTGATAGTCTTGCCCGATTTCTTTACAAGTGATTTCAATCTTTGAGTTTGATCTAGAAAATTTAATAGCGTTTGAAATCAAATTTCTAAAAATCAATTCCATCATATTTTTATCAGCTTTTACCCAAGTGTTTTCAAATCCATGCATTTCGATGTGGACTGACTTTTCGGAAGCTATTCTTTCCAAAAGACTTTTTTGGCCAGTGACAATACGATTAAGGTCAATTTTTTGAGGCTGAAGGTATTCTCCTTTTAGCTGAGAACTTGTCCAGGCGAGTAGATTTTCCAACAAAATGGAGACTTGTTCCATATTTCTGGATACTTCTGGAAGCATATTATAAAATTCATCTTTCGAGATAAGTCCTGTTTGTGTCAGATGTATCAGCTCCTTCACCCCAAAAACAGGTCCCTTCAGATCATGTGAAATAATGCTGAAAAATTAGTCTTTCAGGTTATTTAACTGCTGAAGTTCCGTGGCTTGATTTTGTAGTCGTTCGTTGATTTTGATTTCGGCGGTAATGTCATCAAAAAGAAGTAATATCCCGGATAAGAAAGGTCCTCCTTCCAAGATGGGTATAGCTTCGATCTTGATTATTGCCTCTCCATTGGCACCATTAATTCTACTTTCAATGATTTTTTGTTCGGAAGATTTAAGAAGTGTGAGAATCTCAGGTCTGTCTGTAAAAATGACCTCAGCATGTTGTCCCATTTTTATTTTTTCGGGATGGAGACAAAACTTTTTAACCGCCAGATTAAAGTCCACCACTTTATCTCGATGGTCAAAAACCAATACACCCCTGGACATCACTTCCAATATTTTATCCCTGGCAAATGGCTTTAGGTTCAGAAGGTTGAATCTCAATATCGCTATTCCTAATAGAAAATAGGTGAAAATGAAAGCGTAAGGGGTCATGTCTAAACCTTCGTAAGGTTTGAACCAGGAGGTTTGATAAAAGACGTTTATGATCAACGGAAAAAAACCTCCAAGTATTAGAAGTCTAGTCTGAAGTTTATAGTGTTTATTGGCAAATTGAAATCGCCTCCAAAGAATATAGGTGCCCCAAAAATAAAAAAAGTAAGAATAAATGACCTGAACCATATACATAGGCCCTTTTTCAATTCCAAGCATTGGAAATGGGCCTGAAGTGATTAGCCAGTTTGATTTATAGTGGAGGTGGTGAAAAGAATTGGTGAGAACAATTGAATAAATGAGGATTGGGAAAATGAAAAGTGAAGGATATACCCATTTGGATGAAGAATTGTCATATCCTGTATATTTCAAAGAAAACATGACCCAACATGCAGGAGCCATCACCAAACCAATATATTGGAGTTTGGTAAGAAATAGCATGCTGTCAATTGAGGTTTGGGTAAGTTCGACTCCATAGAAAAAACCCCACAGTGAGAACGATATCATCGTAAATGCTATCCACCTGACAGAGTCTTCAAGCTTAAATCCTATGTAAAAAGAAAGTCCCAATACCATGGTACTGGATACCAGTAGCGTAAGGGCATATGGGTTAAACAAAAATTCCATTATCTTAAAATTATCACTTGGGCTTCTAAGGCCTCATTTCAAATAATTCTCTATACTAATTCAAAAAACTCAACTATAAAAGTATTGGAAAACAACACCACCAAAAACATTTTTAAGTCCTTTTTGAGTCCGGTGGGATTGGTGCTTCTGCTCACACTTATGACTTTTACCACAGGGTATATCCTGATGGACCAAACCGAATCAGATTCCTCTTTATCAAAAGTGGTAAGGCTTTTGGCTTATTGGCAGGAAGGTTTTTTTAGTCTACTTGGATTTACACTGCAAATGATCATGATTCTGGTTTTTGGATATGCTCTTGCAGTTTTTGCTCCGATTAACAGGGTCCTAAAAGTGATCGCCGGGATTCCAAAAAACTTAACCGCCGCGACCTTGTTGACTGCGGTTATTACCTCATTCGCAGGTTTCTTAATTGGGGATTTGGATTGATTGTAGGAGCGATCTTGGCCAGGTTTGTCCATGAATCCTTGATTTCAAAAGGCTTTAAATCCAATTCAGCAATTTTAGCATCAACGGGTTATTTGGGAATGGCAGTTTGGCATGGAGGACTATCAGCTTCTGCACCACTTACTGTAGCGGGTAAAGGTCATTTTCTGGTGGATACCATTGGGATCATTCCTGTATCCGAAACACTATTCTCGTCCTTCAATGTATGGATTACGTCAGGCTTGATTTCAGTTTTTCTGATTACAGCCTATGTACTTTCCAAAACTTCATTGACAACTAGTGATTCTGTGGCCTCCAATCCGCTAAGGCCTATTGAATCTGGAAAGGAAGGTTCTTTAGCAAGAGGGGTAGGTCTATTCATGATTCTGGTGATGATGGTAGGACTGATTTTCGCAGAAGAAGCTAGTTTGGGCATGATTACATTGAATTGGGTTAATTTCCTTCTATTCTCGTTGGTGTTGATAGCCTATAAGTCATGGGAAAGATTTAGCCTTGCAGTTGGGCAAGGATTAAAAACTTCCTCCGATATATTGATCCAGTTTCCCTTTTATGCGGGGATCTTGGGTTTATTGAGTTCTTCTGGTGCCTTGTATGAGCTTTCTCAATTAATCCAATCTCAAACGAGCAAAGAGTTTTTTCCTTTGATCACGTTTTTCTCTACTGCATTTGTGAATTTATTGGTTCCATCGGGCGGCGGGCAATGGGCTATTCAAGGTCCTGTGATTATGGAGACAGCAGCCAATTGGGGTTTGAATTTTGCCAAACTGACCATGATATTTGCATATGGCGATCAGATTAGCAATCTCCTCCAGCCATTTTGGGCCTTGCCTTTACTTTCTATTACCGGTGTGCCCGTGCGCAAGTTGTTGCCTTACTGCGCCATGCTGTTTCTTTCAGGGTTTGTTTTCCTGACTTTAGCTATCTGGTGGATGTATTGATTTTTTCAAATGGATTTAGCGCTTTTAAAAAATGATGGTAGAACCTTAAGAATGAATTGAGCGTTCCCTTTTCAGTCTCTTTTTCCTATATTCGCGAGCGAAAAATTGAACCTTTTATCCACCTAAATATCCAAAACGATGGCTTTTGATATCGAAATGATCAAAGAAGTGTATGCCCGGTTTCCGGAGCGTATCGCAGCTGCAAGAAAAGCTGTAGGTAAGCCGCTTACTTTGACAGAAAAAATTCTTTATGCCCACCTTACCGAAGGCCCTGCTAGTCAGTCTTATGCGAGAGGCAAGTCTTACGTAGATTTTCAGCCTGATCGAGTAGCCATGCAGGATGCAACGGCTCAGATGGCTTTGCTTCAATTTATGCAGGCTGGAAGAGATAAAGTGGCTGTTCCTTCTACCGTACACTGCGATCACTTGATTCAAGCAGAGATCGGGGCTGAAAAAGACTTGAATAAGGCGAAGGATAAGAATAAAGAAGTTTATGACTTTTTGGCTTCGGTATCCAATAAGTATGGCATTGGATTTTGGAAGCCAGGTGCAGGTATCATCCATCAAGTAGTGCTGGAGAATTATGCGTTCCCTGGTGGAATGATGATTGGTACTGATTCTCACACCCCAAATGCCGGTGGACTTGGCATGATCGCAATCGGTGTAGGTGGTGCAGATGCATGCGACGTAATGGCGGGACTACCTTGGGAACTTAAATTTCCCAAGCTGATTGGTGTGAAATTGACAGGTAAAATGTCCGGTTGGACTTCTGCAAAAGATGTGATCTTGAAAGTAGCAGGTATCTTGACAGTAAAAGGCGGTACTGGTGCTATTGTGGAATATTTTGGAGAAGGTGCCCGTTCGCTTTCAGCTACCGGAAAAGGCACAATCTGTAACATGGGCGCTGAAATTGGTGCTACCACTTCTATTTTTGGGTATGATGAAAAATCTGCCGCCTACCTTCAGGGAACAGGTCGCGCTGACATCGCAGCCATGGCAGACGCTATCGCGGCGCATTTGACTGGGGATGATGAAGTTTACGCTAACCCAGAGCAGTACTTTGATCAAGTGATCGAGATTAACCTTTCTGAGCTGGAGCCACACGTAAATGGTCCTTTCACTCCAGATTTGGCTTGGCCAATCTCTAAGTTTGCCGCTGCTGTGAAAGAAAACGGCTGGCCAGCTAAGTTGGATGTAGGCTTGATTGGTTCTTGTACCAACTCTTCTTATGAAGATATCTCTAGAGCAGCTTCTTTGGCTCAGCAGGCTGTAGATAAGAAGCTTAATGCAAAATCAGAATATACCATTACTCCAGGTTCGGAGCAGGTTCGTTTCACAGTGGAGCGCGACGGCTTTTTGGATACCTTCGGTAAAATGGGTGGTGTGGTTTTAGCCAATGCCTGTGGACCTTGTATTGGTCAGTGGGCTCGTCATGGAGCTGAAAAGCAAGAGAAAAACTCCATCATCACATCTTTCAACAGAAACTTTGCTAAGCGTGCAGACGGTAACCCAAATACCCACGCATTTGTGGCTTCTCCGGAAATTGTGACAGCATTGGCTATTGCAGGTGATTTGACTTTCAATCCATTGACAGATACGCTTACCAATTCAGAAGGTCAGCAAGTAAAACTGGATGAACCTAGAGGGCTTGAGCTTCCTGCAAAAGGTTTTGCAGTAGAGGACGCAGGTTACCAAGCACCGGCAGAGGATGGTTCTTCCGTTCAGGTTTTGGTGAGCCCGACATCTGATAGACTTCAGCTTCTTGATTCTTTCCCTGCGTGGGAAGGAACTGACCTTAAGGGGCTCAAGCTATTGATCAAAGCTAAAGGTAAGTGTACGACAGACCATATTTCCATGGCAGGTCCTTGGTTGAAATACAGAGGTCACTTAGATAATATCTCCAATAACATGCTTATTGGTGCTGTGAATGCATTTAATGATGCGACCAATAAGGTCAAAAATCAATTGAATGGAGAATATGGAGAAGTGCCTGCAACACAAAGACAATATAAAGCAGCAGGAATCGGGTCTATCGTAGTGGGTGATGAAAACTATGGTGAAGGATCTTCCAGAGAGCATGCTGCGATGGAACCAAGATTCTTAGGAGTTCGCGCTATTTTGGTTAAGTCATTTGCCAGAATTCACGAGACTAACTTGAAAAAACAGGGTATGTTGGCATTGACTTTTGCCAATCCGGCTGACTATGAGTTGATTCAGGAAGATGATGCTATAGACATTGTAGGCCTGACTGATTTTGCACCAGGCAAGCCTCTTCAGATCATTCTCAATCATAAAGACGGTAGTACTCAAGCTATCTTAGCTAATCATACCTACAATGAAGGCCAAATTGAGTGGTTCAAAGCAGGAAGTGCTTTAAATCTTATCAAAGCAAAAGCCTGATCTAATTGAAAAAAACTAAAAGCCGTAGCGAATAATCGTTACGGCTTTTTTACATTATATCCCATGAAAAATTTCCTACGGATCTTATCGGTTTCGATCCTTTTATCCCTTGTGGGTACCCCTGCAAAAGCCCAAAATGAATCTGATGAGAGGGCTTTGTTGGAAGTCCAAAATGGGATTAGTATTTCAAAAGATTCATTGTTTAAACTCAATCTCCGGTTTAGAATGCAAAATCGATTTGGATTGAGAACTGAGAGTGGAGAGGATTTATCCATTGAGCAGACTGATTTCAGAGTAAGAAGGATGCGATTAAGACTCGATGGCTACGTACTGAATCCCAGAATCCAGTATTATATCCAGTTAGGTTTTTCAAAATCAGACATGGATCTGGATGGGGGTAGTTTTGCTCAACCCATACGGGATGCAATTATCTATTATTACTTTAATCCTAATTTTTATGTGGGTTTTGGGCAGTCCAAATTGCCCGGAAACCGTGAAAGGGTCGTGAGTTCTGGTAACCTTCAGTTTGTTGACCGCTCTATCGCCAATGGTGTTTTTACCTTAGATCGTGATTTTGGCTTTTTTGCATATTATACTCTTCCTACCAAAGGAAAGGCTAAATACCAACTGAAGGGTGCTGTCAGCACGGGAGAGGGTAGAAATCCATCCCCGGGAGACAATGGGCTCAGCTATACAGGACGAATTGAATTTTTGCCATTTGGAAAGTTCAAGAATGGGGGAGACTATTCGGAGGGTGACTTGGAGTTTGAACCTAAACCAAAGTTATCTCTCGCCCTTACCCTAAATTCAAATCAAAATGCAATGAGGGCAAGAGGACAGTTGGGTTCTGATCTATATGCAAAACGAGATCAGAAGGTACTGATCGCAGATGCTATGTTCAAATACCGAGGATGGGGTGTTTTGGCTGAATATTTTCAAAGAAGATCCCCAGATCCAATTACTCGAAATTCGGCAGGAGCGACTAGGGTGGTGTGGATTGGAAAGGGGCACAATATCCAGCTGAGCAAAATGATCTCTTCCAAATCTGAGTTGGCTTTGAGATATGCTGAAGTCAGACCGGAAGATGAGATTATACCATACGAAAGCCAAGGTGATGAAGTGGCGTTGGGATTTTCCAGATATCTCAATGGACACAGAATAAAACTTCAGGGAAATCTAGGATATGGGTGGGCAAACAATGAATGGAATCTGGTTAATACCTCCAATTTTTGGTTCGGTACATTTCAGGTAGAGTTTGGTATTTGATTTTTTTTTACAAAAAAATGTATTTATAATTTCAAAAACTTGCCATGAAATACAATTTGCTGTATGTTTACTTCCAAATGAGGGTGAAAAACCTTTTATTTTAAAGAAAGCACTACATAAGGCTGAAAAATGCAGGATAAAGGGATCAATAGCACATTTAAAAAAATCATTTACGAGTCATCGGAAATGGTTTTTTTGGCTGATGATACCTACCCCTATTCTATTTTTTATACCAATGAAGCTTTTGATGAAAAAATTGGAGACACTTTAACCGATCGCAACTTGGTAGGTCTGGGATTGGACATCAATGCCTACATTTTCAAGGAGGAATTGGTATTGTCCCACGGGCAAAAAGAATATTCATTTAGGCTGGAGCTACCTCAGGACAGTGGATCCAATTATTTTTTGTTCTACAAAGGAAAGGAAATCAAATCTTTTGGACTGCCAAGTAAAAAAGAGGCGTATCAGTTTTTTACCTCCAAACTTGATGTCATAGCCATTGGAAAGCATGACCATTTGACCTACCTCAATTCTATGGTTTTGCCTGTTTTAGGCTATGAACCGGTTGAATTGCTCAATACCAATCTTTGTTCTTTTGTTCATGCAGAAGACTTGGAACATTTACAAAATGTATGGAAGATTCACTCCAAATCTCTGGAACCCATCTTTCATTCTTTCCGATTTAAAGCAAGGAACAGTTCCTATAAACTCTTGGAATGTGCAATCCAGTTTACGCAGGAATCTTTCTTTGTAATTGCACGGGATATTTCTACAAGGAAATCCGGACAGGAAGATGAGGCGTTGCTCACCAGCCTGATTAACAAAGTCCCTTCCTTATCCAGGTCATTAAGTTTTAAGTACTCCAGTGACTCAAGAGAGTTGAATTGGGGATTATCGGAGGCGGATCTTTTGGAGAAATTTCAAGTTTCTGTAAAAGAGAAAGATGTCCTTTGCGAAAGGATGATTTCTTTTTTGGCAAATTTTGATTTCGCTAAGGATGAAAATCAATTCTTGGAAGGTAAATTTTCTCCTTTGGTTGGATTTGACTTCAGCTATTCTATTTTTCAGCCAAAAACATCGCCTTCTTCTGTTTGGGGGGTAATTTGGGATCAAAAAGAAAAAAGTGACCTGCTAGAACAAGCTTCCGTCCTAGGAAAATACTGGGATGAATGCCCCGAGGCTATGATGATTTTAGGCTGGGGGGGTGAGATAGTGAGCATCAATCAAGTGGCCAAAAGTTTATTTGATCTCGATGATTCATCTGTCAATAAACACCTGAATTCATTGAATATTTTTTCTGAGGAGGATAATAGCTGGTCCGAATGGAGAGGCAAAATTGAAGACGGAAAAAATCAATCCAAATTTTCTGTCCGATGCTTTGAAGAATCTGAAAATCCCCTGACCATCGAGGTTGCTCTGAAGAAGTTGCAACTAGCTTCGGGTGATCAGGCCATTGTTTCGTTCCGAAACATCAGTGAAAAAGTAAGCCTTGAAAAAACCTTAGAGCAAAGCAGTGACTTCTTGATGAACCTTACCGAGCAGGTTCCAGGAGGACTTTACCAGCTTGTGCTGAATGCTGAAGGACAAATGAATTTTTCATTCCTTTCCAAAGGAATCAATTCAGTGTTGGGTATTTCTCAAGAAGAAATACATCAGTTTACCGACATTTCCTCTGCTATTTCTAAAGTTCACCCTCAGGATCTTCCTACAGTAATCATGTCATCAGTGGCATCTGCTAAAAAGATGGAGCCGTGGCAATGTCAGTTTAGGGTGAAATCCGGTGATCAAGAACAGCCTTACCGTTGGGTGCTTGGAGCCGCTCGTCCACAGGCAATGGAAAATGGAGACATGGTTTGGTATGGCTATTTGACAGACATTACGAAGCAGAAAGAATTTGAAACCAAACTGGATGAAGCTAGAAAGGCTGCCGAAAAGGCTACTCAAATCAAATCTGATTTCCTTTCTATGATCAGCCATGAATTGAGAACGCCACTCAATGCCATCTCCGGATCTGTATACTCGCTTTTCCATGAAAATCCGACTGACTCCCAAAAGTCAGCCTTGAATACCATCAATTTTGCGGTCGATAATTTGATCATCATGATCAACGACCTACTTGATTTCCAGAAAATTGAGGCTGGTAAATTGACCATTGAGCACAATCCTCTTAACCTGAAGGGACTGTTGGAGCAGATCATCAAAGGTCTATCCTTCCATGCGGCAGATTCGAAAAACAAACTGTCATTGCACCTTTCCAATGGCTTGGATTTGGCTGTCAAAGGAGACAAAACAAGACTTTCTCAGATACTAAATAACCTGATCACCAACGCCTTGAAATTTACCCAAGAAGGCAATGTAGATGTCAAAGTCGAACTATTGGGTCAGGTAAGGAATAAAGTGAAGATCTATTTTGAAGTGAAAGATTCAGGGATTGGCATCGCTCCTGAAAATCAGGAAAAGATCTTTAATGATTTTGACCAAGTTCGTCCAACTTTCAGTACCAAATACGGAGGTACCGGTCTCGGACTTTCCATCACGCGAAAGCTACTCAAACTAATGGGTGGAAACATCGCCTTGGAATCCCAAGTTGGTAAGGGAAGTAAGTTCTTCTTTGAACTTGAATTTGAAGTGGCAGAACAGGAGTTGGCGGTGATTCAGGAAGTGAAAAGCAAGTCGATTTCATTCGATACTCTTCATCTGCTAATGGCCGAGGACAATGATGTCAATTCCCTTGTTTTGGGAAAAATTATCAAAAAATGGGGCTTCACTTACGACCGGGTCCTCAATGGACTTGAAGCAGTCGAAGCTGTCAAAAACAATTCTTACGACTGTATCCTAATGGATATACAGATGCCAGAGATGGATGGATTTGAAGCGACTACGGAGATCAAGAAGTTTTCCGACATTCCCGTCATTGCGCTTACCGCTGCGGCCAAACTTGAAATCATGGAGAAAATCGATGCCTGTGGATTTGAAGGCTTTGTAGCCAAACCCATCGATGCTGCCGAGCTTCTGAAGAAAATCAAAGAAGTGATTACCGAGAAAAACTACAAAGCCTGAGCTTTTTCAAGATACTCAGCTACCAAATCCATCTCTGGATAATTTTTTGCCAAGTCTGTCAGGTAGGAAAGTGCAGATACTTTATCCCCAGTCATGACATAGTAAATTCCCTTGTTCCTTAATGCAAATGGGTTTTTGGGATCCATCTGAATGCTTTGATTGATTAGATCAAGCCCTTCTTCTTTATTATTCAGAAAAAGCAAATAGAGGCCCTTGTTATTGTAAAAATAGGCCTGCCTGTTATCCAATGTGATTGCCTTTTCCACGGAATTCAATGCATTTTCATAATCTCTTTCATCAAAAAGAATCATAGATCTGAGATTGTGCAGATTAGGTTCGGTTGGGTTGAGTTTTTCTGCTTCATCCAAAACGGACTTAGACTCCGTGTATTTTTTTTGATAATAAAGAATGGTGGCTTGATTGACCATCAAGTCTGAATTTTCAGGAGCAAGTCGAGAAGCTGATTGAAAGGCAACCAACGAAGCAGGGAAGTCCTTCAATTTCTCCAAAGTAAGACCCTGAAGGAAAAATGACTTCCAGTTTTCCGCATCCAGTTTGATCAATTTTTCTGCATCTTCTCTCGCTTTGTAAAATTCGCCGTTATCCAAATAGCCCAATCCCCTTTGAAAAAGCGCTTCGTAATAGTCAGGTTTAAATTGTATTGCTTTTGAAAAATCACCGATGGCATCCTCTAGCTGATTCAATCTCAGGTGCGCCATTCCTTTATTGAAATAAGCATCGGAATACGTAGAGTCTAGGCTGATGGCCTCCTGATAGAATCCAATAGCGGTTTTAGGGTCATTTTCCTCCATTTTTTCATTTCCTTTCAGAAGGAATCGACCTTTTTTATCATCCAAGCTATCGCAGCTTATCCAAAAGATAGCTGCCAGCAATACGATCTTATTCGGAAATTTCATCTGTTTATAATTTGTTTTTCATTGGTCAGATGGAATCTCGCATGGATTATAATCCTCCCTCTGTGTGTCGCTTGCGTCATGCTCGATTTCATGTGATTATAATTTGATTATGAAAGGCCACATGGAATCTCGCAAATCTTGTAATCATTCCAGTGTGTGACTTTTTAGTCATGCTCGATTTCATCAGTAGAAGTACTCGGTTTAGTTTCGGTTTTTTCTTCACCCAAAAGTAAGGCAAAGGGTTGTGTGGATTCAGAAAGCTCGAAGATTTCCCTCAAGATAGCCATGGTAGGAATCACCAGAATCATCCCTGCTACTCCCCAAATCGAACCTCCGATCAATAATCCCAAAAAGGTCATGAATGCATTGAGGTTTACATTGCCTCCCACGATTTTTGGGGTTAGGAAGTTTCCTTCCAATGTTTGAATCACCTGATAGGAGATAAGCACGAATACAGGGGCAAGCAAACTGTCCATGGTCAGGAATGAATAGACCACAGGAAGTATCACCCCGATCAGTGGCCCGATGTAAGGAATGATATTCAGGATAGCTCCCAAAAGGCCAAAGAATATGGCATGCTCGACACCAATCACACTATAAGCAGTAATATTAAGAACTGCTAAGATGACCATGACCTTGCCTACGCCGGAAATGTAATTTTGAACAAGTTTGCGTAGGCTGATGATTCTCATCTTGACCAATGATGAATCTTTATCTGCATAAATTTTTACCATCATTTGCGTCAAATGATCCCGATAAAGAAGGAAGAAAAACATGAAAATCGGAATCAGGATTAGCCCGGTAAGTGATCCAATGGCATTCAATGCAAAAGCTGAAATGCTACTGCTGTTTTCATTGATGTAATTTAAAATTACCTCTGAATTGAATTTTTCAGCCAGCTTTTCATTCACGCCAAACGAGCTCGCGAGCCAAGTTTCAAGTTGGATTAAGATACTCGTCAGACGATCGGATACATTTTCAAAATCATTGGCAAAACTTACCACATTGGCAATGATGAAGCTGACCAAGCCAACCACGATCCCGATCATTAGCAGAAGCGAAACTACGCCGGTGACGACCCTGGGCACTCGATAGTTTTCCAACCAATTACTCATAGGTGTGAAAAGAACCGCAAAAAAACCTCCCATAAATAAAGGTACCAGCAGGCTTTTACCAATGACCAGCAAATACACTAGCACGATGATAAACAACATCACGGTTAGTGCTTTGAGATAAGGAGGAAGGTAAAAGGTTCTCTTTTCCATAGAGTAGGGTCAAATGTTTTTCAAAAACCAATCCCTCAAGTTAAGCATTTAGCAATCCACTTCTTTTCATGAGGGCCTCAGGTTTGGGATCTCTGCCGCGGAATCTTCTATACAATATGGAAGGATGCTCACTTCCTCCGGCAGAAAGTATATTTTTTGCAAAAGACTGTGCCGTCTCAGGATCAAACACACCTTTTTCCTGAAATAGCTCAAAAGCATCTGCATCGAGTACTTCGGCCCACTTATAGCTGTAGTATCCGGAAGAATAGCCCCCTTGAAAGATGTGGGAAAAACTGGTACTCACCATAGTTCCTTCAACCTTCGGAAGTAAGTCTGTTTTCCTCATCACTTCCTGTTCAAATTCCCGGATGCTTTGAATTGTATCAGGATTTTGACTGTGATAGGCCATGTCCAAGAGTCCAAAACTCAGCTGCCTCACCGTCATGTAGCCTTGCTGGAAGTTTGCTGCATTTTTGATTTTTTCAATCAACTCGCTAGGAATAGGTTCCCCTGTCTCATAATGAGTGGCAAAGAGGTCCAGGCATTCTTTTTCATAGCACCAGTTTTCAAAGATTTGCGAAGGAAGCTCCACGAAGTCCCAAAACACACTCGTGCCTGATAGACTCTCATAAGTTCCCTTGGCTAGCATGCCATGCAGTGCATGTCCAAATTCGTGGAATAATGTCGTGACTTCATTAAAGGTCAGCAGACTAGGTTTGGTTTTCGTCGGTTTGGTGAAGTTGCAGACAATGGAAATGTGCGGTCTGCTGTCCATTCCATTTTCCAAGTATTGGCCTTTGTAGGAGGTCATCCAGGCTCCATTTCGTTTTCCAGGTCTTGGGAAAAAATCAGCATAAAACACTGATACAAATGCTCCAGCCTGATCGTACACTTCATAGGCGGTCACTTCCGGATGGTAAACCGGGATTTCAGAATTGGGTCTGAATGAAAGTCCGTACAGCTTGGAAGCTGTTTCAAAGACTCCCTGGATTACATGTTCCAATTTGAAATACGGTCGGAGTAATTCGTCATCCAAGGCGTACTTTTCCTTTTTGAGTAGTTCGGAATAGTAAGCGAAATCCCATTTTTGAGGCGATTCCAATCCATCCAGTTTTTTGGCAAATTCTGCTACTTCCTTCACTTCTGCTTCTGCTTTAGGTTTTGCCTTTTCCAGCAATGAGTGAAGAAAATCCATCACTGTCGCTGGGCTTTTTGCCATTCGCTCTTCCAACACAAAATCCGCATGGCTGCCAAATCCCAACAGCTTGGCTCGCTGATCTCTAAGCTGGAGAAGCTTAAGAATGATTTCCTGATTATCCAGCTCGTCTCCCTTGGACGATTTGGTATTGAAAGCCATGAAAAGTGTTTTTCTCAATTCCCTGTTTTTGGCATAGGTCATCACGGGGATGTAAGAAGGATAATCTAGGGTAAAGGCCCATTTTCCGGGCTGGCCTTTTTCCTCTGCAATTTGAGAAGCGGCTTCTTTAGCACCTTCGGGTAGTCCTTCCAGTTCACTTTCCTGATCTACAAAATGGACAAACTTGTTGGTTTCCGCCAATACATGTTCCCCAAATCGGAGACTCAACTGGGCAAGTTCCTGATCGATTTTTCTGAGTTTGTCTGCTTCTTCGGTAGTCAGTTTAGCTCCGTTTCTGACAAAGGATTTATAGGTTTTGTCTAATAGTGTGGTCTGTTCTGGATTCAGGTGGAGGCTTTCTTTGGTAGCGAAAACCTGCGCCACTCGTTGAAAGAGTTCTTGATCCAGCAATACATCATTGGAATGCTCAGTTAGGAGAGGTGAGATTTCCCGGGCCAATTTTTGAATCTGATCATTGGTTTCGGCAGAGTTTAGGTTAAAAAAGATGGCCGAAATCACCCCCAATCGCTTTCCGCTTCTATCCAGCGCTTCGATGGTATTTTCAAAAGTTGGAAGAGGTTGTGCTTTGATTTCTGCTATCTCTTTTTTGGCAGATGCAATGGCCTCTGTGATGGCAGGAAGAAAATGCTCGGGTTGGATGTGCTGAAATGGAGCTGTTTCGAATGGAGTGGTAAATGGAGAAAGTAGTGGGTTAGTCTGCATGATTCGGATAGGAAGTCTGCCGGGATTTGGCAGGAATTTTTGCTTGGGCAAATTTACCCCAATGATTAGAATACGCTAAGGATTCTTTTCCAAAAACAGAGGGATAACCAAAACAAAAGGCCGGTGTTGGCCGGCCTTTTTGGTGTTTATTAAAAGTCAAAATCACAACTCATTTCTTCCATCCCAATCGGAGCTCCATCAGGGATATTGAGGGTTTGTTGCGGGGTGAGTTCTTCAGGAAGTTGTAAGTAGGCAGTGATCTTTTGATTCAAATACTCCCGATGGGCCTGAAGGACAGGTGATGATCCTGTAGGAGTTTTGGCTAGTTGACTGAGGTGTTTTCTTACAATCGCACGCACGGTTTGAGAAGCGGAAGCATTTTTGGAAAGACCAATCAGGTAGTCTACATATTTGGCCTCGGTCATCAGCTTGATCTCGCTTTGCAAACCGGTGGGAAGGGTAGAAGAAAAGACCTGTCCGCTGGTTTTGTTAAGCACTTGGTCCAGGCTTGGCAGAGAGTTATCCTGTAGATGCTGTAGGTACACACGGTTGATTCTTCCTGATTCAAAGAGGAAGGTGAATGTGGCATCGACCACATTTTCAGCAGGAGCTATTGGGTCAAATACTGGGCCTGTTCGGGCAGGGAATGTTTCTCTGTTTCTGCTGTATCCGTAAGGTCTTGGCGGAATCAAAGCCAACACATGGGCAGGGACTTCTAGCTGCGAAGGAGAAATCGTCGTCAAAAGGGCGCTTAGGGCATCATTCTGATCCTTGGCAGGAATCCATTTTTGCTGGGGTTGATTGTCTCCTTTCACTTTGTAGGTGTAGTCCACTCCACCAATCAGCTTACTGGTTGCTTCGAGCTGATAGCGGTGCATGAGGTAAAGTGGCACAAAAACTTCTTCGAGGATGGCTTGTGGTTCACCGGTTTTGATGGCATTTAGCCCAAAAGTCTTCATCCTGTTTTCTCTCAGTTTAAGCAAGCGGTTCAACTCAGCTGCTGCCGAAGCGCCATTATCCCAAAGGTGGGAGCGAGGATGTACGCCGCTTGGGTTTCGGGAATCAGAGTCTGTAATAAATTCATATCCGGCAGCATAGGTCGCCTGAAGAGTTTTTTCCAAAAACTCTTCTTCACTTTGACCGGGTTCTGGTGTGCCGTAGCCATACGTGATCGCCAATTTGTCCCATTCCCCAATTTTCAGGTCGTAAGAATTGCTGAAATCCAAGTTGCCTTTTGCGTCTTCAGTAATCACCGGGTGAGGGTAGTCCATCACAGAAGATCGCTCATTGGCAGAAGTGGCATAGCTGTGGGCAAGGCCAATAGTATGACCAATTTCATGAGCAGAAAGCTGCTTGAGTCTAGTCAAGGCCATTTCCATTAATCTCGGATCAGCAGGTTTTCCCTCCTCAAAAGGCTGGATTAATCCCTGAGCGATCAGGTAATCCTGGCGTACACGGAGTGATCCCAAAGAAACATGACCTTTGAGGATTTCCCCTGTGCGGGGATCTCTCACGCTTGAACCGTAGGACCAGCCTCTAGTCGAGCGGTGTACCCATTGGATTACATTGTAGCGTACATCCAGCAGATCCAATCCTTCAGGAGCGAGCTCCACTCGGAAAGCATTTTTGAATCCTGCCGCTTCAAAAGCTTGGGCCCACCAATTGCCTCCTTCGATCAGTGCAGAAGCCACAGGCTCCGGTGTGCCTCGGTCCAGGTAATAGACGATAGGTTCTACGACTTCAGAGACTTTAGCACTAGGGTCTTTTTTCTCCAATCGGTGTCTGGAAATGAACCGTTTTACCAAAGGCTGATCAATTGGTGTGGTGTAATCTTGGTAGCTGATGAAAAAGTAACCTGCTCTAGGGTCAAATGCCCGCTTGGCATACAGGTCGGGAAGCTCGATAAATGAATGCCTCATCCGTATCGTAACAGCTTCCGGAGTAGGGGTGACCGATCTGAGATTGGCTCCTGCACCTGTCCCTGTGAGGGTTACTGTTGCTTCAATTTCTGTGTTTTTCGGAAAGTTTTTGGTAGTGGGATAGTAGAGTCCGGATCGGCTGGCATCCACTCGGTAGGTACCTTGGCGGGATCTTGCTAATGTTTCTCCTACGCCATGTGCATCCTGAAGGAAAAAGTTGGTGCCATCCACATAGATTTTTCCATTCTCCATTTTGGCCACTTCAAAGCCCCAAAGTGCAGACTCAGCAAAGGCGTCTCGGATAGATTTGGCCTCGTAGGGATTGTCGGTGTAGGCGCGGTAGTCATAATTTTTATGAACCATCAGGACTTTGTTTCCCGTCTTTCTGAATTCGACTACACGGGTGTCGCCAAGCTGACCCCGATCCAGACCAATATCATTGGATCCCACACCTGCCGTAAGGGAATTGACATAAAGAAATTCCTGATCGAAAAAGGGGATTTCGAGGTAGATTTTGCCTTTTTCCTCATCCAGATAGAATGGTACGAAGCCTTCTTTCTTGGTCATTTTGCTGAAGTCCTGCGCAAAAACAGAACCTGATACAGACCAAAGAAGAAGAAAAACTAACGAAAGGGTACAGTTTTTCATGGGGTGGTTTTCTTTTTTTGACAAATTATCAAAATCCCGCCTCTTACGCCTACCCATTAATGGAAAAATCACCGGAAGAAATACCTCAAGAGTAAGGAGGTTTCCGTTTGCTTGTTTCCTGTGATGGTCTGCAAGCCCGAGCTGATCTCCTCTCGGTCGGTGTAAGTGGTGCGAGCAATTCGCAGATAGGCAGTGAGTTTTGGGCTGATTTGATATTGCCCGACCAGGTAATTGCGTATTCCTCTTCCCGAAAAGGCTGGGATGGCAAATGTCCAGAGTACATTGTTTTCGAATGCATACAGCCGACTGTCAAAATCATCGGTATCAAAAAGCGCCATTCGTCCGGTGAGTCTCCATTTTTCCTTTCCAAACTGTACATCCTGAAGCACCATCAGTCCGGAGTGGACTGTTTGCTCGATTTCCACTCGGCTCCAAAGGATTCTTGATCTCAAAAACAGGTTGGGTGTGAGCTGGGACTCCAGGCTTAGGGTGGCATTGATTTTTTGGACGGGGGCAAGGAGAAAAGGAAGGGAGGGTTCTCCGGAATTAGGCAGATTTCTTTCTTTTTCTTCCTGTCTGATTTGAACAAAGGCCATGAGATTTCTCCTGGGTTGGTAGCTGAGTCGGGCTAGCCATTCATATCCGCTGGAGGGAGAATAAACCCGAAACTTAAGCCAAGGAAACTGGAAGGAATCGTAGTAGGCATTGAATCGCCAAGCTTTGGTGGGTCTAATCTGGAGTCCCATGTAAATTCCCCGCTCATTGATTGGTCGGGTGTTTTCAGAAAATCCGGAGGAATAAAAGCTGTGAAAATCCCGGTCATAGTTTCTCCAAAGAAGAGAGAAGTCCACCGTTTTGCTCAGGCTACTGACAAATCCGAGGACGGTACCATTTCCTCCGCTTTTGGAATAGGCAGATTCCCCAAAAAGGAAAAAATTCTTCCAATTGTAATGCGCATTCAGACTGGCAACCTGGTTGGTTTTTCCAGAAAATTCAAAGGTGTTGTAAACCGTTGCCTCCCTTATCCAAGGATTACTAAACTCCGTGTGTAGGAAATTGGCTCCTGCTGACCATTTTCCCTGTCTTGAATTGTAAGTCAGATTACCACCTAGATTGAGTTCGCTGAGTTGGCTTTTGGTGCTGAGTTCACTGGGAGTGCGATGAAGCCCGGTCTGAGGTAGGCTGGTAAGAAAGCTGGATGTATTCTCTAAGCTATCCAAAGTGGTACTCAATCTACCGTCTCTTGGGGCATTGGATACGATAAGGGTACTCTGCCAATTTCGGAATTGACGGGTGAGTCCCAATCCGCGGAAAAAACCAAACTCAAGCGAAGCGCTAAATGGAAGGATTCCGCGGCTACTCCTGCGGACAGTGGGCACCGTTTCGGCCCCTTTTCCCAAAGAATATCCCGCCCCAAATACCAATCCTTGCCCAAAACTGGCCTGAAAATCTCCCAAGGCGATGGTTTTCCATTTGCCTATGTTTTGGCGCATGAGGTGAAATGACACAAAATTGAATCCATAGCGGGAAGTTTTTCTATCCCAGATAAACTGCTCTCCCGCGTCTTTTTCGAGGGTGAATCCAATGCTGAAATCTCTCGACCGATGTGTTCGGAAACGGAGGTAGACTTCATTAGGATCGCCAAGGTAGCGGGTGCTGAGGGTGCCATTACGCGCAGTGTCAGGTGGAGTGAAGCCTCTCCGAGTTTCCCAAGTTCGCCTATGACGCAGCAGGAAATAAGTGTTTTCTTCTGTTGCCAATCGCTGCCAGAAATTTTTGGTTTTGACTCCGTTTTCTCCCACAGTGACAAAGGGAAGGAGGTTTTGAATCGTGATCAGGTCAAACTCGGGAATGGCCTGCATCTCGTAAATGGAGAGTAATGGTCCGTTCTTTAATCTGTATTCCAATAGGTTGGAAATCTGAAAAGGTGTTAGCAAGTATGTTGCTTGAAGTTCTTCTGCATCGGTTTTGTTGAGATCGATTGGATCTTGGTACAGCTGAAAAAGTAGTTCATAGATGGCTTCGTAGTCGATGTCCTCTTCCTGCACGGGAAAAAGCCTTTCGACAAAGGCTTCCAGGTCGATCGCATGTTGATCTCTCTGCTGCGCAAAAAGCCCAAAAGGGAAAAAAATCCAAATTAGGATTAACCTTCTACCCATTTCGCTCAAAGTTTAAGTCCAAGGGAAAAGTGATGGGTTCTTCCCAAGGCAGAGTTTTGCCCATAGGCGTAGTCAAACCCAAACTTGCTTTTTCTGATTCCCAATCCAAAGCTCAACCGGGAAGGATGGCTGTTGACACCTGTGCGGAGAAGAATCCATTCTGACAGTGCGTATTCAATCCCAAGCTTAAAGACAGCTGGGAGATCTACGTCTTTTTCAAGTTCTGAATAAATGGAAAGGGATTTGGTGGGAACGTATCCTACGCCCAACTGAACGAGGGTAGGGAGGGCTTGATCTGAATTTTTGCTGAGTTTGGATTGGGTTAGGTTGGAAAAATGGGCTCCGAGAAAAAAATCCGGGCCAAGTTGTGCTACTCCACCCATAGAAATCAAGACTGAATTTCCCGTACCGAATCCCTCGATTTGGGTTTGAAACCAATCCACTTTTGCACCCAAGCTGACAATACCGAGCGTGTTCGAAAAACCCACTCCCAGTTGCTGCTGATTGAAAAGGTCACCACCGAATCTGCTGACTCCAAAACCAAAAGTTCCTGCTTCACTTTTCATTAGCCCAGCCAGGCTGAAAGTGCTAAGTTCTTTGATTCCATACCGTTGGTCGACACTTACCCCAAATTCAGATTCCTCCATACGGTCCATTGCACCGACATTGTTAAAGAAGGACCAAGCATCTTTTTGATGCAGTTTCAGGTTTCCCATTCCTTGGCTTCGGGCGCCAAAGGCTTGGGTTTGAGGGTCGGTTTGGGCTGTCGCAGAAAAGATTACCGAGACCCAGAAGCACAAAAAAACAGTTCGCTTCATCAGGTTTTAAGAAAAAACTGAAGGAATTTAACTAAAAAACGTATAGAGAAAATGCTTTCTCTAAAAATTAAAAGGGAGCCTTAAAATTAAAGAAGAAATTCCCTTCTCCCTGATTATTAAGCGAGTACTCAAACCGGATCACAGAATCATAGAATCCCACAATGTCAATTCCTGCTCCGTATCCAAAGAGGTATTTGTTGGCAAGGCGCATATTCTCTGGAATTCGGTTTCGATCTACCACCTTTCCATGGTCAAAATTGCCACTGAAGTACATTTTGAATGGCAGGGTGTTAAACTGATCTGAAGGCAAATACCTGGATAGATCTACAGAAACATCCATCAGCTTGTATCGGATGCTGTTTTTATGGACATACAGCTGCTGCCCCTCGATCACATTGAGTTCGTAGCCTCTGATAAAATTTGGGTTATAGCCAATGCCTCTCACCAAGGTATAGGGTTGATTTGCTCCCAAAAACCAAGAGGCTGTGAGGCCTGTCGCTACATGCCAACGATCGCTGAGGGGAACATACCGATTGGCAATCAGATTTAACTCCAGTTCATTCAAGTCTTCTTTTGGAAGCAATCCATATTTTGTTCCAGTAAGTTGTAAAAGCTCGCCTGAAGTAGCGTATGCGATATTGTCCCGCTTGTCATGACGGAAGGAATATTGGAAAAAGAGGTAATTGAGTTCATTTCCTTCATGTCTAAAATAAGTCGGACTCTGTTCAAAAACTTCTGGATTGACCCATGTACGACTGAATCCAAAGGTCATCAAATGGAAATTGTAAAACGTTCTTCGGAAAGTATATCGAAGGGCCGAAGAGAAATTCTTTCGCAAGACATCCTCGTTTTCATTTGTGAAAAAGACCTGTCTGTTAAATCGTGACTTGATCGGAATAGTCCGCTGATCGGCGTAGGTAAGTTGAAAGGAAAGCCCATGCTTTTGCTGACGATCGATGTAAGGCTTGGAATACAGAATGTCCAATCCTTTGGTAAACCCCAATTGACCTGAGAATCTAAACTTTTCATTTCTACCTCCTACATTGCTGTGATTGACTTTTAGGCCATAGTTTACCCGCGACCAATCTCTGTTTTGGTTCGTCCACCATTCAGCGAAGTTTCGATCAGCCAATTCGAAGATCAGGGAAGGCAGAATGTACCATCGTTCTTTGACAGAAATCAGGATCTCGACCTCCTCTGGTCCTGTGACCAAGGGCGTGATGGTTACTTCATTAAAGAGGCGGAGGTTGTAGATCTTCAGCTCATCCGCCTTCAATATCCCCATGAAGGTCTCCCAATCATAGTAGTAATCGGTGACAAAATCCAATTCCCTAAGAATGATGTTCTTCTGGGTCTTTTCATTTCCGATGATGTAGATATTGTTGACTTTGATTCGCTCGGGAGTTGCTGGATTTATGGGCTGGTAACTGGTGTCCTGCCCATTTACGGTATGCAGGTAAAAAAATAGAAAAAGGAATACTGTGACTTTTGAATAACGCAAAATTGAATCCAATGGAATTCTAATGTTATATATTTGGTTCAATTCGTGCATACCCAGCTCAAAAGGTAACTCTAATGTTTACTACCTACCTAAGAAAGATAGCCATATTTCCAGTGTTGGTCTATCAATACCTGATTTCTCCACTTTTCCCAGCCAGTTGTAGATATACACCCACTTGCAGTCAATATATGAAAGAGGCGATATTAAAACATGGCCCTATAAAAGGAGGGATCCTGGGATTCAAAAGAATAGGCCGATGTCATCCTTGGGGAGGACATGGCCACGATCCTGTCCCTTAATTTTTCACTTCTTTAAACCCTTTTTTTAGCGCTAGGCCAATCAATACCACCCCAATAAGGACCAGTGGAATACTCAGAAGCTGTCCCATGTTAAACTGCATAGACTGCTCAAAATCCACTTGGACTTCCTTGAAAAATTCCCAAACGAAGCGCATTCCAAATACGGAAATCAAAAACAATCCAAGTAGAAGCCCTTCCGGCAATCTGGATTTGTACTTCACCCAAAGGCCAAGCAAGACCAAGAAAATCACGAAGTAAGAGGCTGCTTCATAAATCTGAGTTGGATATTTCGCCCTTCCAAAAGTTTTGACGGTCACCAGGTAGTCACTTGGACGTTCCACGATCTCAAAGTTTAAAGGAGTTTCCACTGGTTCGGCGAGGTATTCTTTGGATGAATTGAATCGCGTCAGCGCATATTTAATATCCTGGGCTAGAATGCCACTCAGGTCGTCTTTCGTAAAGCTACCTTTGGAAATTACCAGATCAAAGTTCACCGGAACCACCCCGTTTCCTTGCAGCTCATTGTTCCGATCTATTGGTTTGTAAGCCTCGATTGATACAATCGGAACTTTTAGCGCTTCTAGCACCTCTTCTGTGTCTCTGGCATACACGATTCCGGAGTCAGTTCCAGTATCTTTTCCCCCGATCTCTGAGTTCATTAGGTTGCCCATACGGATCATAGCGCCCGTCATGGCTGTTACTATCACGATTCGATCCACTACCCACAGGTAGCTTTGACCCGGAGTTCGTTTGGAATACAACCACAGTGCAAACAGAATCGCGATAGCAGCTCCATGAGAGGCCAATCCGCCTTCCCAGACTTTCAAAATATCTATGGGATTGCTGAGGTATTTTTCAGGTTCGTAGAAAAGCACGTGGCCCAATCTCGCACCCAAGATGGTAGCCAAGACCATGTAGATGGTCAGCTTATCCACCAAGTTTTCATTTTGCCCCTCTTTTCTGAAAAAGTAAACCATAAACTGCTGGGAGATGATAAACCCAAGCGCAAACAGTAAGCTGTACCATCTCAGTCGATCAAATCCATCAAATACAGCAGGACTTGGATCCCATACGATGTAGCTAAGGAAAAAAGAAAGCATAATTTTCAGGTTAGAGGTGATCTAATTGTTCTAATTCTTCCTGGTAGCCTGCCGAAAGGATGGGGAATCGGTACCAGGTTTTAGGATCGACATTGAATTCATCCAAATGGAAAGAAGGGGCCAATCGCTCCCGCTTCCATTGATTGCGTGACCAAAGTCGGAAGAATTTTTTAATATATTCTTTCAAGAGACTTTCTTCAATATTCAATTCTTCCTTCAAAAGTAAGAATACATCCATTGGAGATCGTCTGTCCCGAATAGCCAATCGTTCGATTTCCACAATCACGGAGTAGGGCATCAGGTCCTTTTCATCTGTTTGGGTTCGTTCGATCGGTCTGAGTTCTGCAGTTGGTGTCAGGGAGTTTACAGCGCTGAGTCCAGGCCTATCTAGATTTTTTTCTGCCCATTGTAGCCAATGAAGGATAAAATGTTTGTCCACTGCAGCTATGGGCGAGATACTTCCACTGGTATCTCCATCCATGGTGGCATAGCCGACATCGCCTTCACTTCGGTTGGAAGTGGAGAGCAGCAAGGCGTTTTTAATATTGGAAAGTAGCCAAATGATGGGCGAACGGGAGCGCGCTTGGATATTTTGAAGGGCAAGGTCGTCAGTTTCCCAGGTCAGTTTTCTGCCCAAGGCCGCTTCGATCTTTTCCGTATATGAGGTTACTTCCTCATCGATGGACCAGGCATAAAACTGTGCTCCCAGACTTTCTGCAAGTGTTTTTGCAGATTGAAAGGTGTCGTCAGATGAATTTCTAGTCCCTTGGTAGGCAGTGGTCAGCAATTGATTGACCAGTTCCTTTTCCGGATTTTCGGAACTATGACGAAGATGGATTCCAGATTTTTCTACAAATTTTTCTACACCCAATTCGTGAATTCCCCTTCTCACCATTTCAGCCACGAGGACGGCGATGGAAGAAGAATCAGCCCCCCCAGAGAGCGAAAGCACAAAACCCTTGCTTTTGCTCTTTCTTAAATAGTCATAAAGTCCCAATGCGGAAGCTTGGGCAAATTCCCACTCCTTGGGTTGGATTGGGGCAAGATGTTGGGTTTTGTTTTCTAAGTAAAATGAAATCACCTGGCAATCTTGAAAGGAGAGCAGCTGATTTCTAGCGAGTAGTTTTCCTTCCTTTGCCAAAAGAATTTCCCCGTCAAAAATCATCCTGCCGGCTTCATTTCCGAGGAGATTGACATAGCAGTAGTAGCAGTTGAAAAGGGATGAACTCTTTTCGATCAATTCCTTTCGCTCCATGGTTTTTCCCATGGCAAAATGGGAAGCACTTGGGTTAAATATCAGGTCGACTTTTCGGTCGCATAGTCTATAACCAGGTCGAACTTTTCCTCTCCAAGCATCTTCGCAGATTTCAAAGCCATAATGGACGCCTTTGTGATGAAATGTCAAATCCCCAAATGGGACCTTTTTTTCGGCGATCTCTACTTCGATCACCTGATTGGCAGGCCAAGGGGTAAACCATCGGAACTCGTAATGAACGCCGTCTATGGCCATAAATTGCTTGGCTACGATTCCCTGGATCTCTCCTTTTTCAATTACAGCCATGGTATTATAAACCAAACCGTCGATTCGGAAAGGCAATCCCACTGCGACGGTGATTTCGTTGCAATAGGGAACAAGTTTTTCGAGTTGGGAAACAGCTTTTTGAGGGAACCAATAGCTTAAAAAAAGATCTTCTGCCCCATACCCAGTGATGGATAGTTCGGGAAAGCAAAGGATTTCAACTCCATCGGATTTTGCCTGATCTATGGCTTGGATGATCCGATTTAGATTTCCTGTCCAATCCAGAGGAGTTTGATTGACCGTTGCACCGGCAATTTTTAGAGCAGCCATTTTTGGTAATTCCTTCGAGTAGTTGATTTTAAATAGAAATGTGGAGGATTTCGCAAGCATGTTTAGAAGCCTCTTGTTCGGCTTTCTTCTTGTTCGGTCCCTTTCCTTGGGCAATTGCTTCGCCATTCACTACCAGCTCTACAACAAACTCTTTAAACCTTTGGTTGCCGTGAATTTGAAGGACTCGGTATTCCACTTGTTTACTTTCCTTTTGAGACCACTCGATGATCTTACTCTTGTAATTGGAGACTGTGGTAATCATCCCTTCCAAATCCATGTGAATGAGGATTCGTTGCAAAATTAATTTTTTGGAAAAATGATACCCACGATCTAGGTAAACGGCTCCCAAAAAGGCTTCCAGGACATCTCCGTAGAGGGATTTATTACCGGTAAACTGCCGGCTTTCAATAACCAGTTCTAAGGTTTTTTTTAAGCCAATCTTAATTCCAATATCATTGAGTGTTTCTCGATTGACCAGTTTAGATCGTGTTTCTGTCAGGAATCCTTCATCCCGATATGGGTATTTTTTAAATAGGTGTTCGGCAATCACCGCGCCGAGAACGGCATCTCCTAAAAATTCCAAACGCTCATTGGATATTCTAAAGCCTTTGTGTGATTCCTCTCCAAGTCCAGCTGGAGTAAGTGCAAGCCGATAGACGGATAAATTTAAAGGCTTGCGACCCGTGATCATTTTGATCGAGGTTGCAAGCCTTTTGTCCTTTGAGTTAAAGAAGAGAGTGTGGAGTCCTAGTTTTTGAAGGAGTTTCACTCTGCTCAATTGTATTTTTTGAAAATGACGGAGCAGTTGTGCCCACCAAATCCAAAGGTATTACTCAACGCATAGTTGATTTCTCTTTCCTGCGCTTTGTTGAATGTCAAATTCAATCTAGGGTCAAACGATTCATCATCGGTGAAGTGATTGATCGTAGGAGGTACCAGACTATTTTGAATTGCCAGGATACAAGCAATCGCTTCAATTGCTCCTGCAGCACCAAGCAAGTGACCTGTCATGGACTTAGTACTGCTGATGTTGAGCTGGTAGGCATGCTCTCCAAATACTTTTTGGATTGCTTTGGTCTCACTCACATCTCCCAATGGGGTAGAAGTACCGTGTACGTTGATATAGTCAATCGCTTCAGGTTGCAGTCCCGCATCTTCCAATGCGATCTGCATGACGCTGCTTGCTCCCAAACCTTCCGGATGAGGTGCGGTAATGTGATTGGCATCAGCAGTCATACCACCTCCTACCAATTCAGCATAAATCTTTGCACCTCTCGCTTTGGCGTGTTCTAATTCTTCAAGAATCAATGCACCGGCACCTTCACCCAACACGAAACCATCTCTTTCCTTATCGAAAGGCCTTGAGGCAGTTTCCGGTGATTCATTTCGTTGAGAAAGTGCTTTCATTGCATTGAATCCACCAATTCCAGCTTCAGTTACAGCAGCTTCTGAACCTCCGCTGATAAATAGATCAGCTTTACCTAGACGAATATAATTGAACGCATCTATCAAGGCATTGGTGGCCGATGCACAAGCGGAAACGGTTACAAAGTTTGGACCTCTGAAACCATACTTGATGGAAATGAAGCCGGCAGAGATGTCGGCAATCATTTTAGGAATAAAGAAGGGATTAAATCTTGGGGTTCCATCACCTTTGGCAAAATCGGTGACTTCTTCTTGGAAAGTCCTAAGACCTCCTATACCTGAACCCCAGATAACTCCTGCGCGGGATTTGTCGATAGCTTCCAGATCCAACCCGGAATCCAAGATAGCCTCATCAGTGGCTACCATTGCATACTGGGTAAATCCATCCATTTTTCTTGCTTCTTTTCTGTCAATGAATTTTTCCACATCAAAATTCTTGACTTCACAAGCAAACTGGGTCTTGAAAAGTGAAGCGTCGAAACGAGTAATAGGCGCAGCGCCACTCACACCATTAGCTAATCCTTGCCAGAATTCGTCCTTGGTGTTTCCTATTGGTGTGAGGGCACCTATACCCGTTACAACAACTCTTTTTAAATTCATAAAATGAATTTAGATGGTTTTATTTTACGTTAGCCTCCAAGTAGGTAATGGCTTGGCCTACAGTACCGATTTGCTCAGCTTGATCGTCTGGGATTGAGATATTGAATTCTTTTTCGAATTCCATGATCAATTCCACAGTATCCAGAGAGTCGGCACCAAGATCATTGGTGAAGCTTGCTTCCATAGTCACTTCAGACTCTTCTACGCCAAGTTTGTCTACAATGATGGCCTTTACTTTTTGTGCAATTTCAGACATTTTGTGATCAGTTTAGTTAATAACACTCCGCAAAGAAATATATTTAATGCCTAATTGGCAAAGAAAAGGCAGAAGTAAATTTTGTGTGTTTGCTGTGTTCGGCCTCCTTCATTTTAATTTCTAACTTTGCCTTGATCACATTTCTTCCTGTATGAAGAAGGCTAAATTATTCATTGAACCTACCTTTGATTTTGAACTCCTGGGGCTTGTTTCTCCGGTAAAGGACTATAAAATGGCGTGGCTCATCAATCAGGAAATGGACTTGAAACTGGCAAAGGCAAAAGACTTGGAGCTTGAGTTTATCTCCAATGCCCGAATGGAAATTTCTCAATATTTCCTTTCTTTACCCCACGGTTTTATTCAGCTCCTGAAAAATAAAGCGCTAAATTCTTCTCAGCAATTGGCATATTTGATCCCTGAACTGAAAAACATGGACTATTTCCTTTTGGTCCAAGACCAAACAGAACAAACCAGTATTCATACATTTGTAGATCACCTTTCAAAAAATCCCCATATTCAAAGCGTGGTACGCATTGATGTTTCAAAATTAAAATCAAAAGAAAACCTATTAACTTATTAAGACCCGATGAGCCAATTACCCTTTAAGAAAACAAAAATTCTGGCTACAATAGGCCCTGCTTCCAACAATTACGAAATGATTAAAAGTCTTGCGCTGGCCGGTGCCAATGTGTTTCGACTGAATTTTTCTCATGGAAGTCACGAGGTACATCAAGAAGTAATCAAAATCATCCGTCAGGTAAATAAAGAATTAAACTGCAATCTCGGTATACTTCAAGATTTGCAAGGACCTAAAATCCGGGTTGGAGAAGTTGAAAACAATGGAGTTGAAATCAAACCTGGTGACAAAATCACTATTACCAACGATCCTGTAGTAGGTACTTCCAGTCTTGTAAGTACTGTGTATAAAAATCTACCTCAAGACGTTCAGACTGGAGAGCATATCCTCATTGACGATGGTAATCTCGAAGTAGTAGTCAATGATACAGATGGGAAAAACGTCAACTGTACCGTTATCCACGGTGGTATTCTCAAATCTAGAAAAGGTATCAACCTGCCAAACACCAAAGTATCTGCCCCTTCTCTTACAGAAAAGGACATTGAGGATCTATACTTCGGCTTGGAACAGGATGTGGATTGGATTGCGTTGTCATTTGTGAGATCCGCTGAGGATATCCATGATTTGAGAAACCGGATTCAGGCTGCTGGAAAGCATTGTAAAATCGTAGCCAAAATCGAAAAACCTGAAGCCCTCGAAAATATCGATTCTATCATTGAAGCGACAGATGCCATCATGGTAGCCAGAGGTGACTTGGGTGTGGAAGTTCCCATGGAGATTGTACCCCTTTGGCAGAAGAAAATGGTAGAAAAGTGTAAAGTCGCTTGTAAACCGGTCATCATCGCTACCCAGATGATGGAAAGTATGATCCAAAATCCTAGACCTACCCGTGCGGAGACCAACGACGTGGCCACTGCGGTTTTGGATGGAGCAGATGCCGTAATGCTTTCCGCTGAGACAGCTTCAGGTAAATATCCTGTCAATGCTGTGAAAGCAATGACCAGCATCATTACCTATCTGGAGGAAAATGCCGACATCTATCATAACCTCTACAAGATCGATGAGAGTAATGATACCTTCCTGAGCAACAACCTGATACTGATGGCTTCCAGACTTTCCCGTAATGTGAAAGCAAAAGCCATTGTTGGGATCACCACTTCCGGTTTTACCGGTTTTAGGCTGGCTTCTCACAGACCTTCTGCCAGTATTTTCGTCTTCACTCGAAATCAAAAGTTACTTACTCAAATGTCTTTGGTATGGGGGGTGAGAGCCTATTATTATGAAAGCCAAGTCTCTACTGATGCTACTTTTGAAGACATCGAAAACACACTTAAAAGTGACGGACATGTAGTCTCAGGGGATGTAATCATCAATACAGCCAGCATGCCTCTCAAGGAGAAAGGAAAAACAAACATGCTGAAAATTCATGTAGTAGATTAATTTCTACCCAAAGCTTCTTTACAGTTCAAAGGATGAATCTCACGGTTCATCCTTTTTTTATGACAGTTTAGCAAGCGTTCTAAATCTAAGCTGGATAGTCTTAGTTAAAGCGATATACTAATCCAATTTAACTATGACAAAACTGTTCAAATTCCTTCTCACGGGATCGCTTTTTTTCACGATCCTTTCTTGTAGCGATGATTATCAAGGTCCGATTCCTTTTCCCACGCTCGTAGAGGCTGCCAATGAGGCGGGTCTAACTACCTTGGTAACTGCGGTGAGGGCGATTCCAGGTCTAGAAGCTACGCTTCAAAGTCAGGATGCCATTACGGTATTTGCACCTACCAACGATGCTTTCGCAAATGCTTTAACCCAGTTTAAGGCAAGGGATCTTAATGAATTGGTTGCCAAATTAGGAGGTGTTCAAAACTTACAAACTGTTCTTGGATTCCACGTAGTTCCAGCGGTAGCTTTCTCCAGAAACCTTAATGAAAATAACCTGTTCACCACACTCGCAGGACAGCAATTGAGAGTGACATCCACTCCAGGTTCAGTGACTGTGACAGACGCTGCGGGTAATGTGGCTCGAGTGATCCAGGCAGACGTGCAGATTGAAAATGGCGTAGTTCACGTCATTGACCGCGTGTTGATTCCTTCGATCCAGTTGCCTAAGCCAACCTTGGTTGAAGCCGCTACCAATGCAGGATTAACCACTTTGTTGACCGCGGTGACGGCGGTCCCAGGCTTGCCAAATGCCCTACTTTCGGCTCCTAATATCACCGTATTTGCTCCCACCAATGAAGCATTTGCCGCAGCATTGACAGTTTTTAAAGCAAAAGATTTAAATGAGTTAGTCATTAAAATCGGTGGTCCAGCAAACTTGGAGAAAGTACTTGGATTCCATGTGGTACCTGCTAGAGCGCTTTCTTCTTCTCTTTCTGCATCCAATACCTTCCAGACTTTATCAGGACAGAGTATTACAGTAGAAAAATCAGGAAATACAGTGACAGTAAAAGACCAATTGGGCAGAACTGCTCAGGTGGTAGCAGCTGATATCGAAATTGCCAATGGCGTCGTACACGTCATCAATGGTATGATGCTTCCAAATCTCGGACTTCCTACTGTAGTTCAAGCTGCTCAGTCTGCAGGTTTGACCACATTACTAGATGCAGTGACTGCTGCTGGTTTGGGAAATACGCTGCTCAATACTCCTCAGATGACGGTTTTTGCCCCTAGCAATGCAGCATTTACGGCAGCTCTTCAGGCTTTTGGTGCAGCTAATTTGAATCAATTGGTTGCTAAGATTGGAGGAATCAAGAATCTCCAGACAGTTCTTGGTTTCCATGTGGTACCAGCTGCAGCTTTCTCGTTTGAGCTGGGAGCTACCAATACCTTTACCACTCTGGCAGGTCAATCGCTTACGGTAACCAAATCAGGATCTACTGTCCGTGTCCGTGATGCAGCTGGGAACACAGCCAATGTAGTTGCTGCTGATGTAGCGATAGCAAACGGAGTGGTTCACGTGATCGATAGAGTTTTGCTTCCTACGATAGATCTCCCAAATGTGGTGGAAGCTGCCCAGGCAGCAAACCTGACCGTCTTGCTTCAAGCAGTTACCGCAGCTGGATTGGGTAACACTTTGCTCAATCAACAAGCCATGACTGTCTTTGCCCCAACCAATCAGGCATTTGCCAATCTGCTCCAGAAATTGGGCTTTGCTTCATTACAGGAAATGATCAATACGCTAGGAGCCCCTGCAGTAACGAAAGTTCTTGGCTTCCATGTGGTGCCTGCTACTGCCTTCTCATTTAACTTGGCTTCAGGAGCTCAGGATGTTCCTACCTTAGCTGGAGAAACCTTACGGGTGACGAGAACAGGCAATAACGTAACCGTGACCGACAAAGCAGGCAATACGTTCAATGTGATTGTAGCTGATGTCGCAATCGAAAATGGAGTCGTTCATGTGATAGATGGAGTGCTGTTGCCTACTCTCTAACTGACCAAATAAATACAGATTCAATGCAAAGGGCGGAAATTTTTCGCCCTTTGCTCTTCACGATATATCAGTTAAACCAGGATAGGAGGGGCGAGATGTTTAATATTAAAAATAGGTATGCATTTGCTACAGGCTTGGGAGTTTACTCCTTCCTGAACATCTATTTTTTGGATGGGGATCGTCTTTTTGCAGCCAAACTCGAAGCCACACCGCTTTTTTTTCTTATTCTCATGCTGTGCTTTTCAGTTTGGATGATTAACTGGGGCATCCAGCATTACTTTTTGAGTAAAAACACCAAGTTCCACCCGCTTATGTTACAGTTTGGGAGCAGTGCTTTGTGCATGGTGTTTCTTTCATTTATTTCTTCGGAAATCTCAGGGACTATTCTTGGAGGACCATTTTCCTTCTCACTTCAAAATTTTCTGCTCACCCTGGCATTTACTTCGCGCATCAACCTCTTTCTCAATTCGGTCAATGCCATTTATTTCTTTAGCGAAAAGCTAAAACAAAAAGCAGTCGAGACGGAAAAGCTCCGCTCTCTGACCTCTGAGGCAAAATTAGAATCTATCAATTCACATCTCAATCCCCATTTCTTTTTCAATAATCTCAGCGCCCTTTCGGTACTCATACACCAAGATGTGGAGCTTGCAGACCGCTACCTGCAAAAGCTAAGTGAGATTTACAGATATATCCTTAACAATCGTACGAATGAGCTGGTGAGGTTGGAACAGGAACTCCTTTTTCTGGAAAACTACCTGGAATTGCTTTCTATTCGGTTTGACCAGTCGATTAGCTTTAAGGTTACCATTGATCCTAAATTCAACGAGTTGTTGGTACCTCCTGCAGTTCTTCAGTTGCTGGTGGAAAATGTTGTGAAGCACAATTACTTTACCCAAAAAGAACCATTGGAAGTCAGGATCTACTCGGAAGGAAAAGTGCTTAAAATCTGGAATAAAAAGCAAATCAAACCCGTCGTAGATGAATCCACCGGCATAGGGCTTCAAAACATATCCGATCGTTACAAGTTTCTTAATCAACCTATCCGGATTGAAAATCAATCGGATCATTTTCTGGTAGAAATTCCTTTGATCGATGTACAAGAATTTACTTTTAGTTGAAGACGAACCGCTAGCACAGGCCCGAATCAGGTCTATTCTTCAGAAAAATTATCCTACCTGGACCTTTGAAGAACCTATCCAGACGGTAAAAGACCTTAAAAGTGCATTGATAATGCAAGCGTCTTATGATCTTATCCTATGTGATATTCACTTGGCAGATGGCTTGAGCTTCAATGCATTCAAAGATGTAGAGGTGAAAGTGCCAATTATTTTTATTACAGCTTTTGATCAATATGCCCTGCAATCTTTTGAGCATAATTGCATTGATTATGTTTTGAAACCTATTCAGGAGGAGCGTTTGATCCGGGCAATCGAGAAGTTCAGGACACTTTCCAAGGAAGGTACAGCCTCCTCCATTTCCAAGGAATTTGTAGAGGAGTTTTTGGGGAAATACGCGCAAAAAAACTTCAAAAAACGATTTTTGACCCGGTCAGGTAATCGATTGTGTTTTATTCCTGCTGATTCAGCCGCGTATTTTTTTGCAGAAGATGGAGTGACCTTTCTGATCGAATCAGGCTCTTCTCAGAAGCATATCGTGGATCATTCGCTCAATGAACTGGAAAAGGACCTGCTCGACCCCAATAAGTTCTACAGAATAAATCGATCAGTGATCATCAATTTGGATTACCTGATTGAAATGCGCCCCTATGTCAATGGCAGACTTGCCATATCTCTTAATGCCAAGTCAGATGATCAGCTGATCGTGGCAAGAGAAAAAGTGAGTGAGTTTAAATCTTGGATCAATCAGTAAAGAAATGAAAGTTGTTTTTTGGGGATTGCTATTCTCCTTTTTTGTAAGTCAGAAAGGTTTTGCTCAAGAATATCCTTCCTATGACTCGCTTAAAAAATCGCTTACCCGTCTGGAAGCAGACTTGTATCAAGTCCAACTTAATCTGCATCAGTCCCAAAAGCAGCTTAAAAGTGGAATTCTTGTGGCAACTTTGGGCTATACCGTCACCATCATCGGTGGTCAGCTTTTGGGGACAAAACCTGAATTAGGGGAGACTTTACTTTATGTTGGGGGAGCTACGGGTATAGTAGGTACTGTGGTGTTGTTTCATGGATTCAAAAAAATATCCCTAGGTCCGCCACTCCCACCGAGATCCTACTAAGCTATTTCTTAGCGGCAGTTTCTTGATCAGGTCCTATTGGGCTGACGAGGATTACTTTTTCCCGATCTACCATGACGGATCCAGGTGCAGAACCTTTGACTTTTCTCACGTATTTGGCTTCGGTGTACATCACCGGGGCGAGTGTGTCTGATTTGAGTTTGGAATAAAAGGCAGCCAACTGAGCAGCCCTTTCTAAGACTCTTTGAGGGACTACCGTCATTCCTCTCATCCTGATGATTACATGTGAGCCAGCAGCCTGTCTGGCATGCATCCAAATGTCCTCTTTTCGGGCAAAGCTCCGTTGCATTTCATCATTGTCCTTGGCTGATTTACCCACCCAAATGGTGAACCCTTCATATTCAAATACCTTAAAGGGCAAGCTTTCCGCGTCTTTCTTGTCCCGGATGTCCTCCTTGTGGGTTTTTTGAAAATTTTTCAGCCCTCTGAAATCCCTCACTACACCCAGTGCTTGAAGCTTTTCTTTCAATTCAGTTTCTAAAACCCGTTTTGCCTGAATGGTTTTTTCGAGTTGATCGAGTTCTAATTGTCGATTTTTTGATTTTCGATACAGGGATTCTGCCAGGTCCTGAGGCTTTTGATTGGGTTTTAGGCTGACTTTCACCATCGATCCGGTATAGAAATTTTCCAATTCCACTTGCTGAACTCCTTCCGTGAATTGGTGAAGGTTAGCCATGATTACATCTGCCAATTGGGAAGGAGGTGGTGTGTTTTTCAACTCTTCCAGCTTTTCTGAGGATTTTTTGAGGTAGGACTCGGTTTTCTTGAGTTGGTCAGTGTATCCTTTTAGGAGTTGATTTTTCTCTTTTTCGAAGGTGCCGATAACCAAGGCTTTGTAGAAAAGCTCGTTGACTGCGGTGATTGGATCAGAGTGAGTACTGATCGGATTTGGTTCTGGAAGAAGGCTCAGAGTGACTTCTCCCTCTTTTTCCACCAATGAAAAAAGCGGTGTATCCAGCAAGTCCAGGATCTCTTGCATCAAGGCCCACTTGGTCTTGAGGTCAGATTCCGGATAGTTCCGCTCCTTGAGCCAGTTTCGCGGAATAGCGCCTAACGTGGGCAGAAATTGGGCAGCATTTCCTGTTAGGGATTCAAAACGATCCCAAGTCAGGTCTATCGGTCTCTCCAAACTCCTCCAGTCCAAGGTCTTGTCCTCCTTGATTTCATTTCTGAAAAGTAGAGCTGGTGCGGTGGAATCCCCTCTATAAAGCAGCACGTTGCTGCGATTTCCATGGAGTTTAAGCACCAGGATTTTGCCGGAGGCTAAGTCAAACCGAAGCGCTCTTTCGAAGGAAAATACGGTACACGTATGGATCACATCTCCAATGAGTTCCTCAAAGAGATCAATGGTATTTCTTCGGGCGCGGGCATATTGTGTGGGAAAACTCAGGTAGACTTGCGGTGGAAGCAGATGCGCCCGGATAAACCGAAGTTCACCTGCTCTCTCTGTCTCAATGATCAGTTCATCCTTGCTTTGCGAAAAGCTAGCGGTAATCTCTGCGCCGGAAAACGCATCTGAAAGCGCAGGGGCGAGGTATCGTAAGAAATGATAATTGAGATGCATCAGGACAAAGTTAACTCCATGCCGTCAAAGGCGAGGAAGATTCCTTCGGGAAGCGCTTGTTCTACCTCTTGGTGGAGGCCCAATCGATGAGAGATATGGGTGAAAAAGGTTTTTTTAGCCCCTATTTTCAGTGCTTGATCGATGGCTTGATCTAGAGTGAAATGCGAGATATGCGGGTCTTTTTGCAAGGCGTTGAGCACCAAAATTTCGCTTCCTTCCAGCAAGGCCAATGTGGAATCTGGAATATAATTGGCATCGGTGATGTAGCTAAAGTCACCGATTCGGAATCCCAATACGGGCAATTTGTAATGAAGGACAGGCAGGGGGGTGATGGCTAATCCTTGGATGTGAAAGGGGTTTTCATCGATTTCCACGCAGGCTACTTGGGGTACACCCGGGTATTTTTTATCGCTGAAGATGTAGGAATACTCACGTTTAAGCTGGTCGATTACTTGCTTTTTACCAAAGACAGGCATGTCTTTTTGCTGCATGAAATTAAAAGGACGTATGTCGTCCAGACCAGCCGTATGATCTTTATGCTCATGGGTAAAGACCACTGCATCGAGTCTCCTGATTCCGGATTGCAGCATTTGCATGCGGAAGTCAGGTCCCGTGTCCACGACTAAAGAGACCCCCTTGGACTCGATGTGTACAGAGGTTCGAAACCGCTTGTCGCGATAGTCCAGTGACTTACAAACCCTGCATTCGCAGCCGATCACGGGTACGCCCTGAGAAGTGCCTGTTCCTAAAAATGTGACTTTCAAAATTTCAGGGTGGTTTGTCTTAACTCGGTTAAGAAATCTTGGTTGGTTTTGTCCTTGAACTCCTGAGGATCCAAATTCAATTCGGACAAGATATCAATCAGCGCGTTGATTTTTCCTTCCAAAGGAAAATACTTGTTGACGATTACAATTTTGGTCTCTTTGAGTACACAATAGCCTGATTTGAAATTTCCCTTTTCGTAGCGTAGGATATAGCTGGAGGCCGAAAAGAGGCTTTCTAGTTTGTCCAAAAAGTGTTTAGTGTACTTTACTGCCATGGATTAGCTTAAGAATTTTTTGACTGTAGCCAATACGACGTCATAGTCGAGCGGTTTTTGGATAAAATCATTAAACCCAAATTTTCTGAAATCTTCAGGGGTATAGTTAGCTGCATTGCCCGAAATGGCGATGATCGGAAGCTTGCTTTTGACAGGATCTGCGAGGTTTCGGATCTCAAGGGTGCATTGGACTCCGTCCATTATCGGCATGGTAATATCCATCAGGATAAGGTCAAAATCTTCGTTGGCCAGCATTTCAAGCACTTGCTTTCCGTTTCGGGCAGCTTTCATTTGATAATTTTCAAAGGCCAAAACGTTTTTGGTCAAATTGATGATGATGGAACTATCCTCACCTACCAATATTTTTTTTTCGCTGCTCATGATTCAAAAATGGTTTCGTTATTGAAAAATTCTTGGAATTCAAGAATGTGTTTTTTTAGAACTTTAATCTCGTCTTTGAATTCAAGAGACTTGTTTTGTCTCCCCAAAAGTTCGCAGACCTGGCTTTGATTAAATATTTTGGTGGCACCTAAGGTGCCTGAATTGCCTTTTAAGGTGTGAATTTTATCCAATAATTCGATAGAAATTCCTTCAGCGGAAGCTTGCTCGATCGAAGCGATTGCTTCTGCGCATTCGGTGATAAAATCGAGATAAACTTTTTTGATTGCTTCCCTGGAGTTGTATTTAAGAAGCTGGGAAATGGTTTCCAGGTTTAGTGTTTCCGCAGAAGGCAGAGCTTTTTCATTATCATTTTCCTGAGCAGCCTGTTTTTTGAAATGAGACTGAATGGTTAGGATAAACTCTCTCGGACGAATAGGTTTGGCAATGAAATCATCAAAACCCTGATCAATAAAGTTTTGCCGATCTCCATCGTCAGCAAATGCAGTCACAGCCAAAATCGGACAGGAACCAAACTCGTTTTCCCGGATTTTTTTCATGGCGGTAATCCCATCCATTCGGGGCATCTGAATGTCCATCAAGATCAAATCAAAAGGAGTAGCCGTGGCCATTTCAATGGCCTCCATGCCATTGTGTGCGGATTTGAAATCGTAGAGCTGGCCGACCAGATTTTCAAAAAGCTTCCTGTTCAGTTCATTATCGTCCACAATCAGGACTTTTTTGCTTTTCATCACAATCCTATTGATTTTTGATTGTATAAACGATTCAGATTTGACCGGTCAACGATTTTTGATTCTTGTGGTAGGGCCTACCGGGGTGGGTAAAACCGATCTCTGCTTAAAGCTAGCCAAAAAATTTCACACCCAAATTATTTCCTGTGACAGCAGACAATTTTATCGGGAAATGACCCTTGGTACTGCCAAACCAAGTCCTGCCGAACTCGCTGAAGTACCTCATCATCTGATCAATTCCCTCTCGATCGAAGAGGATTACGATGTACGGAAATTTGAACAAGACGCAATCTCCATCCTCGATCAGCTTTATCAAACACACCAAGTGGTCATCATGACGGGGGGCAGCGGGCTCTTTGCCGATACAGTGGTCAAAGGCTTGGACGATATCCCTGATGTAGATCCTGAGATAAGGCAAGAAATTATCAAGGAGTTTGAAGAAAAAGGGTTGGAATGGTTGCAGCAAGAAGTTGAAAAAGTAGATCCCGAATACTTTGAGTTGGTCGATCGCCAAAACCCGCAACGGTTGATGAGAGCACTAGAAGTAGGTCGAGGTACAGGTTTGAAATTCAGCAGCTTTCGAGTGAAAAAGAAAGTGGAGAGGCCTTTTAAAACAATCAAAATCGGACTCTATCGGGATCGGGAAGAACTGTACCAGCGAATCGATTTGCGCATGGAACAAATGATCGAGGCAGGGCTGTTCGATGAGGCGGATGCACTTTTTGGAAAGCGGAAGTTGAATGCGCTACAGACTGTAGGATACTCTGAAATTTTCGGATACCTCGAGGGAAAGTACGATAGGGAAGAGGCTGTCCGTTTGCTTAAACGCAATTCTAGAAGATACGCCAAGCGGCAATTGACTTGGTTTAGAAGAGATCCTGAAATCCAATGGTTTCAGCCTGCTCAAGAAAATGAAATGATAGCCTTGATAGAGGCTCAGATGGCTTGAAATCCACTGATTTTTGCTACCCAATTGTAAGGGGCTTTTTTGATCAGTTGATTGTATTGGAAGCGGTTAATCTTGAGCTCGCGGATCAGATCCAAGCTGGATTGGGAAATGGGATTTTTCTGATCTGTATTTTTCCACGCGGTCAAAATCTGATCGGGATCGGGGAGTTCCTCTGACTTAAGTCCAAGTTCTGGATGGGCTTGGGAAAGTTTGGCGAACAGCTCGTGCTGAAGGTTTAATTTCCTCAACATGGTAATTCTCACCGTCAGGAAGAACAGCATGCAAGCGCCTCCCATAGTCAAAAACAAGGGTATGTATCCCATATCAAATGCTTAAGATATCAATCAGTTTGAGGTGGTCGGGGATAAGTGGTTTGGGTTTGCCAATGCAATCTGCGAATGGGGTATACACTACTTCCATCTTCATCACTCCGGCCATGCAATTGGTTTTTCCTTCCAAAAGGCCTTCTACTGCAGCCATGCCACAACGGCTTGCCAACACCCGGTCTCTTGCAGTGGGCTTACCTCCGCGTTGAATATGTCCTAGTGTCGTTACTTTAAATTCTTTGTTGGGGTCTTTGATTTTTTCCTTGACCATTTTCATGATCTCTTCAGCACTTCCGAGGGAATCACCCTCAGCCACTACAATGATGCTGGAGGTTTTGGTCTTTCTCAGATTTTTGAGGGACTTGACCACTTGGTCTAGGTCGGTTTTGGTTTCAGGCACCATGACAAATTCGGCACCGCCGCCAATGCCGGACTCAACAGCGATAAACCCAGCATCTCTTCCCATTACTTCCACAAAGAAAATACGGTCGTGTGCTGCTGCCGTGTCTCGGATTTTGTCGATTGCTTCCAGTGCCGTATTTACTGCAGTATCAAATCCAATGGTGAAATCCGTACCGTAAATGTCGTTGTCAATTGTGCCCGGGCAACCTACTGTCGGGATTCCATATTCTTCGAAAAACACCTTAGCACCAGTAAATGTACCATCACCGCCAATCGCTACCAATCCTTCGATTCCAAGCGCTTTTAAGTTTTCATAGGCTTTCTTTCGCCCCTCGGGAGTTCGGAATTCCATCGAACGGGCAGATTTCAAGATTGTGCCTCCTCGCTGGACAATATTGGAAACCGAATGAGATTGAAGTCTTTTGATGTCACCTTCGATCATCCCTTCGTACCCGTGGTAGATCCCATAGACTTCCAAGCCTCGATAGATCCCTGTCCGAACCACAGCGCGGATGCAGGCATTCATTCCGGGTGAATCTCCACCTGAGGTGAAAACGGCGATTTTTTTCATTTACCTTGATGTTAAGCGCCGCAAAAATAGAGATTAAAGGAGGAAATACGGTGTTTCTTTCGAAAATAGATCTTGTATTTTTCGGACATCTTTCCAATAACTATTACCTATTTTCAGGTATTCGTCACCTAATTAAAATGCAACCAATTTCTTCCAAATCTTCTTTTGATCTTCCTGCTATCGGGTTGGGTTGTATGTCCTTACCGATCGATTACACGGCAGCAAAAGCCGTTTTAGACCAAGCTTTTGACTTGGGAATTACGTTTTTTGACACGGCAGACCTTTATCAGCGAGGGCTCAATGAGCAACATCTTGGTAAAGGACTCTCTGGAAGAAGAGCTCAGGTCATTTTGGCTACCAAAGTGGGCAATCAATGGAATTCCTCCGGATCTTCGTGGTCCTGGAATCCCACCAAATCCTACATTCTCCAGGCTGTGGAAGAAAGTCTAAAACGACTCAAAACGGACTACATCGACCTTTATCAACTTCATGGGGGCACTTTGGAAGACCCATGGGATGAGACCTTGGAAGCTTTTCAGCTACTTAAGGAGCAAGGGAAAATCCTGGCGTTTGGGATTTCCTCCATCCGACCCAATGTCATCCGGAAGGTGATGGCCATGACTCCGCCCAAATCCATCATGATGCAGTACAGTCCCCTGGACCGCAGGCCTGAAGAGGAGGTATTTCCACTTCTGGAAAAAGCGGATACTCGGGTGCTGGTCCGTGGAGCTTTTGCCAAAGGCTTACTGATAGATAAGCCTGAAGCGGCCTTTTTGGACTTCTCTCAATCGCAAGTTTCCCAAATCCGAAGCGCCATTGCTGAATCAGGATGGATGCCTGAAGCAGTTTTGATCCGATATGGTCTGTCGCAGGGAGCGGTTGGCAGTCTGATTGTTGGGGCGAGTTCGGCGACCCAAGTTCGTCAGCTGGTCAAGGGATATGAGGAGAGCCAAATGGTTCCGGATGAAATTATACGCCGATTGCAAGTCAATTTTCCCGCTAATCGGTATACAGATCATCGTTAAAACTCCAGTAAATCTGAAATGTAGGGTCCAGGCCAATTTCTGAGAGGAGATTTTTCTTTTTCACCATTTAGGACATTCAGATCATAAAGGGTTCATAGAATTAAATCTTATTCTGAAGTTGGTTCCAAATTCGAGGAGCACTATATGCCTTTAATGCCTTCCTGTTTTTAAAAGCACCTAAAGGAAGAAAAGTCGAAGTTGACTTGCGTATCATAACCTTTCCGTTCACACTTTTATTCTTGACCGCTCTTTCAAAAAAATGGTACTTTCGAACTTCACTCCCTAGCCCAAAACGTATGCTCAAGAGATTTCTATTCATTTTAGCACTTTCTCTGGCTTTCGCCTGTCAAAACTCAAATCCTCAAGATGAACTCAGCCGTTGGGAAGCGCAAGCGGATCGGGTAGAGATTATTCGCGATGATTTTGGTGTGCCTCATATTTATGGAAAAAGTGATGCCGATGCGGTGTTTGGCTTGCTTTACGCTCAGTGTGAGGACGATTTTCGCCGTGTCGAGCGCAATTACATTTGGGCAATCGGACGGTTGGCAGAGTTGGAAGGGGAGAAGGAGCTTTATTCTGACCTGCGCGCCCAGCTTTACATGACCGAGGCAGAGGCCAAGGCCGCTTATGAAAAAGCACCCGAGTGGCTAAAGGAATTGTGTGTGGCTTTTGCCGATGGGATCAATTACTACCTGCATACTCATCCCGAAGTCACCCCTCAGGTGATCACCCGATACGAGCCTTGGATGCCCATGTTCTTTTTTGAGGGTTCGATCGGTGGAGACATCGAGCGGATTTCTACTTCGGCACTTCAGGCATTCTATGAGCAGGATTCAACCTTAGCGGTACTTGATTCCCAAGCCATGGAAGAACAGATCCTGGGCGAGCCTCAGGGCTCTAACGGGATTGCTATTGCACCTAGCCTCTCCGAGTCTGGCAATGCCATGCTGCTCATCAATCCTCATACTTCTTTCTATTTCAGACCAGAAGTGCACGTGGTCAGTGAGGAAGGACTCAATGCCTATGGCGCAGTGACTTGGGGGCAGTTTTTTGTCTACCAGGGTTTCAATGAAAAAACCGGCTGGATCCATACTTCCACCTTTGTGGACTTTATCGATGAGTTTGTGGAAGAGGTGACGGAAGAAAATGGAGGCCTGGTCTATCGCTATGGAGAGGAAAAACGTCCCGTCGAAGCCCAAGAAGTAACACTGAAATACAAGGAGGGCGACCAACTCAAAGAGAAATCCTTTACCATTTACCGTACCCATCATGGTCCCGTGACGCATCAGGAAAATGGCAAATGGGTGACCACCAAAATCAATTGGGACCCGGTCAATGCCTTGGTGCAAAGCTATACGCGCACCAAGCTCAGTAACTTTTCAGAGTTTAAGGAGATGATGAATATCCGAACCAACAGCTCCAACAATACCGTTTTTGCGGACGCTGAAGGAAATATCGGGTACTTCCATGGGAATTTCATTCCGAAAAGAAATCCCGAATTTGACTTTTCCAAACCTGTCGATGGAACCAATCCCGCCACCAATTGGCAGGGGCTGCATACGGTGGATGAAAGTATCGTGATCCTCAATCCCGGCACAGGCTGGATTCAAAACTGTAACTCCACCCCATTCACTGCTGCGGCTGAGTTTAGTCCAAAGCGAGCGAATTATCCTGCCTACATGGCTCCTGATTCGGAAAACTTCCGTGGCCTTCACGCAGTCAAAGTCTTGCAGGGACTTCAGGGTAAGCTCAATTTGGACAGCTTTCTGAGCTTGGCCTATGATCCTTACCTTCCAGCCTTTGAATTTCTGATTCCCGAGTTGCTGAAAGCCATAGGGAGTGGTGCTACTGAAGAGCAAAAGCAAGCGCTTGATCTGCTGAAGGCTTGGGATTTCCGTACCTCTAAAGAGTCTGTGGCAATGTCAGTAGCTCATTTTTATGGAGAAAATTACCAACGCGCATTCCGAAGCTTGAATCGATTTGCGCAGCCTAATCCGGATGCAAAGATTCCGACTGCCAATGAGATTAAAGAAGTTTTTGCTCAGACCTTGGAGCAAATGAAGGCTGACTTTGGCACTTGGAACACACCTTGGGGAGAGATCAACCGATTCCAGCGTTTGAGTGGTGACATAGATGCAGGCTTTGATGACAGTAAGCCTTACATCCCGGTAGGATTAGCTTCAGGTAATTGGGGTGCTTTGGCGGCTTATGGAGCCAGAGCGACGGATGGCACTAAGCGACTTTATGGTTATCGAGGCAATAGTTTTGTAGCCGTGGTAGAATTTGGTGACAAGGTAAAAGCCAAAACCATCCTTGCTGGGGGGCAAAGTGCTGATTCGAATTCTCCCCATTTTTTTGATCAGGCTCAGCGGTATGCAGAGGTGAATTTCAAGGAAGTGGCTTTCTATCGTGATGAGGTAGAGAATAGGGCTAAGAAATTGTATAAGCCTGGAAAAGTGGAATCTGGAAAATAAGAGTTTGCTTTACAGGGCTTTATGATTTAAATAAATATATTTTAGTGTATCTATGTATCCAAGATAGCTTAATTACCGTTTTTAAACCAGTCAGGAATTTTCGGATTCTTGGTTAAATTTTGGTTTAATAAAAGACAAAATCCCCGCTTTATGAGTGGGGATTTTGTCTTTATAGGAAATGGAAATTCTGATTCCTGAAATTGACAATTGTAATCTGGAGGTAGTGACTGGTTTATTTTTAGGCTTAAATGGTGATTTTTTAATTGAATCTTTAAAAATAACCCTCATTTATTACCCAATTCTAAATTTATTAATCCAAAATCTGAAGAATTTGCATTAAAACGCTGTATACTTGTTGCCAAAATAAAATTTCATGAAAGTAAAATGGAAATTGGCGTTTTTGATCACCATTGCAGCGCCGGTTGTTAGTTTGTTTTGGCCAGTTGGCCAACCACTTGTAGAAAATTTCGGAACAGAGGCAGATTTGAATTTTGCCGACATCGCTTGGTTACTTACTGCATCCTGTTTGGTGTTGCTTATGACCCCGGGCCTTTCCTTGTTTTATGGGGGGATGGTTGGAAAGAAAAACCTCATTTCCACCATGCTTCAGAGTTTTATTTCATTGGGTGTGGTGACGATGCTTTGGGTGGTCGTCGGATTCAGCTTGGCTTTTGGAGATCCGATTGGGATTACGATCAACGGTACGCACTACGGACTGATCGGGAATCCACTTCAGTTCATGTTTTTTGATCAGGTAGGCCCACTTCCCAACAAGGTATTAGGAGCTACGATTCCCTTTGTGTTGTTCGCTTTGTTTCAGATGAAGTTTGCGGTCATTACTCCGGCGATTATTACCGGTTCCTTTGCCGAGCGAGTTCGATTTATTGGGTATTTATTCTTCATTGGCATATTTACCGTGTTTGTCTATGCGCCGCTTTGCCACATGGTTTGGCATCCTCAGGGTTTGATAGGAGCGTATTTTGGGGTGGTTGATTTTGCAGGTGGTACAGTGGTTCACATCAGCGCAGGTTTAGCTTCTCTTGCCGGTGCGTTATTTATAGGAAAGCGTAAAAATCCACATCATGACCCTTCCAATATCACCTATGTACTGTTGGGAACAGGCATGCTTTGGTTTGGGTGGTTTGGATTCAATGCCGGTTCTTCCTTTGCTGCCAACGGCACTGCTGCCATGGCATTTGCCACCACGACCATCAGTTCGGCCACAGCCATGATGACTTGGGTATTGTTTGATCGGATACAGGGAAGGAAGATTTCCGCGATGCAAGCTTGTATCGGGGCAGTGGTGGGGTTGGTCGTGATTACGCCTGCTGCAGGATTTATCACCATTCCTCAGAGTTTCATCTTTGGATTTTTCGGAGCCATTGTCTCCAATGTGATGATGAATGCCAAGTTTCTCCGCAAGATTGACGACACTTTGGATGTGTTTGCCTGTCATGGAATCGGGGGAATTATGGGGATGATTTTGACAGCCATCTTTGCAAATAAGCCCGGTTCAAGTCTGCTTTATGGGGGTTGGGGAGTGTTTGCTTCCCACATGTTGGTCTTGGTAGAGGTGGCGGTGTTCTCCTTTGTGATGTCCTACGCGATCTTGTTCATTCTGAATAAGTTTGTGACCCTACGGGTGCGGGAGGAATATGAGGAAATCGGCTTGGATTTGTCTCAACACGGGGAGTCGGTTTAAGGAATATTTTCTGAAGGTTCAAAACAACTTCTAACGACTATTAGCGCAAGTCATTAGACTTGTGCTCTGTTGTATGCAGTCCTGCCCACGGGCAGACGGGATCCAGACTCCTTTCCCTGAGATCAAGAATGAAATTTAAACCACAATAGACACATAGAAGCCACATAGGAGGGAAAAACTTGTACCCTTTTTTCTATGTATTCTATGTCGCTATGTGGTTTTATCCCTTTATTAACGAAAGTCTTTCGACCTGCCTTCTGGTAGGCAGGCTTGTGCTTACTTCTATGAAGTCTTTGGACTGCGTTGTGTAAAAACTAGTCTCTACCAATTAAAGATTAATTTTTGGTCTAGATTAGATACTTGTTTACATAATATGATTTAGTTAAATCTCCTTTGTAAGCATTTTTCTGTTCGTTCTTTTGGCTTGACCCAAAAGAACCAAAAGGTCAAGACACAGCAAAGCTCCCACCGCACGGGGCCGGACGCTGGCCCGCTGCTGTGTCGGCCCACGCGCCTATCCGATTTGAGTTTTGTGGTCAAAAAAGGATTTAAAATTAGAAATGGCCAAATACGGATTAGAATTTACCGAATTTATAGCTCATTTATAAATTCAAATTTTTCTAACTAGGTAAGACACGAAGTCGCTAAGGAATATAGCTCTTTGCGTCTTTGCGAGAAAAAATAGGATTACACAAGATGCCTCCAATAGCGCAAGTCTTTCGACCTGCCTTACAATAGGTATTCTTGTGTTCTTTTGTATGCAGTCCTGCCCTCCTGTATGCAGGCTTCAGACTGTGTTTTTTATGTCCAAAGAAAATTATAAAACCACAATAGCCACATAATAAGCACATAGGATTCAGGATGGTGTAAAAGCCATCTTACCCTTTCTGGGTCACTACTTCGGTTTCAAGGTGCAGATCATTTTCAAGTCCTGAACTGAGGGTAAAAAACAACATCTATATGGTGTTTAAGGGGCAGGCAGGGTTGTCCTCAGATTACGCTGAGACATTCCCCACCTGTGTTTCAATCCCGTGTCTAGTACTTTTGCCAAGGCCAAAAATCCCGGGCACACCCTCCTAAAATCGAATACTCTTTTTAAAAAGGATAATTTGCTTCGGCTGCTTCGGAATGGGCTTTTTCAGCTTTTGAGCCTCCGCCTAGGAGCAATACTTCATTGACCACTACTTCGGTAATGTATTTCTTTTCCCCGCTTTTGTCGGTGTAGGAGCGGTTGGACAGCTTGCCCTCCACCGCGATCTCCGAACCCTTGTCGGTGTACTTTTCAAGGATCTCGGCATTTTTACCCCAAATAACCAGGTTGGTCCAGGTGGTCTCCGTGATCTTTTCGCCTTTCGCATTGCGATACACCTCGTTGGTGGCGATGTTGACCCGACCGACTACTTTGCCGGATTCAGTGGTTTTGACTTCGATTTTGGAACCTAGGTTTCCAATGAGTTGAACTTTGTTTCTTAGCGCGTTCATGTGTTTAAAAGTTTGATTGTGAAAGATTTGATTTAACAATTTCCGCTAGAGGAGAACTGATGGTCCAAAGTTGGGGGGAGGGCAAAAAAAGACTCGGTAATGAAGTGCTTGTATCCGATTGTAATCGGTTGTGCTTGGGAAAAGGCTCTTTTTGAAGAGATTTGAAGGGTTTTGTGTGAATGAATTTTCCAAAGTAAAATCCGATCAGGGAAATAGTTCAAACTTATCGCGCTATGAACTCCTTGAAAAATAGGAGGATTACCTGCTTTTCAACCAGAACCAAATAAGATAAGATTTGAAGTCCGATTAGAGGTGCTGTAGACTCTCGTCTGTGGTCCCTCAAGGAATATCCACGATCATTAGAGAGATGAACTGCCTAGTGGTAAGATTGTGGATATTCATAAAAATAGGCTCTTTATCTCCACTTGGAACAGGGGAAGTGCACCTAAAGAATACCTGCTTGGTTTTATAATCCTATTGGAAGCGCTAGGTTTGTGGTACGGCGGGAGGAAGGTGCTGGCTTACACCAAAGATGATTCACACAAAAATCCGACTCAATGAAAATCTACAGCACCTCCCAGTTTAAAGATCCGGTCAATGACCATTGCTATTTTGAAGAGTGGGTCGGTAAACTGGAGCGCCACAACGGCAGAACCTATGAGCGCATCCAAATCCAAACCTCACTCGGAAAGACCCATATATGGGGTCTGAATACCCAAGAAACACATCGTGATGCCTTGGTGATCTTTCCGGGTGCCCGGACTACCGCCTTGATTTGGGACTTTGATCGGGGACTTGATCAGATTGGGCATCCGCTGCGGATTTTTATGGTGGAGACCAACGGGCTTCCCAACCTGAGTGATGGGGCAACTCCCGACATTCGTTCCTTGGATTATGGCGTGTGGGCCACGGAAGTGCTGGAACAACTACAACTCGAAAAGGCTTATGTAGCCGGAGCTTCTTTCGGTGGACTGATCTGCATGAAGCTGACGCTTGTCAGTCCGGAAAAGGTTCAGGCGGCATTCCTGCTCAATCCCGGTTGCCTGCAATCCTTTTCCCTGACCTTCAAAAATCTCTACTACAACCTGCTGCCCATTTTGAGGCCCACGGCAAAAAACGTGGCAAAATTTCTCAATAAGGCTATTTTTTCCAAGCCCAACCATCAGCTTTCCGAAGTCGCGGAGCAACTCCTGATCGACTACGAGGTCTTTGCGATCACGCGCTATCACGACCGAACGCAAAAGCCCTACTACATGAACAAGCAGCTCGAAGACGTGACTGTCCCTACCTATGTGCTGCTTGGGGAACATGACCTGCTGTTTCCCTTCCAAACCTCCATGGAAAATGCCAAAAGGCAGATTAAGTCCCTACGCGATATCCAGGTGTATCCCCACGTGGGCCATGGCATCGAGACTTATGCCTCGGCGATGCGGTACTTGGGAGAGAAGATCAAACATGGATGAAATTCATTCCAGAAGGATTGTACCTGGGAGACATAGCTAGACCAGGCAAATAAGCTTCTTCGAAATCTTTTCCCTTTACCGCTAGCAGCATCCGTTTTTTGGCTTCGCTGCGCAAAAAGTAAACAACTGCCTGAAGTACCGCTTAACACCCTGAGTTCCCCAATACCCTTCTGAGCCATCGCTCGGAAGGGCTTTTTTGTGGAAGAAAAAGCAAGCATTCCAGCCCGATATCCAAATCCCCAACTCCAAAAATCACCAAATACAAAATAAAATGTAAAAAAATGATATAAACTGTTGCATTCCTGTTTTTAACTGAATAGTTTAAGGTTTTTAAAACTTACTTTTCACAGCCATGAAATACATCAGTCAAATAGGCGCAAAGCGCGCGAGAGGTCAGGAAGCCCGGGATTTTTGGAGGGGGGGAAGTAAGGCGGAAATATGGATGATACTTGGATGTTATTTAGGTAAAATACCTATTATTTAGTTTTAATTGTTTACAAGTTTTTCTATCAATTTAAAATAACACCTAAACCTAAAAATAAAGTATGAAACGGAGCATTTTGACTATTGCAGTATTATTTGTTGTTTTTCTAGCATTTGGACAAGACCAAGACAAGGATTTCGAAAGAAAAAATTATTATGAATTGTTGGGTCGGGCGAACTTCTTCGAAGTGAATAATAGGTATGAAATTTTAAAAGACACTATTTATTATTCTAGTAGTGGTTTTCTGATAAATGCGGAATGGGATGAGGTCAGTATTGACGATAAAATTTACATTATAATCACTTACCCGAATTATTCAAATGGAAAACAAAGTAGTAACGATAGGAAACCTCTAGAAGGATTAGTTGAGGAAAATCCAGTTAGGCAATATATTGTAAATATTAATGGTAAAATTCTTTGCATTCCTAAAGAAGAATTTGAAAAAATAGAAAAGAAGCCAGTTTATTCAGTTGATTTTCGAAGAATGAGAAACTATCAAATTACTGCAGGCCAATTAACTTTACCTTTTAAGTTAAGGCCTAAGGAAGGAGATACTAATTTTCAAATGACTACAGATGTAACAGTAGGCGCTTATGGAGGAGTAAGGAAAAGAATTTCAAAATATAGTTCTACTTATCTTACAATTCCTGTAGTTCTTGGCCTTACTTTTATAAATGTAAATGAAAATACAACTACAAATACTGGGCAAGTAGATTTTAAATCAGGAATAACTCCAGGTTGGACTTGGGCAACAGGTATTGTCATTCAGACTGATAGACTCTCACTTGGGTTTGTTTTTGGGAGAGATTTTGCAAGTGGCTATGCTGAAGATTGGGTATATAACAATAAAACTTGGTATTCTTTTGGAATTGGGTATTCATTCTTGAAATAAATACTGATTAAATGAGCAGATAGTTAATTTATCCTTGTTGATCGAAACTTTGTGTGTCAAGAATCACTTATTGTTTTTTGACGCTTAAGTAGAAGCTCCTCTAGTTGGTAGTGTGTCAAGAGGTAATTAGGGTGTTCTTGAGAAAAGAAAAAGTGGGGGGAAGGTTCACAAATGCAGCTAAATTAGTCCGATTGAGATAAAGAAGGTAAAGCAATAAATAAGTTGTGCGTCATGCTAAAATGAACCTGTAGCAAAAAAAACAATAGAAATGAAAGAAGAAACAACATATCCTTTTAACGAGGAATTAAGAGACGAAGAAGAGAAATCTTCATTAGAAGACGATCATGCAGAACTACCTCCAAATGACATTGTCGCATACAATGAATTGAGGTCTTGTGCGGATATAGTAAGAATGTGGAGAAATCGTCAATTGACGATTCAGCCAGATTTTCAAAGAGATATCGTTTGGAAAAAGCCGGAACAGACGAGATTAATTGATTCATTAATCAAACAATTACCGATTCCTAGTATGTGTATAAGTTTTGATTTTAATACAAATGAAAGACTTGTTATTGACGGCCTTCAAAGAATTTCGACCATTATTAATTTCCTGACAAATGACGAATATCAATTATCATCTTTAGATGATATTGATCCAAAGATTTCAGGAAAAACAGTATCATCAATTAAATCTAAAAATAAAACTCTCTATGATAGAGTTGAAAATTTGACAATCCCAATTACTGTTTTAAGATGTGACTATCAAAAAAAGCAGCATATGGATTATTTGTTTACAATTTTCCACAGATTAAATTCAGGAGGAACAAAACTTAATAATCAAGAGATAAGGAATTGTATTTACAATGGAAAATTAAATACACTATTAAAAAGTACTGTAAAGTATCCTAACTACAAAAGCCTATTCAACATTGATGACGATAAAACTTATCGTTTTGCATTTGAAGAATTGAATTTAAGATATTTCGCATTCGAAGAACTGCTTGACAAGTACAATGGAAAATTGGCTAAGTTTCTAAACGACTACATGTATGACAAAGAAAAAAATCCAAAACTCCCTAAAATAACAGATGTAGAAATTGAAAATAAAAGAAAGCAATTTCAAAAGACTATTGATTTAACCTATACAAAAGTATATAATAATCAAAGTGCTGAAAAGGTCAGTAAATCTGTGATTGAAGCTGTCTTAGTAGCAGTCAGCAAAAATACAGGTTATATTGATAGTTTGAGCGTTCTTGATGCTCAAGAATTACTAACAACTTTAAGGAATGATCCTCTTTTTTCAGTAGAAAGTTTAAAAGAAGGATTATCTCAAAAATCAAAAGTAATAGACCGTATTAACAGAGCAATCGAAATTTTTTCTGGAAATTAATGGTAGTAAAAAAGCATATCCTAAATAATATTCAAAAGCTCGATAGATTGTATAACTCTGCCCCGACAGCAGAAGCTACCTACTATTCCAAACTTGCTATAATAGAGCTTTGCGGATGGATTGAACATTCTATGGATAATATTGCAGATAATTTTGCGACACGGCACTTGACCTCTACTCCATTTAGAGATATGTACTCAAGTATAAAAAAAGGAACCTATGGCTTTGAGTACAAAAAAAATTTTCGAAAAATGCTTAGTAGCACCATTGGACTTCATAATATGCAATCAATTGAATTGTCACTAACTACAACTGGAGAAATTGCAATACTTGAAGCTACCTTATCTTCATTAAAAACTCTAAGAGATAATGCTGCACACACATTTATTGATGCAACGACTACCTATCAAGCTCCTTCAGCAACAAAATCGCAACTCTTAATAATTTATCCCATACTTAAAAAAATCGGACAACAAGTTAGATCATTATGAAAGCTCGAACGCAAAACCAGAAAAGGTTAGCGGTCACCCTATTGAAAGACCTTTCGAATCAAAATGATAAAATAAATTATAAATCAAATAGATTAGAATGTTTTCAAAGCTACTAAAACTAACTTTTGCAATAACAGCTTATGCACCTGTCATCCTAATTTGCTGGATTGTAAGCATTTATAATTTAATACAATCAGGTGGAAATATTAGTTTCATTGACTTTTCGAATTTCAAAATCACCGATTTGATTAACAGATTAAATTTGATTTTCCTATTCTTATTGTTGGTTTTAGCCTCTTGGTTTATTTTGAAGTTAGCTAGCAATAAACTTACAAGAAATCATATTGAAGTAAAGTCAATTAAAAGTTCTGACCTTAATATGAATATTCTTGTTTTTAGTTACTTCCTTCCTTGTGTTGAAGTTTACAAAAAAGATTTTATATACTTAATTGCTTGGTTTTTGGCTCTTTGTGTAATAATTTACATTAATAAAGGAACATATTTTTATAACCCTCTTATGAAACTGTTTGGATATAGTTATTATGAAATCGCTACAAAAAAGGAAGTAACATATTTGATGCTTTCAAAACAAAAACTAAAAAACACTAATGATATAAATGCATATTCTCAACTTACTGATTTTGTGCTGTTAAATTCGTCTAACCCTAAAATGTAAACTATGCCAAACGAAACGTGTAATTTTTTTGCAATATTAAAAGATGACTCAGTAAAAAAAATAAACTTACTTCAATCTATTACCCCTGATATTAGAGGAGTATTTGTGAATATTGGTAACTCTATTTTAAATGATGATGTAGAAGAAATTTTATTCGATGGAAATTTTAATGTTCAGGACGAAGAAATTTTATATGTCGAATTAGAATTACCAGCAAATGTGATTGAAGCAAGTACAAATCCTATAGGAATAGATGTTTTAAACTTGGCAACTGATGACATAAAGACACTTTTTTGGGTAGAAAACAATGTATACTATTTTCAAAATTTTGATAAAAGAAAATTACTACAAAATAAAAACGTAATTTACTGGGATAGAGCTACTTTTAATAAACTAACAAATAGCGCATTAATTATTGACAATATCATCAACGCAATATACAAGAATAATAAATTTTATTTTAAGTCTTATTCAAACGCAAACAAAATTTTCAGTTTGTTGACATATTTTGAAGAAGCTACAGATGATGTTATTGAGCAATTTTCGGCTAATAACGTATTAAGTGTTGATTCAACTTGGCTGAAAAATAACGGAAACACTGTAATAAAAAAGCAAATTACTTTAATCCAAAAGAGTAATGTACTTGCAACAGCAAATCCCAAAAAGGTTAAAACTTCTGCAAATAAGTTTAACTTGAAAATTGAATTGGTAGACGGTAAATTGGTTTTACCAAACGACAAAAAACAATGCAAAGACATTCTTTCTTTTTTAAACGAACAGTATTACATTGGTTTAATTACAGGGAAAAAGTTCAGAACAAACTCTAAGAGAGATGCTTAGCGTAATAGATAAAAGCCAAAAAAGTGATAACCGTTAACAACTAAGCTTTCGTTGCGCGCCGAGAACAGCCTGTCCCGATGAATATCGGGAAACAATGAAAGTGCTGTTGCACTGCCTGTCTCGATTATTTCGAGAAGACCGGTGAGGTTCTTATGGGGATTGAATCGGAATTTCAAATGGATTTATAGGGTAGGTTAGTTCAAAAAGTCCGCTTTGGGTTGTGGATCACATTCAAAAAGCAATCTAATTATAGAATTTCCCGCCCTTCCAATCTCCTCTAGTCGTAGTCTATTGTCTTTCATGTTTGAAGTTCATCGGGTGCTGGGTTTAAACCCTTCCTAGGTGTACTATAATGTCTTTTATGATTGAAGTTCAGCTGGTGCTGGGTGTAATTTGCAATTACACCCTTTTATAAAGAGGAATTTGTAATTCCATTTCGAGGTTTGAAGCCTTATTCTTTGAAGCATTTGAACAATTTGTAAATGATAGGATAGATAGACCTAAGTTAAAATTAAAGTCTTTCTCCGCCCTTCCATCCCCCTTTGGAAGGGCTTTTTCTTTCCCCCTCCTCAATCGTTTCCGCAATTTCCAGACCCCTCAGGAAGGTCAGGCGGGGAAGATTTCTTACTTTAAAGGATGAACCCAAAAGACCTTTCCCGAAGGGGCTTCTTGCAGCAGTCCGCCATCGCCGGACTCGGTGCAGCCCTGCTTCCTCACCTCGCTTGGTGCGCGACTCCTGCCGCTGACCTCCGCTTTGGCCTCGTGACCTACGAGTGGGCCAAGGATTGGGACCTGCCTACCCTGATCTCCAACTGTGAGAAGACGGGCGTCCTCGGCGTAGAGCTCCGCACCCAGCATGCCCATGCGGTGGAAGTAGGCCTCAGCAAGGCCCAACGGCTCGATGTCAAGAAGCGCTTTGCCGACAGTCCCGTCACCTGTCTCGGCTACGGCAGCAATTACGAATACCACAGTCCCGACCCCGCCAAGCTGAAGGAAAATATCGAAGGCACCAAGGCCTACATCCAGCTCTGCCATGACATCGGGGCTTCCGGCATCAAGGTCAAGCCCAATGCCATGCCCAAGGAAGTTGCCCCCGAAAAGACCATCGCCCAGATCGCCCGCTCTTTCAATGAAGTGGGGAAGTTTGCCCAAGACTACGGGCAGCTGATCCGGGTGGAAGTGCACGGCACGACGACTCAGGAACTTCCCGTGATGAAGCAGATCTTTGATCAGGTCACCGAATCCAACGTCAAGGTCTGCTGGAACTGCAATGCGGAAGATCTGCTGCCTCCGGGTTTGGAACACAACTTCGACCTGGTGAAAAAGTGGTTTGGCGATACGGTGCACGTCCGCGAGTTTAACGTGGGCGATTATCCCTATCCCGAGCTGTTTCGCCTCTTTGCCAAGATGAACTACCAAGGCTGGATCCTGCTGGAAGCCCGCACGCAACCTGCCGACCGCGTCGCCGCGCTAAAGGAGCAGCTGGAGTTGTTTAAGGGGTTGGTGGCTGGAAGTAGGTAGTGATCAGTAAGCAGTCTCAGTGATCAGTAAGCAGTCGCAGTGATCAGTCTTCAGAATCAGTGATCAGTAAGCAGTCTCAGTGGTCAGTATTGTGAGATAGTACCCTTCGACAAGCTCAGGGCAGGACCTTCGACAAGCTCAGGGCCGTATCTGAATACTGACTACTAAGACCTCTGACCACTGACCACCGATCACTAAACCTTGACCATTGAACTTCGAACCCTGAATACTGAACTCTGAATCCTGACCACTGACCACCAATCACTAAACCTTGACCATTGAACTTCGAACTCTGAACTCTGAAAACCGAACACTGACCACTGAATACTGAACACTGAACACTGAATATTGAAATCCGAAATCCGAACTCCGAAATCAAAAATCCGAAATCAATAAACCCTCCATACCATGACCAACGATCAATCCAGAAGAGATTTTCTGAAAAAATCAGCCCTCACTACTGCCGGAATTGGCTTCGGTGCGATGGCTTTTTCCCCAAAAAGTTATGGCCGCATCCTCGGTGCCAATGACCGGGTGAATGTAGGCATTGTAGGTTTCTCCGACCGATGCCGTGGCGCCTTGGTTCCTGCCATGCAGATTCACGCCAAGGAAATGAACTTTCAGTTTACCGCCGTGTCGGACATCTGGAGCCGCAGACGGGACGAAGCACAGGCTTTTGTCAAGGAACGCGCAGGAGTGGACATCGCTGCCTGCCGCAACAATGAGGAACTCTATGACCGCAAGGATGTAGATGTCGTCATCATCAGCACGGCGGACTTTCAGCATGCCCTGCACTGCAAGGAAGCGGTTGAAGCTGGCCGGGATGCCTATGTGGAAAAGCCCTTTGCCGAAACCATGGCTGACAACCGTGCTGCCAAAGAAGCGGTCCTTCGTACCGGTAAAATCGTGCAGGTGGGTTCGCAGCGCCGCAGTGGACTCAACTATCACCAAGCCCATGACTTTATCAAAGCCGGCAAATTTGGCGATATCGTCGCGGTGGAGATGACTTGGAATGTAAATCAACCCGGTCGCTGGAGACGTGCCGACCTCGTCAATCAAATTCGAAAAGAAGATACCGACTGGGATCGCTACCAGATGAACCGTCCCAAGACAGAATGGGATCCGCGCAAATACCTGGAATTCCGGTTGTTTTGGCCATACTCTTCCGGGATTCCGGGGCAGTGGATGGCGCATCAGATCGATACGGTGCACTGGTTTACCGACTTGCCTCACCCACGCAGCGTGGCTGCCAACGGAGGTATTTACCTGTGGAAAGACGGCCGCCAAAACTTTGATACCATGACGGCGGTCTTTGACTACGGGCCGCTGAATGACAAAAGTAAAGGCTTCCAAGTGATCTATTCTTCCCGATTTACCAACTCTGCCGGTGGTACCAAGGAGATTTATTATTCCAATGCTGGCGAGCTAAACTTGGATACCAATAAGATCTCTCCCAATGGGGGGCTTTCCGCCAATCAGGCGAGAGCGATGGGGCTGAAGGAAAATCTCCTTCCGGAAATGGCGCTCGGCGAGGCAGTACAAGTGGAAACAGGTGCCAATACCGGTGCGGATCCCATGACCTCAGCTCACATGCGCAACTGGATGGAATGTGTGCGTTCCCGTAAAAAGCCGAATGCCGACGTGATGGCAGGTTATAACCATTCGATCGCGAATATTATGACAACGGCTGCACTTCGTACCGGTCAATTTGTAACTTTCGATGAAGAAAAGCAGGAAGTGATGGCCGGAGGCAAAGTGTTCCAATACTAAATCAGATCGAATCCATGTTTCAAAAAATCAAGGCTGTGGCAGTTTCCAGCCTCATTTTCATGACATTCCAAGCATGCTCAGGTAATAAAGAGGTGTCTTCCGATACGGCAGATTTTCAAAAACCAATCGTCAAATTGGTGCGAAAAGATGCCGAGAAAAAAGTCGAAGTGTTGATAGACGGTCAACTCTTCACGGCCTATTACTATCCGGAGACCATCGCCAAGCCGGTGCTGTATCCGATTCGGAGTTTGGGTGGGGCGGACCTTACCAGAGGTTACCCCTTGGACCCAAGACCGGGGGAGCGGGTAGACCATCCGCACCACATCGGGCATTGGTTTAACTACGGAGATGTCAATGGCCTTGATTTTTGGAACAATTCCGATGCGATTCCTGCGGAAAAAAAGAGCGGGTATGGCACGATCATCCCTTCTGAGGAAATTGAGCTCAAGGAGATGGGGGACAAAGCCGAACTGACCGTGGGCATGGATTGGATCGGGCCCGACGGACGTATTTTACTGAAGGAAAAGACCAAGTTTGTTTTCCATGCCGAAGGGACCAAACGCATGATCGACCGCATCAGCACGATTACCGCTTATGGTCTTGACGTGGACATGAAGGACAACAAAGAGGGAATGTTTGCTATCCGGGTGGCGCGGGAGTTGGAGCATCCATCGGACAAGCCAGAGCTCTTCACCGATGCCAATGGCATAGCCACCGCAGTTCCCACTTTGAATAACGAAGGCGTGACAGGTAAGTACCGCAGCAGCGAAGGCAAAGTTGGGGATGAAGTTTGGGGAACCCGAGGCAAATGGGTGACTTTGACTGGAGTCATCAAAGGCGAGCAGGTGGCCATGACCATCCTCGATCATCCGAATAATCCGGGGTATCCGACCTATTGGCATGCGAGAGGCTATGGCTTGTTTGCAGCAAACCCACTCGGTCAAAAAGCCCTCAGCAACGGCAAGGAAACGCTCAATTTTAAGTTGGCCGAAGGAAAATCAGCCACGTTCCGCTACCGGATATTGATTCATTCGGGGACAAGTGTGACGGATGAGTTGCTGAATACGGAGTTTGCGGCCTTTTCGAAGAAGTGATTTTCAGTTTCCCGCAGACCTGACTGCCTTCAGGCAAGTTTGCACAGAAAAAGGCGCAGATTTTCGCGGATTTAAAAAAAAATATAGTTAAATCAAATTTGGCTGGATTCAGACCTGGCAGGTTTTCAAAACTTGACAGGTCTTTTTTATTTACTTCCATCGAAAATTAGGTAGAGGAGCTTAGTGGTTTAAAAATCAATTTTTATTTTACTTTAACTCTTCCCCTCAACCCAAAAGACCATGGCTACTTTCCGTCGAGTTCTATTCACGTTACTCCTTTTTCTGGTAAGCGAACCTCTTTTTTCACAACGATTTCAGGCCGATCTGATTGTCTATGGCGGTACTTCCGCAGGCATTACAGCGGCTGTGCAGGCCAAAAAGATGGGGAAATCCGTGATCGTGGTTTCTCCGGATCGTCACTTGGGTGGCCTTTCTTCGGGAGGGTTGGGGTTTACCGACACGGGAAATAAAGCCGTAATCGGAGGCTTGGCGAGGGAGTTTTACCATCGGCTTTACCTGCACTACCAGCAGGATTCGGCTTGGAAGTGGCAGAAGCGGGAGGAGTATGGCAACAAAGGTCAAGGCACGCCTGCGATTGATGGGGAAAACCGTACGATGTGGATTTTTGAGCCCCATGCCGCCGAGCGGATGTTTGAGGATTGGGTGAGAGAATACCATTTGGAAGTTCACCGGGATGAATGGCTTGATCGGGAAAAGGGTGTGGAGAAGAAAAACGGTAAGATTGCGTCGATTCAGACCCTTTCTGGGAAAACCTATTCAGGCAAAGTCTTTATCGATGCCACCTACGAGGGGGATTTGATGGCCGCTGCAGGTGTGAGTTACCACGTGGGTCGGGAGGCCAATTCGGTCTATGGAGAAAAATGGAACGGGGTACAGGTGGGTGTTTTTCAGCACAACCACTACTTCTATGACTCCATTTCTGCATATCGGATCCCTGGCGATCCCAAAAGCGGACTGTTGCCCGAAGTGTCTTCCTTGCCCCCGGGGAAAAACGGAGAAGGGGATCAGCGCTTGCAGGCCTACAACTTCCGCATGGCTTTGAGCCGTAATCCCAATAATCGGGTGCCTTTTCTTAAGCCTGAGGGTTATGATCCCGCACGATATGAATTGCTAGCTAGAGTTTATGCAGCAGGCTGGAAAGAGACGTTTTGGAAGTATGACCCTATTCCCAATCTGAAGACCGACACCAACAATCACGGGCCTTTTTCCACAGATTACATCGGGAAAAATTACGACTACCCCGAGGCGAGCTATGAGCGAAGGAACCAAATCATCAAGGAGCATGAGGCCTACCAAAAAGGACTGATGTACTTCCTCGCCAATGATCCCCGAGTGCCTGAATCTGTCCGTGCCGAAATGGCCAATTATGGACTGGCTAAGGATGAATTTGTCGACAATGGCAATTGGCCGCATCAGATCTATGTTCGCGAGGCGCGCCGGATGATCGGGGAGTACGTGATGACCGAGCACGATGTCTTGGGCGCCAAGCAGGTTCCCCGTTCGGTGGGCATGGGTTCCTATTCACTCGATTCGCACAATACCCAGCGCTTTGTGACTCCGGGAGGATTTGTGCAAAACGAAGGAGACATTGGCGTGCATCCCAAGCAGCCGTATTCCATTTCCTATGGCACCCTGACTCCGAAAAAGTCCGAATGCACCAATTTGCTGGTACCCGTCTGTGTGTCGAGTTCGCATACAGCGTTTGGCTCGATCCGGATGGAACCTGTGTTTATGATTTTGGGACAAAGCGCGGCGGCTGCGGCATCCTTGGTGATCGATGAGGGAATCGCCGTGCAGGAGTTGGACTACGAAAAGTTGCGAAAGGTGCTGTTGGACGAAAAGCAGGTGTTGGAGAATTGAGCTTGATTTCAGAGCCTTTCATGTGTCTGTTTTTAGTTCCCTTTCCAATCACAGAAGTATTTGGAGGATTTTAAGTGAAGCTATTTTCGGAAGATTTCAGTTTCTTTTTTCTTTATTTTATTGACTAAAGTTTGATTTATAGAAATTCTTCTGACTATTTTCCCCTCATGTTTTTCAAAATAGATTCCTACCATAAACTAGCTTTGAAAGTCCATTTAATTCTTGGATTTCTCCTTTTTTCCTTGCCTCTTTCCGCACAGCAGGTCAAGTTGGAGAAGCCTTTATTGAAGGATTTTAGGGATCAGGATTTTCCCAAAATGACCCTTGGAGATTATTTTACTTTAGAAGGGGACGATTTTCTCTATCGCTTGATAGATGGGCTTCCTCACTATTATTCAGACCAACAGTTTCAAGAATTATTGCAAAAACTCAGGCCAGAACTTAAGGAACTGTATTTTTTCTCCTTTTTGACCTGGAGTGTTTCCAACGGGGGTTTTTCCGAGTTTTATGAAAATGGGTACCAATACATGTTCCCGGAAATCAGGAAGTTTTATAACCGAATCGGAGAAGAAAAAGGGTTTGAGTTTTTGGAAAATGCTGAAGCTTGGTCCAAAAATCGGCCAAAGGAAGAAGTTTGGTTTGATTTTAGGTTGGATGCCTTGGATCAAGAATTTAATACCAATAAAGCGGCTTTAGATAGTAGAGTGGAGGCCTATGTAAGGGCCAATTCTCACTTGTACGTGCGGGACGAAAATGGAAATGTTTTCCCTTCAATCTTTAGCGGTAAGGCCATTTCCTTTGATCCGCTCACCCAAGGAGTTAAAGAGATTCAGATAGTCAACAATCGCAAGGAAGGGAAAATGACGATTACCTCTCCTGAAGGGATCATACTAAGGGAGTTTAATTTTGAAAATGGGGTTCAGGTAGGTGCGCAACGGTATTTTGATTTTGATGAAAATGGGGATTTGGATAAGGAAGAAGTCTTTTTCCCAGATACCGATATCAAAGAAATCAGGTATTATCACCCGAATGGTCAACTTTCCTACCAAGGAAAAGAAGCTCCAAATTACAGGAAGGTTGGACAGCAAACTTATTGGCATGATAACGGGACGGTCAAGTATTCCTACATGATGGATGCAAATGGAAATCATACAGCGCCTTATTTTGAGTACTATTCTGATGGCTCCAAAATGCTGGAAGTAGATCGTCGGGAAAACCCACCCAAATACCTCAATTTTTGGGATGAAAATGGGGTTCAGCTGCTGAAAGATGGAAATGGGATATACATCTCTGAGTCGGGTAGTTTACCGGAGACTGTTTTTAGATATGAATATCAATTTAAGAACTACAAGGAACATGGAATCCAAAAAATGTTTAGAAACGGGATTTTGACCGACTATCGGGAGATGAGTGACGGTCAACTCCATGGTTATTACAGGAAATACTATCCTAATGGAAAGCTCCATCAAGAATACCGAATTGAAAATGGTAAAGTGCTGGAGTTTCAGGAAAAGCCGCTCTTCGATAATCCAAAATTGGTGGCAGAAATCGAAACAGAGGAACTTGAATCCTATTTGATTCAAAAGGAATACGAGCTATCTGATCAGTATCCTCGGCTGTTAAATAAAAATGAGGTTCTTCCTTTGATTACCGTTTCAAATGAAGTTTTTGGTGTGTATGGTTGGGACACTAAAATGTTTGGGTCTTATCTTCTTCATGTGGATGAGAATGGAAAAGTGGTGGGTAATGATTTTATCACTGCCGATAATGGGTATGTATCCCGTTCAACCGAGTCGATTTTCCCGCATCTTAAATTTGAACCCGGTCTGAAGAATGGGGTTCCAGTCAAATCCTACATTTGGTTTAAAGTAAGAGTTTGGTTGGAAGAGGGAAATCCTACGAATTAGTCCCAATCGCCCTAATCACCTCTCCAGCCTCTCCAATATGGGCCACTTTGAAAAACCGCTCGTGTTCCACCTCGTGATCCACTTGCTCGTGCACCCAAGTGATGTGAAAGGGAATGTGGATGCCATAGCCACCCAGTTCCAGAACAGGTAGAATATCCGATTTGAGGCTGTTACCCAGCATCAGGAACTCTGAAGGATGGATATCCAGATGGCGGATGAGTTTTTCGTAGTCGCTGACCCGCTTTTCGCTCATGATCTCGATGTGGTGGAAGTGCTTTTCCAAACCTGACTTTCTGAGTTTGCGCTCCTGATCGACCAAGTCTCCCTTGGTGGCCATGACGATGCGATAGTCCCCGTTTAAATCTTTCAATACCTCTTCGACTCCGGGCAGTAGCTCGACGGGTTTTTCGAGCATCTCCTGACCGATCCGGATGATCTTGTCAATGACGGTGATGGGCATCTTGTGATCCGAGATGCGTAGTGCCGTCTCAATCATGGAGAGCATAAATCCTTTGATGCCATAGCCATAGAGTCGGAGGTTTTCGATTTCGGTGCGGTACAGCTCCTTCATGATGGCATGCTGCGGCATAAAGTCTTCCATCAAACTGGCGAATTTCTCCTCCGCTTCGCGAAAAAAAGGCTCATTTACCCAGAGGGTATCATCGGCATCGAAGGCAATTACTTTGATCGGCATCTTGGTTAAGGATTACTTTCAGTAAAAATATAGGTTTCGATTCAACTCCCAGACTTGGGTTCAGGGTTCAATTTTTTGCTTGAATTTTCTAAAATACCCATAGATCGCAAGTCCCAAAAGTGGCCCAACAGCCAATAGTCCGAGGTAAATCTTAGCCTCCAGAAATCCGGAAAGGAATCTTGCCACTTGAATGCTCGCAATGGTCAGCCCAAACCCGAGGCAATTGACCAAGGTCAAGGCGGTGCCCCGATGCTCGGGTTTGACGCTTTGAGCCACGAGGGTAGAAAACTGAGGAGAATCTGCCGTCACGAACAAACCCCAAATTAGCAATAAAGGGAAAATTATTCCGATTGGAAGTTGGGGATAAATCAGCAGCACCAAGCCGCAGATGCCCGAACCCAAAAGACTGATCAGCGCCACTCGTTCACTTCCTTTTTTCAGGGAAATCAAACCACCGACTGCGCAGGAAACACCGCCAGCTGCGATGATTACAAAGGTCCAAACGGCTTGGGTAGTACCCTCGATTTTTCCCTCAGACAAAAAGAAAATCAAAGCAGGCAAAAATGCCCAAAAGGTGTACAGCTCCCACATGTGTCCAAAATAGCCTCCGGCCGCCCCTTTCAGCGCTTTGTTTTTGGCAAAAGAGGGGAGTAGGCTAAGGTCAAGCTTAGGGTTGATTTTGCGAAAAGGTCCATCAGGAATCCCAAAGCCAACCAAAGCCCCACTTCCGATGGCTAAGCCTGATGTCACCAAGAGGAGCAATTTCCAGGAAACGGAGAGTTCGAAGGCTTTCAAGAGAAATGGGAAGGCGGTACCCAAAACCAAGGCGCCAACCAAGAATCCAAGGGCCGAACCCAAGCCTTTTTCCACATAATCGGCGGCAATTTTCATCCCGACGGGATAGATGCCTGCCAAAAAGAATCCCGTCAGAAAGCGGCTACCCAAAACCAAGCTGACTTCCAAGGGAAGGAGGAGCAAGATCAGATTGGAAGCGGCGGCCAATACTGTGCTAAAGAAAAACACATCGGATGGTGAATACCGATCGGGAATGGAGAAAAAAGCATAGCCAAACGTGCCCACCACAAAACCCAACTGCACCATCGTGGTTATCAGCGGGACGAGGTCTTGTTGGCCCAAAAGGACTTCCAATTCAGGAGCGGCGGCATTGCCTGCAAACCAAAGCGAAGTGCCCAGAAATTGAGCGATCACGATCAATATCAGGGCACTTCGGGTAGAAATCGGGCTTGGCATCAGGCCTTTAGAATCGATTCGATTTCGCTCAGTTCGGAAGCGGAGAAATTACTGTTTTTCACCGCAGCCACATTGTCGTCGAGTTGCTCCGGCTTGGATACACCGATCAGCACGGAGGTGATTCTAGAATCTTTCAGCAGCCAGGCAATCGCCATTTGAGCGAGGGTTTGACCTCTTTGGAGAGCGATTTGGTTAAGGGCTTGGATTTTGGCCAGCTTTTCCGGAGCGAGTTGCTCGGGCTTCAGGTATCTGCCGTCTTTTGCAGCACGGGAGTCAGCCGGGATTCCTTTGAGGTATTTGTCGGTCAACATGCCTTGTTCCAACGGTGAGAAAGCGATGCTTCCGATTCCTTTTTCTCCCAAGACGTCCAACAGGCCATTTTCCACCCAACGGTCCATCATGCTGTAGCGTGGCTGATGAATCAGCAAAGGCACTCCCATTTCCTTCAGGATTTGGTAAGCTCGGGTAGTATCTTCCGCAGAATATTGGGAAACGCCCACATAAAGCGCTTTGCCTTGTCGATGCAGCTGAGCCAAAGCACCCATGGTTTCTTCCAAAGGAGTGGTCGGATCAGGTCGGTGATGGTAGAAAATATCCACGTAGTCCAGGCCCATTCGCTTGAGACTCTGGTCGCAGCTGGCAATGAGGTATTTTTTTGAACCAAAGTTTCCATAAGGTCCTGGCCACATGTCCCAACCCGCCTTGGAGGAAATCAGGAGTTCGTCGCGAAAAGGCAAAAAGTCCTTTTGCAGGATTCTTCCGAAGTTTTCTTCAGCAGAGCCAAAGGGAGGGCCGTAGTTATTGGCAAGGTCAAAGTGGCAAATACCCAAGTCAAAAGCTCGTCGGAGGATTTTTCTGCCAAGGGTCAGGTCGGCATTGTGGCCGAAGTTGTGCCAAAGGCCAAGGCTGATTTCGGGGAGTTGGAGGCCGCTTTTTCCGCAAAAGCGGTACTTCATCTGATCGTAACGGTCAGCCGCAGGCACATAGGGTAAGAGGGGGTTGTGATCGTTGATATGCATAGGTGAAATGGGTTGGTAATCCGGACTTATCCAAACCAAAGGATGCCGAGGAGGGTAACGCCCAAGGCAACGATGATCAGGAACAGCCAACTCTTCCAAATGTAGGAAATCCAATCCTTAAAGCTAATGCCCGATGCAGCAATGATCGCCATCATTCCACCATTGGTAGGGGTAATCATGTCCATCAGGGCAGCGGGATATTGGTAAGCCAAAACCGCCACCTGTCGATTGATCTGCATCAAATCCATCAAAGGCGCTGTCAGCGGCATGGTCAAAACGGCCTGACCCGAAGTGCTCGGCACGGGAATATGGATGAGCGCCTGACTGATAAACATCCCCGCTACGCCCAAGGCATCGGGCAAGGATTCTAAAGGAGAAAAAAGTCCCTGAATGATCGGATCGATCACGGCCCCTTTTTCCAAAATCAAATAGATACTTCGCGCCAACCCGACAATCATCCCGGCAAAGATCATCTCTCCAAATCCCTGCACGTAGGTGCGGGCGGTGCCATTCACCCCCAATCCTGCAATAAGCCCACAGGTGATTCCGATGACAAAAAATAGCGCGGACATCTCGTTGTAGCCCCAATCCAGCGCAGTAATCCCATAAGCCATCATGCCAATGCCTCCAAAGGCAATGAACAAAATCAAACCCATTCTGCCCGAAATCGGGCTTGGTTTGAGGTCCACTTCAGCTTCTTCTGTGGATTTCTTGGCCCCAATTACTCGGTGAAAGGTAATCCAAGCTAGCAGGACAAGCAGCCAAAAAGTGCCTCGAAAGGCTGCTCCGCTGAAAGGTTCTACTTCAGCTACTTTTTGCGCAAGCAGAGAAACAAAGGGATTGATCGGGGAAAAAGCGGCTCCGACCAAAGAACTTCCCAACGTGATGGCAATGATGCTGCGGAGGTCGTATCGGAGTTTGGAGGCCAAAATCACAAAGACCGGAACCATCGGAATGATCTCCTCCTGCATGGAAATAGCAGCACCTCCCAGGGCAAAAAACAATCCCAAAAGGTAGAATAGCAAGGCTTTGGAATGGCGGAAACTATAGATCAACCCCTCGATTCCCGCTTGGAGTGCGCCTGTTTTTTCCACGATGAAAAAAGCCCCGCCAATAAACAGGATCAGCACCATGATCTCAGCTCCGGCAATCACCCCTTCTGGAATGGCCAAAAGCAAATCGCTGAGTGCGGGTTTTTCCTGAGCGATTGATTGGAAGCTGCCCGGGACCACCAGTTCCCGGCCTGTGTTTTCATCCAAAATCCGTTCGAATTTCCCTGCAGGAATCAAGTAGGTGGCGACTCCCGCCAGAAAAATGAAGACCAAAAGAATGACGAGTGGATGGGGAAAGGAGAGTTTCATTTAGGATTTCTATTTTTTGTTTTGGCAATTCTGCTAGGTGTTGACTATTCCTTGGGTTTTGCGCTTTTAGACCGATGACCGAAGACCGATGACCGAAGCAACCAGTGCTTTGGCATTTCTTTGATCCCAACCTTATGATTTTATTGATGGCAAAATTTATGTGATTTTTATGTTAGACCTGGATTATTCATTTTGGCTACAACGTGTAAAATTTAGGCTTTACCCTTCTAAACTGTTGTTCGATTGGCTGATTGAAATCAAATTGTCAGTATCTAGGCTAATTTTTTATGGATATACGAAACTTTGCCAGTAGCTTACTTCGAAGTCCAAATAACCTAATAAATACCAATTCTTGGACTTCTTCCGTCTTCTGTCTTCGGTCTCCCAGTTAAAGTCAAGGTTATATTCGGCTACTGGCGGAATAGGGTAAAATCAGATTTACTATTCCACTAGTTAGAAATCAATTCTGAAATCACCGCTTCGGCAATTTTCTGTCGATGGTCTTCGATATCTCTTCCATTGGTCAGGACAAAAATCCCTTTGTCAAGCTCTTGGGAAAAGAAAAATAGCCCATTGTAGGCTCCTTGCTCTCCAAAATGCCCCAGAAAGGAATAACCTCCCAACTCAATTTCCTGAAAGCCTGAAGGTTTGATCCTTCCCTGAGAAAGGTTTTCCAAATTTGAAAACAACATACCCATTTCCCAGCGACTAAAGTGAATTAGGGCATTACCCAAATCTGCACCCGTACTGATCAAGCCTGAAGAAGGCGAAGGAATGCGTTCAAATTTGGTTTTCTTCTCTTCCAGTCTTTTCCAAAGAAAGGTGGGTTCGTATCCTTTGAGCGTAGTGTGGGCGACAGGGTCAAGGGATGAATTGAAGGTGGAAGAAGTCATTCCTGCCGGTTTTAGCAGGTATTCCTGTGCCAATTCGGGGAAGGATTTTCCGGAGTGACTTTCCAAAACAAAGCCCAATAAGTCATAATTGAGATCCGCGTAATGGGGTTTTTTGAGGTTCCGATCTGGTTTTGGAAGTTGGGAAAGGAGTTGGCTCAATTGCTTTTGCTCGGTTTGGATGAGTAGCTGCTTCCAGTTTCTCAGGTCTTTCAATCCGGAAGTATGGTCGAGCAGGTCTCGAAGCGTGATTCCTTCCCAATCGGCGGTGCCAAGTTTTTTCTCTCTAGGCAACACCTCAGGTATACTCGTTTGTAAGGAAATGCCATGTTCTTGAAAATAGGCCGAGGCAGTCAAAGCCGTAACCAACTTGCTGATTGAAGCCAGGGGAAAGGGGGTGTTTACCCTTAGGGAGTCTTTGCTTGTCAAATCAGCAAATCCTACGCTTTTTAGGATGGTCAACTTTTCATTTTCCACCACGCCAAGGACAATTCCCGGAATGCGGTAAGTCAACAGGCTTTGATGCAGGATGGAGTCGATTTTTTCACTTCGATTTTGGGGAGAAAGTGGAGGTTCCCACCTCACCAAAGGGTAGCTTTTCCACCATTGCCAACCCAAAAAAAGGATGAACCAGCTCATCAGCCCAATTAGGAAGATTTTGATGCGCTGGTTCATAGGCTTTTAGACAGTAGACTCGGTTAGTGGAGATTTAGTTAGGATCGGGCGCTTGGAGACATAGTCTTTCGGCAAGTGGCTTTTCAAGCTCTTCACAAATAAGTGGAAATCCACCGTGATCGTGTGCCTTGGGGTATTGACCTGCTTGTAGTGTGGGTCGGTGACTTCCCGTTCGCAAAGTGCCTCCATGTTTTTGGGCCTTTTCCACTTTCCAATCAGTTCCTGCGCCATGAGTTTGCTTTGGAGTTCGGCCCCAGGCCAGATGCAACCCAAGGGCTGAAACATTCCGATAAAGTACAGATTGGTGATTTTAGGATGAAACATTTTGAGGTACAAAGGCACCGGTCCGGAAGAGTAGTCGATGAAGTTTTTGTCAAAAAACGGATGGCTCAGCCAATAGCCTGTGCAAGCGATGATGGAATCGTATTCTTCGCTTTTTCCGTCTTCGAAAATGACCTTTTTGCCCTCAAATCGGGTGATGTCCAATCTTGGCTTGACTTTTCCATGACGGATTTTGTGCAGCAGCTCATCATTGATGGTGGGGTGGGTTGCGCCAAAAGGCTCCGTAATAGGCCGGAGTCCGTAAGCTTTGTTATCCCCTAGCATGACTTTGAGCAATAGCTGATTGAAGAAGCCTCTGACTTTCACCGGAAGCCATTTGGTCTGTTCGGCGACCTTATCAGAAGGTTTTCCAAAGAAAAACTTGGGAACAATTCGATAGCCCCTTCTCCAGGATATGGCCGTCGAGGCCGAAACCCGGCTGGTTTCCACGGCTACATCGCAGGCAGAATTGCCTCCTCCGATGACCAAGACCCGCTTTCCTGCAAAAGGCGCTGCCTTCTTGAAATGGTGGGAGTGGAGAAACTCACCGGTAAATTCTCCGGGATATTCCGGATAGCGAGGTTTCCAATGGTGACCGTTTGCCACCACGAGATGGGTGAATTGCTCGGTTTTTTCGATTCCGTCTTTTTCAGTGGTCACCTGCCAGTGAAGTTCATCTATCCACTTGCACTCTTTGACCATCGTCCCAAATTGGATAAAAGGGTAGAGGTTAAACTTTCGGGCGTAGGCCTGAAAGTAATTTCTCAGCACCTCGTGCGAGGGATAGTCTGCTGTCTCCGGGTCAAACTCATCGAAAGGAAAGTCCTCGTATTGCGAAAGCGTTTTGGAGGAAATGATGTGGGTGGTTTCGAAAACACTGGAGTGGCTTTCGTTTTCTGAATAGATCCAGTTGCCGCCAACTTCTTCATTTCTGTCAAAGGCCACCGCGTCCAATCCTTGATCCAGGAGATTTTTGAGGGCTGTGATTCCGGATGGACCTGCACCGATCACCGCTATTTTGTACTTCATGGGGTATTTTGGGTTTAAAGTCGAAAATTTGAGCCAGGGTGAAGTGGCTTTATTTTTCGAGGATTAATCTAGGATAAAATTTTGATTTTCACCTTCCCAAGTATTTATACAAATGGGAATCCCTTCAAACATTCCGGTTTTTAAAACTTGGGATTGGTTGATTTAAAATCTTGCTTTTGAAGAGCGTTCTATTTTTAAACCATTAAGGTCATGGAGAAAATTAAGAATTTGAGCTTTGCCCTTATGGAGGAGTTTAAAAGTAATTAGCCTAAAATCCAGTACTTCATTCCCTTAACTTTCTTCATGGTTAATGAGGTCATGGAGAAAATTAAGAATTTGAGCTTTGCCCTTATGGAGGAGTTTAAAAGTAATTAGCCTGAAATCCAGCTCTTAATTTCCTTAATTTTCTAAATGGTTAATTTTTTTGAATCGTCTTTGGATTTATCTATCGAGAAGAAAAAGGTGGTTTTGGAATAAATTTCTCTGCATTTATTCTAACTGTTTTTACTAATCAAAATCGAGATTTCTCAGCATCAGCTCAGTGAATTTTTCCATCCCTGTGGTTGCTTTTTCCTGGATCAAATGAATGTTTGAGCCAAGGTAAGTATCCGGTTTGACCGGATCGATCAGGAATTTTTTGGCATCACGGGGTGCATAATCGATTAAGCTTGCCGCAGGATAGACTTGCAGCGAAGTACCCAATACGAGGAAGTAGTCAGCGGTCTTGGTCAGGTTGATAGCGGGTAGCATCATGGGCACAGACTCCCCAAACCAGACGATGAAAGGACGGAGTTGGCTTCCCCGTTCACAGGTGTCTCCTTCTTTGATTTCCCAATGATCCATTTCATAGATCAGCTTGGGATCGAGCGTGCTTTGGGATTTGTTGAGTTCGCCGTGGAGGTGAAGGACCTTGGTGGAACCTGCCCGCTCGTGCAGGTCATCCACATTTTGGGTGATGATTTCTACGTCCAGGTAGCGTTCCAGCTCGGCAAGAGCCAAGTGTGCGGCATTGGGTTGGCATTCACGGGCTTGTTTTCGGCGTTGATTGTAAAATTCGAGCACGAGGCCTCGGTTTTTTCGCCAACCTTCCGGCGAGGCCACTTCCATTACGTCGTGATTTTCCCATAGGCCATTGGAGTCACGAAAAGTTCGAATGCCACTTTCGGCAGACACACCGGCACCGGTGAGGACGACGAGTTTTTTCTTAGTCATTTGAGTTGGGCCAATAGTCTAAAGGTAGCAGGTCGGCAATTTTTAGCCAAGACATGTAGCCTTCCAGAAACAGATCGAAAGCAGGGAAGTGATTTCCATTTTCTTGAATCGTGATTTTTCCGGTGGGTAGGTGGATCACTGATTCTTGGCGTCCTGGTTTGAAGTTGACAAAATAGGAGGGAAGAGGCGGGTATTTAGTGTTTTTGACAAAAAGGTAATCTTCAAATTGGATGACCAAGTCTCCTTCTTGATTTTTAAATGCGATTTTGGAAAAATCAAGTGGATTGGGATCTAGGATTTGAATGAATTTGGGTTTGCTGGAAAGCTCAGAAAATGCTTTTAGATCAAACTGTACCATTTCACCCGATCTTAATTTTTCAGCCATGGCCTTGATTTCTTGATCAGAAGGTCGATCTGGGTTAGGTAGTCGCTGTAGTCGGTAGACTTCAAATCCTTCCTCAACCCAAGTGTTGGAATGCACTGATCTTAGAAAGTGCATGAGGCTTCCCCGATAGGCTTGTTCCCTGTTTTTGTCAATTACTTTCTGCTTTGTTTTTGATTTGATCAAGACTGGGCGAAAAAGGGGATAACCGCCTGAAAGCAGGGATTTTTCTCGGGATTGCAATTCAAAAATTTCCAAGTCATAGTCAATCTCATAGCCTAAGTTTTTGTTGAGGATCTTTAGCGGATCATTGCTTCTTGCTTTAAGAAAACCCGGAGTAGTCACATCATCCAGGATGAGTTGCTTTTCATTTAATAAAACAGTTTGAATTGAGTTTTCACTTTGACCAAGAAAGTTGTTTTTAAAAATCTGCAAGTTTTGATACCACCTGGGGTCTCGCTCTTCGTTGACCTCCAGGGAGTCCAACTGGAGTTCTGTCCTCTGCAAGTAAATTGCCAAGGGTTGACTTAAAGAAATAGCCGAATTTAGTTCTCTAACAGCTTTTTCATACCCAAGCTTTGAGATCACTAATTCAAACCTTCCCTTGGGAACAGAAATGGAAAATTTGCCGCTTTCATCTGTGAGTGTTCCAATACTGGTATTGGCTAAAAATACCATGGCAAAAGAAACTGGTTTTCGATCCTCTTGGTCATAAATAACCCCATCCAAAACGGATTGAGCCAAGCAAGTAGCTCCAATGGTTAATGTTAGAGATAAGGTTAAGAGAAACAGTTTCATGTTCTAAAACTAAATGTTTTACCTATACAAACAGGCAATAAAGGTCTCGAGTTGGGAAATGGACACCAGCAAAAAAAAACCGACCCTGTGTTCAGGATCGGTTTGTCTTATTTTTTCTTGGCGGGGAATTTACCTTTTTTCTTTCCTGCATCCGGCTGGGCCTCGATGATTTCGATGGTCTCGGAGTAGGTTAGTTCCTCGGCAACTTTTCCTTTGGGGATTTTGAAATTGTTTTTACCAAACTTGATGTAAGGCCCCCATCGGCCATTGAGAATCTGGATTTCAGGATTCTCGTCAAAAGCTTTGATGTGCTTATTGGCATCTGCTTCACGCTTGGCTTGGATGAGTTCGATCGCCTCCGCTTCGGTGATGGCGAGCGGATCTTGACCCTTTTGCAAGGAATAGAAGGCATTGTCATGTCGGATATAGGGACCAAATCTCCCCACCGCAGCGGTCATCTTTTTGTCCTCAAAGAATCCTACTTCCCGAGGCAGTTTGAAAAGCTCCAAGGCATCATCCATGGTTACATTTTCGATAAACTGGCCCTTTTTCAAGCTTGCAAATTGCTTGTCTTCATCCTCATTTTCTCCGATCTGTACCAAAGGTCCAAATCTTCCCAATCGTGCGTAGACATTCTTCCCTGAGGTAGGATGCTGTCCGATCAATCGGCTGGTATTCACGTCCTGACGGGAGACTTGCTCGGTTTCTTCCACGCTATGGTGGAATTTGCCATAGAAGCCATCGATCATGTCCTGCCAATCCTGGCCTCCTGCTGCAATTTCATCAAACTCTTTCTCCACATTTGCCGTGAAGTGGAAGTCGATGACATTGGGGAAATGCTCTACCAGGAAGTCATTGACTACCATGGCAATGTTGGTTGGGAAAAGCTTGTTCTTCTCCGCACCTGTATTTTCAGTTTTGTTGGACTCCTTGAATTTGCCTCCTGCTATGGTCATTTCCACGTAGTTTCTGGAGGTTCCTTCTCTGGACTCTTTCACTACATATTCTCTCTTTTGGATGGTAGAAATGGTCGGGGCGTAGGTAGATGGTCGGCCGATACCGAGTTCTTCGAGTTTTTTTACTAAAGAAGCTTCCGTATATCTTGGGGCAGGACGTGTAAACGTCTCTTTACCTTTCATCTCTCTCAATGCCAAGCCTTGACCGATGGTGAGTGGAGGTAAAAGTGATTTGTTTCCTTCCTCCTCATCTTCCGGTTCGTCGTCGGTGTCTTCGAGGTATACTTTCAGAAAGCCGTCAAACTTGATGATTTCTCCGGTGGCCACGAGATGCTGTGGAGAATTGGAAATATCGACGGTGATGGTCGTACGTTCGAGCTCGGCGTCGGCCATCTGCGAAGCGATGGCACGCTTCCAGATCAGTTCGTAAAGTCGTTGCTCATTGCGGTCGCCGCTTACCTGACTTTGGGAAAAGTCTGTCGGTCGGATGGCTTCGTGAGCTTCCTGAGCGCTTTCGCTTTTGGTTGAGTATTGTCTGGACTTATGGTATTGAGATCCGAATGAATTTTCAATGGCATTTTTAGCAGCAGCCAAAGCATCTTGAGAGAGGTTGGTGCTGTCGGTACGCATGTAAGTGATTTTACCGGCTTCGTACAGCTTCTGTGCTACTGACATGGTTTGAGCTACTGAAAAGTAGAGCTTTCTGGAAGCTTCCTGCTGTAGGGTAGAGGTGGTAAAAGGTGCTGCAGGAGATTTTTTAGCAGGTTTCTTTTCGAGATTTCCTACGGAAAAAGTCGCCTCTAGGCATTTTTTGAGGAACTCCTCTGCTTCTGCCTTGGTCTCAAATTTTTTAGGAAGTTCTGCCTGAAAGGATTTTCCTTCCACTTCGAATATCGCTGTGATGCGGAAGGAAGATTTGGCTTTATGCCCTTCGATCTCACGCTCACGCTCTACAATCAAACGGACTGCAACGGACTGAACACGTCCTGCAGAGAGTCCTGTTTTGATCTTTTTCCAAAGAATTGGGGAAAGCTCAAAACCCACCAATCGATCCAGGATCCGTCGGGCTTGCTGTGCATTGACCAGATCGTAGTCGATTCCACGAGGATTTTCGATGGCTTTGGTGATTGCATTTTTGGTGATTTCCCGGAAGACGATTCGCTTGGTGTGCTGATCATCTAGCTTCAAGACCTCTTTCAAGTGCCAGGAAATGGCTTCTCCTTCGCGGTCATCGTCACTTGCGAGGTAGACCATTTCGGCATCCTTTGCGAGTGACTTTAGATTTTTGATCACTTCCTTTTTATCAGGAGTGACCTCGTAGGTAGGTTTGAAGCGGTTTTTGATATCTATCGCTTTATCGCCTTTGGGTAGGTCCCGCACGTGACCGTAGCTGGATACTACTTTGTAATCCTTGCCGAGGTAACCTTCGATAGTTTTGGCCTTGGCAGGGGATTCGACGATGACAAGATTTTTAGACATAAAAGAGAATTTGCATGCCGAGACGGCTTTCTTGAAAGGCTAAAAATAGACGGCATTGTTTTCTCCTCCAAATATTATAAAATTACGACGTGAGGTTTTGGTTTGGTTTTTGGGGAATTGCAAGGCTAATTTTTAGTTAAATCGATTGCGTAATGAAACAATTAATTCTTTTAAGACATGGAGAAGCTGGCTTTTCCGATGGGGTGGATTTCCAACGCCAATTGACTGCAAGAGGCAAAACGCAGTTAAATAACCTAGGTCAACATCTTAGCCTCAAGGCATTGGAAGTGGACCGAATGTATTGCTCTTCGGCTACCCGTACACGGGAAACGGCAGAAATTATAAAAAGTCATCTACCGATAAAGGAGGAAATTTACGAGAAGGAAATCTACTCTGCCAATCTTGAAATTCTCCTGAAAATACTGGAAGAAACGCCCAAAGAAGTGGAGACTTGCCTTCTGATCGGACATAATCCTACCATCAGTCTGTTGGTTTCTCACCTTACTTCGGGAGATTACGTGGGGCTTCAGCCGGGTACGATGGCCATCTTGGAGGTAGAAATTACGGATTGGTACATGATCGGAATGCATACCGCTTCTTTGCGGGAGATCCTTTCCTGATCACTCAATTTCTCTCAGGACGTCAGCCTCGGTATATCTTGGTGTGCCTCCTTTTTGCGTAGCTACATAGCCTCCCAGTTTGCAGGCAAAGTCAAGAATTTCTTCAGGAGCCTTTTCTTCGAGGTAGGTTTTTACAAATCCGCTTAAAAAAGCGTCGCCTGCACCGATGGAATCCTGGAATTTCACCTTGTATCCCGGATGCTCAATCAACTTGCCTTTTTGGTAAAGGACCGCACCCTTGGCCCCGCGGGTGATGCAGATGATTTCCATCGGAAAATGCTGATCGAGGTAAGTGCAAAGCCCTTCTATAGTTGGTTCTGTTTTGAAATAATCCGCAAAAACTTCCAGCTCGTCCTCATTGATCTTGAGAATATCGGCAAAGCCCAGCAGGGTTTCGATCACCTCGAAATCATAAAAAGGAGGCCGCAAATTGGCATCGAATATTCGGAGTGTTGGATGATGAAGGAGTTGTAAAAGAGTTTTTAAGCTCTCTTGATTTCTTACCCCTAAGGTACCAAACACAAAAGCATCCGCTTCTTCCACCGCTTTATCCAGTTCGGTGGACCATTCGATATAGTCCCAAGCTACCGGTGACACGATGGTGTATTTGATGTTTTCAGGATCTGCCGTGTCCACCAACACCTTTGAAGTTTCTTTGTCTTTTTTGACCTGAATCAGACCCAAGGGGAGGTTAAAAGATTTGAGGAAATCGAGAAGATTTTGTCCATCCTGATCTGCCCCGACAGCCGAAATTAGCCTGGATTGCAGGCCTAGCTGATGGAGGTTGAGAGCGACATTCATAGGGGCACCGCCTGCCACCGGACCGGTGGGAAGGCAATCCCAAAGCATTTCACCGAAAATAACGACGTGATCACGCATGGTTTTTTTGTAAGTCTTTTTGAATTTCTTCCAGAGTTCTTCCTTTGGTTTCCGGCATTTTAAAGAATACCCAAAGCAATTGGACTACCATCATCAGGCAGAAAAACGAGAAAATATAACCGGGACCGAAGCTATTGGCAAAGAAAGGAAATACGTTGGCGATGACAGCAGCAAGGATCCAATGGGTAAATGAACCCAAGGATTGGCCGGAAGCACGGAGTTCGTTGGGGAACATTTCGGAAATAAATACCCAAATCACGGATCCCTGACCCACAGCGTGAGAAGCGATAAAGCCGAATACGAAAATGGGAAGCCAAAATGCTGGAATACCCGGTCCGAGGAAATTGTAAGCCATCAAGCTCAGTGAGATGATGTAGCCAACCGAACCGATGTACATCAGTTTTTTTCTTCCCAGTCTGTCAATCAGGTATAATCCGAAGAATGTTGCTACCAAGTTGATCAATCCGATGCCAATTGTAGAGATCAAGGCGCTTTCGGTGGAGATACCTGCCATTTCAAAGATCCTTGGAGCGAAATAGATGATCGCATTGATGCCTGATACTTGGTTGAAAAAGGCAATCAGGATAGCCAGCATGGTGCTGGAAAAAAATCTTGAACTGAAAAGTGCTCCAAAACCAGCGTTTTGATTCATGTTTTTTTCCTCTTCGATTGCCAGTTGAATTGCTGCATCTACGCCCTCGGGGTCAGTTTTGGTTAGGATTTCCCGTGCTTTGGTCAGGTCGTTGAATTTGGCAATCAACCAACGTGGACTTTCCGGAATGCTGAAGATCATCACGCTGTAGATCAGTGCAGGAATGGCTTCTACGCCTAGCATCCATCTCCAATCCTCAGGTAATCCCGCTGTGCCGATCAGGTAATTGGATACATAAGCCATCACTATTCCGAACACAATATTAAATTGGTAAAGGGCTACCAAAAGGCCTCGGTTTTTAGCCGGGGCAATTTCCGAGATATACATCGGTGCTACTACAGAGGAAGCGCCGACACCTAAGCCACCCAAAAATCGGAAGAAGGTAAACGAGGTCACGTCCCAAGCAATGCCGGAACCTAAAGCTGAGATGAAGTAGAATAAACCGATCCAGAGTAAGCTTTTCTTCCTTCCCCAACGGTCTGCAGGAATTCCCCCAAAAAGTGCTCCGATCACCGTACCATAGAGCGCCGATGCAATAGCCAATCCATGCGTCCAATCGCTGAGTTGCCAAACTTCCTGAATGGCCCGCTCCGCGCCTGAAATCACAGCGGTATCAAAACCAAACAAAAAGCCGCCCAAAGCGGCCGTCAGAGATACAAAAAAGGCGTAGTTTTTTGAAGACATGGTTGATGGTGGGTCTAATGCCTTACTAAACTAAGGAGAAGGTTTTTATTTCAAAACACAAAAGGATCCTAGCCAGGAGTATCAACCAAAATCAATCGATTTCCGACCCAAATTTTTGCATCAAAACCAAATAAAATTCTGTATTTATCTGTTCGGAAAATCCCTCTCAGGTGAAAATCCTTATATTCGCAAGCCTGAAAAGCAAACCCTTTTTCAGTCAAAGGAGTACCCTATTCTGTATAGAAACCCAAAGTCATGACTTTACCAACTGAGATTTACAAACCCAAAAACCACATCCGGATCGTTACCGCCGCCTCGCTTTTTGACGGACACGATGCAGCGATCAATATCATGCGCCGAATCATCCAGTCCACAGGCTGTGAAGTGATTCACCTCGGACATAATCGTTCGGTACAGGAAATTGTAGACTGCGCCATCCAGGAAGACGTACAAGCTATCGCCATCACTTCCTACCAAGGCGGACATGTGGAATTTTTTAAGTACATGTTTGATCTGCTCAAAGAAAAAGGAGCGGGACATATCAAGATCTTTGGCGGAGGAGGGGGAACGATCCTTCCGGAAGAGATCAAAGAATTGCATGGGTACGGGATCACCCGAATCTACTCTCCGGATGACGGTCGTGCCATGGGCTTACAGGGAATGATCAATGACTTGGTTTCTGCCTGTGATTTTCCGGTGGGTGATCAGGTCACGGCTGATTTTGTGTTCGATAAAAATGAAAAAGGCAGTGTGGCAAGAGCTATTTCTGCTTTTGAAAATTTCCCCGAGCAGTCTGCTACACTTTTGGATAAAGTCAGAAAAGCCAGCCAAAGCAGCAAAACACCAGTTTTGGGAATTACCGGAACGGGTGGTGCCGGAAAATCTTCCTTGGTGGATGAATTGGTGAGAAGATTTATCATTGATTTCGAGGATAAAAATCTGGCTATCATCTCCGTGGATCCTTCGAAGAGAAAGACAGGTGGAGCGCTTTTGGGTGACCGAATCCGGATGAACTCCATCAATCACCCTCGTGTGTTCATGCGCTCTTTGGCCACTCGCCAGTCCAATTTGGCTCTTTCCAAATACGTGCAGGATGCCGTGGATACCGTGAAATCAGCAGGGTTTGACTTGGTGATTTTGGAAACATCTGGTATCGGTCAGTCAGACACGGAGATTATCGAGCACTCAGACATTTCGCTTTACGTGATGACTCCTGAGTACGGGGCGGCTTCTCAGCTGGAAAAAATCGACATGCTGGACTTCGCTGATGTGATCGCGCTCAACAAGTTTGACAAGCGAGGCGCACTCGATGCCATCAGGGATGTGAAAAAGCAATACAAGCGAAATCACAACCTATGGGACATTGCCGATGAAGATATTCCGGTATTTGGTACCATCGCTTCTCAGTTTAATGACCCGGGAATGAATCAGCTCTACCGGGCAGTAATAGGCAAGGTGAATGAGAAATTCTCCGGATTGGAGAGTTCCTTTGAGCTCACAGCCGGTACTTCCGAGAAAATCTACATCATCCCGCCTGCCCGTACCCGCTACCTCAGTGAGATCACCGAGATCAACCGAAACTATGATAAATGGGTAGAGGAGCAAAAGGAAATTGCCCAACAGCTTTATTCGATAAAGAAGTCCATGGAGGCGATTCAATCCACCAACGTGGCCGACAAGGATCGTCTGATCAAGGAACTTCAGGAAGTTTATGCACAAGTAGAACTCAATCTCGACCCGAAAAACAAAAAGTGGCTGGAAGAATGGCCGGCTGAAGCAGCTCGCTATTCCGATGATTTTTATGTGTTCAAAGTCCGTGACAAGGAACTCAAAGTAAAAACCTACAGCACTTCTCTGGCCAATTCCCGAATTCCAAAAGTTGCCCTACCGAAGTATGAGGCTTGGGGAGAATTATTGAAGTGGGGATTAAGAGAAAATGTACCGGGACAGTTTCCCTACACTTCCGGTGTATTTCCATTCAAGCGGGAAGGGGAAGATCCGACCCGGATGTTTGCAGGGGAAGGTGGACCTGAGCGTACCAACAAGCGCTTCCACTACGTGTCCAAAGCCATGCCTGCGAAGCGGCTTTCCACGGCTTTTGACTCGGTGACGTTATATGGAGAAGACCCCGATTATAGACCGGATATCTATGGTAAAATCGGTAACTCCGGCGTGAATGTCTGTTGCTTAGACGATGCCAAGAAGCTGTACTCAGGGTTCAACCTAGTCGATCCGATGAGCTCTGTGTCCATGACCATCAATGGTCCTGCAGCTACGATGACGGCATTTTTCATGAATGCAGCCATCGATCAGCAGTGTGAGGTATACATCAAAGCCAATGGATTGGAAGGGGAAGTCGAAGCTAAAATTGAAGCCATCTATAAAGAAAAAGGACTTACAAGACCTCGTTACAATGCTCCGATACCCGAAGGAAACGATGGCTTGGGCTTGATGCTTCTCGGTGTGACCGGAGATCAGGTCCTTCCAAAAGACGTGTATGAAAAGATCAAAGCCGACACGATCTCCAAAGTGAGGGGAACGGTACAGGCAGACATTCTGAAGGAAGATCAGGCACAGAACACCTGCATTTTCTCCACTGAGTTTTCCCTTCGATTGATGGGGGATGTGCAGCAGTATTTTATCGAAAACAAAGTCAGAAACTTCTACTCCGTTTCTATTTCCGGTTACCATATCGCAGAGGCGGGAGCCAACCCGATCACGCAGTTGGCCCTGACGCTTTCCAACGGATTCACCTACGTGGAATACTATGTGTCCCGAGGCATGAATATTAATGACTTTGCACCCAACCTTTCTTTCTTCTTTTCCAACGGGATCGATCCGGAGTATTCGGTCATCGGTCGCGTGGCTCGGAGAGTTTGGGCTAAGGCGATGAAGCTGAAATATGGAGGGAATGAGCGTTCGCAAATGCTCAAATATCATATCCAGACTTCAGGCAGATCCCTGCACGCACAGGAAATCGACTTCAATGATATCCGTACCACGCTTCAGGCCCTGTACGCGATCTATGACAACTGTAATTCGCTACACACCAACGCCTATGACGAAGCGATCACTACGCCTACGGAAGCATCAGTTCGTCGGGCAATGGCGATCCAGTTGATTATTAACAAGGAATTGGGCTTGGCGAAAAATGAGAATCCGCTTCAAGGATCCTTTATTATCGAGGAGTTGACCGACTTGGTGGAAGAGGCGGTTTATGTTGAGTTTGACCGAATCACTGAGCGGGGCGGTGTGCTAGGGGCCATGGAGACCATGTATCAGCGCGGCAAAATTCAGGAGGAAAGCCTTCATTACGAGATGCTCAAGCATACCGGAGAATATCCGATCATCGGGGTGAATACCTTCCTTTCCAGCGAAGGTTCGCCGACGGTCACTCCCGGAGAAGTCATCCGTGCTACCATTGAGGAAAAAGAAGCTCAAATCACGACCTTGAGGAACCTACATGCCACTTATGCAGGTTTGGAAAAGGATCAACTGATGTCACTCCAGAAGGCTGCGATCCATAATGAAAATGTCTTTGAAAAGCTGATGGAAGCCGCGAAGTACTGTTCACTGGGTCAGATTACCCATGCCTTGTATAAGGTAGGAGGGCAGTATCGAAGGAATATGTAATAAGATAGAAGGCTGAAGTCAGAAATCTGAAGAAGAGACAAGAGTCAAGAAGTTAGACTTGAGACGCAAGACGTTAGACAAAAGAAACTAGGCACTTGGTGCTCGAAATAATAATGAGTCAGGTATGAGTGCTGCTTCTGGAGAAGCAGAATTTTACCCTTTTAAATATTAAAAAAGTGAACTTAGGGTTTTGAGTTTTTGTCAAATCCGAAATCTGAAATCTGAAATCCGAAATCAAAATTCCGAAATCAAAAATGTCGTAAATCGTCATTCGTAAATCGTAAATCCACATGGCTAACAAACGCAACGTTACCGTCCGCATGAAGGCGGATTTGGAATATGAGTCCCGCAACCCGCAGGGCAATCTGGTCAATATCGACATGTATGATCCCGAGCACAAGCATGCTCAGTCACCTATGGACTTGTTACTTTCAGCCTTGGGTGGATGTGCATCAGTAGATGCCGTGCTGATGATGAAGAAAAAGCGCAGAGAGATCGTGGATTTCTTTGTGGAGGTAGAGGGTATTCGAAATGATGGAGTGCCTGCATTCTACACCGATATCGAACTCAAGTTTGTCTTGGTTTCTCCCAATGCTACCGAGGATGAATTTGCCAAAGTGGTCGCTTTGTCTGTGGAAAAATATTGCTCTGTGGCTTCTTCACTTAAGTCTAACATCACATTCAAGTCCGAAGTAAGAAAACCTGAATGAGAGTCGTGAAAGAACTGATCCGGGAAGAAATACGGGTGAGTATTTTTTCCTGGAACAACAAGTACATCCTCAAGTTTGAGTTGGGTCCGATGGAGCAGACCTTCAAGCTGAGCGAGATGGATGTGTTGGAGGAATCTGAGTTGGATGCGTTTATGGAAGGTGATTTTTTTGAGGGGGTAAAAGTTCGTTTTGAAGAAATGGGAAATTCTTTTCGAAGGCAGTTGGAAAATTCCTAACTTCAGATTCAACCACCCTTTTACATGAGTCTTTTTAGAGTTGCCCTTTTTTCTTTCCTTTTCTCTTTTTTTTATTCCTGTGGGAAAAAGAGCGAACCCTTGTCAGAGGGTGGACTCGAGAGGATTCAAGCCTTGATGGCTGATATGGAAAAAGAAGCGCAAGAAATGGCCGCCGAATTAGATAGAGTGGCTCACTTGTATGAATATTTAGTTCAGAAAAGGGACTCAGTTCTTGAAGAGTCAACAGTTCTCAGGTATACCTTTGAGGGACCTTTTTCCACTAATCGCCCCGATCAAGATTCTTCGCTGAGTTCTGTAATCATCCTAAATACCACCTCCGACCGCAAAAAGGCAGAAGAGGAGGTTCGTCTGACAAATAGCCTAGACAGTTTATTTGCTTCATTCATTCGAAAGAATAAAATGGCTGTGCAGATCTATTCCAATTCAGCCATGCAGGTAAGTCGTGTTTACCCATCTTATGATGCAAAAAATATAGTGGACCCGAATATTGATGTGACCACTTTCAATTTTTATTACGAGGCCGATTCTGTTCATAATCCCTCTCGGGGATTAGTTTGGATTCCGGATGCGTATGTTGATCCCGCAGGTAAGGGATGGATTTTGTCATTAGTTCATCCGATCTACGAAGGAGATAAACTTTTCTCAGTGCTTGGGGTGGATTTTACGGTTTCGGCTTTGATCCAAAACTACCTGGAATCAGTGGAGGGTAATTTCATTTTGGTCAATGGTAAGGGAGATATAGTCGCCGCTAAAGGAGAAGCTACTGAGTTTTTGGGAATGCCACCTTTAAAAAACCATGTTTATCGAGAATCCATCCAGTCGGATAATTTTAGAATTTCCGATTTTAACCTGTTTCATAGCAAGAGTGCAGAAGTGAGGAAAATGGCACAAGCCCTTCTATTTGAAAAGAAAAACAGATATGAGTTTGTGGACGAAGCCAATCTAAGGTTAGCGCTAGGTCTTTCATTCAATAAGATTGATTGGTATTTGATCGAATTATTCTCTGAGTATTGATGGAAAAGAAGATTTTTGAAAGATCCAATTACAAGCTTACCGCCGTGGTTGGCGGGATTTTGATTTTGCTTGTAGTATCGATCGGTATCAGTTTTTTCAATGCGCTGTATGAATCGCAGCTCAGCACCAGAAAAGAATTTTTGAATAAGCAGACCGAGTTGGCTGCAAGAGGGATTGAATTTGAACTGATCCGTTTTCAGGAAGAAACCCGAACTTTTTTGAATTACCTGGAAAACACAGATTGGGATCAAAATAAAGTACGCCAGGATCTCCCCCTTGCCGCTCGAAGGACCTTTATTGCCTTTCCAAGTATAATCGATACGATTTGGGTGGATTTGGGAGATTCGGTGATGAGATATACCATTACTTCCAGAAATGATTTCATTCAGTCAACTGTCCAAGGTATACCCGATTCCAAGGCAGGTAAATATCAGGTCATTGAAGGTAATTCAGGCTTAAAGACCGTGTATTCGTATGATCTTCTAGGATTTGCAAGGGAATATGTGTCTAATTTTTACCAAACACCCGGAGGAAGTAAATACCTGCTTTTCAATAATCAACTGTTTGATATCGGAGCTGCATCCAGCGTTACAGAGCGAAAAATTCAAGATTCAGATCTTCAGCGAATTCGTGAGGATATTTCCTTAGGCCTAAAGGGGTTTTATCAAATTAACTGGAATGAAGGCGGTGAAGCAGATATTGACGGGGTCTTGGCTCAGTATCCTTTCCGATTTGGATACGGGGATATTCCTGCGTCTTTGGCTTTTTCCGCTCCGGTTCAGAGCCTCACCTCAGGTCTTTACAGCACTTACTTTTACCTGTTTATTGGAATAGTTTTTTTGCTGATTGGATCGATTTTGTTTTTCGTCATATCCATCAAGAACAGCCTTGAAATCACAAAAAATAAGGAAGCCAGTTTAATCGAGATTTCAGAGCTATTTGAACAGCAAAATCTTCTTTTGAAAGAGCTTCGGGGTTTTGTCTTCTTTCACAATTACAAAGGAGAAATCAGCCGAATCAGTGAAGAGGTAGAAGAAGTGCTTGGCCATCCAAAGAAGAGTTTTGTGACAGCATTTCAAGATGGTTCCCAGCATCCGGCAGCACTCCAAGTCAAAGAGGAAATCCTCAAAGCGATCGCAGAAAAAAAAGAATATGTCAATATTGAGACCGATGTCATTCGGGCAGATAATAAAAAAATCAGGCTCAGAATCTTTGAAAAATTGATGTATGATGAGCTGGGACGCTTCAATGGGGGGATGGGGATCTGCACCGACATCACTGAGCAATACCAATCCGAGAAAGAGATCATTGAAAGTGAAAACCGACTCAGGGCTTTGATCAATAACCTTCCTGATGTGATTTTTATTTATGACAATGAGGGAAAAGTGTTGGATTTTCATATTCAGGGAAGAGAAAATCTACTTGAACCGGCCTCTCACACATTGGGTAAGAAGTTGGAAGAATTTGTTCCTCAGGATCAGTTGAATGAAATCTTGTCAGCATTTCGACAAGCCAGAAAAACCGGAAAAATCCAGACGATTAATTCGGTTTGGAAAGATGAAAAGGAGGGAGTGCGTCACTATGAAATGAGATTTTTCCCTTTGGACCAGTCTCAGATGATTTCGATAGCCAAAGACATCACCAGTCAGAAAATCTGGGAAAATGGCTTGATGGAAGCGATGAATGCGGCAGATATGGCCAGCAAAGCCAAATCTGAATTTTTGGCCAACATGAGTCACGAGATCAGGACTCCGATGAATGGTCTATTGGGAATCATTGACCTTCTGGAGAGTACTAACCTGAATAAAATTCAAAAACAGTATGTGGATATCATCAAGAATTCCGGCAATTCACTGTTGACAATTATTCGGGATATTTTGGATTACTCCAAAATCGAATCAGGAAAAATTGAGATTCATACTACTGCGTTTAATCCCTTGGATGAACTGAAGGCTCAGGTGGAAATTCTGATCGGAATTGCCAAAAAGAAGTCAATTAGTCTCGACTTAAAGATTGACCCCAAAGCAGACCTTATTCTTGAAGGAGATAGAGGGAAAATTAATCAAGTGTTGCTCAATTTGATCGGAAATGCACTCAAGTTTACTCCTGAAAAAGGGAAAGTGAGTGTTCATATGGATTTGGAGGAATTCAGCGAAGAATTAGTCTATTTACACTATGTGGTGGAAGATACCGGAATCGGAATTTCCGAAGAACATTTGAAGCACTTGACTGAGCCTTTTTATCAAGTAGAAAGTTCAAACACCAGAGCTTATCAAGGCACGGGATTGGGTCTGGCAATAGCCAAAAAAGTAGCCGAATTGCTTGGGGGTGAGTTGGTCATCCGAAGTCAGTTGGGAAAAGGTTCTGTTTTCGGATTTTCTGTATTGCTCAAAAGATCGACCGATGCATTCCTTAAGTCGAGTTCGAGAGACCTCACCTGGAGAGATATCAGGGAAATGGGAGCTGTATTTCCTTTGAGGATTCTACTTGCGGAGGATAACGAACTCAATCTTCAATTGATGAAATTGATGTTTCAGCAGTTAGGATTCGCCTTTGAGGTAGCCAAGAATGGTCAGGAAGCATTGGACATGGTCAAATCACATGAGTTTGATGTGGTCCTGATGGATGTGCAGATGCCGATCATGAATGGACTAGAAGCGACTGTGGCTATTCGTGAACTTCCGGATCGAAAGGACCTGATCATAATAGGTCTTTCTGCCAATGTGTTTGAAGAGGATCAGCAGAAAGCTTTGGATATGGGTATGGATGATTATTTGACCAAGCCCATTCGATTGGCAGTCTTGGCAGATAAGTTGGAATTTTACTTCAGGAAAGTAAGAGGTAAAAGTGTTTCCTGATCGGTAACCAAAGAAAATGCCCCCACGAGATCATATTCTCTGTGGGGGCATTACTTTTTAGGGGGATTACAGTGTTGTATTCAGATCAAAAGCCTCTAAGTAATCGGCTACTCTTCTGACAAACATCCCTCCCAAGGAACCATCTACTACTCGGTGGTCATAGGAGTGGGAAAGGAACATCTTGTGTCGGATAGCAATCACATCACCCGTCGGTGTCTCTACCACAGCTGGCTTTTTGACTATCGCTCCAATCGCCAAAATAGCAACTTGTGGTTGAGGAATGATAGGGGTGCCCATCACATTACCAAAAGAGCCCACATTGGATACCGTATAAGTGCCTCCGGCCAAGTCGTCTGCAGTTAATTTATTGTTTCTGGCTCTGTTTGCCAGATCATTCACTTTTTTGGAAATACCCACCAAGTTGAGTTGGTCTGCATTTTTGATGATCGGTACGATCAAATTTCCCGAAGGAAGGGCTACTGCCATACCCACATTGATGTCTTTTTTCTTGATGATTCGATCTCCATCCACTGAAATATTGATCATTGGGAAGTCTCTAATCGCTCTGGCTACAGCGTCAATAAAGAAGGGAGTATAGGTAATGCCCTCACCATATTTTGCGCGATAGGCTTCTTTGTTTTTATCCCGCCAAAGCACAATGTTGGTCATATCGGCCTCAACAAATGAGGTCACGTGTGCGGAAATTCTTCTGGACTCGATCATTCGCTGCGCGATCATTTTGCGCATACGATCCATTTCAATGATTTCATCCGATGCCGATATACTCGCTTGGACTTTCGGTTCTGAGATGGACGGAACTTTTGAAGTAACCTGTGATTGAACCACAGGAGAAGAGGAACGAACCTTCAGGTATTCTAGCATGTCTTGCTTAGTCACTCGGCCTTCCTTGCCGGTTCCTGGGATTCTTGAGAGTTCAGGAAACGCAATTCCTTCTTCTTTGGCTATGCTTTTAACCAAAGGAGAGTAAAACCGTCCATCTTCTGCAGGAGTTTCGTCCGAGATTTCAGGCTGGGAGAGAATTGTAGCGGTATTTGCAGGAGTTACTGAAATTAGTTCCTCTTTGACTGGGGAGTTCTCTTTAATGCTTTCAGTGGAAGCTGGTTTCGAATCTCCGGCAGTTTCAATAATTGCAATTGGAGCTCCGACTGCTACTACATCGCCTTCTTTGGCCAAAATTTTCTTCAAAATACCTCCATGCGTGGCAGGTACTTCAGTGTCTACTTTGTCGGTAGCCACTTCCAGTACGGACTCATCTTGCTCGATCGTGTCTCCTTCTTTCTTCAGCCAGGTAAGGATGGTGCCTTCTATGATACTTTCGCCCATTTTGGGCATCAGCATTTCTACACTTGCCATATCGGTTGAGGTAATTTAATTGGGTTTATATTCAACTTTTAAAATTAAATTTTATTGAATACCTACCCAAACCATCTGGGTAAAATTTTATTTGTTATTTTGATTGAAGCAATTCCTTAGCAAATTCAAAACAGAAACCCCTGTCAGTTGAATATTCAGCATCCGATCTTGGGTTAATTGGAGCTTTCTCGCTTCCAAAAAACCTTCACCTGCACAGGCTATCCAAACTGTGCCTACGGGTTTTTCTTCCGAACCACCATCCGGACCAGCGATTCCGGTGCTTGCCAAACCAAAGTCTGAGCCAAACAGCCTTCGTACACCCAATGCCATTTCCTTCGCCGTTTTCTCACTTACTGCACCCACAGATTGGAGTGTTTCAGCTTTTACACCAAGGATATTTTCCTTGAATTGATTGTGATAAGGAACCACTGAACCTTGGAAGTAGGCAGAGCTGCCTGGAACTGTCGTGACCAAGTGGGAGACGTATCCTCCCGAGCAACTTTCGGCTAAAGCTAGACTTTTCCCCGCGTTCTTCAAAAGTTTGCCTATCGCACTTTCCAGCGTTTCCTCATCATATCCGTAGACAAACTTGTCGATCAAGGGGAGAACCGATGTAATTTGGTTTTCGACTTCATCTGCTAATTTTTGCTGGTCAGTACCAAATGCCGTCAATCTTAGCTTGACATGTCCCAGAGAAGGGAGATAGGCTAAGCGGATATGCTCCGGCAGGTTGTTTTCCCAATCCTTGATCAGATCAGCCAACCAACTTTCGCCGATTCCGGCTGTTTTGATCATTTTGTGATAAATAATAGGGAGCTCAAAAACCTGAGGCAGCTTGGGGAGCACAAAGTCCCGCATGAGCTTTTTCATCTCATGAGGGACTCCCGGCATAGACATCCAGTAAGTTCCATTTTTTTCAAACCACATTCCGGGAGCAGTGCCTACCTCATTGGGCACATAGGTGCAGCAGGCCGGCAGGTGGCCTTGGAGAATGTTCAATTGGGTCATTTCTCTTCCTCTTCTTTTGAAAAAGGAGGTTACTGCTTCCACTGCTTCTGGAACCTCGACGATTTCGCAGCCAAAATATTCTGCCAAAAGCGGTTTGGTAAGGTCATCTTGGGTAGGACCTAGGCCACCCGTGATGAGGATGATATCGGCTCGCTGTTCGGCTTCGGCAAATGCCGAGAGTATGTCATTCCGATTATCACCCACGGTAGTTTTTCGGACTACTTTTACTCCGATCAGATCGAGTTCTTGACTGATCCAATGGGAGTTGGTATCCATAATTTGACCATAGAGTAGCTCGTCTCCAATGGCTATGATTTCAGCTTTGACTAATTGCATATTGGGTTGTGGTAGTTATCTAACTTTCGCTTTTCGGAGGATTTTGGAAAAGATTCCGGGGAAAAATCGCTTGAGGTACACGGCTAGGGTTTCTTTTCCTCCGATATAGACCTCTTCTTTTTTTGAAAGGATGGCATCAAACATCTCTGACGCGCATGCATCAGGACTCATGCCTTTATCTTGAGCTTCATCCATTTCGCCCAAAGGGCTGCCGTCGGCGGTGAGGGCGTTGATGGATACTTGTGTGCGGATAAATCCCGGACAGATCAGGGTTACTGCTATCCCGTCTTGGTAGTGTTCGGCCCTGAGGGTGTCGAAAAAACCGTGAAGCGCATGCTTGGAGGCAGCATAAGAGGATCTATAAGGCGAGGCAAATTTGCCTACTAGAGAGGTGACTACGGCAAACTGACCGCTTTTTCTTTGAATAAAATGGGGAAGAATTGCTTTGGTCAAAGCTACCGTGCCAAAATAATTGACCTCCATCAGCTTCCGATCCACTTCCAGCCGGGTGTCCTTGATCAGGGAACGCTGGCTGATTCCTCCATTATGAAGGACAATGTCTATTTTTCCGAAAAAGGCTATCGCTTCAGCTGCTTTTCGATCAAAATCTGAACTGTCAGATAAGTCAAGAGGAAGCAGTCTGATGGCCTCAGGATGCGCGCACTGATTTTTCACCCGTTCGAGTTCATTCACTTTTCTGGAAGAAAGAATCAATGCAAAACCTTCTTTGGAAAACTTTTTGGCCGAGGCCTCGCCGATGCCCGATGAGGCACCCGTGATCCAGATGACGGGTTTGGTCATGTTTTAGCGTTTTTCGTAAGTCACAAAGGCGTAAGGGAACTCATTTTTTTCATCTGCCGGAAATTCCTCACGACCAATTTCCTTCCATTTTGTAGGATCAATCTCCGGGAAAAAGGTATCTCCTTCGGGTTCAGCGTGGACTTCGGTGATTTCAAGTTGATCACAAAGAGGAAGAGCCTCCCGGTAGATTTGCCCTCCGCCAATGATGAAAAGTTTTTCTACCTCGATTTTGTTACAAAAAATGATCGCCTCCTCCAAAGAAGAAAAGGCATAGTGTCCCTCCGGAGCCTGAAAATCAGGGTTTCTGCTGATGACGAGGTGAGTTCGGTTGGGTAGCGGTTTTCCAAGTGAATCGTAAGTCTTCCTACCCATCAGGATAGGGTGGCCGGTGGTCAGGTTTTTAAATCGCTTAAGATCAGCTGAAAGTTTCCAGATGAGCTGGTTGTCTTTTCCGATCACCTGATTTTTTGCTTTCGCTACGATTAGTATGATTTTCATGCCTCTTTGATTGGTGATTAAATGGCCGCATGAAATCTCGAAAAGAATCTACACTAGTATGTTTTGCCAGTGTCAGGGTTGATTTCACAGGTGTCCAAAGTTTGGGCTGAATTTACCTGCTTTTATGGGTTAAAAAATGAAAAAGGGAGCGAATTCTGCTCCCTTTTGTTTGGTTTATCTTCCCCCTGCCATCAGATTGGGATATTCCGACATTACTATGGTTTTCGACTGGTTTGACTCGATCTCTATGGCCTGTATCTTGGATACCGAACCATCTGTTTCTGTGAAGACCATTTCTAGGAAAGTTCCTTTCGGAGCATTTGTAAACAGGGACTGGTACTTTTCGATGGATTTATTGGAGACCATGGGATTGCTTTGTGGAGAAAAAATGGAAACACCTTCGATTGGTTTTTCTGTCACCCAATAAAGGCCCTTTCCATCTTCTGTATTGACTAGATATTCTTCACATTTGTAGCCAAGAATGGTTTTGGTATTTCCCGTTTTTTGGATAGTGTACTGACTAGTAGATTGATTTTCCACCTCTTTATCCACCATTTCTTGCATGTCTCCATAATCCATCTTCATAGCCATACTGGATTTGTTGCCGTCTTCCTCAATCAAGATGACTATTGCTTGATTTTTGGAATCCATGATGGTGGTGGTCATGGTTTTTTTGCTTTTGGGATCTTCAAAAGTCATCCCCATGAATTGTGGATCCTTGTTGAGAAGGTATTTCATCTGGACGGGTTCATCTGCTTTCCCTTTTTTGTCAACAGAAGTGACCTCCATGACTATGAATCCTGAAAAGTTGTAGCTCGATTCCGTCTTGGCTTGTTGAAACATTCCCTCCATCATCCCTGAGAGCGGGTTGCTGCCTTCATTTTGAGCTTTTGGAGTGGTAGCACTTTGAGCAGCGTTTTGAGCAGCGTTCTGGATTCTTTTTAGCAGTTGAGCCTGTGAAGGAAAGCCCGCCACCAACAATCCGAATAATAAACTTGATACTATGGTCTTTTTCATAAAATGTGAGGTTAAAAATTCACTTTCAATTTGTGCAGAATTAGGCTTAAGGTAAACATTGATAGCTCAATGTTTTTAGCATTTTAAAATAGACCGATTTTGTTTTTCAAAAAAAAAGAAAAAGGGCTTAAAGTTTAAGCCCTCTGAGTAATTCGTCGATTTTCATCCGTTTTTTTCCTTCGAGTTGAAGTTCAAGAATTTCCAAACTTCCCGACTCGCATTGGAAATGGAGGTAAGTTTTCCCGTCGCTTTCCCATTCACCGGGTTGCTTTCCCTTGAGCGAAAGCTTACTTGGTTTGGTCAGGAAGATTTTGCAGGTTTTATCCAGAAATTCGGTCCATGCTGCCGGATAGGGAGATAGGCCCCGAACAAGGTTGTGAATGGACTCGGAAGACTGATTCCAGGCTATTTTGCAGGTTTCCTTGAAGATTTTTGGAGCGTGGTGAAGGGCTTTAGATTCGTCTTGGGGAAGTGGGTGAACTTCATTTTTGGATATGGCCTCTACCGTTCTGAGGACGAGTTCCGAACCAATAGCCATCAGTTTTTCATACAAAGTACCAATGTTGTCCTCTGGCAGAATGGCTACTTTCTCTTGGAAAATAATGCTTCCGGTATCAATCTCATGTTTCAAAAAGAAGGTTGTGACACCTGTCTCCGTTTCCCCGTTGATGATCGCCCAATTGATCGGAGCGGCGCCACGGTAATTGGGAAGGAGGGAAGCGTGCAGATTAAATGTGCCAAGCGGAGGCATATTCCACACCGATTCAGGAAGCATGCGGAAAGCAACCACAATCTGAAGATCGGCATTCAGATCTCTTAATTCTTGCTGGAATTCCGGGTTTTTCAGATTAGTAGGCTGAAGAATATTTAGTCCCAATCGCTCTGCGGCTTCTTTAACGGGGGAGCCAACCAACTTTTGTCCCCGACCTTGAGGCTTGTCCGGAGCAGTGATGACTCCGACCACATTCCAGCCCGCTTCGACCAGTTTTTCAAGAGCAGGCACCGCAAATTCCGGCGTGCCCATGTAGATAATTCTCAACTCTTCTTTTGATTTTACTTCTTTAGTCAACATTCAGTGTTCAATGTTCTTAATTCATTCAAAATTTGAGTTTTGAAATTCGAAATTTGATTCGATGGCTATTTTCAAATTTCAAACTTTAAATTTTCGATCATTTATAAAATAAATTCTGCTCTAAACAACCCATTTTTTTATTAGTCAGCAAGTTCGCTGTAGATGATTCTTCTAGCTAGGGTGTCATAGTTTACTTGGTATAAGATTAGATCTTTTTCACATTGGTATTTAAACCCATTTTCGCTTAAAGACCAATTGCATTCCTTTCCTTTGTTTCCGACATAAGGCTTAATCTGATTAATTAACTCCTTATTTGATCTGGTTGATAATTCGATCATGTAAACAAGCTCATAGTCTTGTGCCATGTCATAGAAATCGTCCTTTAGAACTTTTTTGTCAGTTGGAAGAGCAAAACCAATATTGGCTTTAAATCTATCCTCACTTGAGGTTCTTATGCCACATGAAACGCAGAATAAAATAAAAATCAGTGTTGGCGGTCTCATTTTTCAAAGTTTGGCCTTCATGTTTTTAGTTTGACTTGATACTTTATTTTGATTTTTCTTCCAAAAAAGTCCGTACCAGCAGGCTTCCAACAGTTTTTCCAAGGCAGGCACCGCAAATTCCGGTGTGCCCATATAGATAATCCTCAACTCTTCTTTTGATTTCACTTCTTTATTTAACATTCAATACTTGGCGTTCGAGATTATTTAGAATTTGAGATTTGAAATTCGAGATTTAACTCGGAACCAATCTCAAATTTCAAACCTCAAATTTTCAATCAGTTATAAATCAAGTACTTTCCCCTTATTTTCTTATACTCCTCGTGTCCGGCCTTCCAGCTTTCTCTGATTTGGGTCTCGGTATTCCCCTCCAAAATCTGCTTTTTGAGTTCGTCTGTACCGGCAAGGGTATTGAAGAAGTTGTTGAAAAACTTCTCTTTCATTCCTGATTTTTGGTAGGCGTCTAGGATGTACTTGAGGGTAAAATGATGATTCAGGGATTCTCCTCGAAGGTCCACTCCATAGCAAAGTTTGTCTTGGTGAGGAGGAGTTTTGGACATTCCATTGATGCTGACAGGGGTAAAGGTGAATGTCCCGAATTTGGGATCAGGATAACCATACATTTGGAAAGGTTCATAAGTGCCGCGTCCTAATGACATCACCGTGCCCTCGAAAAAGCAGGTACTTGGATAGAGTTTGATGGCTAAGTCGCTTGGTAAATTTGGGGAAGGCTTCACTGGAAGGCTGTACGCTTGAGAATGAGTCCAATTGGCGACCGGAATCACTTCCAAATCGACGGTCAAGCCTCCCTTGAGCCATTTTTCGCCATTGATCATTTTGGCAAGTTCACCCACAGTCAGTCCATGTACGATTGGAATGTTGTGCATGCCCACAAAAGATTCATATCCTGATTTGAGCATCGGCCCGTCGATGTAGCCTCCATTCGGATTGGGTCTGTCAAAGATGATGACCTTTTTCCCCTGCTCAGCACATGCTTCCATCACGTAGTGCATGGTGCTGATGTAGGTGAAAAAGCGGGTTCCTACATCCTGTAGGTCAAAAATCAACACATCTAGGTCCTTGATCTGCTCTGCAGCAGGCTTTTTGTTGTTCCCGTAAAGCGAAATAATCGGAAGACCTGTTTTTTGGTCTACACTGTTGTCTACTTTTTCGCCTGCATCGGCAGTGCCTCGAAAGCCGTGCTCGGGTACAAATACCTTTTTCACTTGAACACCCTTTTCCAAAAGTAGATCTACCACGTGCTTGTTGGAGGATTGGGGAAGGATGGAGGTTTGGTTTCCGACCAAGCCTACTTTTTTACCCTGAATCAGAGGTAAGTAAAGCTGAGATTGCTCTGCCCCCACCAATACCTGTTGACCATGTGTGGTATGAGTGAATAGTGCCATGAGGAAAAAGGCCAAAAAACAAATCAGGAGTGAATATTTCGCTTGCTTCATGCTATTTTGCGGGGAATAGTGATAAACAAATTTAACCGAGTCCCTTGAACCTTTCCTATTTCATTGCCAAAAGAATCAGTTTTAAGCAGGCCGGAGGTTTTTCGGGAACCATTCACCGGATTGCGGTGGGCAGTTTGGCTATTGGACTTGGAGTAGCCATCTTGGCGATCATGGTTTTAGGTGGTTTTCAAAAAACCGTTTCGGATCGGGTTTACGGATTTACGGGCCATTTTCAGGTGCAGAAGTTCCAAATGAGTAATGCCTTTGAGGAGCTTCCTTTTTCTTTGGAATCGGATTTTTACAAGAACTACTCCAATCTTCCTTTCATTACCAAAGTCCAGTCTTTTGCGCATAAAGCAGCTTTGCTAAAGGGTGATGAAGAAGTTGAGGGCATTTTAATGAAAGGTGTGGGGAGCGACTTTGATTCCCTCGAATTCGCCAAATACCTCGTAGATGGGCGAATGCTTCACATCCCTGATTCGGGAGTTAGCAATGAGATAATGCTGAGCCGATTCATTGCAAATAAGCTTTTGATCGAGGTGGGGGACAAGTTGACGGTGTATTTTGTCCAAGAGCCACCTAGGTTCAGGAGAGTAGAAGTGGTGGGGATTTTTGAGACGTATTTGGAAAATTTTGATGAGAAGATTGTCATCGGTGAATTGCAGACGATCCGAAACCTGAATGGCTGGACCAAAGATCAAGTGGGAGGTTTGGAGGTTTTTGTCGATCAGGCCGAGAATTCGGATGAGTACTTTTTGAAAATTGACGAAGCTTTGGATTTTGACTTGCGTTTGATTGATAGCCGAGAGCGTTTTTTGGAAATTTTTGATTGGCTCAAGCTGTTGGATACCAATGTAATCGTCTTTATTTCACTAATTGGTTTCGTGGCGATTTTCAACATGGGTGCGATCTTATTCATTTTGATCATGGAGCGCACACAAATGATTGGATTGCTGAAAGCCTTAGGAGCAAAGGATGCCCAAATCCGCCGTATCTTCTTTTGGAATGGGATCAAGATATTGGGAAGAGGCCTGCTAATCGGAAATTCAATCGGTCTTGGGATTGGATTTTTACAAGATCAATTTAGGCTTGTACCCCTTGACCCGATCAGTTATTACATGTCGTATGTACCGATTGATTGGAATTGGCCCGTGTTTATCCTCCTAAACTTGGGGATTTCAATTTTGACAGCCTTGGTACTTTTGATTCCGGTTTTGGTGATTTCCAAAGTGGATCCGATCAAATCGATCCGTTTCGATTAAGCTGGTAAGGAGAAAAAATGCTTTTGATTTTCATCCAGATTACTCCTAAGACAGCCTCTTTAAAAATTTTTGGGCTCATTTTGGATTGACCTCGCGTGCGATCAGTGAAGATGATTGGTACCTCGATGAGTTTAAATCCAAGTTTCCATGCTGTAAACTTCATTTCAATCTGGAAGGCATAGCCAATGAATTTGATTTCATCCAAATGAATGCCTTGAAGCACGCTTTTGTGGTAGCATTTGAATCCGGCCGTTGCATCCTTAATTGGTAGACCTGTGATGAATTTGACATACACACTAGCAAAATAAGACATCAACACCCTGCCAATTGGCCAATTGACCACATTGACTCCTGTGATGTATCTCGATCCGATCGCCAAGTCATAGGTCCCGTCTTTTACTGCCTCATAAAGTCGTATGAGATCTTTGGGATCATGCGAAAAGTCGCAATCCATCTCAAAAATGAAATCATAACCCTTTTCCAACGCCCATTTAAAACCAGCAATGTAAGCAGTGCCCAAGCCTAGTTTGCCTTTTCTCTCCATGAGGTGAAGGCGATTTTGAAAGTCGGATTGAAGCGATTCGACAATTGATCCTGTGCCGTCTGGTGAACCGTCATCAATAATCAGGAGTTCGAAATTTCCTTCCAGATTCATCACCGTGTGTACCATGTCGCTGATATTTTCCAGCTCATTGTACGTGGGGATGATGACGAGTTTGCGGTGGGTCATAGTTCTTTCAATCTTCAAAAGTAAGGTTTCGAATGGATTTTTGAAGAATGGTGAAAGTGAAAAAAGCCTAAACTGTACTTTTGCGCAAAATTTATCCCCCATGTCACTATATATCGCCGTTGTCAGTTATTTCTCCACAGGTGCTTACGATACCAATACCATTGATGAGGATAAACTTTTGTCGGGAATTCTGACCGAAATGGGTATTTCTAATGAAATCCAAGCTTGGTCAGATCCTAAGGTCGATTGGTTATCCTATTCCCACCTGCTGATCAAGTCCACATGGGATTATTTTGATTATTATCCACAGTTTCTGCAATGGATTGAAAATATAAAGTCTTTGGATATTCCCGTATTAAATGATTTGGATACCATTCGCTGGAATTCCGCCAAGAACTATTTGCTGGAAATTGAATCCAAAGGATTTCCGACCATTGCCGGTTTGGTGTTGGAAAAAGGTACTAAACCTAAGCTGGAACAAATTCAGGAAAAAGTTAAGTCAGACATCTTGGTCATCAAGCCTTTGGTCAGCGGAGGCGCAAAAAATACGCTGAAAATCCCGGTGACAGAGTGGTCAAAATTTGAGGCAAACGTCTCTCAATTGGTGGAAAAGGAGGATTTTTTGGCACAGCCTTTTATCAAGGAAGTGGCGGAAGTCGGGGAGTACTCGCTGATTTTCTTTAATCAGCAGTTTTCTCATGCCGTACTCAAGACTCCTGCAAAATCCGATTTTAGAGTTCAGCACTACTTTGGAGGAACTATTCAGGAAATCCAGCCGGATTCCACGCTTTTAGAATCTGCTCAAAAACTCATTGATACGTTTGGTCAAGGCACACTTTACGGAAGAGTGGATGGTGTCCTGATTGATGGAGTGTTTCACCTGATGGAATTGGAATTGATCGAACCGTATTTGTTTTTGGGGCTTTCGAATCAGGCGATTCCGAATTATACCAAAGCTTTGCGAAGGAGATTAATTGGATAATATGAATATCCGCAATCTAACCACTAGGTAGGTCATCGGCTCTAAAGATCGCGGATATTCGTCGACTGACCACAGACGACAGTCCACAGCACCTCTAATCGGACTTCAAACCATATCTCATTTGGTTACTGGTAGAAAAACGGATAATCATATTGGATAATTCAAAGGAATAAAAATTGAAAAAGCTGTGAAGTTCTTTTAGACAATTTCACAGCTTTTGTTTTTTGGGGATTAAGAACAAACCTCTTTTAGCTTATTCTTGGCATAATCGCTCCCTCTTTTAGCTGCTTCTTGGATGAGTTGACAACCTTCGGGATTTCCCATTTTGGCTAAGCAGATTCCCTTTTTACCCAAGGCCTCGTAGTGATCTGGGTTATTCTTCAAGACAAATTCAAAATCCTCCAAAGCCCATGGCAAATATCCGATTTTTAGCATGGCAAATCCACGATTGTATCTGGCGACCAGATTGTTTGGCTCTTTTTGTAAGTAGATATTAAATGAAGCAGCTGCTCCGAAAATATCACCTCGACTAGCTCTGGCCATGCCGGTGTAATAAAAAACTTCTGCAAAGTCAGGGTTCATTTTTTGGGCTTGTTTTAAAAATTCCTCTGCTCTTTCCCAATTTTTCACCATGAGCTGAGATCTTCCTGCAAGGTAAATGATCTCAAAATTTTCCGGTTCGAGGCTGGCCGCTCTTAAAATGGGCAATTCAGCTTCTCGATAATATTCCTTTTCAAAGAGTATTTTCCCTATTCCTGCATAGGCCTGGGCATAGTTGGGATCATAATCCAAGATTCGCTCATATTCCTCTGTGGCTTCTTTGGTATTTCCGAGTTCCTCATAGCATCGTGCTCGGAGGTGGAGCATTTTTATTTCTCCTAGATGAAAAAATTGCCGTTTGTTGATCTCCGAAATAGCCTCTTGGTACCTCTCAGCCTTATAAAGCGCTTCGATTTCTGCAGGGTCAGCGGCGCAGGAAAAAAGAATTAGGATTAATGAAATAATCGTAAATGTATTTTTAAATCGTTTCATACCTAAATAAACAAAATAAAAATCATCAGATAAAAAATCTCCTGTTAAATTTTCTTGAAAAAGAAAAAAGCGATCTCATATTGAAATCGCTTTTTGAAATGGAAGGCCGATTGCTTAAAGGACCCCCTTGGTACTCGGTAGTTGGTTGATATTTCGAGGATCACGCATCACCGCCATTTTGATGGCACGGGCAAGGCCTTTGAAAGTTGCTTCGATCTTGTGATGCTCATTGTCGCCTTCGACTTTGATGTTGAGGTTACATTTGGCCGTGTCGGAGAAGGATTTGAAGAAGTGGTAAAACAGTTCGGTAGGCATATCTCCGACCTTTTCACGGGTATACTTCGCATCCCACACAATCCAAGGCCTTCCTCCAAAATCAATGGCTACCTGTGCCAAAGCATCGTCCATCGGTAGCATAAATCCATAGCGGTAGATTCCCTTTTTGTCACCCAAAGCCTTCAAATAAGCTTCTCCCAATGCCAAGGCAGTATCCTCGATGGTGTGATGCTCATCGATGTGGAGATCGCCTTTGACCTTGATTTCCAGATCGGTGCTGCCATGCTTACCCAATTGCTCAAGCATGTGGTCAAAGAAATGCAAGCCCGTTGAAATGTCACATTTCCCGCTTCCGTCCAGGTTCAACTTGATGTAAATATCCGTTTCGGAAGTGGTTCTTTTTACTTCGGCCTGTCGGGGAGGCATCTTCAGGAAATTGTAAATCTCGTCCCAATCTTTGGTAGAAAGGGCTGCATCAGGATTTGGGTCACCGATGAAAATGGCTTTAGAGCCCAGATTTTTTGCCAATTGCACGTCGGTAAACCGATCTCCGATCACATAGGAATTGGCCAAATCGTAATCTTCGGAGAAATATTGGGTCAGCAGTCCGATTCTTGGCTTTCGGGTAGGGGCATTTTCGTGCTCAAATGTCTTGTCCACGTGAATGGCCTTGAAAAAGACATTTTCCTGCTCGAGCGTCTTTAGCATTTTGTACTGTGCCGGCCAAAAGTCCTTCTCAGGAAAAGAATCTGTACCCAAGCCGTCCTGATTGGTCACCATGACCAATTCATAGTCCAGTTCTTCTGCGATTTTTCGAAGGTTAGAAATTGCTTTGGGAAGGAATTCCAATTTTTCCAGACTGTCAACCTGAAAATCTGTCGGCGGTTCTTTGATGATCGTGCCGTCGCGATCTATAAATAATACTTTCTTTTTCATCTCACATTTCTGTCAACAGCCCAAGGACCACCGTCCATAGCTGGTTTAGTTAAAAGTCTTTTCGTTTTACTTTTTTCGGTCGACCGTGGTCAGTCGACTGTGGACTATTTTACAACCTTACTCAACGCCTTCAACAGTGCTTCATTTTCCTCCCTTGTCCCTACTGTGATTCGGAGACAATCTGCACAAAGCAGCACTTTTGCCCGGTTTCTGACAATTACCTTTTCCTCAATCAAATCGTCATATACCTGATTGGCGTTTGGGATTTGGACCAAAAGGAAGTTGGCGTGGGAGGGATGAATCCTTTGGACAAATGGCAATTTTTCCAATTCACCTTTCAGAAATTCCCGTTCGGCTAAAATATCCTGAATCATCCGGTCCACTTTGGCTTTGTCCTTGATCGCTGCCAAAACAGTGTCCTGAGTCAAGCCGGAAATATTGTAAGGAGGCTTGATCTTGTTCAAGATCCGAATCAGTTCCTCACTGGCAAAAGCCATCCCAAGTCGTAGGGAGGCCAAGCCCCAAGCCTTCGAAAAGGTCTGCATGACCAGCAAGTTCGGAAATCGATCCAATTCGGTCGTAAAGCTGGGTTCGTCGCTGAAATCGATGTAGGCTTCATCTACGACAAGCAGCCCCTTGAAATTTTCCAAAAGGAAGAGTATGTCTTCCCGCTTGACCTTGTTGGCCGATGGGTTATTCGGAGAGCAGATGAAAAGGATTTTAGAGTTGGCGTCTGCAGCAGCGAGGATTTGATCAGGCTGAAGTTGGAAATCCGGAGTCAAAGCGACTTTGCGGATTTCGACATCATTGATATTGGCGCTCACTTCGTACATCCCGTAGGTGGGAGGAAGGAGAATCACGTTATCTTTTCCCGGATTGCAAAAGGCACGGTAAAGCAAATCGATTGCTTCGTCCGAACCATTGCCCAAGAAAATCTGACTGGGTCTAACACCCTTGATTTTGGCAATTTCTTCCTTCAATGCACTTTGATAAGGATCAGGATAGCGGTTGAAATCCTGCTCGGTAATCGAACCGAACGGGTTTTCATTGGCATCCAAAAATACCCCTTCCTTACCGGTGTACTCGTCTCTAGCTGAAGTATAAGGTTGAAGTTTTGCGATGTGTGGTCGCAATAACGAATTTAAGTCAAAGCTCATTTATTGTTCTCTTTCAGGTAGTTGAGACGAATCGTGACGGCGTTTTTGTGGGCGTCCAGTTGCTCATTGGCAGCCATGACCTCTACCACAGGCCCGAGGGTTTTGAGTCCTTCGGGAGTGATTTTTTGATAAGTCATTTTCTTCAAAAAGCTATCCAATGACACGCCACTGTAATTGCGGGCATAGCCGTAAGTCGGCAGGGTGTGGTTAGTTCCTGAAGCATAGTCACCGGCTGATTCAGGGGTGAAGTTTCCGATGAACACCGAACCGGCATTGTAAATCACTTCCACAGCTTCTTCCTCATTTTCCACCGCAATGATCAAGTGCTCCGGAGCGTAGTCGTTGATGAGTTCCAAAGCAGTTTGTTGATCATCCATCACCACGGCGGTGGAGTTTTGGAGTGCCTTGAAAGCAATGTCCTTTCGGGATAAGTCTTCCAATTGCACATCGATTTCTTTCAAGACCTTTTTGGCAAACTTTTCCGAAGGAGTCACCAAGACTACTTGAGAATCCACGCCATGCTCGGCCTGAGAAAGCAAATCTGAAGCTACGAATGAAGGAACCGCAGTTTCATCTGCATACACCAAGACCTCGGAAGGTCCGGCAGGCATATCGATGGCGACACCGTATTTGGTGGCAAACTGCTTGGCAGCGGTCACGTATTGGTTTCCCGGGCCGAAAATCTTGTCCACCTGAGGCACACTTTCTGTTCCGAACGTTAAAGCCGCTACGGCTTGTGCACCTCCGACTTTGACGATTTTGGTAATTCCCACCAAGTCGGCGGTGTATAGAATGGCCGGATGGATTTTTCCTTCCCGATTAGGCGGCGTGCACAGGACGATTTCTTTGCAGCCTGCAATTTTTGCCGGTACTCCGAGCATCAATACGGTACTAAAAAGCGGAGCGGTGCCCCCAGGAATATAAAGTCCTACGCGCTGGATCGGTACGCTTTTTCTTCGGCAGACTACACCAGGCATCACTTCTTCGATCAGTTCTGGGCTTGCCTGTGCCGCATGAAACTTTTCGATGTTGGCTTTGGCAGTTTTGATCGCCTCCTTAAGTTCTTTGCTGATTTGGTCTTTGGCTGCTTTTATTTCTTCAGGGGTGGCCAAAAGACTGTCCAAGCTTACATGATCGTATTCTTGGGCGAATTTTTTCAGGGCTTTGTCCCCGTTTTTCTCCACCTTTTCAAAGATCGGCTTGACGATTTTATTGATTTCCTTGGTTTTCTGCACTGGACGGGCCAGTTGCTTTTTCCACTTTTCAGGACTTGGATTGACCAGGAGTTTCATGATTTTTTGGATTAAAAAGAATGAGCTTACAACACCATTTTTTCGATAGGAACTACGAGGATTCCCTCTGCTCCAGCAGCACGGAGTTCTTCAATGTTTTCCCAGAATTGATCTTCGCTAAGGACGGAGTGCACAGATGACCAGCCTTCCTGCGCCAATGGAAGAATCGTCGGGCTGCGCATTCCGGGAATCAATTCGATGATTCTAGGGATAGATTTGTTGGGCACATTCATCAGCACGTACTTATTGCTTTTGCCCGTTTGTACGGCATTGATGCGGAAGAGAAGTTTGTCCAAAATGGCTTTTTTCCAGTCGGCCAAGTTCTTGTTTCCGATCAAAACTGCCTCGGATTTGAATACTTCTTCGACTTCTTTGAGGCCGTTCATCATCAGGGTTGAGCCTGAACTCACGATATCAAAAATTCCTTCAGCTAGACCAATGCTCGGAGCGATTTCGACTGAACCGCTGATTTCATGGATTTCGGCTTGGATATTTTTGGACTGAAGGAAATCGCCAAGGATTTTGGGGTAGGAGGTGGCGATGCTTTTTCCCTGAAAATACTGTACTCCGGAATATTCTTGGCCTTTTGGAATGGCTAAGGAAAGTCGGCATTTGGAAAAGCCCAGTTTCTTAAGAGTGATAACCTCTTTGTCTTTTTCGACCAGTTCGTTTTCGCCTACAATTCCCAAATCAGCCACGCCATCGGCTACATAGCCGGGGATATCGTCATCTCGAAGGAATAAAAATTCAACCGGAAAATTGGTAGAAGTGGACTTGAGTTTGCCCGTACCATTGTAAAATTTGATGCCACACTCTTTGATTAAGCTGAGAGAGTCATCGGATAGTCTGCCGCTTTTCTGCACGGCAATGCGGATAATCTGTTCCATGGGGACAAGTTACGCTAGGAAAGTTTTGGTTTGGATTAAATTTTGGTGAATGGCTGAATCCCTGTCATCAGCATCACCGGGTGGGTGTGTAAAAGTCTTCCTCTCAAGAGGAATGATGGAAATGATGCAACCTATGCGCATGCTGTGCTGTTGCTAAAAATTCAATATTTCTATTGGTGTTTTCCATTTTCGTTGGCAAAGATAGACTTGGAATAGAAACATCCAAACGGCGGGAGTGTTTTCTTTCGCTAACTAGAACTTTTGCAATTTGCCATTGGGATCAATTCGATGGTTTAATTCCTTTAGATTTATAAGGAAAAATTTAGGTTGTCCAGAAATATAACTCCCTTAAATACTCGGGTTTAATTGATTGATCACCGGATAGGCATACATGGAAAGAAAATTTTCCAGTACCACAGCATTGGTGGTGTCTATTTTGTCTCTAAGTCTTTTTTCAAAGGAAGATTTCTCTTCAGCAGTGTAGTGCGCTGAGAATTTTTCTCCTTTATTCAACAGGTCATATGCGATAAAATTGCTTGGCCAGAGTTTGTATCCTTTCCAGATTTTTTCGTCGATCACCTCGGTCAATTTGCCCAACTTTTCATTTTGAGTGAGATCGGAGGAAGCGATTTCATTTACTTCTGAGTCAAGGATTCCATTGACTTGTATATGAATTCGTTTTTTGGTTCCCATAATCCCCCTGAGGAGGTTTACAAAATCCTCGTTTTCACTTTTTACATACTTTTCGTCCCTTGATTTGGCAAGGAGTTCAGGCATCTTGAGAATATCCGTGGGGTCGTATTCGTAGGAAATTGAAACAGGCACCACTTTGACTTTTTGAAAAAAAGAAAATGAGTCTTGAGACTCCTCTGCAAGGGTTAGCATTTTCAATACCCCCTTGTGGGTCACGTCATTGCCATCCTTGGTACGTCCTTCGCGCTGGGCAGTCCACACGGAGCGGTTTTCGCGAAGTAAAGACTTGGAAATAAACTCAGATACCAGGATTGAACTTTCCAAAAGAGCTCTTCCGGATAATCCTCTTCGAATGACAAAATTGCGATTGAGTTTGGAAAGGGTATGAAGGAAAGGTTTTTTGATCAGATTGTCGCCAATGGCGGAAGTGGTCATTACCAAACCGTTTTCATACAAACAGGCATTCAGTAAGGAAGTGTCTAGTATGATGTCTCGGTGATTGGAGATAAAGAGGTAAGCGGTATTGGGTTCGAGCTGATCAAATCCACCGGTAGAAAGTCCCTCAGAGCTTTTCTCCAGTACCTTTTTCAATGCAGGATAGATAAAGTTGATCTGGAAATCTCTCAACGAATGCGTGTGTAGCATCAAGTCCTTCCAATGAGCGACCGAATCATTTGGAAAGGCAAAATTCATCATTGCCTCCAGCATGGGGTCATGAATGATTTGCCTGATGGCAGCATTCACTTCCGCATCATAAAAAGGACGTATCTGGTCAAACTTTGACATAGTAGGGTGAAGATTGGGGTGCAAAAAGCAAAAATTACCTGAAAGATTGAAGCAAATCAGCTAATGGATAATAGGGATGCTTCAATCTCTTTTGAGGTACTTGTTCATAAAAAACAAGTGCACAGGTAGTGCTTCTGTCCAATACTGCCAAGTGTGTGCACCGGGACGCTCGATGTATTCGTGCGCTACGCCATTGGCAACCAGTAGCTCATGCATTTGTCTGTTGGTTTCGATCAGAAAGTCATCCACACCACAGTCTATGATCAGGGCCAGTTTATTTTCTTTGATTCTGTCCACCAATCCTACTGCCGTATAGGGATTAAATGTGGGTGCCTCATAGTTGATGTTTCCCAGCATGGCTTTTTGTCCTTCCAATCGCGTATTTCGGAAATCTTCAGGCACTTTCCACATGCGGGTATCGATGTTCATTACCCCACTCATACTCCCTGCAGTGACAAAAAGCTCCGGATGCTTGGCAGAAAGGGTGATGGCTCCATGACCACCCATAGACAGTCCAGAAATGGCTCGTGATTCTTTTTGTGCAAGGGTTCGGTAGGTTTTATCGATATGGGGGATCAACTCTTCAGTAATATAGGTCTCGTAATTGACTGAATCCATGATCGGGCTGTCGTAGTAATAACTCGCCGGTCCTACTCCCGGAGTGACGATGATGAGATTGTATGCTTCAGCCATTTTATTGACCAGTCCTTTTTCAGTTACTTTTTGATGCCAGTCATTGAAGGCGCCTGATCCTCCATGCAAAAGGTAAAGTACAGGTAATCGTTGATCGCTTTTGGAATAGGAAGATGGGAACGTGACAGCCGCCTTGAGGTTTTTCTTCATGGAAGGGCTGTAGACAGAAATGGTATCCACTTTTGCCTGTGAGAAAGCAAGTACAGGAACCAATAAAAGCCAAAATAGGAATAGGTTTTTCATAGGGGTGAATGGGTTGTAGGATGAGCAAATACTAGCATGATTTGGGTGAATCAAACTGTAAGGAGATAAGTTGTCCGGTAGCTTTGCCTTTTCAAAACCAAAAGAGACCTGTTTTCGAGAAGTAAGCGTTGCTTATCAGTTTCGAAAATACGGAATCAAACAAAGTATTCCTTCACCTCTCAGCAAAGAATCCAAATTTTGGATTTGAGGGATTTTGTATATTCCAATCAAATTAGATCTCACGCAGGTATGAAACCTTTGCAAAATACAGCCTATTTTCTGGTGATTTTGGTGTTTGGAGCTATAGTCATGAAAGAAGGGGCTTTTATTCTTGTTCCCTTGATCTGGGGGGTATTTTTTGCTTTCGCACTCTATCCTATGACAGATTGGTTTGAGCGGAAAAGGTTTCCGAGAGGGTTGGCAATTTTTACCAGTATTTTATTGGTATCGATCATTGGGTTTGGGATTTTTTATGTCTTGCTCAATCAAATGGTAGGGTTGATTCGTGAAATCCCCGAGATCGGAGAAAACATCAAAGGAAAACTTCATCGCTACTACGATGAATTGAGTTTGATTTTAGGGGAGGGCTTTTTGGATCCAGATCACAAGACAGACTTATTGGCCTATTTTAGGAGCGAAAACCTAAATGAGACCTTGTTTTCGACTGGTAAGTCATTGACCCTGATTGGAATCATTCCTCTGTACACTTTTTTACTGTTGTATTACAAAGACTTCTTTGCTGAGTTTTTGATTCGATTTTCATCCAAAAATAAAGAGGCGGTTATTCACTGGGTGAGCGACTCGAGTAAAGTAATTCAATCCTATCTCATTGGGATCATCCGAGTCACTGCGATTGTAGCCATCTTGGCGGGCTTATTTTTCTACCTTATTGGGGTAAAGTTCTTTATCCTTTTTGCCGCATTTATCGCTATCATGAACTTGATTCCCTATGTAGGTGTATTCATTTCGTCCTTGTTTGCAATTCTCTATGTGTTTCTGACCACAGATACCTTGTTTTATCCTTTACTTACTTTTGCGACACTTTGGGGGATTCAACTTTTTGAAAACAATGTCATTACCCCATTGGTAGTAGGCTCCAAAGTCAAAGTCAATGCCCTTGCGGTGATTTTTGCGATTTTGATAGGAGGATGGCTTTGGGGTGTTTCTGGAATGGTATTGTTTATTCCATTGATTGGAGTATTGAAAATTACCCTTGAAAGAAAAGATAACCTAAAGCCTTTTGGATATCTGCTTAGTGACGATGTTACCGTGACAGAAGCATCCGAAAATTTTTGGAAATTACTTCAAAGGAAGATTTCATCTGGGAGAATAGATAAATGATCCCAGCAAAAAGGTCAAAAAAAAGCCTCTCAGATTATCTGAGAGGCTTTTTTGTGCGGACGAAAAGATTCGAACTTTCATGCCCGTGAAGGCGCTGCCGCCTGAAGACAGTGCGTCTACCAATTTCGCCACGTCCGCAAAGGCTTTTCCGAATCCGGATTGATATATTAAGTCGGGGTGGCAGGATTCGAACCTACGACCTCCACATCCCAAATGTGGCGCGATACCGGGCTACGCTACACCCCGAAACTTTTTTATTTTATTTTTTTCAAACAGCCATTTGCTATTTGAGGGATTCTAACCTAGGACCTTCCCGATTCCTATCGGGACGAGATACCGGGCTACGCTACACCCCGAAACTTTTTCCTAGAGCCATTTGCCTTAGAGTGGTGCAAACATAGAAAAAAAAAGATTCCAAGCTTATCGGGAAAGACAAAAAAACAGAAATCCTTCTCTTTTATTTCAAGTTGAGCATTTAAGATTTTGATTTACTGCTATTTATTTTCAGAATTTATTTTTCAAAAGTTCTTCAAAGTCTTCTCCCCAAAAATCTGATTTTGATAAAGGAGTTTTTTTGAGAGTTATAATGAACTTAAGTGAAGAATATCAAAATCAAAATGATAAAAATCAGGAAAGAGAAAACGATCCATTTCATCCAGCTTAGAGCTGCTTTTCTTTGATATCTATGTCTTTTAGAGTCATTTAAATCATTCAAATCGGCATTTTCACCCGTGGAGCATTGATCCGAGAACTTGAGTTTTTTTCTGATTTTTCCAAGGGCATGATTGTCTTTGAGAGATTGTTCGGTTTGTTTGCTAAATCCTGCGCCTCCTGTCATAAATTAGAGTACTAATCACTTGTGGCTTCTATGATCACTTTTCAACAAGAAGATACTATTCTACTGGAAGAATACATTGCAATCCTGACAGATTCTGGATTGGCAGCAAGAAGACCCATGGAGGACTTGGAGTTGCTTAATGCTATGATCCTAGGATCAAATGTCTTGGTTACGGCAAGGTCAAATGGCAGATTGATTGGGTTGCTTCGAGGACTGTCTGATTATTGTTACCGATGTTTTGTCGCAGATTTGGCAGTTGCCAAGGATAACCAGGGAAGAGGTATTGGACGAGAAATCATTTCCTTTACCAGAGATCTGGCACCTGGAGCTAGGATCTTCCTCTTTTCTGCGGAAGATGCAGAGGGTTTTTACCAAAAATTAGGCTTTCAATTACATGAGCGTTGCTATCAGCTGAAGCCTGGCGAGGCCCTTTTGTGATTATTCTTTTAACTTACTCCCTAAAACCAGCCAATCCTTATTACCTATGAAGAAACTTAGCTTCACGTGTCTCGCACTGCTGCTTTCCTTAGGAGTTTTTGCCCAAAAAACTATCATCCATGCCGGCCGACTGATCGATGTCAAATCGCAAAAAGTACTCACCGAGCAAACCATTGTGGTAGAAGGCGATCGGATAGTCTCTGTAACTGCAGGCTATCAGAATCCTGCCAAAGGAGATAAAGTAGTCGATTTGAAAATATCTACTGTGATGCCTGGCTTGATGGACATGCATGTGCACATTGAGAATCAGATGAGTCCTACCCGATATGTGGATGGATTCAGAGATAATGAGGCAGATGTGGCTTATAAGGCACTTCCTTATGCCCAAGTTACCTTGATGTCAGGATTTACGACGGTTCGGGACATGGGAGGATCAGGAGTAAATATTGCCCTTAGAAATGCCATCAACAACGGTCTAGTCGTAGGCCCACGTATCTATACCGCAGGTAAATCGATCGCCCCAACGGGAGGTCACGCAGATCCAACCAATGGAGTCAAGCGCGAACTGATGGGTGACCCGGGACCGGATCAGGGAGTGATCAATGGGCCTTATGATGCCAGAAAGGCTGTGAGACAAGCTGTTAAATATGGTTCCGATGTGATCAAAGTGACTGCTACCGGTGGTGTGCTTTCTGTCGCACGGGATGGTTCCGCACCACAATTCCAGCAGGATGAGTTGGAGGCAGTGGTGGAGACGGCCAAGGATTTTGGAATCCATGTGGCAGCTCATGCTCATGGAGATGAAGGGATGAAAAGGGCCGTGAAGGCAGGTATTCATTCCATTGAGCACGGTACCCTCATGACTGAAGAAACGATGGATATGATGGTGGAGGCAGGTACTTGGCTTGTTCCCACAGTGACAGCAGGTATGTCTGCGGCGGAGTATGCCAAAATTCCGGGATATTATCCTCCTGTAGTGAGAGACAAAGCCATGCGGATCGGTGCTCAGATTCAGCAGACCTTTGCCAAAGCTTATAAGAAGGGAGTTAAAATTGCCTTTGGAACGGACGCAGGAGTTTTCCCGCATGGGGAAAATTACCGCGAGTTTGTCTATATGACGGAGGTCGGTATGCCAAATCTGGAAGCGATCCAATCTGCCACACTGAATGCAGCAGTGATGATGGGAATAGAAGATAAGTTGGGGACCATTGAAGTGGGAAAACTTGCTGATATCATTGCGGTGAATGGCAATCCCGACCAAGATATCAACGTGATGAAGGACGTGATCTTTGTGATGAAAGACGGGAAGATATTTAAGCAGTGAGGTCAGTAGTCAGTTTGAAGTGATCAGAGTTCAGTGATAAGTAATCAGGGGGCAGTAGTCAATTGTTCAGTAGTTTTTGTGTATTTAGTCATTAAATAGGTTTAAAGTGAAATACTTAAGAAATCCTACCAACACTGTAACTCGACAACCAGACAACAGGACAACCCGACAACTGAATAACTCTGACCACAGGACTATATCCATAAACCTAAACTTTAACATAAAAAACTAACTATATGAAAATAAGACTTCTACTCGTATTCCTATTCTTATCCAGCTTTGTTTTAGCTCAGGAAAAAAAAGAAACTACAAGCACTCCATTACCGAAAGCTCAGGTTTTTGAATCTAAGCAATCCGTGACCATCGATGGCAAAGTGATCAATCTCAACGCCAAAGCTGGTACCCTGGAGCTCAAGGATGAGAATAATCGTCCGATTGCGCTCTATGGATTTACAGCTTATTTCAAGGAGAATCCTGAGAAAAACAGGCCGATCGTTTTTGCTTACAACGGTGGTCCAGGGTCTTCCTCGTATTGGTTACATATGGGAATCATGGGGCCAAAGCGGATTGTCGTTAATGACCCAAATTATAACCAGGCAGCTCCTTATGAATTGGCAAACAATGAGTTTTCCATATTGGATGTAGCTGACGTGGTCATGATGGACCCTGTGGGAACGGGATTGAGTATCCCAATAGGGGAGGCCAAAGGGTCTGACTTCTGGGGTGTGGATCAGGATATCCGCAGCACCAGCTTGTTTATCATGCAGTTTTTGAAAGAACATAACCGGCTGAATTCCCCGAAATACATCTTGGGAGAAAGCTATGGTACTTTTCGAAATGCCGGAGTCATGAATTACCTGTTGGATAAAGGATATGCGCTGAATGGTGTCATCATGGTGTCTGCCGTGTTTGATCTTCGCACGCTTTTCTTCGCGCCCAATGAAGACTTGCCATACATCGTTTATTTGCCGACTGTAGCGGCTACTAGTTGGTATCATGGAAAAGTAGCCGACAAGGGGGCCGACCTCCCTTCATTTGTTCAAAAGGTGAGAGAGTTTACCGAAAATGAATACGCTCCGGCACTTTTCAAGGGTAACCGTATTACCGCCTCTGAAAAATCAACAGTAGCTAAAAAATTGGAGGGATTTACCGGCATATCCAGCGAGGTATGGGAAAGAGCGGATCTCAAAATCACTGCCAATGAGTACTATCAAGAATTGCTGAGAAAAGACGGGATGACTGTCGGTCGTTTGGATTCGCGTTACAAGGGAATCAACCTTGACCCCATGTCCATGTCTGCATTTACAGACCCTCAAAGCGATGCTATTTCTCCTGCCTATACCATGGGATTTTTGGATTATTACCATGGCAGCCTAGGGGTGAGTAAGGACTTGCTTTATGCTACTTCGGCTTATTCCAAAGAAGGATTCAAGTGGGACTGGAAACATCAGGGGAATAATTTCTGGGGTGCTGATGCTGCGGTAACTACTCTGCCAGACATGGCTGAAGCACTAAGCAAGGATCCACATACAAAGGTCTTGATCATGAATGGATATTACGACCTCGCTACCGTATTCCACGGCGTAGAGCATTCTATCTCTCATATCGGCTTGCCAAAATCTGCCACCGACCGAATTATCATGACCTATTATGAAGCGGGCCACATGATGTACACCCACCTACCTTCGGCCAAATTATTCCGTGAGGATTTGAAGAAATTTATTCAAGATACACTTAGAAAGTAACTCATGAATCCCAGCATCTCAAGATTCCGCCTAGTTCCTGGAGTACTCTTCTTCTTGGGATGCTGGCTAATTTTTAACCAACCAAGTACCAAGGCACAATCTGCCTCAGGTTTGTATTTCCCTCCTCACCCAACAGCATCTACAGATTGGGAAAAGCTGAAGTCCAGTGATTTGAACTGGGATCAAGCCGCTCTTCAAAAATTGCTGGAATGGTTGCCAACCCAGGATACAAGGGCATTCTTAGTGCTTAAGAATGGAAAGATTGTGGTAGAGGAATATTGGGGGGCCAAACTCACCGGTACAGGCGGAATGGATCAAAATTCTTATTGGTATTGGGATGCAGCAGGAAATGCGATTACAGCAGGATTAATGGGGATCGCTCAGCAGGAGAAGTTACTCAGCATCAAAGATCGCACACAAAAACACCTTGATGGGGGATGGACTTCTATGCCTATTGCCAAGGAAAAAAATATCCGTTTGGTTCACCATCTGTCCTACACCACTGGGATCAATGATCAGGTTAAAAATCTCTATGATGTTTCTCCTAAAAGCCTTACTTACAAGACTGATGCGGGTCAGCAATGGGCCTACCATCCCGCCACTTTTTCACTGCTGGAGCAAGTCATTCAGAAAGTAACCGGAAAAGATCAAGAAGCCTATTTCAAAGAAAAAATAGGAGATCCAATTGGTATGAAAGGCTTTTGGCAAAAAGCAGGTCAGACGCAAAGTTTTTATTCCGACGCAAGGTCATTTGGGAGATTTGGACTGCTTTTGTTAGCAAAGGGAAATTGGGCAGGCAAGCAGCTTTGGAATAGTTCTTATAATTCCGAAATGATACAATCCACTCAAAAGTCCAATGAAAGCTTTGGTTATCAGTTTTGGATCAACGGTCAGGAGAGTTATCAATTACCAGGTAATCCAAGAGTTTACTCCGGTTCGCTTATTCCTTCTGGTCCTTCGGATATGTATATGGCTGTTGGTAAAAATGGCCAACTTCTAATGGTGGTACCCTCTCAAAACCTGGTAATTGTGAGGATGGGTGGAGCACCAGGGGACTTACCTGTGCCTTATCTGCAGATCAGGCAATTTTGGGATAGGATGTCTTTGGTTATTAAATAAAGTCAGATTGGCCCGAGCTGACTGGCGATTTTTTCGAGCGTGAGAGGCTTTTCTAAAAATCCTGACACAATATGGTATTCTTGAGCCCTTTGTCTGTCTTGAAAATCTATCGAGCTAGATAGAATGATAATCCTATCTCTTCTCTTAGGAAAATATTCTAAATATTTATTTAAAAATTCCCATCCATTTAATACAGGCATATTGATGTCCAAAAAGATCAAAAGCTGGTGAGCGTCCGGAACATCCTTTAATAAATTAAGGGCATCTTCTCCACCAAGGAACTCCTTTATGTGATGACTGATCCCGGTTTTGGATAGCAACCTTTTATTTATCAGGTTATTGATTGGATCGTCGTCCACCAAAAAAATAGCGTCAAATTGCGTCATTAAATTTCAAACAGGCATTACAAAGAGTTAGTGTGACAAAATACGATTATTCCTTTTCTGAGAAAAAAGTTTGATCACCTTTTTATTTTGCCTGGCTAGCAAATCCTTATTTCATAAGATAAAAAAAGGGGGGACTGATTGATCCCCCCTGTTTGGATTGAAATCAAATGGAAATTACATCATTCCACCCATTCCTCCGCCGCCCATTGGAGGCATTGCAGGAGCATCTTCCTTCACGTCTGCTACCACACACTCTGTAGTGAGAAGTAGAGCTGCGATTGAAGCGGCATTTTCAAGAGCAAGTCTTGTTACCTTGGTTGGATCGATTACCCCAGCTTCGAAAAGATCCATGTATTCGTCTGTTCTAGCATTGTAACCGAAGTTGCCTTTGTTCTCTCTAATCTTGTTGATCACTACAGAAGGCTCGCCACCGGCATTGCTTACAATCGTTCTCAATGGAGCTTCGATTGCCGTTCTGATGATGTTGATACCTGTGTCCTGATCGTCGTTTGAACCTTTAAGGCTGTCCAACGCAGAAGCAGCTCTTACCAAGGCTACACCACCACCAACTACTACACCTTCTTGTACAGCAGCTCTGGTAGCATGCAAGGCATCATCTACTCGGTCTTTCTTTTCCTTCATTTCTACTTCGGTAGCAGCACCGATGTAAAGGATAGCTACACCTCCGGAAAGTTTAGCAAGTCTTTCCTGAAGTTTTTCTCTATCGTAGTCTGAAGTAGTTTTTTCGATTTGAGCTTTGATCTCAGCGATTCTACCTTTGATTGCACCGGCATCACCGGCACCGTTCACGATGGTGGTGTTGTCTTTATCGATGTTGATCTTCTCAGCTCTACCGAGCATGTCAGGAGTGGCATTCTCCAATTTGAAACCTCTTTCTTCAGAGATTACAGTACCACCTGTCAAGATGGCGATGTCTTCCAACATAGCCTTTCTTCTGTCACCAAATCCAGGAGCTTTTACAGCTGCTACTTTCAAAGCACCTCTGATTTTGTTTACTACCAAGGTAGCCAAAGCTTCTCCGTCCACATCTTCAGCGATGATCAACAATGGCTTGCCTGCCTGAGCTACTGGCTCAAGTACAGGAAGCAATTCCTTCATGGAAGAAATCTTCTTGTCGTAGATCAGAATAAACGGATGATCCAATTCTGCCTCCATTTTTTCTGTATTGGTCACGAAGTAAGGAGAAAGGTAACCTCTGTCAAACTGCATACCTTCTACAGTTTTCACTTCAGTCTCTGTTCCTTTAGCTTCTTCCACCGTGATGACACCGTCTTTACCTACTTTGTCCATGGCATCGGCGATCATGTTACCGATTTCTTCGTCGTTGTTAGCAGATACGGTAGCTACCTGAGCGATTTCTTTGGAAGTAGAGATTTGCTTGGAGTTTTCTTTCAGTTGGTTAACAACGGCAGCAACAGCCTTGTCAATACCTCTTTTAAGATCCATTGGGTTTGCTCCAGCGGCTACGTTTTTAATACCCACAGCAAAGATTGCCTGAGCCAAAACAGTAGCGGTAGTAGTTCCGTCACCTGCATTGTCAGCAGTTTTGGAAGCTACTTCTTTTACTAGCTGAGCGCCCATGTTTTCGATTGGTTCTTTCAGCTCGATTTCTTTTGCTACAGATACACCGTCTTTGGTGATCGTAGGAGCTCCGAATTTTTTGTCAATGATGACATTTCGACCTTTAGGGCCCAATGTAACTTTTACTGCATCTGCCAATGCATCGACGCCTTTCTTCAATTGATCACGGGCGTTTGTATCGAAAAACAGTTGTTTAGCCATATTATTTTGATTTTTTCAGTTATTGATTAAACTAATTAAAGGATTGCGAAAATGTCGGATTCTCTCATGATGAGGTAGTCGCTGCCATCTACGCTGAGCTCAGTGCCGGAATACTTTCCGTACAAAACAGTGTCTCCAACTTTTACAGTCAATGGCTCATCTTTTTTGCCGTTACCCACTGCTACGACAGTTCCTCTTTGTGGCTTTTCTTTGGCTGTGTCCGGAATGTAAAGACCGGAAGCAGTTTTCTCTTCAGCTGCAGCTGGCTGTACCAACACTCGATCTGCGAGAGGTTTGATGTTCACGTTTGACATAGATATGTATTGTTTAAGGTTAGATTAAAATGCTACAGCCCTTTGATCACTTCTTGTGCCAAGGACTTTAGAATTGAGAATTCTGACAATTCGGCCGTAAAAGTGTGATTTTTCATGGAAATGGCGGCCGGTCCATGGCATATTTTACTGTCAAAATTTCTCTTGTGTCAGCAAAAAATGTCAGAATTCAGTAATTTATGTGGAAGCAACTTAGAAGAAGCAGATGAAGACATTACCAAAAAACTGGATAACTCAAGGTTGGATTGATTTTGAGTACAAAAAGTACCAATTGCTATCTTATCTCCAAGAAGCAGAAAAGGAGTTTAGATCTGTCAAAGTTTATCCCACGCTTGGCGACCTTATAGATCATCATCGCATTTTGAAAGAACTTGACTCCGGAAAGACAGAATTGAAAAACTTGTTTCCTAAGGCGCTCAATGGAATTGATTTTAAAAATGCTCAACTTCAGTATTTACCCAAGATTCAAGAGGATCAGGTGATGGAAGAAATCACTCAAATAACGGCATTTGCGCTTCCCAAATTAAACAAGAGAATTGAGGAGGGTAGAAGTATTTTGGATTATGTGGAATCAAATGTCACTTTTGAACCTGTTGGTATTCAGCCTCTTTATACTAAGGAAGGATATTTAATGATCACACAAGAAAGTGATGAAAACATTCATGCCTTTCGGTATAAAAGCAACTTGGTTCACTTGGCTGGAGAAAAATTCAAAAATATCTCAATCTGGATGATTGGTGTCTTTAGGAAATCCTTGACTTTGACCCTTGAAAAAATCAAACTGCAATTGATCAGGGATTTCAAAGATCTGCCTAATCCGGCTACCTGGCGGCTTCACAGTCGACAAAATTTCCCTATACAAGAGACCATATTGCCAATAGGGCAGCGACTGTTATTACCCCATGTACAAGTTTGAGTTTATGGTCAGGAAAAAGATTTATTTGTAAGCAAAACTTTAGGTGCTCACTTTATTTTTAATTTTTACTGTTGGTTTACTTATTTACTTGTTTTCGAGGAGTTTAATTATGATTTCCTATTTTCTTGTTTATCTTTTCCTCCGTAAAGTATGTCAGAGCAAAAGTTTCAGATTAAAATTTTTCCCGAATTGGGGTTTATGACCGTAAAATTCTTTGGTCATGTGGGGTTGACGGATATGGTTCAGTTTACAAGGGCAATAACCCAAATGCCTGATTATTCTCCTTATTTCCCGTTAATCTGTGATTTTAGGGCAAGCAGAGCGGTAGCTTATCGGATAGACATCCATGAGTTTTTGAAAAAATTCACTTCTATCGTATCAATTCCACACAAAAAGAAATATGGATTGATTTATTCTACCCTCAATCAAAAGTTTTTGTTGTCCATTTTCAAGCTCTCAGGGCCTTTGTTGAATCTTGAAATTGAGCTGTTCAGTAATCTAGATGATTGTATCACCTGGATGACCTCCGAAGAAGGAGTAAAAAAAGAACTTACAGAGCACCTTTCTAATCATAGTAATGTCTAGTGAAAATCACTAGGAATTACCTGAAAAATCAAAAGGCCTGCTTGAATTCCAAGCAGGCCTTTTAAGTAATATTAAGAGGGAGATTAGTTTGCTGCTGAATCAGTTGTGGCTGGCTGGGCAGGAATCGCAGTGCTCGTAGAATCACCAAAAGCTGGCGTCACTACCTGCTGCTTTGCAGTTTCAATATTTGGTGATGAAAATTGATTTGGCTGGCTAGAGGTGTAAAACGCTGAGGATGCCAAGGCAAGGACCATGATTGAAACAGCAAGGATCCAAGTTGCTTTTTCCAAAACATTACCGGTACGTGTCACTCCCATGATTTGGGAAGCACTACCTCCGAAAGCCGCTCCGGCTCCACCTTTTGAGTTTTGACCTAGGATAACTAGGATAAGCAAAACGGCCAAAATCAAAATTACGGTGATTAATACAGTAAACATATGGTAAGGATTATTCTTTCAGTTTTTCAATTAAGTTCGCAAAGTAAGTCCTTTTATCGGGAAACTTCAAAGCGAGCTTCTCATAAATTTCCTTCGCCATTTCTTTTTTGCCCTGTTTGATCAAAATTTTGGCAAAAGTCTCAGAAACTAGATTGTCATTGAGTTTGGTGCTTGAGTCAGCCAGATTTTCTGTATTCTGATTGGCTTCAATTTCTTTGATAGTTGCCAGTTTGATGTCTTTTTTGCTAAAAGCTTTGATCAAATCGATCTGCTCTCGCTTTTTCGAATCAACAATTTCTCTTTTTTCCTTCCGCTTGATGGTTTCAATTAGATCATCTTGTGGTGGCTTTCTCTTTTTTGGTTTGGGTTTGGAAGGGTCTTCTTCGTTGGGGGTGATGCCTTTCAGTTGTTCCCCAAGCTTTTTCAAAGAGGCTGTTCTTTTTTGCGGATCCTGCTCCTGGAAATCATCCTCAGGCATGAGGTCCACTTTTTCTGTATGGGAAAGTGTCTCCTCTGTAGACTGCTCCATCCATTTCCTTAACCAAATCCTATCTGGACTGGTCAAAGCTGCCATGGCAAGGGATTGACCGGGTTTTCCGTCATTTTTGGTGAACTCATATTTTGCGGCCAATCCATGGGCCAAATGAAAATAGGGGAAGTTTTCCTGAATTTTTTTCAGATGGATGTAATCTGCTTTTTCAAGCGGATCAGTTCTTTTGATGAGTTCCAAAAATTGATTTGAGTTCACAAGCAGGGATTTTGATATCAATATAAGGAATTTACCAGTTGGCTACAGTGGCAGTAAAGATATCCTGAATGATCGTTTCAAATATGTCCTCAACCAATTCACTTTCTACGTCCAAGAGGGTTACCGTGCGTGGATCATAATCCTTGAAGAAAGCAAAAGTCTGTTTTTTGTTTTCTTCCTCATTGGTCATATTGATGTATTCTACAGACACGGTGATTGTCAGACGCATCTGTCCTGCTCGATCAGGCAGATTTGGGTCTCCACTGGATACTACTGCCTGAGGTGTGAGGGTATAGCTCACAATCGAACCGGAAAATTGAAGGTCACCATTGCTCCGGACTAGCTCAAGTTGTGTATTTCGCTGATAATATTCTTTCAAGGCTTCCGTAAATCGCTGTTCCATGTTGGCGGGGCCACCTCCGGAGTCATTGAAGAAGTTTTCTACCGAAAATGTCTTGACGAGCTCGTAGTTGATATTGGTTCCGGTGAAACTATACTTAACCGCACAGCCTTGAAGTCCCAAAATAGTGACCCAAACCAAAAGGAATTTTATCCTATTCAATTTCATACTGCTTGATTTTTCGGTAAAGCGTACGTTCTGAAATCCCCAAATCGCTTGCCGCATACTTGCGTTTATTATTGTGCTTACGGAGTGCTTTGAGGATCATTTCTTTTTCCTTCCTTTCCAAAGAAAGCGAACTGTCATCTTCTTCGTGAACAATGTCTTCGATTACATCATCTTCGTATTCCTCTTCGAGAGAGGATGTTGGTTTTTTGGAATCAATGACAAAAGGCATGGGCAAAGAGCTTGATTTTTCACCATTATCCTGTGATATAAGTTCAGAATCAATCCCCTCAAAAAGCCCATGATGCTTTTGCATGAGCGAAGGGTTGAGGCCACCATTTTGGAAGGATTCCAATACCAATTTTTTGAGATCATTCATGTCCTTTTTCATGTCAAAAAGGACTTTGTAGAGAATGTCTCTTTCGGAAAAATCCGAGTTTTCAGAGGAAGATAGACCTACCGCCATCGGGAGTTTGGTGTTTTCCTGAGGTAGGTATCTCGCAAGCGTCTGAGCACTGACTTCACGCGTCTCTTCCAGAAGGGAAATCTGTTCGGCTATATTTTTGAGCTGTCGGATGTTTCCAGGGAATGCATACCGCATCAATAGCTGTTGGGCATCGGGATCTAGACTGATCGGACGGACGTGGTATTTTTCTGAAAAATCTCCTGTAAATTTTCTGAAAAGTAAGACCATATCTTCTCCTCGCTCCCGGAGTGGTGGCACAAAGATCGGTACGGTATTCAGTCGGTAGTAAAGGTCTTCTCTGAATTTGCCTTTCTCCACGGCTTTGATCAGGTTCACATTGGTAGCTGTGATGACTCGCACATTGGTCTTTTGGACCTTGGACGAACCTACTTTGATGAACTCTCCATTTTCCAATACCCTCAGCAGTCTGGCCTGGGTTCCGAGCGGCATTTCGCCGATTTCATCAAGGAAAATTGAACCCCCATCAGTGACCTCAAAGTATCCTTTTCGCGCTTCATGTGCACCTGTAAACGAGCCTTTTTCATGCCCAAAAAGCTCAGAATCGATCGTCCCTTCGGGAATAGCTCCGCAGTTGATGGCTATGAATTTGCCATGCTTTCGTAGCGAAAGGGAATGAATGATTTTGGAAAAGCTTTCTTTACCACTGCCGCTTTCTCCCGTGATGAGCACGGTCATATCGGTAGGAGAGGCCTGCATGGCTACCTGAATGGCATGGTTAAGCAATGGACTGTTTCCAATGATCCCAAATCGCTGCTTGACACTTTGGATTTCCTGCGCTGTGATCATTTTATTGAGTTTTTCGCTAATGAAAATGCGACTTTAAACTTGTCTAAGTGACTTTTCATCTCCTGATAAAGCAAGCCTTTTCTCATGTCAAAGCCGGATTGATTTCCAAGATTTCTCCAAACAGCGTTGCGGGAGAGCATTCGGTGATTTTTACTTTTACATAATCTCCCTTTTTTGCCTCACCAGCCGGGATAATTACCACCTTGTTGGCAGAGTTTCTACCTTTTAGCTGTTGGTCTGATTTTTTTGCTGTGCCCTCGATCAAAATCAACTGTTCTTTTCCCAAATCCAGTTTGTTTCTCTCGTGGGAAAGTTGACTTTGTTTTTCGATGATTTCTGCCAATCTTCTTTTCTTGACTTCTAATGGAATGTCATCTTCAAACTTCTTTGCTGCCAGCGTACCGGGTCTTTCTGAATAATAAAACATGTACGAGAAGTCGTATTGCACAATATCCATTAATGATAACGTGTCCTGATGCTCTTCTTCGGTTTCGGTACAGAAGCCTGCAATCATGTCGGAAGATATTCCGCATTCATCTCCAAGAATTGTCCGGATAGCCTGAACTCGGTTGAGGTACCATTCACGGTCGTAGGTTCTGTTCATCATCTCAAGTACTCGACTATTTCCGGACTGGACAGGCAAGTGAATGTATTTGCAGATGTTGTCGTACTTCTTCATGGTATGAAGTACTTCATCGGTAATGTCTTTGGGATGGGATGTGGAGAATCTGATTCGCAAAAGCGGGCTAACTTGTGCCACGAGTTCCAATAGGTTGGCAAAGTTGACCACTTGACTCACTTCTTCCTCCTTTTTATTGAGTCGGGCCTTATTGTTTTCTTCCGGTGACCATTTGTAGCTATCTACGTTTTGGCCCAAAAGAGTCACTTCGCGGTAGCCTTTCTCAAAAAGATCTTTGGCTTCTGATACGATAGAATGTGGATCTCTGCTTCTTTCTCTACCTCTGGTAAACGGTACCACGCAAAACGAGCACATGTTATCACATCCTCTCATGATCGAGATAAAAGCTGTGACTCCATTGGAGTTAAGTCTCACAGGAGCGATATCTGCGTAGGTCTCTTCCCTGGACAAGAACGTGTTGACCGCTTTTTGACCTTCCTCCGCTACTGCTACCAGATTTGGAAGATCTCTGTATGCATCCGGACCTACGACCACGTCTACGATTTTTTCTTCGGAAAGAAGATTTTCTTTGAGACGCTCAGCCATGCAGCCCAACACTCCGATGGTGAGGTTTGGATTTTCTTTTTTGATCTGATTAAACTGGCTGAGACGCTTGCGAACGGTTTGTTCGGCTTTTTCACGAATCGAGCAAGTGTTCAAAAAGATCACGTCGGCCTTTTCAAAGTCTGAGGTGGTGTCAAATCCATTTTCTTTCATGATGGATGCGACAATCTCAGAGTCTGAGAAATTCATCTGACATCCATAACTCTCGATATACAGCTTTTTGGTTTTGCCCGTATTTTCATCGGGAGTGGTTTTGTAGTCACAAGCCTGCGCTTCTTCTGCGGAAATGATATCTATGTCTTTGATCAGATTCATGGTAGAATAGAACTTCTAAATCTTGGTTTTGGTAAAAAGTCAATAGGACTTAAAACCCTGTTTTGTACGAACGAGTTGCGAAATTACTAAAATGCGGACAAAATGGCAGAAGTCCCTAGCTTTTATTCTGTTCGTTTTCTTCCCGGAGAAAAGGGATTTTCAATTGAGTATCCAAAAATTCCTGCTCTTCCACCACATTTAAATTTGATAAACCTAAGCCAAATAGTCTTACGGGTTTTGGTAAGCCCTCCTGTCTGAGGAGTTCAAGTCCAATGTCCCAAATGGTTTCATTTTCAGGGTATTGATCAAGTGTTTTGCTGCGAGTTTGTAGGGTAAAGTCAGCATACTTGATCTTAAGCGTGATGGTTCGACCTTTGATTCCTGACCTTTTTATTCTTCCCATAAGCTCCTCATAAATTGGATAGAGATTTTCTTCAAATTCAGCAGATGTGATCAGGTCTTTTTCAAACGTGTTTTCAGCACTGAGCGATTTTCTGACGCGATGTGGTTGAACTTCAGATAGGTGGATTCCTCTGACGATATTGAAATAATGAAGACCTGATTTTCCGAATTTTTTGATGAGAAACTGGAGGGAAAATTCCTTGAGCTCCTTTCCGGAATGGATGCCTAATTGTTGCATTTTTTCAGCGGTCACTTTGCCTATACCGAAAAACTTGTGGATGGGAAGTTTTTCCAAAAAATCTGCCGCATCCTCAGGCAGAATGTGTGCTTGGCCGTTTGGCTTATTGAGGTCGGAAGCTGTTTTGGCCAAGAATTTATTGTAGGAAATACCTGCGGATGCTGTAAGTCCTGTTTGGTCTTTGATTTTTTGGCGAATTTGCTTTGCTATGAGAATGGCGGATTTGATTCCCAGTTTATTTTCTGTCACGTCCAAAAAAGCCTCATCAAATGCCAATGGCTCCACCAAATCAGTGTATTCATAAAAAATCTCCCGGATTTGAAGAGAGATTTCTTTGTATCGTTCAAATCTGGGTTTGGCAAAAATGAGGTTTGGACATTTTTTGGCGGCAAGCGCCGAGGCCATAGCCGAGTGTATTCCATATTTCCTGGCTTCGTAACTGGCTGCTGCGACCACTCCTCTGGCTTCATTTCCACCTACCACCAAAGGCTTACCTCTCCACTCCGGATGATCGAGCTGTTCGACTGAGGCGTAAAAGGCATCCATATCCACATGGATAATTTTTCGCATCGGGTGGGTTTGTTCCTGTTTAGTTTCCACGGAGGAGCTCAAAGATGGCTTGGGCCTTTAGGGCGCATTCTTCGTGTTCATGACTTGCCGAAGCATCGATGGTGATGGCACTGCCCACTCCAAAATACAGTTTTTTTTCTTCAAGGTCCGCGATAATGGAGCGTATCACTACGGAAAAGTCAAAATCACCCTGATCATCGATCCAACCAAAGGCTCCGGAAAACCACCCTCGCTTAAAGCTTTCAAGTTGGTCTAAAATCTCCATGGTACTGATTTTGGGAGCGCCGGTCATACTGCCCATCGGAAAAGTGGCTTCAATAATTTCTTTGAAATTAACCCCGGGAATGAGTTCTGATCTAACGGTAGAAATCATTTGAAATACTCTTGGAAGTGCATAAATGCCAAACAATTCCTCCACTTCCACGCTGCCCGGTTGGGAAATTTTTGAAAGATCATTTCGCATCAGGTCGGTAATCATCAGATTTTCGGCTCGTTCTTTTTCACTTGAGAGGAGGCGATTTTTGTTCTTTTGATCTTCCGTTGGATCTGTATGTCTGGTGATGGTTCCTTTGATCGGTTGTGCAATCAGTTGATTGCCGGATTTTTTCAGAAATCTTTCAGGTGAAGCTGATACCAACCAAGTTGTTTTTGCTTTGAAAAGGGCGGCAAAGGGCATTTTTGACAGTTGGTTGAGCCTTAAAAATGCACTTATTGGATCCCAAGATTCAAATTCACCTGAATAGGCTTGGCAGAAATTGGCTTCATAGGTATTTCCTTCGAGGATTTGCTGTTGAATGGCGGCGACTTTTTCCAGGTATTCTTCTTCGGAGAGTTGGGGAAGGATCTGGCAGGTATTTTTTTTTTCAACAGGAATTTCTTGCCGGTCAATAGCTGCAATCCAACTTTCAGGGATTGGATTTTGTGAACCGATGCCTTCGGGATAGATGGTAAAGATCCAGTTGGGTGAGAAAAAGCAAAAATCAGGCAATGGGAAGAAAGCAGGATTTTGGCTCGTTAAATTTTCAAATCTGTTTTTGAGGTCATACCCCAAAATTCCGACTTTCCAAGAAACCTGATTCCAAAGCTCATCCTCATTGAGTTTTTCTTTCCCTAGGAAAAGAAAATCACCAAATGTTCCATGCCTGTAGCTGTGAGCATTGCCTGTGGTCCAAGCTAAAAATGGGAAATTCTTATCTGCCCAATAGAGGAGTTTTTCCTTCCAATCAGAGGAATTGAAGGAGTAAAAATTTGAGTTGTAATCCATCTTGACACAAAAAAAGGGGGAATTTTTGAATTCCCCCTCAGTCCTTGTGGTAGTTGGTTAATTACTTCGCGTTTACGTCCAATACCAATGAAACAGTATTGTAGATAAACTGATCTTTAGCTTTATTGGTCGCAGCAGCCTCGTCGCCGTACATAAGACCCCACTGGGTTCTGTCGATGTTAAATCCTGCTTTGGCAGCTACAGTTCCGTTTGCAATAGTTACTGCAGCTGGGAATTTGATGTTTTTTGTAGTACCTCTCATGGTCAAGTTACCGCTGATCCAATGGGTAGGATTTGCAGGAGTCAATGAACTGTCTGAGGAAGGTGTGTTTTCAGATGCGAATTCAGTTTTGTCAGCTACTGCGTCTGTTGCAGCATAAGGTGTTACACCGGTGATTTCAAAAGTAGCTGTTGGGAAGTTGGCAGCATCAAAGAAGTCAGGAGACTGCAAGTGACCGTAAAGCTTGCCATGAAACTCGGAACCTGCTTCCATATCTTCGATTGTGAGTCCGGCGATATCAAAAGTGAAGGAACCTCCTGTGATTTGATCACCTGCTACAGTTAAGGTACCACCGGTTGAAGGGATTTTTCCAAAATGCTTACCGGTAGGCTTGTACCCTGTCCATCCGATGGTGGAAGTTGCCAGGTCAAGAGAGAGTGTTTGACCTTCTCCTGCAGCTACTTCTTGAGCATCAGTGGTCTCTACAGTGTCTCCAGGTTTGCCACAAGCAAAAGCAATCATTGAAGCGGCTACGAATAAGCCAATTTGTCTTGTAATTTTCATAGGTAATAAGTGTGTTGAATTGGTTACTACAATTAATGTATAGACATGTAAAACCAAGACAGATTCAAAAAGTTCAATCCTCTTCAAATTTTTTTACTTTCGGGAAAAAAAATATGGCTTTGTTGATGGATGTCCAGGGGAAATCCCCTGAGTTTGGATCAGAATGTTGGTTGGCTCCAAATGCTACTGTGGTGGGTGATGTGAAAATGGGTGACAACTGTACCGTTTGGTTTAATGCAGTCATCAGAGGAGATGTACATGAGATCAGGATTGGGAATGATACCAACATTCAGGATGGAGCAGTAATACATTGCACTTATCAAAAAGCTCCCACCCATATTGGAAATCAAGTGTCCATAGCCCATAATGCTATTGTCCATGGTTGTACGATACATGACCGAGTTTTGGTAGGAATGGGTGCTATCGTGATGGATGGGGCAGTGATTCATTCTGATTCGGTGATTGCTGCGGGTGCAGTGGTCCTTTCTGGTACTGTGGTGGAATCAGGTTCCATTTATGCCGGTATGCCGGCCAAAAAAGTAAAAGAAATCGGGCCTGAAATGAGGGAAGTAATTCTGCGTACCGCTAGGAATTATCCGATGTACGCTCGGTGGTTCGAAAATAAATAGTCTCTTAAAATTTCTTGCCTAAAAGCAGATTTCAATACACTTTGTTTTGATTTTTTGTAGTTTAGTCACAATCTTTTGTGATATGAATACACTTTTTGAATTTTTAGGAAATAAGAGGTCACTTTATGTCCTATTGATCCTGTTTGCGATCCTTAATTTCTCTTTGACCTACTTTATGCCTAAAGATCAGGCATTAGATCTGAAGTTTGCCTATTCTGTGGAAGAAGCCTACTTGTTGCTGGGCCAGCTAAATCAAAGCCAAAGGGAGTTTTATTGCTTTGGAGCTTGGGCTTTGGATCTGCCTTACATGATCGTGTATACATTGTTTTTCTCCGGAATTCTCTACAGACTTTGGAATAAAAAAAGAATAGCTTGGATTGCCTTTTTCATACTGCTCGCAGATTTTTTTGAAAATATCTTTATTCTTCAAGTTTTGAAAAATTATCCAAGTCATCTTTCTGATACAGTGATGTATGCTTCCATTTTTACTACCTCTAAATGGATTTTTGTGGGAGTAGTTTTATTGTCTATTGTTGGAGGATTGGTCAATCGCTATTTTCAATTTTCTTTTTCAGTTGCAGATTCCAAAGGAGTGAGGGCATAGGAGGCTTTTTTGCCAGAGATTTTCTTTTTTCTTTCCCCGATTTTTGACTAGTATTTGAGGCTGGAAACTTTTTTCCGGTGGATTTTTAAAGCATTAAAATGAAAGAAGAATATTTTAAATGGTACTCCCCCCATTTGCATCGTGATGTAGAGATGTTGGTTTTTGGTCATGCCGGTTATCCGGTGGTGGTTTTTCCTACCTCGAAGGGATCTTTCCATGAGAACAAAGACATGGGCTTAATCGGATCTGCCCAATGGTATATTGATCAGGGGTTGATCCAAATCTATTGTCCCGAAAGCAATGATGCCCAGAGCTTTTATAATAAGTCCATTCATCCACATGATCGCATCCAAAATCATGTAGCTTATGACAAAATGATTTGTCACGAGTTGATTGAGCGAATTCGGCTAAATACTTCCTCAGCCAAGGTGGCCCTTGCGGGTTGTAGCTTTGGAGGGTATCATGCAGCCAATTTTGCCTTTAGGCATCCTGGGTATGTCAGCCATCTATTTAGTATGAGTGGTGCCTATGATATCAGGGACTTTATGGAGGGGTATCAGCATGATGATATTTACTACAATTGCCCTCTAGAATATTTGCCCGGGCTTAACGATGGGGAGCTCTGGAAAATGGGAATCGTTTTGGGTACCTCCAACTGGGACATCTGCTTTGATTCCAATTTGAAATTGCATGAAGTGCTGAAGTCCAAAAATATTTCGCATTGGCTTGATGTAAGGCAAGATAGACAGCACGATTGGCCCCTCTGGAGAGAAATGTTCCCTCATTACCTATCACTTCTCAAATTTTAATCACCTTCAATTCAATTAACTAGAACATAACGTTTTACTTGAATCATTATGAAAAAAATCGGTATACTTTTCGGAATGGAGGATACCTTTCCCCATGCATTTGTAGAAAGAGTTAATCAAAAAGCAGAAAAAGGCATCATGGCTGAACCAGTGCGGATCGATAAGGTCATGCAAAATCAGCTAACCGAGTATGCTGTAATTATTGACAGGATTTCACAGGATGTTCCTTTTTACAGAGCTTATTTAAAAAACGCAGCACTTACAGGTACTGCCGTTATCAATAACCCTTTTTGGTGGAGTGCGGATGATAAATTTTTTAACAATTGCCTTGCGGATACTTTGGGCGTTCCGCTTCCAAAAACGGTTATTTTGCCTTCAGCTCAGCATCCTGACGACACTACAGCTAAGTCCTTCCGAAATTTGGTGGCTCCGTTGGATTGGGAGGGAATCTTCAATTATGTTGGTTTTCCGGCCTATATGAAGCCTTATGCCGGAGGTGGATGGAAGAATGTGTATCGTCTGGAAAATAAAGAGGAGTTTTTCCAAAAACATCCGGAAACCGGTCAATTGGTGATGCTTCTTCAGGAAGAAATCGTATTTGATGAATACTTCAGAGTGTATTGTCTTGGAGGTAAAGCAGTGCGAATCATGGAGTATGAGCCTCGAAATCCTCACCATTTGAGATATGTGGTAGATCGTGCTCCTGCCTCCAGAAAGCTGCTGGCCACCGTCAAGGACTATACTCAAAAGCTGTGTACCGGATTGGGATATGATTTCAACACAGTTGAGTTTGCCGTGAGAGATGGGATACCATATGCTATCGATTTTGGAAATCCTGCTCCGGATGCTGATGTCAATTCAGTAGGACAGGAGAATTTTGAATGGGTGGTGGAAGAAGCCGCAAAAATGGCCATAGCCTATGCAAAAGCCCAAAAACCAGGTCAAATGAATCTCACCTGGGGCACATTCGTCAAAAACTCAGTTGAAGTAGCTAAACGGTTTTAATCTAGCGTACTATGCCGATTGCATTGAAAAACCTGCCAAAATTCACCCTAGGGGTAGAGGAGGAGTACATGATTATCGATCCAAAGACAAGAGATTTAAGATCTCATATGTCCAAAATCGTGGAGGGCGGTAAGATCCAATTACGTGAGCAGGTGAAGGCAGAAATGCATCAATCTGTGGTGGAAGTCGGAACCAACATTTGCCAAAATGTGGCTGAGGCCCGGAGTGAAGTGTCTCATTTGAGAAAGAAAATTGCTGAGCTTGCTGCTGCCCAGGGCCTTACAGTCGGTGCTTCCAGTACGCATCCTTTTGCAAAATGGCAAGATCAGGAGATTACTGATGATCCTAGGTACCATAACATTGTCAATGAGCTAAAGGATATTGCCAGGTCTAATTTGATTTTTGGTCTTCATGTCCATGTGGGGATAGAAAGTCGGGATGTCGCGCTTCAGCTGATGAATCAGGCCTGTTATTTCCTCCCTCACATCTATGCCCTTACGACCAATTCTCCATTTTGGGAAGGCAGAAATACAGGGTTCAAAGCGTTTAGAGCCAAAGTTTTTGCCAAGTTTCCTCGGACTGGCCTTCCGGAATATTTCGACTCAGTTCAGTCTTATGACAATTTCCTGGAGATTTTGGTAAAAACGAACTGCATCGACAACCCTAAAAAAATCTGGTGGGATCTTAGAATGCACCCGTTCTTCAGCACAATCGAATTTAGAATCTGTGATATGTGTCTGACAGTGGATGAGACGATCTGTATCGTGGCAATTATTCAAGCCGTGGTTGCCAAGCTATATAAGCTTCACATGAGCAATACCAGCTTTAACATATATAGAATTGCTCTCATCCGGGAAAACAAGTTTAGAGCAGCACGCAATGGAATTGAAGGCTTATTGATTGATTTTGGGAAAAAGGAAGAAGTGCCTACCAAGGATTTGATTATGGAGCTACTCGAATTTATCGATGACGTAGTCGATGAGTTGGGGAGCAGAAATGAAATCAACTACGTCCATGAAATTCTCAAAAAGGGAACCGGTGCGGATCAACAACTGGCAGTTTTTGAAAAGACAGGAAGTTTGGAGGCTGTTGTCGATTTTATAACCGGCAAGTTTACCGAAGGCTTGTGAGGTATTCCTTACCTTTGGGCCGAATATCAAACCCAACATAAAGTGCCAAAAAGAAAAGTAAATCTTGCCATTCTGGATATGTATGATGGAGAACCCAATCAAGGGATGAGGTGTATCCATGATCTGTTGAGCAAGTTTTCCGATCAAATCAATTTCAGAGAATTTGATGTCAGAGGTAAAAACGAACTGCCTGATGTTGCTGATTTTGATGTGTTTATTTCCACAGGTGGACCCGGAAATCCCTTAGAGGGCGATGGAAATTGGGATTTACGCTACTTTGATTTCTTGGACCAGGTATGGATTTGGAATCAAAATCATAGTCAAAAAAAACACCTGCTCCTAATTTGCCATTCCTTTCAGATGGCGTGCAAGCATTTTGGTTTGGGAGAAGTGACCAAAAGGAAATCGCAGTCATTTGGGGTAATGACAGTGCATAAGACTCCGGAAGGACTTAATGATCCCATCTTCCAAAATCTGGAGAATCCTTTTTGGGCGGTGGATTCCCGTGATTATCAGGTTGTACAACCCAATCCCAGGAAATTTAAGATGTTGGGAGCAAAAGTCATTGCACTTGAAAAGATCCGAAATCACGTCGAATACGAGCGGGCAATTATGGCTATCCGCTTTTCTGATGAAATCATCGGCACACAGTTTCATCCCGAGGCAGATCCCACCAGCTTTTTACAGCATTTAAAAAAGCCAGTGGTTCGTGAAAAAATCATCGAACTAAAAGGTAAAGCTAAATATCGGACCATGCTTGAAAATCTGGTTGATGAGGATAAAATCTATCGCACTAATGAAACCTTTATCCCAAATTTTTTAGAACATGCCCTCCGCAAAATTCGCTTGGCTCAAGCACCGACCCTGATTTAAATTTAAAAAGAAGATTTATTCTGAATCTGGATATCAACATTTTCAATAGCATATGAAAGAATCAATCAGAGAAAAATTTAACCAAGAATTTTCTCAGGAGAAGTACCTGACTTTCTTGGAGGATATAGCTTCTGATTTTGATTTTAAACCTACGTTTAGGATTGCCGAGACACCTTTTTTTATTCCAAAAGACCTAGAGAATCAGCTTATTGAAGCTTGCAATCAGGTAATAACTTTTATTCAAAGAACTGATTTCAAAGTCTTAACCCAACGTGCCATTGAGTTGAATACCGATGTTCCAAACGAGGATGCCCATACTCAATTTTTGGCGATTGACTTTGGGATTTGCGAAGAAAACGGAAATGTTATTCCCAAACTAATAGAGGTTCAAGGCTTTCCTTCCATTTTCAATTTTCAGTTTAACCTCTTTAGGAAAATCCAGAAGTATTATCCTTTTCTGTCTGAAATGACACCGTATCCACTAGGGATCACTGATGATCGCTATCTGGGGCTGTTGAAAAAAGTGGTTTTAGGAAAATGGCAAGAGGAGGAAGTTATACTTTTGGAAATTGAACCTGAAAAACAAAACACCAAAATTGATTTTTACTATGCACAAAGAGATTTGGGAATTAAAATTCTTTGTGTCACATCAGTGATCAAAGAGGATAAAAAACTTTTTTATCTCAATTCGGAAGGTCAAAAGATCCAGATCAAACGAATCTACAACAGGGTAATTTTTGATGAGTTGTTTTCCAGACAAGATCTAAAGCTTCAGTTTAGCTTCGAAGAAGAGCTTGATGTCGAATGGGCTGGTCATCCCAATTGGTATACCCGTATTTCTAAATTTATTCTTCCCTACCTCAAAGGGTCATATTTTATCGAGACTACCTTGCTGAGCGAGTTAAAGGAAATTCCGGAAGACCTTGAAAACTACGTGCTAAAGCCCTTATTTTCTTTTTCAGGATCAGGGGTGATTTTTCATGTGAAAAGGGAAGATATCGAAAATGTAAAAGAACGAGATCTTTATATTCTTCAGAAAAAGGTGAATTATTTGCCAGTCATCCAGGCTCCCGAGGGAAAAGTAAAAGTGGAGGTGAGAATGTTGTGCCTATGGCCGGAAGAAGAAAATCGCCCAACTATTGTAGGAAACTTGGTTCGTTTGAGCCGAGGTGAAATGATCGGCGTGAAATTTAACAAAGACAAAGATTGGGTCGGTGGCTCAATAGGACTCTTTGAAAAATAAAAAAACCGGTGTTACCGGCTTTCTATTCTTGCATCCAAACAGCTGGGTTTTTACGCCATTCTTCCAGAGATTTCAAGGTGGATTCATCCACGTAATTATTTTCTACAGCCTGTGGCAATAGGGCGTCATAGTGGCTTAGACAGACGAGTGAAATACCTGCTTCATCGAAGTTTTTGTCTGCCACATCAAATCCATAGCTGAAAATTGCCACCATTCCCAATACTTCAAATCCTGCATTTCTCAAGTCTTGGGCGGCCTTAAGGGAACTTCCTCCTGTAGAAACCAAGTCTTCTACTACCACGACTTTTTGACCTGGCGTTACTTTACCTTCGATCATGTTTTCCATCCCATGTCCTTTGGGTTTGGAGCGCACATAAACAAATGGAAGGTTTAATTCATCTGATATCAGTGCCCCTTGAGGTATTCCCGCGGTAGCTACACCGGCAATGGCCTCTACAGTTGGAAAAAAGTGCTGTACAGATTTCACCAAGTTGGCTTTGATCAGTTTTCTTACCTCGGGAAAGGAAAGAGAAAGTCTGTTGTCACAATAAATCGGGGATTTCCATCCGGAGGCCCAAGTAAAGGGTTTGGAAGGCTGAAGCCGAATGGCTTGAATTTCAAGCAGCTTGTTTGCTACTTCTGCTGCAATGCTGGGATCAAGGATTTTCATGGAATCAAAATTAATGGATTAACCAGCTTTGAGATTGTGTCCGCTGATTTTTTTGTGCATTTTTGACCACACCACCATCTTTTTACATTGATAGCATGAAGATCTTTGTGAATGACAAGCCTTTAGAGATTCTCAATTTTGAGGAATTGGACCCTTCCAAGGCATTTGAGCACAGTTATAAAAATCTGGATGAAATTCCTGAAGATGTGGAATGGGAGGAGGATGTGGTATTTTATGAACCGAGTCAAGATGCTGTGATCCGTATTCTCTATTTAATGCGGACCCGAAAGATGAAGAAATTGGACTCGGTGACTTTGGTGACGGTCGATAAAAAAGCCCTTAAAGAGTTTGTTAAAAGTAGATTTTTGATCATAAAAGCTGCAGGAGGAATAGTTGCTAAAAAAGATAAAATCCTCATGATTTACCGATTGGGTAAATGGGATTTTCCAAAAGGTAAGTTTGATAAAGGTGAGACTCCGGAAGAATGTGCAAAACGGGAAGTAGAGGAAGAATGTAATGTTAAAGTCAAATTAGGAGCACACATTTGCAATACGTGGCATACCTATACCCAAAATAGAAGAAGTATCCTCAAAAAGACCTATTGGTATGCTATGGAAAGTGTAAATGATCATGGTATGAAACCTCAGGTTGAAGAGGGGATAGACGAAATTAGATGGCTTTCAGAATCAGATGCTAAAACTGCCTTGATCAATTCGTATCCTTCTATGAGATACCTCTTTAAGCAATATTTAAAAAATCACATGAAGATTCAGATGCTGTAAGGCAGAAATTCTGAAACATCACCACCGTATCTGTGTACTTCTCGGATTACTGTCGAACTGATGGCGGCAAATTGAGGTGAGGTTATCAAAAAAACCGTTTCCAAATCTTTATTTAAATACCTATTCATCTGACTGATGGTATTTTCATATTCAAAATCAGTCGTATTTCTTAATCCTCTGATCAAAAATTGAGCGTCGTACTTTTTGGCTAAGGTAGAGGTAAGTTCATTGTAGACAACCACCTTTACACTTGGAATGGATACATAGACACTCTCGATTTTTTCTACCATTAAGTCGATTTCGAAGTATCTATTTTTTTTGGTGGAATTATAACCAATCCCTACAATGACTTCATCAAAAAGATTTAGACCCCGCATGACAATGTCGTGGTGCCCTTTGGTAAATGGATCAAATGACCCGGGAAAAATTGCTGTCTTTTTCATAGATCAGTCATATTGCCAATAAGATTCAAACAGATTCTCGGACTTTAAATGCTTGAATCCATGAGAAAAGTTCTGATTGGCATGTGGTTTTTGTATTCTAAAGTTGGCAAAATAAGTGCTACCCCAAGTTTCTGAAATCCCAGTTTGTTCGGTTGCTCCATAGATACTAACCCTGACATGATTTCGGTCATACTTGAGCGCTTCCATCATAATCAGAATATACTTGAGCACATCTTCTTTTCCCTGAATTTCAAATCTATTGAATACGGCCAGCTCCTGATCTGTAAAGCCAGCTATATACACATGAGAATGAAAGTAATCTACGATGATTTCTTGTCCGATTAGATTAAATCTTTCTTTGAATAAATAAGAAAGGAATGAAGCAGAACCGTGATACAAAGTGACTTCAGCAAACCGGGCCTCCAGATGATTCTTTGTCTTTTGAGATAGAAAAGACAGAATCTGAATATTATTGCTGTCTACCGGTGTCGTAAAAAAATAGGGCGATTCACCTAGATCCCCCAAGATATCCAAGTATTCTTTTTCTTTCCCTTGCTGATAAAGTACACCGGGCACAAGAGTGAAAACTGGATTATGAATGTAGATTTTCGCTGGAACATCCAACTTTAAAAGAGGATCGGAATTGAATTGGTCCTCCATTTTGTTCCAAGAAAACTTCAAATGATGATGTACAGCGATGTTTGCTTGGTTTTTGTCTTTTGCAAAGACAAATAGAGTATTGGGATAAATAAAAAGTGATAAGCTCGCTGTGTCTTCCACATCAAACTTATCACTCTTATATACCTTGAGGTTATTTTCCAAGATCAGTACCGGTTATTTCCAGTTACCTTCTGTAGAAGCATCGGTTCTTGAACCAACTCTCAAAGCTTTTTCGTTATTGTTTGCTCTTCTCTTAGGGTTGATTGGAGATGGATCGCGGATTTCAAACACGTTAACCATGTATCCACCAGTTTTCTCGATTTTATCTGCAAAGAACTCAAATTGCTTTCCACCTGAACCTGGCACTACAGGAAGTAGTTCAAGCTTGAAATCAGGGTATTTTTTAGCACTAAATAGGGAATCCATCACATTTACAGATCCAAGAGTATCAAAGCTCACCTTGATTTCTTCAGCTCCATAGTCAAGAAGCTTCGTAGTCTCAGTTCTCTGTACAATCCAGATGGTACCTGTCTCGATAAACGTTTTCAAAGAATCCCAAGTGCTCGCATATTTCCCATTTGATGCCTGATATGCCAGTTGAGCATTACGTAGCATTTCTAATTTTTCGATAGTGGCTGCCTCCAGTAAAGCGACTCTTTTTTCTGCTTCAACTACATCATCAACGCCTTTCCAAAGCAAGTAGCCTAGATATGCAGCGACGATAAAGAAAACTAACGAGAGAACTTTTGTAAGATTCATTTTGATTAAGATTTAGAAATCTGGTTAAGGTTGAAGGTTTTTAAAACGTGCTATTTTATAGAAATATTTCCAAAATTAAAATATCCTTTACACAATACCAGCTCAGAAAGTGATTTAATTCCCCAAAATATCCGATGTAGGGAGTTCTTTTCGAGGTAATGTAATTCTTCCAGGCTCATCCAGCGAATTTCAGCAAGTATCTGATTGGAGTTGGAAAGCTCGGGGTCTTTTCCCAGTACTGCAACACCTTTTACACTAATTACCCGAAAAAAGTGTTCCATAGCATGTAGGGGAGGTTCTAAAAATTCATGGACAAAAAGGTAGTCACCTACTTCAATGGTTAATCCGGTTTCCTCTAAAAACTCTCGCTTGAGGTTATCTTTTGCGCTCATCCCATATACCATACCTCCTCCTGGAGTGGACCAAAATTCTCTGCCGTTGCCCATTAGGTGCTTGACCATTAGGATTTTTTCATTTTCTATCAAAACCCCATTGACTCTTGATCTGAGTTGGTGACCAAATTTTGATTCTATTTCTTTGCTGATCTTATCTTTTGACATTTACATTCGCTTATCAATGGATAAAATTAACCAGGGCAAACCAAAGCCTTCTGACTTGCTCGTAAAATATTTTCCTTTTCAACCCACGAAAGGGCAAGCTGAGTTTTTCAAAAAAATGGATCCTTTTTTTTCTAAAAAATCTGAAGATAAGCCAGTATTTATTTTAAAAGGATATGCAGGTACAGGAAAAACATCTCTGATTTCGGCATTGGTTAAAATTCTTCCTCGAATGGAAATGCGCTCTTTGCTTTTGGCCCCAACAGGAAGGGCAGCCAAAGTAATGAGCAACTATTCAGGAAGGGGGGCATTTACTATTCATAAGATCATTTATAAGCCCAAAGGTGATCCGGGGACCATGGGAGGTGGATTTGTGTTGCAGAAGAATTACTTCAAGGATACCCTTTTTATTATTGATGAATCTTCCATGTTGGCTGACGATGGGGGTATGTCAGGGAATTTGCTTTGGGATGTGATTACCTATGTTTTTTCCGGAGCAGGAAATCGGCTCATCTTTATAGGCGACACGGCTCAGCTTCCTCCTGTTGGCAGTACCTACAGTCCAGCACTTGAGTCTGGGTATTTACTGAGACATTATAGACTTGATGCTGATCAGATTGAGCTATCTGAAGTCATGCGTCAAAAGTTGGAGTCTGGAATTCTTTTTAATGCAACCGTTCTGAGGAACGAACTTGAGGCAGAAAAACCTACGGTCAGAATTCAGACCTTTTTATTCAAAGATATATTCAAGATGACCTCAGAAAGGCTGGAGGATGGCCTGAGGTATGCTTATGGTAAATTTGGAACTGAAAATACCACCATTGTCACCCGATCAAATAAAGCTGCTGTCCAATACAATTTGTACATCAGGCGTGTGATCCACTTTTATGAAGATGAGATCAGTACGGGAGATTTGCTGATGATAGTGAAAAACAATTACACCTATATGGCAGAATCAGAAAAGGTGAACTTTTTGGCTAACGGGGATATGGTGGAGGTGATGAAAATCAGAAGTTTCGAAGAAATGTATGGTTTGAGATTTGCCACTTTGGAACTCCGACTTTTGGATTATCCGGATGAGCCATTTTTTGATGCCAAGGTTATTTTGGACACACTTTATTCATCAAGTCCATCTCTGACTCGTGAGCAATACCGAAGTCTCTATGATCAGGTTTCGGCCGATTATGCCGATGTAGCTAACAAAACCGAGCGAATGGAGCATATCCGAAAAGACCCTTATCTCAATGCGCTTCAAGTCAAATTTGCTTATGCCTTGACTTGCCACAAAGCACAAGGGGGCCAGTGGCAGGCGGTATTTGTGGATCAGGGATATTTGGTAGAGGATCAAGTTGACAAAGAATTTGTTCGATGGCTTTATACAGCCATTACCCGAGCTACTGATGAGCTTTATTTGGTTAATTTCTCTCCTTCCTTTTTTGTAAAAGGATTAGTAGACCAGGAATAAACACACTTTTGCAAAATTTAACCTTTCCAATCTTAAAGAATTGGCATGTATTTTTCAGATTTGGAATTATATCAACTAGGTCTCGGTTATCTAGCTGAAAAGAGTCAAATTTGAAAATTGAACATCAAATCCTAACTACTTCTATGAAAAAGCTAGCAATTCTATTTAGTCTCTTCGCCTTTGTAATGGTCCTTCAGGCAAATGCTCAGGATGCGGGGTCAGGTGCTGTCATTTCATTCAAAGAAAATTCAATCGATTTTGGTGACATCGTTCAGGGACAAAAAGTAGAGCATACATTTGTTTTGACGAACACTGGAAAAAGTCCTCTTGTCATTTCTAATGTGGCAGCGACCTGTGGATGTACAGTGCCTAGCTGGCCAAAAGAGCCAGTAGCTCCTGGAAAATCAGCTGAGATTAAAGTCTCTTTCAATTCTACCGGTAAAATGGGTAAACAAAACTCTGTAGTTAGGATTTATTCCAATGCAACAGAGCCGATAGAGAAGGTTTCATTGATTTCCAACGTCATTCCAAAAACGAACTAAAATCCAAAATTTTATAAATTTCAAAGCCTGTTGATTCTAACAGGCTTTTTTCGTTCCACCAGATTCCTAACCATAACCTATGTCCCGTACCCAAAATAAAGAGCGCCGTGTCACCATGCGCCAGGTATTTTCTACTATTATTTGGCCTAGAAGAAAACACCTTTTCCTTGGACTTGGGTTGATTATAGTGAGTAGACTTTCAGGTTTGGTTCTGCCTGGAGCAAGTAAATATTTGATTGATGATGTGATTCCCAGCAACGATTTGAATATGCTGAAATGGCTTATTTTGATCGTAATCCTTTCGATTGTGGTTCAGTCTGTGACTTCTTACGCACTGACTCAGATATTGAGTGTAGAGGCCCAGCACCTGATCGCTCAACTTCGATCCAAAGTCCAGCAGCATATTATCAAGCTTCCAATTAGGTTTTTTGATAATGCCAAAACCGGAGAGTTGGTATCTCGAATCATGACCGATGTAGAAGGGGTTAGGAATCTTGTCGGAACCGGATTTGCACAGATGATCGGGGGAATTTTGACCGCAATTATCTCACTTGGCTTACTTATATCCATTAGTCCGATGATGACCCTGTATGTGTTATTGCCTGTGCTCATTTTTGGATTGGTGTCCTTGAAGGCATTTGGGAAAATAAGGCCCATATTCAGAGAACGAGGAAAAATAAATGCACAGGTGACAGGTCGACTGACTGAAACATTAGGTGGCATCCGAGTCATCAAAGGCTTTAATGCAGAAGCTCAGGAAATCCGAACTTTCGAAAAAGGAGTCGATGAGCTTTTTCAAAATGTCAAAGCTAGTCTTACAGCTACAAGTTTTGTGACTTCTGCCGGTGCTTTACTGCTGGGTTTAGCCTCTGCGGGAATTATGGGCATCGGAGGATACATGATTATGGAGGGGAAAATGACCTTTGGGGATTTTCTGGCTTTTACCCTTTACCTCGGTTTTATGATTGCGCCGATTGTGCAGATGTCCAATATCGGCAGTCAATTGACGGAGGCATTTGCCGGATTGGACAGGACTGAAGAGATCATGAATATGCCTCTGGAGTCGGATGATCGCAAGCGTACGGTGCAATTGGATCAGGTCAATGGAGAAATTGTATTTGATCAGGTATCCTTTGCTTATGAATCGGGTAAGGAGGTTGTTAAAGGAATTAGTTTCAAGGCTCCAGCCGGCTCGGTGACTGCCTTAGTAGGTACTTCAGGCTCCGGCAAGACTACCATCGCTGGCCTAGCTGCTACATTCCTAAATCCAGACTCAGGGTTGATCTACTTGGATGGAAGGGATCTCCAAACAATCAGTCTTGATTCTTTCAGATCTCAATTAGGGGTGGTATTGCAAGACGATTTCTTATTTGAAGGAACGATCAGAGAAAACATTCTTTTTCCAAGACCCCATGCTACAGAGGATCAACTGAAAATGGCTGTCCATGCTGCACATGTACAGGAATTTACAGATCGATTTGAGCAAGGATTGGATACGCTGATCGGAGAGAGAGGAGTTAAGCTTTCTGGTGGGCAGCGGCAGCGAATTGCCATAGCTAGGGCTATATTGGCAGATCCGAAAATTTTGATTTTGGATGAAGCTACTTCAAACTTGGATACAGAATCCGAGACCTTGATTCAGGAAAGCTTAAAAAAATTGATGGAAGGTAGAACTACTTTTGTGATTGCACATCGATTAAGTACCATCCGGCAGGCAGATCAAATCTTGGTTATCGAACAGGGCAAAATTGTCGAGCAGGGTAGGCACGAAGAACTTCTTGCCAAGGAAGGTCGCTATTTTCAGTTATATACGTACCAAGCAAGAATTTAAATGCTGTCCAAAATTTTCAGTGAAGTTTTAATCTTTTTAGCCAAAATCCTGTTTCTTTACTTGGAGTTAGTTTGAAATAGATTTGCAGAAGATTCGATAAATTTTGATTGTGGTTGGATTTCTCGATAAAATGAATTTTTTTAATCATTCAAGAATTTAATAATGGACTTGATAATTGTTGGAGCTAACAAATTGGGAGAATACATCGCAAAGAACTTTTCTCAGTTTGGTCTGCGTCATAAAATTTTAGGTTTTGTAGATGAAAGCCGCAGCCTTGAAGGAAAAAAGGTTGCTGGTTTTCCAGTTTTAGGTCAGCCTGATGAAATTCTTGCGGGTAAGAAAATCGCTGTGGTTATTGCCCTTCCTTCGATTTATGAGAAAGTAGGGATGATAAAAAAATTAGCTTCCTATAAGCATTTAGAATATCCTAACCTGATCTCCATGGGATCTTGGATTTCAAGAGATTGTATTTTTGGTAAAGGGAATGTTATACTCGAAGGTAGTTTGATCAATTTTGGAACTATGGTGGGTAACTTTAATTTTTTGGGAGAAAAGTGTTCTATAGGACATGAATCTGTCATTGGTGATTGCTGCTACCTTGAAGACGAGGTCAATATAGGAGGCTATTCTATTTTGGAAGGGATGGTGAATATGAAAAAGGGTTCAGGTATTAACCAAGGGATTCGAGTAGGTAAAGAATCAACAATTGAAAAATTTGCAGAGATCAAGGAAGATCTGCTTCCAAACTCATTGGCGAAGAAATGATCTATTTGGTGGGAAAAGACACATAAAACTCAGATCCGATTCCTTCTTTGCTTTTAAACCAGATTTCCCCGTTAAGCTTTTTGGTCAATTCTTGGACGATATTCAGACCCAATCCTGTTCCTTTTATGTTTCCGACATTTTTAGCTCTATAAAAAGATCCAAAGATATTATCATGCTCCTCTCTGGGTATACCTATGCCATAATCTTTAACCATAATTTCTACATAGTTTCCGATAAAGCTTACATGAACCTCAGGATCTAAAGAGTTTGGGGAATAGTTTAACGCATTTTGAATTAGATTTCTCAGTACATGGATCAGCATAGACTCATCCGTGTTGATCGTCTTATCGGTTTCGGGTAAAAATAATTTGACGGTTCTTCTTCCAAGGTTTTCGTCATTGATCTCAGCTACAAGCTGATTTACAAACTTTCCTATGAAGACCTTCTTTACGTTAAGGTTGATATCTTGCTGAATACTTTTTTCCAATAGCAATACATCACTCATGATGGATGTCAATCGGTTGCTTTGGTTGAGTACCTTGTCAATATGTCCAAGCAGCTTGGTTTTTATCTCTTCAGAAAATTCCTTGTCGAGGAGCATTTGCATGATCATTACACTGCTCACAATAGTGGCTATCGGCGTCTTGAATTCATGCGAAGCCATGGAAACAAACCTCGACTTCATCTGGCTGAGCTCTTTTTCCTTAAATGCGATGTCCTTAAATTTTTTCAGAACCTGTTCTCGCTCCGTGACATCTTTTCCAACACAAAAAAACAACTTCCCCGGGACCTCACTCAGGGAAACATGACGGAATTGGAATTCAAACATCAAGCTCCGCTTCGTTACCTTGGTTGAAATTGGGATCACCATTTTCTGGTTGGGCTTCATCAGAGGCAATGAAGGAAAATTGATGACTACCTCATTGAATTTGCGGCCAAGATTAGGCAAAACGGGTATTTCCAGTAATTTTTCAAAAGTCTCAGAAAGAAAAACAGCCTCCATTTCCTCATTTAAAATCACCATTACATCCTCGGTGTTTTCGAGGAAGAACTTGAGCATTTCGGGTTTATTAATGTCGATAACAGGAGCTGTATACATGCGAGTAATAGGGGATGATAGCCAAAATAATCTCTGGATATCCATCAATTTTTCATGATATGAATTTACATTGAAACAATTCCTGATTCAAACCTTGCAACAGCTTTATATTTACAATTAATTGCAAAGTGGTTGAAATGAAGGGTCGTATATTTAGTTTAAAACAGGTTTTCATGACTTTATTTCTATTTTTATACTTATGAAAAAAATCTTAATCGTAGAGGACGAGGAAGAATTAGCTTCCAATATTGCCGAGATTTTGACTGGCTTAGATTACCATGTGGCAGCGATAGTAGACAATGCCCAGAGTGCGATGGAGTTTCTCGATGGTAACTTAGTTGATCTGGTCCTGATGGATATTTTGATCAAAGGAGATGTGGATGGGATTGACTTGGCCTACCAAATCCGTGAAAAATATGACTTGCCCATTGTCTTCAGTACTGCGTATTCTGGGACTGAATTTTTGGAAAGGATTTCATCGGAAATTCACGAAGGTTACCTCTTAAAGCCCTTTACCATGGATTCTTTGAAAGCTGCGGTATTTTTTGGCCTCAAGCGACATGAAGAGAAACCCGCCAACTCCAACAAATCAAAAGGATCGCTCAAAGTGATGGATAAGGGATATCTGGTGCCTATTCCATTTAATGAGCTTCTTTATCTTAAAGCAGACGGATTATACACCAAAGTATTTACTAAAGTCAAATCCTACCTTGTCAGAGATATTCTAAAGGGATTTGAAGACAAGTTACCTGAAGAACAGTTTATTCGTGTTCACAAATCTTTCTTGATCAATGTGAATCATGTCACATCATTCAATGCAAAAAAAATTAACCTTGGAGATGTTTCAATTCCTATTCGAAGAGGATTGTACAAGGAGCTGATTGAAAAGCTTCATGTTGAGTAAGTAGCGTTTATTCCCATTGACTATTACCCAAGATTTCAAACCTATTGAATTTATGAAAAGGATTAAAGTGCTGTTGATTGAGGATAATCCTGGAGACGTCCTGCTGGCCACTGAAGCGCTGGAAGACAGTAAGTTTTTGGTGCAGTTGGAGGTGGTTAAAAATGGCAAGGAAGGTGTAGATTACCTGTTTGGAAGAGGGGAATATGCTGACAAGCCAAAACCAGACGTGGTATTGCTGGATATTAATTTACCCTTGAAGACAGGCCACGAAGTACTGACAGAGGTCAAGGAAAATGACGAAACTAGAGAAATACCGGTAATCATGCTCACCACTTCTTCCGTTCAGGATGATATTCTGAAAAGCTACCAAGAACAAGCAAGTTGCTATATCGTAAAGCCAGTCGAGGTGGAGCAATTCACCGAATTTATCAAGGTGTTTGACCGTTTTTGTGAAACTTTAGATATCTGATTTACTTTTTTTCTAAGCTAGATTCCTGATTTGTTGTCTTTGGATAGCGTCAAAAGCACTACGGTGAGTAGAATCAAAATCGTGCCTAGCCAATCTACTCCTGTAAAGGAGACTCCAAGCCAAAATACAGCAGTCAAAGCCGCGGCCAATGGCTCCACACTACAGAGGAGGCTAGCATAAGTGGCACCAATGATGGTAACCGATTTTAAGAAAAAGTAAAAGGCTGTCACCGTACCAAAAAGGACAATGTAGGCGAAAGCCAGCCAAGTGCCAGAATCCCAATCGCCTGATACACTCCAAGGCTGTGTGTAAAGCGAAAAAAACAATCCACCTACGAGCATTCCCCAACCCGTCACTGCCGCAGGAGAGAAAGTCCTCAATAATCCCACGGGTTGTATGGTGTAAAAAGCCAAAGCCAAAGCCGATAGAATTCCCCAAAAGATGGCTTGTTCTGAAATCACCAATTCATCCAAAGATCCATGCGTAACTAGGAGAAACGTACCAGATAATGCGAGAATTAAAGCTGCATACTCGGCGAGAATTGGCCATTTACGATTTTTGATGGCATAAAATGCAACAACAAACACGGGTCCGATGTACTGAAGAATGGTCGCTGTGGCTGCATTGGAAAGGGAGATGCTGTAGAAATACGTAAACTGAACAGCTACCATTCCGAGGATTCCGAAAAGTAAAAGCTTGGTAGCATTTTTCGGCTTTTTCCAGATTTCAAAAGCAACTTTTTTTTCTGTCGCTATTGAGAAAACGACCAAAATCGCACCGGCTAAAATCATCCGCCAAGTCACTAGCCAAGCCGGATCAAGCCCTTTTTTCTCAAAAAGAAATTGGGCACAAGTACCGGATATTCCCCAAAATATGGCTGATGACAAAGCCATTATCAAACCTGGGATTTTTTGATAGGAGGTGGGTTGGGGCATGGTGAATATTTGCTGAGCGAAGATATCAGCCTTAATCCTATTTGAAAAGCCAATTTTAGCGCTCGAACCAGGCTTCTTTTCACAAAAGCTAAAATTTAGTCTAATTCATCAAACAACTCCCGGGTTTCTGAAGGAATTTTAGTAAGATCGAGCTTTATTAAGCAGGTTGTTTTCAAAGTTGCTCTTGCTATGAACTCCGGTTTATTGATCCGTAAAGCCAATAAAGAGGACCAAGATTCCCTCTGGGAAATTATCTGTCCTATCATCAGGACAGGAGGGACCTACGTCTTTGACCCCAATTCCTGTAAGGAAAAGATGATGAATTATTGGTTAAATGACGATAAGCTTACCTATGCGGCAGAGATTGAGGGAGCTATTTTGGGTACATTTTACCTCAAGGCGAATCAACCAGACCTTGGGAATCATATTTGCAATGCTGGGTTTATGGTTTCTGAAAAAGCATCCGGAAAAGGAATTGGAAAAGCCATGGGCAAATTTGCTCTGCTCGAGGCAAAGAGACTTGGGTTTGAAGCAATGCAATTCAACTTTGTGATCAAGACCAACGAGAAAGCCGTGGTACTTTGGAAATCATTGGGCTTTGAGGTGATCGGAGAGATTCCTGAGGCTTATCGCCATCCTCAGTTGGGCCCTGTTCCTGCTTTGATCATGTATCAAAAGCTTTGAATTATCTTAAATCGTATTGTATTCTAACCTATCCATGAAGACTGAAAACACTTCTAGAAGAAATTTTTTGAAAACTTCCTCAGCCGCCGTTTTTACCTTGGCTATACCTGATTCGGTGCTTTCTCTTTTTTCTCCAACACAAAAAACCTTCAAGATTGGGATGATCACCGACCTCCATGTAGATATCATTCATGATCCTGACACAAGGTTGAATGCCTTTTTGAATGAGATGAAAAAAGAGAAAGTAGATGCTCTAGTTCAGCTCGGCGATTTTGCCATTCCCAAGTCTGAAAATATGCATTATATCCAGGCCTTTAATCAAGCTCATTCCAACGCGTTTCATGTCCTTGGCAATCATGATATGGATGGAGGATATTCCAGAGAAGAAGTGGTGAAGGAGTATGGGATGCCTTACAACTATTACTCAACAGAGGTCAATGACATCCTGCTATTAGTCCTCGATGGCAATGATACGGGCTCTCCAAGCTATAAATCCGGCTATCATTCCTACATCGGCCCTGAGCAACAGGCTTGGATAAGGGAGGAGTTGACTAAGGCTAAAAAACCTGTTTTGATTATCTCTCATCAGCCGATCGCCGGGATTTACACCATTGACAATGCCTTGGAAATACAAGGTTTGCTTAGTGAGTTTTCCGATAAAATCCTGCTCGCAGTCAATGGTCATGCCCATGTGGATCAGCATATTCAGGTAGGCGGTATTAATTATTTGCACCTTAATTCGGCTTCGTATTATTGGGTGGGAGAGAAGCTGGCCCATTTGAGCTTGTCAGCGGCAGAACATGACAAAAATCCATCTCTCCAGTTTACCTGTCCTTATTCGGATGTGTTATTTGGTGTATTGATTCTTGACCCGAATCAAAAAACAATCACCCTAAAAGGAAAAAAGGCCCAATGGATCGGGCCTTCTCCTTTAGAATTAGGATATTCGATTTTGTCGCCTGAGATGCAAAAGCAACATGTCAACCCTCAAATTTCGGATCGGAGGATTTGAGTTATTTTTTCGGTAGACTCTCCAAGACCATTTTCACCAACTCAGCTTTGTCTCCGTTTGGAATCCAACGAGCTACGATCAACAAGTCATTTTCCTGATCTACATAGATCATGTTGGTCCCGGCCCCGATATGCAAAAAGGCTGACTTGGGTGCGGCAGGCACTTCTTTTAGATCGTTGTTGAGAAAGTAATTCATAAATCCATAGCCTGGATTGGCAGGGGTTGGTGTGCGCGAAAGGTCAATCCATGATTTTGGTATGAGTTGCTTTCCATTCCAGTTGCCATTTCTCAATGTGAGGTAACCAAATCTTGCCTGATCCCAGGCAGAAAGCATCATTCCTCCACCCCAATGCGAACCGCCACTGACCGATTGGATAATCTGTCCATCCAGGTTTACATAGGAGTTTTCATAGCCAGTCCATCTCCACGTCGGGCTTGCACCGATTGGATCCATGATTTTTTCTTTGAGCACCACTGGAAGAGGTTTTCTCCAGACGTTCAAAAGTGCCAAAGCCAGCACATTGACCCGTGTGTCGTTGTATTCGTAAGCTGTACCGGGTTCGTTTTGTGGGCGGGTTCGCTTTTGTTTTACTCCCTCAGCAGGTCGATCAGCCCAATCGGGCTTGCCCCAAAGAGTACCTTCCCAGTCTGAGGTTTGACGGAGGAGGTGCTCCCAGGTGATTTTCCGATTGTGCTCGGTGCCAAAAAGGTCAAACACATCCTCCTGATCCAAATGGTCTGCTTTGTTCATCATCAGTCGATAGGGATCGTATGGATAGATTGGAGCCATGTAGGGATGTACGAGGTCTTTTTCTGATTTGATCAATCCCTCAGCTACTGCCAAACCGGCTGTGGTCGAAAGGAAACTTTTTGCTACGCTAAATGTCAGATCTACCCTGCTTGGATCACCCCATTGACCAATTACATAGCCTTTGTAAATAATCAGGCCGGTGGCGGGCCCACGTTCTTTCATTGGGCCGACTGGAAACCCAAAAGGTTCTCTGCCAAAAGCGCTTTCGTAGTGTGCCATTTTCAGATTGGGATTTTCCTTGCTTTCATGGGAAATGGCAAACTGGATGGCTTCTTGAACTTTGATTGGGTTGATTCCCAGTTCTTGGGGAGATTTGCTTTGCCAGTTGTTTTTTTCTGGGAAGTAGGTCTGCGCTAAAGTCCAGTTGGTACAAAGCAAAAGGACCCAAAGGGTGAGGATTGGCGTTTTCATAAGAAATCGATTTGGTGCGAGTTTACACTTTTAGGAGGTGAAATATTTTCCGTTTGTCAAAAGTTTTTTCGTTTGGTTTCCAACTCAAAACTCTTTCAAAAAAGAACAGTTATCGCATTACCCAAGCACTACTTTTCTCAATTTTGAGAATAAAGCTTTTATTTACGTCCCCAAGGACAAGCACATGGAAGAAAAGAAGATTTATATTGTTGGAGCAGGTTTATCAGGGCTGATTGCTGCATTAGAATTGGAAAAAGGGGGACTTTCTCCCATACTATTAGAAGCCACCGATCGGGTAGGTGGTCGAATGAAGACTGATGAAATCGACGGGTTTAGATTAGATCACGGTTTTCAGGTGTTGAATACCGCCTATCCCGAGGCTAAAAAATACCTTGATTTCAAAGCACTTGGGCTTAAAAACTTTGATCCGGGGGCAGTCATTTTTGATGGAAATGATTCCTATGTGATCACGGATCCGCTCAGAAGTCCTCTCAAAATAGTTGGAATGGCTTTTTCTAGAGTAGGTACATTTTTAGACAAAGTAAAAATGTTTGCCTTGACGCAGGAATTGAAAAAGAAATCAAACGAGGAGATATTTTCTGGTCCCTCGGTGCCCACACACCAATTTTTAAAAGAGTATGGGTTTTCGGACCAGATCATTTCTAATTTCTTCAAGCCTTTTTTTAGAGGGATTTTTCTTGAAAAACACCTGAATACCAGTTCGAGAATGTTTGAATTTGTATTCAAAATGTTCTCACTTGGACATGCTGCTATCCCCGAAAAAGGGATGGGTGAGATTCCTGAAATGATTAAGAGGCAACTCTCCTCTTCCAGAATTTATTTCAATTCTCCTGTAAAGACAGTCGAGGGAAATATCATCACCCTGGAAACAGGAGAGGAACTTAAAGCAGACCGGGTAATTATCGCAGTGCAGCCTGACCGAGTTATGAAGCAGCTTCAGGGGCAATTTCCCCCTCCAAGAAAAGTCGCCAATCTCTACTTTTCCACCCAGAAATCTTTCCTGGCCAGACCGATGATCGGATTATATCCCGGAGATCACTTGGTGAATAACATTGTCTTTATGGATGATGTGTCCAAAGCGTATTCGACCAATGGACGTTCTTTACTATCCGTGACAGTGTTGGATTCAGAACTTCCAGAAAAAGAGTTAATTAAGGCTGTACAGGCAGAATTGGAAGTGATCTCAGGTGTAAAGGCGGAATATTTCAAGCATGTCAAATCATATTACATTCCCTATGCCTTGCCTCAGGTGGATGATTTAAAGTATTCCATTCCGTATACCGAGGCCAAAGTGTTTGACCAAGTATATTTAGCGGGAGATTACCTACTCAATGGATCGATCAATGCAGCGATGACTTCTGGACGGATCGCAGCGGAGGCAGTGATTCATTCGTTTATGCCCACACATTGACAAAAAAAAGGAAGGTGATTAGCCTTCCTTTTTTGTTATTTCTCATCGAGGTTGAAAATAGATTTCAGTTCTACGGCATCTTCCGGTTTCATTCTCTTTGCCAATACCAGTCTCAGCTGCCTTCTTCTGAGCGCTCCTTCGTAGAGTTCCTGCTCTTCTTCTGATTCAGGCACAACCTCAGGTACTTCGATGGGTTTTCCGTTTTGATCCACAGCCACAAAAGTGAAGAATGCCCGATGGGTCATGATTTTTTTGCTCGCAGGGATGTCTTCAGCAGTCACTTCAATAAACACCTCCATGGATGAATTGAAAGCTCGGGTTACCTGTGATCGGAGCGTGACCACATTTCCCAAATTGATCGGTTGCTTGAAGGAAATGCTGTCTGCTGAAGCAGTGACTACGATTCGATTGGAATGTTTTTGAGCAGCGATGGCCGCCACGATGTCCATCCAATGCATCAATCGGCCTCCCATTAGATTGTTCAGGGTATTGGTATCGTTAGGAAGCACCATCTCGGTCATGATAGTGACGGATTCCTTTGCTAACTTTTGCTTTGGCATAAAACTGAATTTGAGCAAAAATAAGAATAAAATTTTGTTTTAAGTTTTTGAAAAAACTTGATCAAAATAAAATATTGAAAAACCTGGTAAATCCAGTAATGGGTAGCTTTAATCCTCTAGGGATTAATTTTTCCAACCTTCCTTTCCTAGCAAAGGGACAAAGGCAAAACCTTCGAATTCTTCTCTGATATTTTCTCTAGAAGATTTTTTGGTGATTTTAACCATAGCTTGTCGTTGGCGATCACCAACCGGAATTACTAAAATTCCACCCACTTTCAACTGCTGGATTAGCGCATCAGGCACGACTGGTGCACCTGCTGTGACGATGATTTTGTCATAAGGAGCGTGGGCTGGCAGACCTCCGGTGCCGTCTCCATAGAACAGATTCAGGTGTATTCCCAATCGCTGAAGAAATCTGGAGGTGTGTTCGAAAAGTTTTTTTTGATACTCGATGGTGTACACTTGTGCACCTAAAAGGTGTAAAATGGATCCTTGGTAACCGGAACCTGTACCGATTTCGAGGATTTTATCCCCTGGTTTTACATCCAATAGCTCGGTTTGAAATGCGACTGTGTAGGGCTGAGAAATGGTCTGACCCTCACCAATCGGGAATGCTTTGTCTTCATAGGCATGAGAAATGAGGGCCGTATCAAAAAAGAAATGTCGGGGAAGCGTATTGATGGCTTCAAGGACTCGCTCGCTTTGGATACCTTTTTTCCGCAGTTCGGCCACGAGGGCGCGGCGCTTTCCTTTGTGCAGGTAGGTATCTTCAAGTTTTAGCATTCGGGTTGGGGTTTGGTGTTCGAAGATAAATGAATATTTCCCTTACTTTGAACCCTGAAAGGCAATTTTTGCTTATTCAGTTGATTCATCGAAGTTTAAAAATTCAGGCATGTTTACCGGAATAATCGAGTCTTTTGGCACCATCCAACGCATCATCAGAGAAGGAAGCAATGTGCATTATATATTGAGTTCGCCGATCAGTTCGGAGCTCAAAATTGACCAATCACTAGCCCATGACGGGGTGTGCTTGACAGTGGTAGAAGTGACGCCTGAACAATACCGTGTGACTGCCATCGATGAGACCTTGAAAAAGACCAACCTTTCTAGCTGGTCGGAAGGTAAAAAAGTCAACCTTGAGCGGTGCATGCCTGCCAATGGGAGATTTGACGGTCACATCGTCCAAGGCCATGTTGATCAAGTGGGTACCATCCAATCCATTGCTGACCAAGATGGTTCTTGGCTTTTTGAGGTCTCTTATGACCCAACTTTGGGAAATGTGACGGTGGAAAAAGGATCGATCACCATCAATGGCACCAGTCTGACTTGCTTCAATTCGGGCTTGGGTAAGTTTTCAGTGGCGATCATTCCTTACACCTACGAACACACCAATTTCCATCAACTACAGGTCGGCGATCCGGTCAATCTTGAATTTGACATTGTAGGTAAGTATATCCAGCGGATGTTGAAAGGGTATAGTCAGGGGTGAGTTTTGATTTCGTGTTGTCTGGTTGTCAAGGTTATCTGGTTGTCGAGTTGTCTGAAGGTTAGGTATTAGTAGGTAGTAATCTCCTCCGCTTGTTTTTATTGGTCAAGGTTATTATTGAATATGATTGTCCGCTTTTCTACCAGTAATCAAATAAGATAAAGTTTAAAGTCTGATTAGAGGTGCTGTGGACTGTCGTCTGTGGTCAGTCGACGAATATCCGCGATATTTAGAACCTACGGCCTGCCTAGTGGTAAAATTGCGGATATTCAAATTATTCCATTCTCTCTAACTCTAGTACGATACCTGAGGGAGCATGTAATGCCTCAAGGGCTTTTCTCCCAACAGGTGCTCGATAAAATAATCCCAGCGCTTCTTGGTGAAATAATCTCCGGGAGGTCTGCCAAAGCTGTGATTTCGGCTCGGCCAGATGAACAGGTCAAAGTCTTTTCCAGCTTTGATCAATTCTTCGGCAAACTTGAAAGTTGCTGAGGGATTGACATTTTCATCGATGCCTCCATGGGCCAGAAGCAGTTGCCCTTTCAGCTTGGCGGCATTGGTGATGTTGGATTGCTCGTGATAGTAATCTCCCACAGGATAGCCCATATACATTTCAGGCCACCAGGCTTTTTCCATTCGGAAGTCATGATCGCCGGCCGAAGCTACTCCCACTTTGTAAAAATCAGGATGTAAGAGCATGGCTCTAGCCGCATCATACCCTCCTGCTGAGTGTCCGAAAATCCCCACTCGGCTGATGTCCAAAAATCTGTTTTTGCTCGCCAGTTGGGTGATGGCCAAGACATGATCGGTAGTGCCATCCCCCAAGTTGCGATAGGAGACGTCAGCAAAGGCTTTGGATCTTCCAAAACCGCCTAATCCATCCACTGTCACTACCACAAAACCCAACTCGGCCATCGGTTGCTGATGTCCCATCAGACCTGATTTGAAAGTCTTAGGCACGGTAGAGGTGTGGGGGCCGGTATAGGTGTAGTCGATGATCGGGTATTTCTTTTTTGGATTAAAGTTGGTAGGCAGAAAATACACCGCATGAATTTCGGTCTTTTGATCCTTTGCTGTGGCGGTAAAAGGAACAGGGAATTGATATCCTCTCTTTTTTAGGTTGGTGATGTCTGCTTCTGAGATATTGGCCAACTGATTTCCAGTAGCTAGATCGATCAAGACGGATTGAGTAGGCTGATTGACGGTGGAGTAGTTATCGACAGCGTAGCGACCACTTGGACTGATTGAGAGTTCGTGAAAGGCATTTTCAGGAGTCAACAGTTTTAGGTTGGAACCGTCTAGGTTGACGCTGTACAGGTGATTGAGGTAAGGGTTTCTTCCGGGCTCTTTTCCTGAGGCTTCAAAATAGAGTACCCCTTTCGATTCATCCAAAAAGGTCAATTTGTTCACTACGTATTCTCCAGAAGTGAGGGGAAAGATTTCTTTTCCCGTTTTCCAATCCATGAGATACAATTGATTCCAACCGGATTTCTCTGATCCCAAAATAAACTGATCATTTTTAAGCCTTCTAAAAATATTGTCTCTGTTGATGTGGGTGGGGGATGATTCTGAATAGATTTTTCGGATCGATAAGTCAGAAGTCTGTATCTCTAGCAGATGAAATTCCTTGTAACCCCTTGGAAAATGAAACCCACTTAGACTTCTACTATCATCAGACCATCGAAGCTGAATGCCAATGAAATGTGGGACACTGAGTTCGGGAATTCGCTTTTCCTCTTTTTTCTCCAAATCAAAAATCACCGGAAGATACATCACCACCGTACTGTCTCCGGGAGAACCTCGGTAGTAGGAGAGAAGGTCCGGCCTGAATTTCTCCTCTTTGCTGAAGTCCAGTAGGTACATTTTTTCTGCCAGACGGAGGTCTACGATTTGGGTGAAAATCTTTTTGGAATCAGGAGACCATTGCACCATAAAGCGATCCGGCCGCTCCCCGTTTTCACCTTCGATTAGGTCGCTCCACCCATAGTAAGAGGCATATTCCAATCCTTTTTTTCCTTGGGTGCTAAGCTGTGTTTCCTGACCTGTTTCCAGATTTTGGACATAGAGGTTGTAATTTCTGGTGTATGCCTTCCATTTTCGATCAGGTGAAAAAGACTCCATCTCATTCCTCGAATTAATGGGTAGTGCGCTCAACGAATTCTCTTTGGTATTCCAGACCCATTCTTGATTTCTCCATCGAAAAGTGACAATATGACTATTACGCACGCCGGTGAAGGTAATCGGCAAGTCCTTGGGATCGAGGATCTCTCCAGTTTTGGATTGGATCAACTCGGATAAAACCACGGGGTCAAATGCTTCTGTGGTCTCAAAGGTCTTGGCATCTGTTGTAAAGAACCGTTTTCCTTTCTCGGTAAATGCTGAGTGAACAAAGAGTTTTTCTCCTTCCAGCCAAGTGGGAATAACTTCCAAGTGATACACTTCCTTTTGGATCGAATTATTCAAAAAGTAGCTGGCGCGATCGTAAGTGGCTTCGGTAATCTGTGATAAGGCTGTAAAAGTCAGGGTGAGATTGAAGCTGAAAAATAGACCAAGGGCCAAGGTGAAGTTGTTTTTCAGAGTAATCATAGGGCGAGTTTGGGGTTTTCATGAAGATAACCAAAAACAAAAAGGGCCAATCTGCTTTTTCAACAAATCGGCCCTTTAAGGGATGAGGGGTAAGAATTTTTCTGAGATATTTTTAAAAAATCCTCAGAATTCTAGTTCGGTATAGATAGGATAATGGTCAGATACTTGAGCAAGTTGAGTTTTTAAGCTTTGAATTACAGGGTCATTTTTCTCCAAAAAGGGATTCCAAACTTGCCCCTTCAATACCTTCAGCCCCTGACTCACCAAAATGTGATCGATTAGTACATTGAAAATGTCGCCCGTGATCCTGTCCTTGAACCTACCGGAATAGGGCGTCCAGCCGTGGGCAGTCAGTTTGGGCCGGGGTAGGGTAGACCTCAGGACCCATTCAGGTTTCCACAGATCCCCCAAGAGAATCTCGACCGCACTTTTTGAAAAGCGATTTTCGTGGAAATCCAATTCAAACCCATCATTAATATCACCCATCACAATCACTTGCTGTCCCTTGCTGAGGTATTGATCGCAGCGCTCACGGATGTGCATGCATTCTCCAAAAAGTCTCAATCGATCCCGTTGCGAGAGTTGCTCAAATCGGGCATAATCCACCTTGTCAAAGATCCCCTTGGATTTGGTGTGTGCAATGATGACTCTAGAGAGGAGGCGATTGTCAGGTGCCAGCAGACTGAGCTCCAAGGGCGGGCGGTAATGCTGGTATTGCTCTTTGATCATCCGATTGGTGGTGTCCATCAAGAATGGCTGATTGAATCGGTCTCCTTCTTTGGTTTCGGGAGTAAAGAGGACGTTGAGTTTGTCGGGCTTGTAGAGAGCGCAGAGCTCCTGCTGACCAGCAGATGGATAGCCATGTATCCCTTTGAAAGTCTTGTCGGGCAGGTAGTGTGCGACCCAAGCTTCAAGTTGTTGGGTAGAAGTTTTACTTCCGTTGACAAGGGTGTCAGGACCCTCGACGATTCCGAGGAAATCCGGATCCATCCCCCGAATGATATCAGCGAGTTGCCGACTTTTGATTTCTTCTTTCCCGGTGGTTTTTGGGTTGCCGTTGGATTCAAAAAGATCCCGCATCCAGGCAATGTTGTAGACTCCGATTTTGAGTTGCATAAAAAAAAGGCTTTTGGTTAAACAGTCTTGGAAGTTAACTATTTGTGCCAAAAGCCTTTCCAATTCAAAGGTCCTTTTTAGACTTTGACGTAGATTTTCTTCTTATCCATCCAGAGGCCAATCAGCCAAATAAGGAGCATGTAGGCGATGGCAAAAAGGAACGAAGCATTTTTCGGATCCAGCCAACTGGTAAAGAGATTGGCATAAATCCAGCCTTTGAAGGTGGTGTCTCCCACAAGGATCATGGAGAAAATGGAAACGACCACACCCGAACACACATAAAGAATCAGTGGGTTGCGGCCAAATGCCTGAAAGAAATAAGTCCAACGGGTCAGTTTCTGGATTTCAACCAGGAAAATCAAACCTGCCAAGAGCAACAAGTCCCATCCCACAGTGAGCAATACATAGGAACTTGTCCAAATTTTCTTATTGATCGGGAAGCCCAAATCCCAGAGGTAAGCGAGGGCCAAAAGGACGATTCCTGCAATTCCTAACACCTGAACTGTAGAAGTAGTATTTCCTTTTTTCTGTATGAATTTGCCCACAATAAAACCTGCCAGGACATTGACCATGGAAGTGAGTGTGCTCAGGATACCTTCCGGATCAAAAGGAATTCCTTCGCCCATATACATGCGCTTTTCTCCGATCAGGAGTAAATCCAATTTGATTTGCGCATTTCCAGTAAGGCTGTAGGGATCACCTGCATCACCAAAGAAATACATGATAGGCCAAAAAATGACTAAGGAACCAAGCCCTACAATCCAAGCACCTTTATCTCCAGTCCAATAAACGACCAAGGCCGCCAGTAAATAGGAGAGAGCAATCCGCTGCAAAACTCCCAACAGTCTGACTTCTGAAAGTTTGACGGCGACCATCTCCCCAGCTTCGTTATAATCGAAAAACGGGAAATAATTCAATAGCCAACCAATTAGAAAAATCAAAGCCGCCCGCTTGAATACTTTTTTGTAAAAGTCGGAGGAGCTCATTTCATTAAGCTTTTTCAAGGCGAAGCTCATGGCATTTCCCACCACAAACAGGAAGGTAGGGAAAACCAAGTCAGTAGGGGTGAATCCGTGCCAATCGGCATGAGCGAGTGGTGCGTAGAGGTCTCTCCAGCTTCCCGGTGTATTGACGATGATCATAAAAGCGATGGTCATGCCCCGCAGGACATCCAGCGCCAGATAGCGGTTGTTGAGGATTTTGGATTGGTGGTCAATGGTCATAGAAGGGGTGGTTGTGATGGGTGTATCAAATCGGAATTTGATAATTGATAGAAAGTATGAACTTTATAAAAATAAAGTTTTCATCCAATTCAAAAAACTTCCTGTTGACGTTTTATGATCAATCGTATGCTATCCCGATTCATAGTTGTCTGTACAGTATTTTTCTTTTCGACTCAGATTGGTATTAGTCAAATAAAAGCTGAATGGAAACTAATGGATAATCTGTTCACTTCGCCTCAGCGTCACGAAGCAGCTATTTCCATTTCAAATGAGAGCACAAATCAGCTTTCGGCAGGATGGAAGCTTTATTTTAATACGGTCTTTATCTCAGTTCGGCCTGAATCCCTATTGCCAAACACCACAATTCGACATTTGCAGGGAGATTTCTTTGTTTTGGAGGGAAATACGCCTGAGATCCAGGCTGGTCAGCAACTCAAGATAGGGTATAAAAGCCGAGGTGCTTTCTTGAAAAACTCCTATGCGCCGGAAGGATTGATTTTGGTACATGCTGACGGAAAAGTGGAGGAAATTACGGCTTATTCTACTCAGGTATTATCAGAAAAGGAGTTAGCTGACATGGCTAAATCGACTCCATTACCGATTCCGACTTCTGCCAAAAGGTACGAGGAAAATCTTGCGGTGAGCGAGTTGCCTGCATCAGAGATTCCGCCCTTTTTACCTACACCTAAGAAATGGAGCTACACAGGCGAAGCCTTGAAGATCACCAATGCAGGAGTTGCAGTCGTCGGATCCAAGGAGTTTTTGGAAACTACCAAATACCTGCTTCTCACGCTAAGGGATGGATATAAGCCACAAGTAAACCGAAATGAAGCTCCTGTCAATATCAAAGTAACCAAAGTGGATGGCCTAAAACCTGAAGCTTATCACTTGAAAATCACCAATCGCCGAGTGGATATTTTGGCTTCTGATGAAAGGGGAGCTTTCTATGGAGTTCAATCTTTTCTGGCCTTAATGCCTGTGGATTTTTGGTCCAAACCAGGAAACACGCTCACCTTGCCCCAAGTGGAAATTGAAGATGAACCTGCCTTTGGCTATCGTGGATTCTTTTTGGATGTGGCCAGAAACTTTCAGCCCAAAGAACAAATTCTAAAGATCTTAGACTTAATGGCTTTTTATAAGCTTAATGTATTTCACTTCAATCTTGCTAATGATGAAGGTTGGAGAATTGAGATTCCTGGGCTTCCTGAATTGACCGATTTTGGTGGCAGAAGAGGATTTTCCACTGATGAATCAGCGTTTCTTTGGCCGTACTATGGTTCCGGTGCCGATCCTCAAAAGAGCCCTGCCGGTTCAGGATATTATACCGTTTCTGATTTTATGGAAATTTTGGCCTACGCCAAAGCCCGACACATTGAGGTCATTCCTGAATTGGGAGTTCCGGCGCATTCTCGAGCGGCCATTCAGGCGATGGAAAAACGGTATCAAGCCTATCTCAAATCAGGTAATCCAGAGCAAGCTTCTGCTTATCGCTTGGCAGATCCGAATGATCAGTCGAGCTATCTTTCTGCTCAAAATTTCAAAGGAAATACCGTCTGTGTGTGCCAAGAGTCAACCTATTCTTTTTATGAAAAGCTCGTGGTGGAAATCAAGAAAATGTATTCCGATGCAGGTGTCCAACTGAAAAACTGGCATACGGGAGGGGATGAAGTACCAAGAGGAGTCTGGAAGGAATCTCCGATTTGTAAGGATTTTTTGGCTAAAAATCCCGAGGTGAAGCTGGAGGACTTGAATGATTATTTCAGAAGCCGCACCGCCAAGATCCTGGAAAAGCATGGACTAGCCATGGGGGGTTGGGAAGAAGTAGGACAAACACATCGGGGTGATGAAGTGATGCCTAATCCGAAGTTTGCCAACCAAAACTGGAGGCTCTATGCTTGGAATGCCGTGGCAGGATGGGGAGGAGAGGACATGGCTTACCGATTGGCCAATGCCGGCTATCCCGTGGTCATTTGCTCTAGTGCCAATTTTTACTTTGACTTAGCCTACGATTGGGATCCGGATGAGCGAGGTCATACCTGGAGTGGAGTATCCGATATGTATCAATCCTGGAAAACAGTGCCTGGCAAACTCTATCTCTCTCATGATCAGACCATCGAAGGGGAAACTTGGGATTGGACGGAGGCGGAAAAGCGCTTTACCCAATTGACTGAACAAGGAAAAAGAAATATCCTCGGTGTCTCGGGTCAGCTTTGGACGGAGACTGTGAAAAGTCCTGAAATGCTGGAATACTACCTGCTTCCAAAAATGTTGGGCTATGTGGAAAGAGCTTGGGGTGGTGATCCGGACTGGTCTAATCCATCTAATATCAAGGAAATGAAAAGTCAACGTGCTGCCGAATGGAATCAGTTTTCCAACTTGGTGAGCAAGGTGGAATTTCCTCGATTGGAAGTCATTTTTGGAGGATTCAACTTTAGGCTTCCCAAACCTGGTGTTACAATCAAAGACGGAAGAGTGTTGGTTAATTCCGAACTGCCGGGTTTGCTTATCCGCTACACTGACAATGGCACGGAGCCTAATGAAACTTCGCCGCTCTACCGTGAACCAATTCCGTACTTCAATGGCTTCACTCCAAAGTTTAAATTGTTTTTGCCTTCAGGGAAAAGCGGCAGAGAAGCGACCTTAGATTAAAGCCCTTTCACCAAAGGCTTGTATTGGGTAAGAAGGGCTTGATTATTGGCTTCTCCAGCATCAGAATTGGAACTGATATATACTTCGGGAGTGATGCCTTCCTCTAAAAGTAATCCCACTGCTTGCACCATAATGGATTGGAGTAGAGCCGTTCCGATTACGGTGGAAGTGGCACCTACTTTTCCATCCAGCCCGTCAAAGGCAATGGAAGCATCTCCGATTTCTCCGAAATTGTCCAAAACCAAATCAGCTATCTGATAGAGTTTAAGCCCTGTAGAATGTCTCGATTGCACTGATTTGCTGTGCTGAAGGTTGGTTATGGCAATGACCTTTGCACCTTTTTCTTTAGCCAATTGAGCTATTTCGATGGGTACTGCATTCCTTCCCGAATTGGAGGAAATAAAAAATACATCCTTCGAGGAAATGGGATAGGACTCGAGAAGTTTGGCCGCATAACCTTCCGTGCGCTCCACGTCGGTACTCGCAGCGGCATCTGTGTGAAGCATCAGTGCTTCATCAAAGATCGGCCTTACCCTTGCAAATCCTCCTGCCCGATAGAAAATCTCCTCAGCAAGCATGTGTGAATGTCCCGTACCCGTGGTATAAATCCACCCCTCAATTTTCAGACAATCCGCAATCCATCTGGCCGCCAACTGGATTTCTTTTTCCTGACTAAAGGCCTTTTGCAGTTTATCCACCACGGAGTCCTGGTATTGTTTGAATGGGGCTTTGCTCATTTGGACACTTTGGGTAGTTGTTAAATGGAATTCAAAGGGAATTTAATCTTTGAAATCAATTCAATACGATTTCATCCACAAATACCCAACCCTTTGATCCGGCACCCTGATGCCAAGAAGGCAGTTTGCCGATAGGTTTCAGTTTGATTTTAACCTGATCAAAAGAGCTTTGAGGTAAGTCAAATGCAAGTAATCCATATCGGATCTCCTCAGTTTTAGTGGATTGTGGAGTGGGAGGGATCGTGACTTTTGACCAAGTTCCGGCATTTCCTGTCCAGATTTCAACTGTTTCAGGAGGGAAAATATAAGCTCCTTCATGAAGTAGTAAGCTTAACTCAACCGCTTTGGGCTTTTGATCTTTCTCCAAGAAAATCTCTATTTCCAACGGTGAATCGGTGTATCCAAGCCATTCACCGGAAGTATGGTTTGCCTTTCCTTTTACTCCGTCAAAAAGGGTAGTGGCTCCTTTTGCTTTATAGCTTTTATGAGGCTCGTCAGTCAGCTTGTATGATTTGGGTTTCATTCCTTCCCGAAATAGCAATGTTTTGGTTTCCTCACTTCCAATCCAGCCTTTCGCAAAAGCTTTTGCCCTGATTTGAGATGTTTTCGTCAGAGAAATTGCTTCCTTATACACTGGGGAGTTAATGCTGTCCGGTTCGGTACCATCCAGGGTATATCTGATCTCTACAGAACTTATCGGATGAGTGATTTTCACTTCTGTAGTTCCCTGAAACATAACTTTATCAAAATCAATTTTAGGCGAGTTCAAGGGATAGATGATTCCCTTGTCGTCAAATCCAAAATCAATTTGAACGGTAGAAAGTGCTTTTTTCAATTCTTCTCTTCCACTTTCAGAAATTCCTGACTGCCAAATAAAGAGTCGCTTGAGTTGGGTCAGTTTTTTAAGATTTTCCAATCCTTCTTCTCCAAATGGATTACCTGAAACAGCCAGGCTTTTCAGACTTTGGATCTTTGAAAGTCCTTCCAATTGACCGCTTTTCAGTCCGGTAAAGTTTAATTGAGCTTCTTCAAGGTTTTGGAAATCAGAAAGAAAAGAGAGGTCGACATTTTCAAGAGGCATCCTGTTCAGGTTGATTTTCACCACTTGTTCCTTGATGTTTTTGAGATCAGACAATGAACTGGCATCAAAGGTAGAAGCTCCAAAATAAGCCACTTCCAAAGCAGGTGAGCCAGGGAAAATGGGCTTTACTTTTCTGAAAAAGTTATTGAGCTCCTTGACTTCATCCTCATCTGCTGCGGCAAAAGAATAGGTCTTTTCTGTCGTGAATTTATTGGAAGCTAATTGGAATAGCGGTTCTTCATGGGGAAGTTCCATCACCTTTTGCTCAAAAGAGGCCCCTGACATCACCCAAAGCCTCAGAATTTCAATTTCTTCCTCAGTAAGTTGTAGCTTGTTTTTCGGAGGCATGTGCTCCTCATTTTCCATAGGAAGATGAATTCGCTGGATTAATAGAGACTCATCCAAGTTGCCTGCGAGGATAAATGGCCCTGATTTTCCGCCCTTTTGTAATCCTTCTAAATGATCCATTCTCAGTTCACCCTTTATTTTCCCCTCTTTATGACAGGAAATGCACTTCGATTCAAAAATGGGTTGAACCAAGTCTCTGAATACTTCCGCTTCTTCCAAAGCAATCATTTTGTCCTCTTTAGGCATCAATGGCGCAAAAAGGAAATCTTCACCATGGGTCAGGTTGGCGCCAAAATGACCGGTAAGTAAAATGAGGACAGCCAATCCCGAACCTGCAAACCGATATAAGTTGGCTACTTTATCGAGGAAAAAGTAGATGAAAACTGAGAATCCCAAGGATACTACACCCAGCCATTTGTGCCATGCAAGTGCATCTCCCTCGTAATCTTCAGAGGCTAATATCAAGCCTGCCACCACAGTGATTCCCGTGAAATTAGCTCCAATCAATAAGAGATTTTTACCGAATCCTCTCCAGCTTTCCTCCTTCATCCAAAGCAAAGCGATGGCAAGAAGTAAAAGCACAATCGGGAAATGCAGCATCAGCGGGTGCATTCTGCCCGCCACTTGCAGCCAAGAAGGAATTACTAAATTATCACCGCCGATCAATAAAATGAGGGACAACCCACACCAAAAGAACAGCAGATTTTCCAGCAAGGAAATGCCTTTGGAATATCGAGACATAAATAGGAATTAAGCGATGATGTCTTTTACTACATGTCCATGGACATCGGTGAGGCGATACCTTCTGCCGAGATGCTTATAAGTAAGCTTTTCATGGTCGATTCCCATCAGGTGCATCACGGTTGCCTGGAAGTCATGCACATGGACTGGGTTTTCGGTGATATTGTATCCAAAGTCGTCTGTTTCTCCATAGACGATTCCTGACTTCACGCCGCCGCCTGCCATGAAAATGGAGAAGGCTCTAGGGTGATGGTCTCGTCCATAGTTTTCTGGAGCGATTTTTCCTTGACAGTAGTTGGTTCGGCCAAATTCTCCACCCCAAATCACTAAGGTCTCATCGAGGAGTCCACGCTGCTTCAAATCCGTAATCAAAGCCGCCGATGCTTGGTCCACATCTTTGGCTTGTCCTATCATTTGATTGGGAAGATTGTCATGTGCATCCCATCCCTGATGGTAGAGTTGCACAAAGCGCACTCCATTTTCGGAGAGTTTTCTGGCCAAAAGACAGTTGGCGGCATAGGTTCCCGGCACTAAGCAGTCCGGTCCATACAATTTCACAATGCTGTCAGGTTCTTTTGTCACGTCTGTGATTTCTGGAACGGCTGTTTGCATGCGATAAGCCATTTCATACTGTTGGACTTTGGCAGTGATTTGGGGATCGTTGAATTCGTTGTAGCTGAGATCATTCATAGCTGCGATCTGATCTAGCATTTTTCTACGCTGATCTCGGGACATGCCATTTGGATCGGAAAGGTAAAGTACCGGATCCTCTGAATTGGAAAACTGAACCCCTTGATGGCGGGCATCCAAGAAGCCATTGGACCAAAGCTTGGAATATACCCCTTGACCATTTCCTTTTCCACGACTGAGTAGCACGCAGAAAGCAGGCAGGTTTTCGTTTTCACTTCCCAATCCGTAACTCAGCCAAGATCCCATGCTTGGTCTGTTTCCCACCTGCGCACCAGTTTGGAAAAAGGTCAAAGCAGGGTCGTGATTGATGGCTTCCGTATGCATGGATTTGATGATGCATAAGTCATCTACCACAGAGGAAATATGTGGGAACAGCGAGGAAATCCATGCCCTGCTTTGTCCATATTGATTGAAATCGAAGTAGGAACCCACCAACGGAAATGAGCTTTGTCCTGCGGTCATACCTGTAAGGCGCTGTCCCATTCGGATCGATTCGGGGAGTTCTTGGCCAAAATTGCTTCGCAACATGGGTTTGTAATCAAAAGTCTCCAGTTGGGAAGGTGCTCCATTTTGGAAAAGGTAAATTACCCGTTTTGCTTTGGGAGCAAAATGAGGTAGCGCTCTCATTAGGGAGTCTTCGGCTTCTTTTTTTCCGGAGAAAAGGTCAGGAATCAACAGAGATCCCAAAGCCACACTTCCAATTCCTAAGCTGATTCGGGAAAGAAATTTTCTTCTGTTATGATTCAATCCCTGCTCTAATATTTCTTTTTCCATGTTAGCTCTTGGTAATGGTTTCTTCTAGGTTGTACAGACTCACGATGACTTGCATCAAGGCAGCGTTTTGTGGGGTCATGGCGCCTGGATTCATCGGGTATTCACCCACATCCAGTGTTTTTTTGACTTCATCCGGATGACTTTCGTAGTGGCGGAGTTCACTTTCGAAGTAGTCCAGAAGTAAGGATTTTTCTTTTGATTTCATTTCGCGGCATACAATCCGCTTGAAGGCTTCTTCAATCGCCTTTTCAGGATCTTGGTGCGACTCGCTGAGTTTTGTGGAAAGGACACGGGAAGCTTCCAATACCATCGGATCATTCATCATGACCAAAGCCTGAAGAGGCGTGTTGGTTCTGTTTCTGGTTATTTCGCATCGGTCTCTGTTGCTCGAATCAAAAATGATCGCTTTGGGAGGAGGTACAGTCAGCTTGATGAAGTTGTAAATGCCCCTTCGATAAAGTTTGTCACCCGTATCCTGTACATAAGTGGCCAGCGTACCTCGACCTGAAGTAGCTGCTTCCCACAGACCAGAAGGCTGGTAAGGCTTCACACTAGGTCCTCCAATCTGATTTACCAAAAGGCCACTACTGGCAAGTACTAAGTCCTGAATGTTTTCCGCAGGCAATCTGAGGCGAGGAGCTCGTGCCAAATAGAAGTTATCAGGATCTACTTCCATGTGCTTGCTATTGATTGCTGCAGATTGGCGGTAAGTGGAAGAGGTCATGATCATTTTGAGTAGACGTTTGATATTCCATCCGTTGTCCATGAAGTCCGCTGCCATCCAATTCAACAGTTCGGGATGCGTAGGAAGATCGCCCTGCATGCCAAAATCGCCTGCTGATTTTACAATTCCTTTTCCAAAAAGTTCCTGCCATACCAGATTGACAAATACTCTTGAGGTCAAAGGATTGTCCCGGTGAGTAGTCCATTTGGCAAGTCCCAACCTGTTTTTTTCAAAATTTTCAGGGAATTTCAACACTGAGCTAGGAGTGGATGCCTCTACAGGAACCGTAGGGGAATCATAAGCCCCGCGATCCAAGATGTAGGTCTGTCGTCTTTCAGTTGAATCAAGTTCTCCCATGACAGACACCATTAATTTGGTGGTGTCTTTATGGTTGATAAACTTCATGATGCCATCTATATCCTGCCGTTCAATCCATAGGATAGGGGTTTTGGCGGGTTTAGTTTGACTGATATCCCCTTCGAAGCCCTTTTCTTTGGAGTTGTTGAAAAACGCATACAGCTCAAAATACTCCTTCTGGGATACAGGGTCGTATTTGTGATCATGGCACTGTGCACATTCCATGGTTAGCCCAAGAATACCTTTGCTGAAGGTATTTGTCTTGTCCAGGACATATTCCACCCGATACTCTTCGTGGATGACCCCTCCTTCTTCGGTGTACTTGTGGTTTCTGTTGAACGCTGTGGCAAGAATCTGTTCTTTCGTCGCATTGGGCAATAAGTCACCAGCCAATTGCCAAGTGATGAACTGATCGTAAGGAAGGTTATTGTTAAACGCGTGGATGACCCAATCTCGATAGGGCCATTGACCCCGGGCTTCATCATCTTGGTAGCCATAGCTGTCAGAATATCGAGAAATGTCCAACCAAAGAATCCCCATTTTTTCTCCATAGGAGGGCAAGGCCATTAATTCGTCCAGCAATTTTTCATAAGTGTTTGAGCCTTTGAATCCTGCGTATTTATCCAAGATTTCAGGACTTGGAGGAAGTCCGGTAAGGTCAAGACTTGCTCGTTTGATCAGTTCGTAGGAGTTCGCTTCAGGGTTTGGTTCAAGGCCCTTTGCTTTGATTTTTGCATGGATAAAAGCATCAATTTCATTTTTGCCCCAGTCAGTAGTGGGTACCGATGGCTTTTCGACTTTCATAAAAGCCCAATGCGGTTCGTATTTTGCCCCCTGCTCGATCCAGCGTTTGATCAGATCGATTTCTGCGGGAGTAAGGGAAAGGTTGGATTCAGGTGGAGGCATGATCGCCCCTGGATCTGTGGAGACAATTCGGTGGTATACCTCAGATTCCAGGGGTTTGCCCGACACTAAGGCAAATTTCCCCGGACTTTCTTTCAAGGCAGCAAAGGCACCTTCCTCAGTATCCAATCGAAGATCTGCTTCACGCTTGTTGGCGTCAGGACCGTGGCAGGCAAAGCATTTATCGGAAAGGATGGGTCGGATATGAAAATTGTAACTGATTTGGTCGCCGCTGGCCAAATCCAAATTTTCAGTGCTTTTTTCAGCACAGCTAAATGCCGTAAATAAGGAAACTGTCCAAAATAAGTAGCTGGACTTTTTGAGATAGATCATTTGGGTAAATCTTAATCGGTGATTAAGTTATGAAAAAAAATTATAAAAGTTGAGTTGATATTTTTTAAATTTTTATAATGATCACTAGTAGCAATTACTTATGGATGCGACAAAAAAGTTGAATGTTTGATTTTCTATTTACTTGTAATCCAATCATATAAGGCTTAATTATTAAATCTAAATGTGAATTGATAAGAAGGTTTACCTAGAAAAGCAAAAAGCCACTTTTTGAAAGTGGCTTTTGTGGAAAATGTTATTCTTACTTAAGCTTTGATTACTGAAAAATCGAAGGTCTCCAAAAATTTCGTGGTGAAGTTTCCTTCTTTAAACTGTTCGTTTTCCAGTAAAGCAATATGGAAAGGGATTGTAGTTTTGATTCCATCAATTACAAATTCTTCCAAAGCCCTTTTCATCCTAACGATCACTTCTTCTCTAGACTGACCGCTTACAATCAGTTTAGCAATCATAGAATCATAATTTGGCGGAATCACATAGCCAGCATACACGTGGGAATCGACACGAACTCCTCTTCCTCCCGGAATATGCAGGTAATTGATTTTTCCTGGACTTGGTCGGAAGCCATTGGCAGGATCTTCTGCATTGATTCGACATTCCATCGCATAGAGCTTAGGGAAGTAGTTTCTACCAGAGATAGTTTCTCCAGCAGCCACTTTGATTTGCTCTTTGATTAAGTCAAAATCAGTTACTTCTTCCGTGATGGGATGCTCCACTTGAATTCGGGTATTCATCTCCATGAAGTAGAAATTGCGGTGCTTATCTACCAAGAATTCGATGGTGCCTGCACCTTCATAGCCGATTGCTTCAGCACCTTTGATGGCAGCTTTACCCATCGCCTCACGTAGTTCTTCAGTGATAAATGGAGAAGGGGTTTCTTCGACTAGTTTTTGATGTCTTCTCTGGATAGAGCAATCTCTCTCAGAAAGATGGCAAGCTTTTCCGGTCCGATCGCCTACCACTTGAATTTCAATATGGCGGGGTTCTTCTACGAATTTTTCCAAATAAAGACCATCGTTGCCAAAAGCAGCTCCGGATTCCATTTTCGCGTCATCCCAAGCTTTTTTGAATTCTTTGTCTTCTTTGACAATACGCATTCCGCGACCACCACCTCCAGCAGTTGCTTTGAGGATGACAGGGTAGCCCATTTCATTGGCAATCTTCAAGCCTTGCTCAATGGAGTCCAACAATCCGTCAGATCCTGGGATGGTAGGGACTCCTGCTGCTTTCATGGTAGCCTTTGCGGTAGCCTTATCACCCATTTTGGCGATCATATCTGGAGAAGCTCCGATGAATTTGATGCCGTATTCTTCACAGATTCGTGAGAATTCGGCATTTTCAGACAGAAACCCATAACCGGGATGGATCGCATCCGCATTGGTGATTTCTGCGGCGGCAATGATTCTAGGGATATTGAGATAGGATTCACGGCTGGGAGCCGGTCCAATACACACTGCTTCGTCTGCAAATCTCACATGAAGGCTGTCTTTATCAGCAGTGGAATAGACGGCCACCGTTTTGATGCCCATTTCTTTGCAGGTTCGGATTACCCTCAGTGCGATTTCTCCACGGTTAGCTATTAAGATTTTCTTAAACACGCTGTTATTGATTTAGTGGAAAAATCATCCTGCAGGATCGACCAAGAACAATGGCTGATCGTATTCTACAGGTGTTGCATTGGAAACTAGGATTTTTACAATCTTTCCTGAAATCTCAGATTCGATTTCGTTGAAAAGTTTCATTGCCTCAATGATGCAGACTGTCTGACCTGCTCTAATTGATGCACCTTCAGTTACAAAAGGAGCGGAATCAGGATTAGGAGTAAGATAGAACGTACCAATCATTGGAGATTTAATTTCTACCAAATTGGAAGGGGTAGAAGCAGGAGCTGCTGCGGGAGCCGGAGCCGGTGCTGCAGGAGCAGCAGCGACAGGAGCCGGTGCAGGGGCATGCATGAACACTTGTGGAGCTGGTGCTACCGCAGCGGAATCAGCGTATTTTTTGATAGAAAGTTCGAACTCTTCTGTCTTGATTTTGACTTCTGCCAGGCCGGAGTTGGAGATATAATCGATCAGCTCCTGAATCTCTTTCGCTTTCATAGGATTCTTTTTTTGTTCAATGTCTTTGGACATCATGTGGTTGGGTTAAAAACAATAAAGCTGTGTAATTTAAAGAAATCACACAGCCGATTATATTTATTTTACTCTTTCTGAGTACGAACCATCTCGGGTATCTACTCTGATCAAAGTGTCTTGATCCACAAAAAGAGGGACCATTACCGTTGCACCGGTTTCTACCGTGGCAGGTTTAAGTGCATTAGTAGCCGTATCACCTTTGATGCCAGGCTCAGTATAGGTGATCATCAATTCTACAAAAGGAGGTAACTCCACCGATAGGGGGGTTTCTGTTTCTGCGTGGACTAAAATATCTACGTTTTGTCCATCCTTTAGTAGTTTTGGTCTTTCGATCAGTCTTTCTTCCAAAGAAATCTGTTCAAAAGTCTCCGTGTCCATGAAGTTGTATCCCATATCATCTGCATAAAGAAACTGATGGGGTCTTTTCTCAACTCGTGCAGTGGTTACTTTTTCACCCGCATTAAAGGTCTTATCCAGGGTTTTACCAGTTCTTAGACTTTTTAGCTTGGTGCGTACGAAGGCTGCTCCTTTTCCTGGTTTAACGTGCTGGAATTCAACGATAGAGAAAATATCGTTGTTCATTTCCAGACAGAGTCCATTCTTAAAATCTGCAGTACTTGCCATAGTTTAGGTATATTCTGTTTGTTTATTTCGGATCCAAAGCCCACTTTAGGTAGATGGCGCCCCAGGTAAATCCGCCACCAAACGCAGCAAGGATCAAGTTGTCTCCTTTTTTAAGCTGGTTTTCATATTCCCATAGACACAACGGGATGGTAGCGGCCGTGGTATTACCATATCGCTCAATATTCATCATTACTTTTTCTGGACCTACTCCCATTCTGTTGGCAGTAGCATCGATAATTCGCTTGTTTGCTTGATGTGGAACTAGCCAAGCAATGTCATCACCTTTCAGTCCGTTTCTTTCCATTACTTCGGCACTTACGTCTGCCATGTTGGTCACTGCAAATTTGAATACAGTAGCACCTTCCTGATAGGCATAGTGCTCACGATTCGCCAAGGTCTCAGCTGTTGCAGGTTTACGGCTACCACCGGCCTTCATGTGGAGGTAAGCTTCACCCGAACCATCAGCTTTCAAAATAGCGTCCATAACACCGTACTCTTCAGTGGTGGCTTCCAATAGAACCGCTCCGGCACCATCTCCGAAAAGGATACAGGTGGTTCGGTCTTGGTAATCCACAATTGCTGACATCTTATCGGCTCCTACCACCACCACTTTTTTGTGAGTGCCGGCTTGGATAAATTGTGCTCCAAGCTGAAGTGCGTAAAGGAAACCAGAACATGCTGCTCCGATATCAAAAGAAAAGGATTTTTTAGCACCTACTTTGTCCGCAATGATGTTTGCAGTAGCAGGGAAAGGCATGTCAGGAGTGACTGTGGCACAAATGATCAGCTCAATGTCCAATGGATCAGTTCCGGTTTTTTCGAGAAGGCCCTTTACCGCCTCGATTCCCATAACTGATGTTCCTTGATTTTCTCCTTTGAGGATTCTTCTTTCTTTGATCCCGGTGCGAGAGGTTATCCACTCATCATTGGTTTCTACTAGAGATTCCAATTCTTTGTTGGTGAGTCTGTATTCAGGGACATACCCTTGAATACCGGTGATCATGGCTCTTATTTTGTCCATTGTGTTGGGTTTGATAGGTTCGATTGCTTTACAATCGCGTCTCTTCGGATCATTTGGTTCAAAGGCGTTTTCCGAGAGAGGCCAAAAATAGTATAATGACCTTTGTCCACCAAAGCCTTACTTCCTTACTTTATGTAAAGTGTTGGTTTTCAGGTTTCTTGTATTTACGCATAAAAAAATCCACTCTTTTGGAGAGTGGATTTTTATGATTTTTATAAAGAAAATTAAGCTCTAACTTCCTTTTCGATGATTACTTGTCCCTTGTAGTACAGTTTGCCATCAAGCCAAAAAGCTCTGTGAGGCAAGTGCATTTCACCGGTGGTTGGGCATTTTGCCAATCCAGGTGCTTCCAGTTTATAATGAGTTCTTCTCTTATCTCTTCTGGTTTTCGAAATTTTGCGTTTAGGATGTGCCATCTTATACGTGGTTTATGATTGTTCTTTGTTTTTTAATTTTAACAGCTGTTCCCATCTTGGATCAACTGGCTTTGGTTCTTCTTCTTCATTCGAATCTTCAGACTCCTCTGTTTCTTGATCGAGAAAAATAAACCCTCCCTCTGTATCAAAATCGTCTTCGTCGTCCAATTCATTTTTGTAGTCCGGATGGATTTTTTTGGCAGGTAATGCCAAAAGGATAAACTCGTAAATGAGCTGGGCTACATTGATGGAAGGGGTATCCCTCGTGATCATGTAGACGTTTTCGTCTATTTCCTGCTCCTCTGAACCATATTTATAAATCATTTTCTCAGTAAAGTTGAGATCATGGTCAAATATCTCCAGACTCCGGTCACAGGTGAGTTCCACCGTTCCTTTGATCAAAAAGGTTAGCTCAATCACATTGGCTCCCTTTTCCATGATGACCCGTACGGTCAGCTTGCCTTTTTTCAGAAGTTCATTGTCTTCGAAACTTTGAAAGAACTTGTCTTCAATTTCGAAGTCAATTTCGTGGCGTCCTTCTTTAAACTTAATGACTTCAATATCAAATGTTTTCCAGAATTTCACGATTCACGCTCCTGATTTAAGACCGCAAATGTAGGTAATTATTTAAAATAGCTGAAACAGATTTAAAATAAAATTTGGTTTTCAGCTTCTTTTTTGGATTCCCTTAACCTTCTTCCTCTTCGCCTAAGTGCAGATTTACAATATCTGCTGCCAAATGTAGGGCTGCTCTCATAGAACCTTCTTCGGCTACATTTTTACCGGCGATGTTATATGCAGTGCCATGGTCAGGTGAAGTTCTTACCACAGGAAGTCCTGCAGTAAAGTTTACTCCCGTGCTGAATGCCATAGACTTGAAAGGGATCAATCCCTGATCGTGATACATAGCCAGCACCCCGTCAAAGCGTTTTTGGTGCATCATTCCAAAAAATCCATCCGCTGGATAAGGTCCGAATACGTAGTGATTTTTGTCCTTCATCTCCCGGATAGCTGGCTTGAGTATTTCTTCCTCTTCTGTGCCCAATAAGCCATCTTCCCCGGCATGCGGATTAAGTCCCAAAATGGCAATTTTCGGTTTGTCGATTCCAAAATCCTCTTTTAAACTCTTGAGGAAGATGTTGATTTTTTGAAGTACTTTTTCCTTGGTGAGTGATTGAGAAATTTGGGATACTGGGATATGGCCAGTAACTAAACCCACTCTCAAATCCTCACTGACCATCATCATCAGGCTATCTTTTGCACCTACTGTTTGGGTAATGAATTCAGTATGGCCAACAAATGGAAGTTCTTCCGAATTGATGTTGTTTTTATTTACAGGAGCTGTAACCAGACCTTGGATTCTACCGGATTTCAAGTCTTCCATAGCTGCCTTGAGTGACTCCAAAGCAAATTTTCCAGCTTCATGAGTTTCTACGCCTGGGATAACCTCGGGGCTTTCTTCTACGATATTGATCACATTGACTTTTCGGTGCTGAACTTCTTCTATGGATCTGACTTGAGCAAAATTAAACTCCTCTAGGTTTAGAAGTTTTTTATAAAATGATAAAACCTTTCCATGTCCATAAATCAGCGGAGTAAACGATTTGTAAATTCTGACATCAGCCAAAGCTTTCAAAGTGACTTCTACACCGATTCCATTGATATCTCCGATGCTGATTCCGATGATGGGTTTATTTTTTCTCACGTTTATGGTAGTTTAATCTCCCTAGGTGGGTCATTGACAATTTTCCGAAGCATTTTGGAATATTCCCGTATTTTTAGGCCTGCAATTTATGAAAATTTATCACAGCCAACCGATGGAAAAAGTCAAACCCAAAAAGCACCTCGGGCAGCATTTTTTGACTGATTTGAGTATTGCCGAGCGTATTGCTCAGGCTGTCAATGGTCATAGAGGCGTCTCCAAAGTATTGGAGATCGGTCCTGGGATGGGGGTGTTGACTGATTTTCTATTAAAGAGGAATTTGGACCTGTACTTGATCGATATCGACAAGGAAAGTATCGATTACCTTCACCAGAAGTATCCTCAGCTTAGTGACAAAATCATTGAAGGGGATTTTTTGAGGTATGATTTTTCTCAAATCTTTCCTGAGCCTTATGCCATTGCAGGTAATTTTCCCTACAATATTTCCTCGCAGATCTTCTTCAAGGTGCTGGAAGAAAAAGACCGGGTGACTGAGGTGGTCTGCATGCTTCAAAAAGAAGTAGCCCAGCGAATTGCCTCACCTAAGGGGAATAAGGATTACGGGATTCTTTCTGTATTGCTTCAGGCTTGGTTTGATATTGAGTATCTTTTTTCGGTGCCTCCGGGGGTATTTAATCCTCCTCCCAAAGTCAATTCGGGAGTGATCCGGCTTACCCGAAATCAGACCGATAAACTGAATTGCAATGAAAAATTATTCAAGCAAGTCGTCAAGGCGGGCTTTGGAAATCGAAGGAAAACGCTTCGAAATTCACTGAAATCCTTTCAACTTGCCGATGAATTCAAATCCAATCCGATCTTGGACAAGCGTGCCGAACAATTGGACGTGGCAGAGTTTGTGTTTTTGACCCAACAAATCGAAAAAGGGCGTGGAACCAATTAAGCAATTTGAGCTATCCAAAGAGTACCTTGAAAGTCTCCAGCTGGGGATCGAAGAGGGAAATATTGACTTCATCCTCGAGTCTCTCGATGGAGTCAATGTAGCCGATATTGCCGCTTTGCTGGACGAATTGTCCATGCAGGAGTCCATCTATGTACTTCGCCTTCTGGAAAAGCAATTGGCATCCGATATTTTGATAGAATTGGATGAGGATACGCTGGCTAAGGTTCTTCCCGAATTAGAAATCCCAGAGATTGCTTCTTGGATTGAATTGATGGACTCCGATGATGGAGCGGATATTGTGAGTTTTTTCCCTGAAAAAGAGCGGGAAGAAATCATCGCAGAGATTCAGGATCGAATCAAATTGGATCAAATTCTCGAACTCTTACGCTACGAGGAGGATTCTGCCGGGGGTATCATGGCCAAGGAATTTATCCGGGCCAATAAAAACTGGAATGTAGTTCAGACCATCAATGAGATCCGCAGACAGGCGGAAAATGTGGAGAAAATCTACTCCATCTATGTGGTTAACAATAAGCAGCAACTTCTGGGACGAGTTTCTTTGAAGAAAATCATTCTGGCTGCGGCCGAAACAAAGATTGAAGACATTTTTGATGAGGATGTAGTTTCCGTGCCTGTTCACATGGACCAAGAGGAGGTCGCCTCTGTCATGAGAAAGTATGACTTGGAATCTGTACCTGTAGTCAATGCTAAAAACAAATTGGTAGGAAGGATTACGGTCGATGATATCTTGGACGTCGTGCAGGAAGAAGCTGATGAAGATATTCAGGCCATGGCCGGGGTGTCGGCGGACATTGAGGAATCCGACTCCGTATTTACCATTTCCAAAGCGCGGCTTCCGTGGTTATTGATTGGGGTGATTGGGGGATTAATGGGGGCGAAGATTATCGGATTTTTTGAAGATGGATTGAGTAAATACTTGGCCCTGGCTTCCTTTATTCCCTTGGTTGCGGCTACAGGTGGGAATGTCGGGATTCAAGCCTCTTCCTTAATTGTACAGTCTTTGGCTTCCAAATCTGCCTTTGATGATACGCCTTGGCAAAGATTCCTGAAAGGCCTTTTGGTGGCATTATTGAATGGTTTTGTCTTAGGCGGATTTGTCTTTTTGGTGGTAGTTTTTCTTTACGGCTTTGACCCAATTTTTGGGATTACGGTAGGAACTGCGCTGTACTGCGTGGTATTACTTTCTTCCTTTATGGGTACAGTGACTCCCTTGGTACTCAACCGATTTGGAATCAATCCTGCCATTGCATCAGGTCCCTTTATCACGACAACCAATGACCTTCTTGGATTAGCCGTTTACTTTGGCGTAGCCATGCTGTTGCTTAAACTATAATGATGAAGATTTTAATCATTGACGAGATGCACTTAAGTATCCTCGATATGCTGGAGAAGGAAGGTTTTCAAGTTACCTATTCTCCAAAAATCACCAGAGCAGAAATCATCGATCAAGTTGGAGCGTATGAAGGATTGATCATTCGGTCAAAAACTCCTATGGATCGAGAGCTTTTGGAAAAAGCCACCCGGCTGAAATTTATCGGAAGAGCAGGGGCAGGCTTGGATCAGATTGATCTCGATTACCTAAATGATCGTGGAGTAAAGCTTTTTCACGCAGCAAAAGGAAATCGGGATGCGGTGGCCGAACATGCCATCGGGGGTCTTTTGGCTCTCTTTAACCATATCCCAAAAGCTGACCAAGAAGTGCGAAAGGGAATTTGGGATCGAGAAGGGAACCGTGGCCATGAGCTGATGGGGAAAACGGTAGGCATTTTTGGCTATGGAAATATGGGAAGTGCTTTTGCCAAGAGGTTGAAGGGCTTTGGCGTCCAAGTTTTAGCCTATGATAAATACAAGGTCGATTTTGGTACGGAGACCGTACATGAAGTGATGTGGGAAAAAGTCAAAGCTGAAGCAGATGTCTTGAGTATCCATGTGCCATTGACTCCGGAAACCCGAGATTTTTTTACGTTAGAAGAGCTGAAAAGCTTTGCCAAACCATTTTGGCTGATCAATACCGCACGAGGTGAGGTAATCAGTTTTGAGACACTCAATCAGGCTTTGGATCAGGGAGTCCTCAAAGGGGCAGTGTTGGATGTGTTGGAAAATGAGAAGTTTCAGAAATTCTCAGCCTCACAAAAAGCAGGATTTGAACGGTTGGCTCAGCGGGAAAACGTGATTTTTTCCCCCCATGTGGCTGGTTGGACTTTTGAGTCATATATCAAGATCAACGAGGTTTTGGTGAAACAAATCAAAAAGGCCTTCAGGAATTAAAATCCCTCAAATTGGGCTTTTTCGCAGTGTTTTGTGGCTTGCTTTGTCGAAATGCTTTCCTATCTTTGCAACGTACATAAAGGCAAAAACAAAGTAACGGTCTCCGACAAGTGACCGTTACTTTGTTTTTTGTGCCTTTCGAAAATCAGTTAGCTATGTCAAAAGTACAGTATTACACCGAAGAGGGACTAAAGAGATTGAAAGATGAACTTCAGGAATTGAAGACCAAAGGAAGAGCAGATATTGCGCGTCAGATCGCTGAAGCCAGAGACAAAGGTGATCTTAGCGAAAATGCTGAATATGATGCTGCAAAAGATGCTCAGGGCCTTCTCGAATTGAAAATTGCTAAGTTGGAAGCTGTCGTAGGCAATGCGCGTGTGTTGGACAATTCACAGATGGATAGCTCCAAAGTGGGTATTCTTAGCACAGTTAAAATTAAAAATGTAAAAAATGGAATGACCGTGAGTTACAAATTGGTTTCAGAGGAAGAAGCCGATTTGAAAGCGGGCAAGATTTCCTTGGCATCTCCGTTTGGAAAAGGTTTGGTTGGTAAAACAGTAGGCGAGATTGCTGAGATCAATGCTCCTGCAGGAACACTTCAATTCGAAATCCTCGAAATCACGTATTAACTATCTTATCGAATCCCGGTAGGTCTATCGGGATTTTTTAATTCTGAAAAGTTATGGCAAGCATCTTTACCAAAATCATCAACCGTGAAATCCCCGCTCAAATCATTGCAGAGGACGAGCAGCACATCGCATTTTTGGACATCATGCCTTTGGTTAAAGGCCATGTGTTGGTAGTACCCAAGCGAGAAGTGAATTATATTTTTGCTATGGAGCCTGATGAATTGGCAGCCCTTCACCTTTTCGCCCAAACAGTGGCTAAAGCTATGGACAAGACCATTCAATGCACCCGAATCGGTGTGGCAGTGATTGGTTTGGAAGTTCCCCACGTGCACATTCACTTGGTACCCTTGAGGACGATGGATGACATCAATTTTACCAGACCTAAGTTAAAACTGAGTCCTGAGGAATTGGCAGAAATTGCTTCTACCATCCGACTAGGATTTTGAGTGAGAAGTCGCAGTGGTCAGTGATCAGTCACAGTGATCAAAGATCAGTCACAGTTTTGAGCACATTGGTCAGTCTGAGTTAATATAGTGCAGGTTATAACAGGATATTTCCACGGGTGAGGACCTTAATTATAGGATCTAGTAATAGCGTGAGTTTATTAAAAGTTTAGGCTATTTTTTGTTAGATTTATTAAGGCCAAAATAGTAACATGGACTTCAAAGAACTTTTAGCCTATCAAAAGGCATTCAAGCTTTCGATGGAGATTTTTCAACTCTCCAAAGGTTTTCCAAAAGAAGAAAAATATTCTTTAACAGATCAAATAAGGAGATCTAGCAGGTCAGTTTGTGCTTGTATTGCAGAATCTTATCGAAAAAGAAAGTATCAAGCCCACTTCATTTCAAAACTTAGTGATGCTGATATGGAGAATAGTGAAACTCATGTTTGGCTTGAATTCGCATTTTCATGTGATTATATCGAAAGAGTTACCCACGAAAGATTGGTTTCTGAGGTGATTGAAATAGGAAAACTATTGAATTTCATGATGCTTAATCCTGAAAAATTCGGATCAAAACTTCAACCTAAAAGCTAGAATCTTAATAGAAAAATGGGTCAGCTATTACTACTAAGCTGACCCCCAAAACCAAAATTCCTCAATGATTTTACGAGCTGATGTTCTCTACATTCTCATTGTACTGACTGCGACTGATCACTTTTTACTATTTACAAGAACTGTCACTATTTGCTTTGACTAGCTTCTGATTACTGCGACTGACCACTGTTCACTGATCACTGGTCACTAACTCACTTCACCGCCTTAATCCAAATATTGCGATAGAGCACATCATGGCCTTCGGCTTGAAGTTTTAGACCACCTGGGGTATCAGTGATGCCTTTTCCTCCATCATTTCCACCATCGATGCCGGAATTAGGCCCACCCCAAACTTGCTGGATTTCGACATTGTCATGGATTTTTACCCCGTTGAAGAAAACAGTGACTCTGGCTTTTTCAGTCAGTTTTCCATTTTCAAATCGGGCAGCACGAAACTTAATATCGTAGGCATTCCACTTTCCAACGCCATTATAAGCCTGTTGTGAAGGAAGTTTTTCATTAATCACTGCGGCCATGCCATGCAGGCCATAATCTCCATCCAGAATTTGGATTTCGTAGCGGTTTTGAAGGTAAACGCCACTGTTTCCTTTTTCCTTCAAGATCAAAAACTCGACGTGGGCTTCAAAATCTCTGAATTCGTCTTTTGTCACAATGTCTGCAGCTCCGTACTTTCCTCCGGCACCGGCAGGATCATTGGATGAAATCGCCTTTTTCCCATCTACAGGATCAATGGTTTCAGGCCATTTGATTGGCATTTCACCCGAAAAACGAGGCCCTTCCCAATATTTCCAGTTTTTATGAAGCGATTCTTTGGTGCCATCGAGGTACAGTTTGGCGCCTTTTGGAGGCTTGGTACCCAGATAGCTTGCTTGTTGGGCAAGTGAAGCCAGAGAGAATGCAACCACAAAAAGCAGACTGGAAAGTAAAGTGAATCGTTTCATAGGTGAAGGGTTTGTTGTTTGATGGCAGAGGAAAATTTCAGAATAGGCAAGTTCATGTTTTTTTGATTCAATCAAAGTGATTTCTACCAAATGGACTTGATGTTGTCTTTTTGTATAAAGTATTGTGATAGATGGTTTATAATTTTTTGAAAAATACAATCATTAAAACCAACCCATGACAGCCCCAACACTCTTGAGACCAAGTATGAGTGTGATCAGCCAAATAACTAATCCAAATACAATAGCTTTTGAACTCAACGCACGAGATCCAAGAAGGGATTTTTGACTTGCTGCCCAAATCAACCATGCGCTGATTACCGGTAGCAGTACACCATTTGCGAGTTGTGCCAAAGTGATCAATGTGACGGGCTTGATGCCAAAGGAGGAGAAAATAATTCCTAAGAGCAAAATGCCTCCCATGCTTGCTCTCATCGATTTGGATCGAATGTCTTGGTTCCACCCTAGTATCCCGCAAATCACCAATCCACCGGCAAGTGGTGCGGTGAGAGAGGAAGTAAGTCCGGCGGCGAGGAGGCCAAATCCCATTAAGTAAGTGCCAAATGCCCCAAAAACTCCCGTCAGACCTCGTGCGATATCTTGTGCTGTTTCCAAATTTTCAGACGGGTTGGCTGCCCCAACAACCAAAATAGCCATGGATACAATTCCGCCCAAAATCACAGATATACTGATGTCCCTGGTCATTTTTGGAAGGTCATCTGCATTTTTCCATTGTTTTTTGACTAGGCTAGCGTATAGAAATAGGTTGTAAGGAACGACGGTGGTACCGATCAGGGCTACGATCGTGGGGAATTTTTCTGTAGAAAAAGAGGGAATAAAGCCATGGAAAAGCAAGCCAAAATCAGGTTTGATCAAGATCGACGTACCTAAAAAGGCAATTGACATGAGTAGGACCAAGCCTACCAAAAGCTGTTCGAGTCGTTTATAATTGCCCGACCAGAGCAGCACCAAGGCGAGTATTCCTATAGTCAGATTGCCTGATTGAATCGAAAGTGGCCCCATGTTCCAAACGGGGAATTTCAAAAAAATCCCTAAGCCTAGATTTGATCCTGAGATATTTCCACCTTGATAGGCAGCGTTTCCAAGGCCGATCGCAATCAGAATCAAGGCTATGATTCCTATTCGAATGCTTTTGTTTCCTTTCTGCGATCGTACTAGTTCGCTAAGGTCTTTTCCAGTCACGATTCCCAATCTTCCGGATAATTCCTGAAGAAAAACTGTGGCTACAATGCTTAGCACCAGTGCCCAAAGCAAAGTGTAATCAAATCGGATTCCTGCCAATGTACAAACCGTAACAGTGCCGGGGCCGATAAATGCTGCTGTGATTAAGGGACCGGGACCTATGGATGCCAGGATTTTTTTTGGGTTCACGGATGGAAGTTTTCGGGAAAATAGAGATTTGGGAAGATTTTTTGTAGGTTTTGTTTACCACTTGGAAAAATTATAGCATGCGTTGGGTTAATCGGATTTTGAAAGTACTCGCTTTGGTGGTGCTTTCCTTGGTGTTTTTTTTGGCTTTGCTCTTCAGAAGTGATATTTCCGCTGATGAAGCAAACGAAAAATACCTTACTCCACAGTCTCATTTTATAGAAGTCGATGGAGTAAATGTCCATGTTCGATTTCTGGGAGAGGGTGAGCCTATCTTTTTACTTCATGGCAGCTTTTCTTCCCTTCATACTTGGGAGGTATGGCAGCAAGAGTTGAGTCCGTATTACATGACGATCTCGTTGGACTTTCCCGGGCATGGATTGACTGGCCCGGATGAGTTGAAGCGATATTCAATTGAGGATTACAGTCGCTTGGTGCTTTTACTGGCAGAAAAGCTAAATCTTCCCAAATTTCACCTTGCGGGCAATTCCATGGGTGGGGCTGTTGCGCTGCAAGTAGCTTCTGATCGTCCGGATAGGGTACTTTCATTGAATCTGATCGATGCCTCCGGAGCACCTAGGAGAGATACAAGAGTGCTCGATTCTACCCAAACTCAGCAAAGAGGTGGTGGTGCGTGGATTTTTAAAGTGGCGACCAACCCAATTTTTTCCAAAATACTTCTGAAGTGCACGCCTAAGTTTTTGTTTGCGATGAACATGAAAGAGGTCTATGGGGTTGATAAAAAAGTCACGGATCAAGCGGTCACGAGGTACTATGAATTGCTGCTAAGGGAAGGAAATAGGCAGGCTACGATCGACCGCTTGACTCAACCTAGAGCTTCCTCAATCCAGTTTGACCGAATTGCGATGCCGACTTTGATACTTTGGGGAGCGAAGGATACCTGGATTCCGCTTGCACAAGGTCAGGCCTTGGAAAAAGCCATTCCAGGTTCTAATCTGGTGATCTTTGAGGAAGCAGGTCATGTGCCCATGGAGGAAATCCCGACGGAGTCTGTCGCAGAATACCTAAGCTTTCTCGGGGTAGAAGTAAGAAAAAACTATCTTGAGCCACCCAAACAAGTGGCTTATGCAGATTGAATTTCTGATTTATCTTTTGTTGGCCTCGCAGGTGGCCCTCATTTTAATTTTCCTTTCAGGAAGAAATAAGTCAAAGGAAAATCAACTTCTTCGAGATGATCTCCAACGCATCAATCGAGACATCAATCTGGCTCTGACTGAGGCAAGGAAAGAGTCCTCAGAAAATCTGATTCGACAGTTTCAATTGGTTTTTGAAAACCAACGATCAGGTTCCAAAGATCAAAATGAAGCCTTGAGACAATTTGGGGACACTGTCAGACAATCGATGCAGGATCTCAGCAACATGCAGCGTGAAAAGCTTTCCGAGCTCAGTCGTAGACAAGAGGAACTGGTCAAGAATACCGAAGAGCGACTTGAGAAGATTCGAGAGACTGTTGACGAAAAGCTACAAAAAACACTCGAAACCAGATTAGGCCAATCCTTTGAGCTGGTAAGTAATCAGCTTCAAGCGGTCCAAAAGGGTCTGGGTGAAATGCAAAGCCTAGCCAATGGAGTGGGGGATCTCAAGAGAGTCTTGACAAATGTAAAAAGTCGTGGGGTGTTGGGTGAATACCAGCTTCAGGCCATCTTGGAAAACCTGCTTTCTCCGGATCAATATCTTGTCAATGCTTCTGTGAATGGCTCGAGAGATCGGGTGGAGTTTGCCATCAAAATGCCCGGTCAGGAAGAGGCTGTATTGTTACCGATTGATTCCAAGTTTCCTCAAGAATCCTACTTGAGATTGGTAGATGCTTATGAAGCCAATGACAAAACTACGATTGACTTTTCCCGAGCCGAACTGATCAAAGCAGTAAAAAAATCAGCTGCTGATATCCAATCCAAATACATTCATCCCCCCGGTACAACAGATTTTGCCATTCTTTTTCTTCCAGTAGAAAGCCTTTATGCAGAGATCCTTAGGGAACCAGGGCTAGCCCAGCAGATGCAGCAGGATTACAAAGTCATTGTCACCGGACCAACAACGCTTTCGGCAATTTTAAATTCCCTTCAAATGGGATTTCGCACCTTGGCCATCCAAAAAAGAAGTGCGGAAGTGTGGCAGGTCTTGGGAGCGATTAAGACTGAATTTGGGAAGTTTGGAGAATTGCTGGAACGAACCCAAAAGAAACTCACCGAGGCAAATTCGGAGTTGGACAAGTTGGTGGGAGTGCGGACGAGGGTGATTCAGCGTAAGCTTAAAGAAATCCAAGAACTCCCTGAAGCCCAGTCCAAAGACCTATTGGATGACTGATGGAATCCTTGTCTGATTCTAAAAAAAAGCCTCGAAAGGCTTTTTCAATTCGGTTGTTTACTTACCTTTTCTGAAGTTTTGAAAACAAAGTGGCTTAAATCCTGAAAACCACAGGTAAAGCATTTAATTTTGCCACTTCTTCGATCACCAGAATTGCCTCTATGGGAATGAGTATTGTGATCGCAGGCGCTGGAGATATGGGATATCACCTCGCTGAGCGATTGAGTTATGACAACAAGGATATCACCCTGATTGATACCGAACGTGATGTCTTGGATTATGCAGCTTCCAAGCTGGATGTGCTGACCATTCAAGGAGACGCTACCTCTCTGGATATTTTGCAGCAAGCTAATGTTGACCAAGCTCAAATGGTCTTGGCAGTTACGACTTCCGAAAAAACCAATATTGTGACTGCTTTACTTGCCAAGCAATTAGGTGCTAAACGGGTGATGGCTAGGGTTCGAAACCATACTTACCTCAAGGAAGACAATGTCCCTTATTTCAATAATTTGGGTATTGACAACCTAATTTCTCCGACTATGCTTTGTTCGCGAGAGATTTTTAACATGATTGAAAACTCCAGCTTTACGGAGGTTTTTGACTTTGGCGGAGGCAAACTCAATATTGTAGGGATTACCCTTGACCAATACAATCCACTGGTCAATCAGCGAATCATGGATACCAAGTCCAACCCGATTTATGAGGACATCCGGATTATCGCTATTGTAAGGGATCAAAAGACCATTATTCCCAGAGGAAATACTATTCTGAGAAATAATGATCATGCCTATTTTATTTCTTACAAGAAAAATTCAGAATCAATCATTGAGGCTCTTGGCCAAAAAAAGGTCAAGATCAAAAATATCATGATTATCGGTGGAGATGATATGGCAGTCACCACAGCCATTAAGCTTCAGGATAAATACCGCGTCACCTTGGTGAATAAAGAAAAGGAACGTTGCAAATGGCTAGCCGAGCACCTTCCGAATACGTTGGTCATCAATGGGGATTATAAAAATATCGAAATGCTAGTGGAAGAGGGGTTGGAGCAAATGGATGCATTTTTGGCACTTACCGAATCTTCTGAAACTAATATCATCACTAGTCTTTCGGCTAAAAATCACGGAGTTTATAAGACTATTGCCCATGTAGATACCCGAGAATACATCCACATCTCTCATAGTATTGGAGTCGATTCTCTGATCAACAAACGATTGGTGGCAGCCAATGAGATTTCCAGATACCTTAAAAAAGGTACGGTGGATGCTGTATCCGGAATCTATGGGGTCGATGCGGAATTTATCCAATACAGTGTCTGCAAAACCAACCGTTTGACCAAGCACCCGATACGAGAACTGCATTTTCCGGAGACAGCCTTGGTAGCAGGAGTGATCCGAGATGAAGAAGTATATATTCCTGATGGTGATTTTAGACTACAAATAGGGGATAAAGCCATTGTTTTTGCCTTGCCGGAGGCAAAAGTTTCTTTGGAAAAACTGTTTCATTAAGGCATGATTCACCTCAAGGCCATCGGTAAAATCATGGGAGCGCTCTTGTTCTTAATAGGAGTGCTAATGCTTCCAGCTGCTTCCATTTCATGGATCTATCGAGAAGATTCTTCTCCCATCATGATTTCAGCAGCCATCTCATTATTCATAGGAATGGCACTTTTCTTTTCATTTTCAAAGCAAGATGAATTTGTGAGAAAGAGGGAAGGATACCTCATTGTAGCCCTCAGCTGGATTTTTATGACAGGATTTGGGATGCTTCCATTTATCCTCTCCAAAGAAATTACCAGTGTTTCGGATGCACTTTTTGAGACCATGTCAGGATTAACTACCACGGGTGCCTCAATTTTGACTGATATCGAGGCAATGCCCAAGGGCTTGCTTTTTTGGAGAAGCATGACTCAATGGATCGGTGGATTGGGAATCATTGTATTGACCGTTGCGATTTTTCCTCTTTTGGGGATCGGTGGTATTGAGCTTTTTGTGGCCGAATCTCCAGGACCAACTTCTGATAAGGTTCATCCGAGAATTTCGGAAACTGCCAAGCGTCTTTGGTATGTATATGTGGGCCTAACAGCTACCGCTGCGATTCTTTTCTGGGTAGGAGGTATGACCTTGTATGATGCAGTAAATCACGCGTTGACAACTTTGGCTACAGGTGGTTTTTCAACAAAAAACGCCTCTATGGCATACTATGATGCCTATCCATTTATCCAGTATACTGCAGTGGTATTTATGTTTTTAGCGGGTACGAACTTTACCCTCATTTACTTTGGACTGGTGGGTAAGTTTAGTCGGATATTGAAAAGTGATGAGTTTAAATCCTACGCTTTAGCGGTAGTCATGCTTTCTTTCATTTTGTTCGTACCGATTTATGCTCAGTCTGATTACGGTTGGGAGTTTTCCTTGCGTAAAGCGATGTTTCAAGTGGTTTCCCTGATTACGACCACAGGTTTCGTATCAGATGACTATACCCAATATGGTCAAGGAGTGGCCTTTATATGTTTTATGCTATTGTTTTTGGGTGCATCTGCTGGTTCTACGGCAGGAGGGATCAAGTTTGTTCGTCACGCTACTTTCTTGAAAAATACCTGGCTAGAGTTTAAGCGGATTGTTCACCCTAGAGCAGTTGTTCCTTTGATTATCAATGGAGAACGAGTAACAGGGAGGATCATCAATAACATCATGAACTTTTTGCTCATCTATCTGATCACATTCGTGGTGGGATCTTTGGTGATATCCTTGATGGGGTATGATTTTGCAACATCTTTAGGTGCGGTAGCCACCTGTTTGGGCAATGTTGGACCTGCCATTGGGGATGTGGGTCCAGTCGATAATTTTGCATTCTTTTCTCCACAGGCTAAAGTGATGCTGTCGTTTTTGATGCTCTTGGGAAGACTTGAATTGTTTACGATTCTGATTTTATTCACTCCGTTTTTCTGGAGAGCCAATTGATCAGTCCATTTCCATTTGTGCCAAAATCTTAGCCACTTTGTCCTCCACACTTTCGGAAGAAATATTGGTTCGGCTGAGTCTGTCCACCATGATCGGGAAAGAGAATGGTGTAAACTGAGTTGGATGCTTCACAACGATCTCTAAGCGATTCAGTTTTTTCATCGCTTGGATAAACATCTCCTGTTCCATTTGTTGATTCAGCGCTTCTTCGCGTGCCTGTTTTAGTAGAAGGTTATACGGATCGTACTGCTCAAAGACCTGGAAGAGCAAACTTGAATTAGCCTGGATGTGCTTGAAGGAGGTGGGTTTGCCAGGATAACCCTGAAAAACTAAACCCGCGATGCTGGCAATCTCTCTGAATTTCCTTCGTGACATCTCGCTTTCATTCACACAGTGAAGAATATCATCTTCAATATTTTTTAGGCTGAAAATATCCTCCTCAAAAATCTCTTCAGCCGAAATGGGCACATCTGACAGAATCTCAAAACCATAATCATTCATCGCCATATTGAGCGAAACGGGGAATCTCTGAGAAATCCGGTAGGCAATCAGCGCACTCATCAGCTCGTGCATCATGCGCCCTTCGAAAGGATAGAAAAATAAATGATATCCGTCCCGACTTTGTAGGGATTCGATAAGAAAAGTGTTTTCGTCCGGGACGATGGAAAGCTTACTCTGTAAATCCAGAATCGGTAAGACCTTTCGTACTTCCTTCGAGCGGATGATTCCTTGGTTGTATTCCCGGAAAATTTCCCTGATTTTGTGCGAAAGCATGGAGGAAAGCGACATTCTTGCACCCATCCAACTCACCACATTGCTGGTTTTCTTTTCGGTGACTTTGACAAAGACATCAAGTCCTTTTACCTGAAGCAACTCCAGATTCCTTCCGGCAAAGAAAAAACGGTCGCCTGTTTTCAGTTTGGAAATGAAGTATTCCTCGACAGTGCCCAGGTAGGTGCCGTTTTTGAATTTCACTTTCAGGGCCACATCACTCACAATGGTACCCATGCTGAGGCGATGCTTCATGGCTATTTTCTTGCTTTTCACCCGATACTTTCCATCCTCATCTTCCACTACTTTGAGGAAATCTTCATAGCTGCCCAGTGATGCACCACCCTTGGTAATGAAATCCATCACCCATTGAATTTCTTGATCGGAAAGTTTGGTGAAAGAAGAAGTCTTTTTCACTATCGGGAAAATCACTTTTGGATCAAACCCATCACCTACTGCCAAGGTGACCAAAAACTGAACCAACACATCGTAGGGGAGTTCGGGCGTAAACTGAGACTCCATTTCTTCCTGCTCAATCGCACTTCTTAGAGCCGCCGCTTCAATCAATTCAAGCGAATTGGTCGGCACAAAGTAGATCTCGGAAGGTAATCCAGGCTGATGACCTGCCCGGCCTGCTCGCTGTACAAATCGCGAAACTCCCTTCGGGCTTCCCACCTGGATCACCCGATCCACAGGTCTGAAATCCACACCCAAGTCCAAGCTTGAGGTACAAACGACCAGCTTGAGTATGCCTTCATGAAGCGCATTTTCTACCCAAGCCCTTACGGAGGTGTCTAGCGAACCATGATGCATGGCAATCCAACCTGCCCAATCGGGACGGGCTTCCAATATTTTCTGGTACCAAATCTCTGTTTGCGAACGGGTATTGGTGAAAAGAAGCACAGATCTACCTCCCTCAATGATCTCGATCACCTGATCCATCAGCTTGATTCCCAAGTGCCCCGACCACGGGTATTTCTCTATTTCCTCCGGAAAAACAGAATGGAGGATAATCTCCTTTTCCACCTTGGCTTTCACGATGTGGACAGGAAGGTTGCTGCCCAAAAGAGTTTGAGCGGCTTTGCTTAGATTGCCGATGGTAGCTGATACTGCCCAACGCTTGAATCTGTTGGGGTTGATACTTTGCATGTATTCCAATGCCAACTGCACTTGTACGCCGCGTTTATTTCCCACCAGTTCATGCCATTCGTCTACGACTACGGCGCTAAGATTTTGGAAGAGTTCTTTGTGATCCTTTTGAGAAATCAGAATGTGCAACGTCTCCGGTGTAGTGATCAAACACTCCGGAGGCCTTCGCTTCATGGCTGAGCGAGTTCTGGCGTCGGTGTCTCCATTTCGTACAGCCACTTGCCAAGGTAGCCCGATCACCTCACAGACTTCTTGCATGGCCTTTTGGAGATCTTGTGCCAAAGCCCGAAGCGGCGTCACCCAAATAAGCTGGATTCCATTGTTTTGAGGTTTTTGCCAAGTATCAGGATGGTTTTCGATGTATTCTAAAAGTGCCGGAAACCAAAGTGCAAAGGTCTTTCCAGAACCAGTGGGTGCATTGAGCAATCCGGATTTTCCGTCCAAAAAGTCTTGCCAAGCTTGGATTTGGAAAGGAAAGGGAGTCCAGCCTTTCTTTTGAAAGTACTCCAGTCCGATTTTTAGTCGCTTATCCTCCATACTGCTTTAGCAAGGCTTTGAGGTCCTCCAACGTGTTGGCCTCCTCCTTGGGTTTGTCTTTTCTCCAGCGTGAAATTCGAGGAAATCGCAATGCAATCCCACTTTTGTGACGAGGGCTGTCTTGAATTCCTTCAAATGCAATTTCAAATACCAATTCAGCTGAGACAGTACGAACCGGACCAAATCGCTCTCGTGTGTTTTTCTTGACAAATGCATCCACCTCTCGGATTTCTGCATCGGTCAATCCCGAATACGCTTTGGCAAAAGGAACTAATGCTTCTCCATCCCAAACGGCAAAGGTGTAATCCGTGTACAAATCAGCCCTGCGACCATGGCCTTTTTGGGCGTAGATCATGACGCCATCGATGGTCAAGGGTTCGATTTTCCATTTCCACCAGCTTCCACGCTTTCGTCCGGTTTCATAGCTCGAAGAGGCCTTTTTCAGCATTAGACCTTCGGCTAGGTAATCCCTTGAGGACTGCCTGATTTGGGTCAGTTCTTCCCAGGACTGGGCTTGCACGCGTTGGGAAAGCTCGAATCGGGGATGCGGATTGGACTGATGGAGTGATTCCAAAAGCGTTCTTCGTTGGTGCATGGGCCAGCTTCGAATAGCTTGGCCTTCCCATTCGAGGATATCATAAGCGATAAAGCTTACGGGAGCATCCTGCAACTGTTTTTTGCTAATGTTTTTTCTGCCAATGCGAGTTTGAAGAATTGAAAAAGGGAGTGGGAGACCGTTTTGGAAAGCGATGATTTCTCCATCCAAGACAGTGCCGTCGGGAAGGCTTGCCGCCAAATCCAAGATTTCGGGAAATTTCTCATTGACCAGTTCTTCTCCACGGCTCCAGATGAAGGATTGATTTTCTCTGCGGATCAACTGCCCCCGAATACCGTCCCATTTCCATTCAGCAATCCATTCCTTGATATCACCCAATTCGGAAACGGAAACTTCTAAGGGATGCGCGAGGAAAAAGGGATAGGGTTTGGAACTGTCTTTGGTCACTCCTACAGGAGATCTTAGCATCTCCATGGTGGTTTGTTCGGGATCCCAATTTCCCATCAAGGCGTGCGCGATTTGTGATTTATCTACTCCAAGGTGCTTGGCGAGGGCTTGAATGATAAGGCTTTGGCTTACGCCAATTCGGAATCCTCCGGTGATTAGTTTGTTGAAAACAAATCGCTCTGTTCGATCAAGACAATCCCAGGAAGAGCGAATGAAATTCCTTTTCGCTTCTTCTCCTTGATTTTCAAGTGATTTTAGGTCTTCAATCCATTCGGATAAGTTTTTCTCATGGCTGGAATGAGCAGGAGGAAGCAGGAGTGCGATGGTTTCGGCAAGGTCCCCCACGGATTGGTAACATTCTTCAAATAGCCAATCGGGTATGCCAGCCTGTTCTTGGCACCAGGTTCGCAATTGGCGTGTATTAACTTGACGTTTGGGTCTTCGATGCGAGAAAATTGCAATTCCCCAGATTTGATCCTCAGAAGATGCTGTTTTAAAAAAGGATTCCAAAGCCTCGAGTTTATCTCCGGTTTTGTTGGACTGATCCAGTCTAGTAATTAACTCCGCAAAATTTTTCATGATTGAGCGCTGCTTTAACCGGATTTGATGAGAAGGAAGAATTGCTTTGCGGGCGAAATTGATAATTTTAGAAGAAAAATGAACAGCATCTACATGCTCTTCGTTTTAGCTCAAAACTGGCAATCCATGAAAAAGTTACTTCTTGTTTTTTTAGCAGCTCTTTTCTTTACCTCATGTTCGGAGTCTAAGGAAGAAAATTACACGGGTGAAGAATTGGAGTTTTCTTTACATCAATCCAGTACCTATAATTTTCGAGGAAAGGTGCTGATCAGAGAAATGACCAATGGTGGCTTGGAGATGACTTTACGAATGGATGGATCAACAGCTAACACGGATTATACCTATCCTGCTCATTTGCATTTTGGAAGTTACGATCAGAAGGACAGCCCGATTGCTTTTTTGCTGAATCCAGTATCTGCCAGAAGTCTGGAATCTGTGACTGTCTTGGGAATTTTGTCTAATGGTTCCAAACTTACCTTCGAATCGATGAAATCCTTTGATGGGCATATCAAAATCCACCTGGCCAACGAAGGTCCTGATTACGGAGTGATTCTCGCCTCGGGTAATATTGGTCCAAAATCAACAGCCAAGTTTGCTCTTGACCAATTGGCTATATGTGGGAACACATTTTAAAAATTAGACTGAATGGCCAGTTTTCCTGATCAGATTTAAATTATTTTTTTAATTCTTATTGGTGTTCTGTAATTCAATTTCGAATTGACCGATTTGTTTTTTCCTTTCCTTAGCTTAGTTTCATAGCTCATAGTTTTTATTATGACCTCAATTCAGAAAAGTTATCTATTTGCTGTCCTCGTACTAATGGTTTTATCCTGCAGCGGGAAAGAATCTGTTGAGGAAGAAAAGATGGATACCCAACCATCTAAGGAGTCCATGGAGGCAACTTTTCAAAAGTTAGAACTCGGTCTCAGTCAAAAATCAGCCTGGAAATCGCATTGGACAAGCCAAGGTATCAACATGGCAATGGAGGAATTTGAGTGGGTATTTACGGACTCCATAGATCCTATGGAAATGCCTGAAAAAAATCCTATTCTGGTGGGAGATCCTCTTTTTCCTTACCAGTTTGCCCATCCTGAAGGCAATGGTACCGTCGATATTTATTCTTATAAAATTGAAGCACAAGACGGATTGGATAAGCCTTACCTTAATCCTGACTCAGAAGTGATTTGGTATCGGGCGGATGGAATGAAGGAGCGTTTGCTCTTTATGGGACCTTCTGGGATGTTTGAAGAAGGCCTTTGGTTGAGTCCGAGTGAGTTTTTGGTCATGGGATATTTTCAGGAGGATGAAGGATTTAGACCCATGCTTTGGCTTATTCGTACTGACAAGCATCTGTTGAGCCAATTTAAATTGAAAAAGGTGGTTGGTGAGTATTCTCCTGAATCGTATCTGAGTCGTAGGCTGAAGGGATTGGACCTTTCCACAAATGGAAATTGATTTTTTAAAAGAACTGTTGTCTAAAGCTTTTCAAAACCCTTTGCCGGGAATGGATGCTCATCTTCACATGTCGCCACTACCGGTGGATATGAGGAGATTTTCTCCAAAAATCCCAGACAATCACCGAAAAAGTGCTGTCCTTCTTTTGTTTTTTCCTGAGGATGGAAAAGGTTTTTTTCCGCTGATTAAACGACCTGTATACCCAGGTGTCCATAGTGGTCAAGTAGCTTTGCCAGGAGGAAAAGTAGAGCCAAATGATCCGGATGTGTATTTTACCGCACTCCGAGAAGCAGAAGAGGAGATTGGAATTGAGGCCGGAAAGGTGGAAGTATTGGGAAGACTATCAGATTTGTATATTCCGACCAGTAATTTTTTGGTTTCTCCTGTGGTAGGATTCCTAGCCGAGACGCCATACTTGGTACCTGAGCAAAAGGAAGTGGCTCGAATCATCAGAACTGAAGTTAGCTCAATTTTTCAACCCCAAATCAGAAAACGAACTCAGCTTGATTTAGGTGGAGGTTTACAGTTGGAAACACCTTACTTTGAAATTGATGGAGAGATAGTATGGGGTGCTACGGCTATGATCCTGAGTGAATTGATTCACCTATTGGAAGGGAAAAAGGCCTAGAAATTGGTCTTTTTGGGCTTTTGTTGGTATTGTTGTACTTAGAAATTAAGCCCAAATTATGGAAGAAAGCACTCCTTTATTGACCAATGATGCAGTAGTTTTTGGTCTGCTCATGGCGACCTTAGCCTTTGTTTTTGCAACTTCAGCGAGTAAGCATCCATTTTGGGTTAAGTTTTATACCTATGTGCCTACAGTTCTCCTGTGTTATTTCATCCCGGCAGTTTTCAATTCCTTGGGCTTGATTTCAGGAGAGTCTTCCAATTTATATAAAGTCGCCTCCCGCTATTTGTTGCCTGCTTCTTTGGTGCTATTTACGATCAGTATTGATCTTAAAGGAATATTGAAGCTGGGGCCCAAAGCCTTGACCATGTTTTTGGCGGGCACGGTAGGGATTATGCTCGGAGGACCTTTTGCTTTGATTGTTGTTGGCTTGATTTATCCGGATATCTATGCGGGTACTGGGCCGGATGAAATATGGAGAGGATTATCGACCATCGCGGGTAGCTGGATTGGAGGAGGTGCCAATCAGACAGCGATGCTGGAGGTATTTGGTGCAAGTCCGGTACTCTTTGGACAAATGATTGCGGTAGATGTTTTGGTTGCCAACCTGTGGATGGCCTTTTTACTTTATTGGGCTGCCAAACCTGAAAAGCTGGACAAACTGCTAAAAGCAGATACCACTGCTATTTATGAATTGAGGGACCGAATCGCTAAGTTTCGAGAAGGGATTATGAAGATCCCGAGTCTAAAGGATACCATGCTGATTTTCGGAATTGGTTTTGGAGTCACGGGAGTTTCCCATTTTGCAGCCGACTACATCGCACCTTGGTTTGGGACTAACTATCCAGAACTGGATCAGTATTCCTTGAATTCAGCTTTTTTCTGGATTGTGGTGATTGCTACGACAGCGGGTTTGCTTCTTTCCTTTACCAAAGCTCGGGAATTGGAAGGAGCAGGAGCCTCCAGAATGGGTTCAGTTCTTCTTTACGTGTTGGTGGCTACTACTGGGATGCAAATGGATCTTGGCGCCGTGTTGGATAATCCTATTTTATTTTTAATCGGGATTATTTGGATTGTATTCCATGTGCTGATCATGATAGTGGTAGCTTGGATCATCAAAGCGCCGTTTTTCTATGTGGCCGTAGGAAGTCAGGCAAATGTGGGTGGTGCAGCGTCTGCCCCTATTGTTGCTTCGGCATTTGATGCGTCGTTGGCACCAGTAGGAGTGTTATTAGCCGTGTTGGGTTATGCTGCAGGCACCTATGGCGCTTACCTGAGTGGCTTGATGATGCAGTGGATATCCGGTTTGTGATGAAGCACTCAAAGACCTTGGTTTTTTGTTGTACAGGATCGGATTGTAAAAAATCCGGAGGTAAATCGCTGAGGAAAGAACTTAAGGAGTCTGCAAAGTCAGGTGACTTAAAAGGCAATGTAAAGCTGATAAGAACCCAATGTATGGATATGTGCAAATCTGCTCCGGTGGTAATTGTAGGAGATCATTTTTGCAAAAAAGCCACTTTGGATGTTGTTCTTTCGCAAATAAATAAGCCCTGATATTTCAGGGCTTTTGTGTTATAGTTTTGTAGTCTTTACTGCAGTTCCACTGACGGTGACCATTAGCATGCCTTCTCGGATGGTTTCATAATCTAGGTCAATACCGATGATGGCATTAGCTCCAAACTGTCTGGCCTGCATTTCCATTTCAGCCATGGCAGTAGCTTTAGCCTCGCGGAGTACTTGTTCATAGGCAGAGGATCTACCACCTACGATATCGGTGATACTTGCAAAAAAATCTTTGAAAATATTCGCGCCGATGATGGTTTCACCGGAGACTAATCCTAAGTACTGGTCAATGTGATAACCTTGGAGTGTGCTGGTAGTGGAAATAATCATAATGGGGTTTGTTTAAGATTTAACTAGCATTGTCACGAGTGCTGGGGTAAAAAGTTTTGCCTTTTAGGTCAATTCATGATGTGAACCTTCTGATCTTTTACAAAATTGTAACCCGATAAAGGAAATGCCTTTCTTAAAAAGTAGTTTTTTCTCTTAAAAAGTTTTCCCAAGTTAGGGGAGTGAGTTTTAATCCTATGGATCAATTTCAACAATTCGATATTTCGGACTTTTTCAATCAACTCGAAGAACCACTTTTTTTAATGGACTCTGACGAGATTATTTTTTTCAACAGGTATTTTCTGGAGAATTTTGTTTCCATAGGGGACAATTGGAAAGACTATTTTAGGCAACCAGCTCATCTACTTGTCCTTGAAAATTATTTCTTGGAAGGAAAGGGATCCTTGCCAAAAGTTCAAGTTCCACTTACCACCAAATCCGATCAGGATGTATTGCATGAATGGTGTTTTACCCCTTTGCCATCAAGTTATTCATCTCGTTTTTTGATTGCGAAAGGTCAAAAGATCCAAAAAACTGACGATTCTGTTCAAACTCGACAGGATGCCCTTGAAGATGCTTTAGGTCGGGAGTATGGATACATGCAGAGTATTCTTACCAATTACCATGACCTGATAGCTATTTTCGATCAGGACGGGAATTACCTCTACGTCAGTAATTCGGTAGAAAAAAATATCGGTATTCCTGCCTCTGATCTCTTGGGTAGAAACTATAAGGAGTTCATAGCAGCTGGCATATTCGAAATAGTCAAGGGTAGCTTTGATGAAATTCTAAATTCAAACGAAGAAGTGGCTTTGGATTTTTGGATCAACCTTTCCACAGGTAGGCGAATCTACCTGGAGAGTTTTGCCAGAAACCTTCTTGATCATCCTCAAATTCAGGGGATCCTCTTCAGTTCGAGAGACATCACTGATTTTATCCTCACTGAGCAATCGCTTCAGCGTAGGTATGAGATCGAAAATCAAATCAATTGGATATCAGCCCAGCTGATCAATGGTCGCTGGTCTAATTTGGAAGATGAGTTTGACAAAGCTTTAGTACAGTTTGGAGAAATGCTTCAGGCTGAGGAATCCAAAATTCTCATCATAAACCGAGACACTCGCGAATTGGAAATTTTGAATCACTGGACTAAATCTGGAGATCAATCTACGGTGGCTAGCCCAAGGTATTTTGGGCTGATTAATTCGGTCAAGAGTGAATTGGAGAACGGAAAAGTTATTCTAAGAACCTTAAAGCTTAAATCCAAACTGAACAGGGAAGAGGTAGAACGTAAAATGCTTCTGGTTCCACTCATTTCCGGTCAAAGACTCCTGGGGATCATCCAATTCGAATTTATTCAGGGAGTTTTCTTTTTTGAAGAAAAGGAAATTCAGGTTTTCAAGCAATTGGGGGATATATTGGCTGGAGCATACCTTGGCAGTCAAATGATGAGGAGGCTGCAGCGAAATGAAAACTTACTTGCAAACACTGAAATACTTTCCAGCTCAGGTTCGTGGAGGTTTGGGGCTCATAACAAGCGATTTCATTTTTCAGCCGGATTGTCCAAGCTCCTTGGGATGGGTGATCGACCCGTTATCACGGATTTTGCGGTTTTGATTTACAAAATAGACAAGCCATTTCGCAAGGAATTCATTCAAAATCTCAAGCTGGCCTCTGAAAATCTCCAGCGCACTTCGGGAGAGTTTACTATTACAGCTCAAGATGGCAAATCAAAGCACATCAGTTACGAGATTGAAGGGAAGCGCGACTACCTCAGCCAAGGATTGGAGATATACGGGTTTTGTACAGATATCACACATAAAAGAGCTGCAGATGGATATCTGAGATTGCAATCCCAAATCCTTGCACAGGTTTCCGATCCAATTGTAGTCACAAATCTTTCCCTGGAAGTGATCTATCTCAACGAAGCGGCGGTGCAACTCTGCTGTCCAGAGACTGCCCAGTCCTTTAGGGGTCAGCTTGAGGATTTACTAGAGATAGATTGGAGAGAAAATGAGGATCTCAAAGAGATTGCTGAATCTCTGAATCAAAAAGAAAATTGGAAATCTGAACAATTTATCAAAACTCTCCATTCAAAGGCATCCCCTTTTGAAATGACTTTACAGCCAATATTTTCAGAAGGGGAAGAAAAAATCGGTTATTCATTCATTCTTCATAGTCTTGCAGAGAAGTACAAATCAGAGCAGGTGGCCCGAAGGGCAAAGTTGATCATTGAAAATAGCCCCGTTGTTCTTTTTCGAGTTGACCCCAGCGATGAATACCGGATTAAATACATCTCTGACAACATCAATAGATTTGGATACGACGCCGACTACCTGATTAGAAATGAGGTTTCATTTCTTAATTTGGTTCATCCAGATGACAAAGAAGTCATCTTGGACCTGGCTAGAATTCAGACGGTTCAAGAGGGGATTAAATCATTTTCTGGGGAATACAGAATCAGAACCACACAAGGGGAGTTCATCTGGGTAGAGGATCGTACTTCTGATGTAAAAGATGATATTGGAAACATCATTTTGCATGAGGGCCTTTTTCAGGATATCTCCGATCGAAAGCGGATAGATACGATTCAAAAAGAAAGAGACAAGCAATACAGGGTATTGGCGTCCAACATACCGAGGACAAATATTTTTCTTCTTGATTCCCAGCGAAGGTACATTTTGGCAGAAGGCAGCAATTTTGCCGCTTGGGGCTTGAGAAGGGAAGATTTTGAAGGTAAGCATCTCAGCGAACTTCAGCTGACTTCTTACGAACAAGTGAGTCAGCTCCTCGATAGGGTCTATTTTGATCGGGAAATTGTCGAGTCGGAATTCTCCCTCAATGGAAGGCACTACCATCGAATAATCCGTCCAATTATAGAAAATGATCAGGTGCAATATGCTCTCAGCATCATTCGGGACATACAGGAGGAGCATCAGGCCAAGCAGGATTTAATCAATTCTGAGGAAAAATACAGGAGCCTGGTGGAGGAATCGACCGAAATAATCTTTTCACTCTCCGAGACATTCATGCTGCAGTATGTATCTCCAAATGTGAAGCAATTCCTGGATTACAGCTCTGAAGAAGTGACTGGCAGAAGTATTTTTGAGTTTTTGAATCCTGATGACCTTGATCAGTTTCGGGTCATGTTGGAGGAGAAGAAAGATCTGCTTTCCTCAACTCAGTTTTTGGAGTTTAGACTTAGACATCGCAATGGTACCTACAGGGTTTTCAGCTCCAATGGTAAACTGATTCAGGACAAATCTGGACAGCAGCGCTTTTACACCGGGATTGCGCGTGATGTGTCAAAGCTAAAAGAAGCAGAACAGGAGCTCAGAATAGCCAAAGAAAAGGCAGAACAGGCGTCTTTGGTCAAGTCGCAGTTTCTATCCGTGATGAGCCATGAGATCCGCACGCCAATGAATGCGGTGATTGGCTTAACTCATTTTCTGATGGAAGAAAATCCACGGCCTGACCAATTGGAAAACCTTAAAACCCTTCAATTCTCAGCCGAGAATCTAATGGCTCTGATCAATGATATCCTGGATTACAATAAGATTGATTCTGGAAAAGTAGAATTGGAGCGAATTTCCTTTGATTTGAGAAATGTCGTACACAGGATTGTTCATTCACATAGTTTTCAGGCTAATGAAAAAAGCTTACGGCTCAGCTGTGAAATCGACGAAGCTATTCCGGAAACTTTGATCGGCGATCCACTTCGCCTCGGGCAGGTAATTAATAATTTGGTTTCGAATGCCGTCAAGTTTACGGAAAGGGGTTTTGTGAGAATTTCGCTTTTAAGAGAAAATGTAAAAGAAGGTAAAACTGAAATCAAATTCCGATTTGAAGATTCCGGAATAGGGATACCGGATGCCAAAAAGAAAAGCATTTTTGAGGCATTCACTCAGGCATCTTCCTCTACTACTAGAAAATATGGAGGCACTGGTTTGGGATTGGCGATAGTCAAACGACTGGTTGAGCTCTATGGAGGTCATATCAAGCTGACAGATAGATCAGGAGGGGGAAGTGTATTTGAATTTTCGATTCCTTTTGAGCAGTTGGTCCAACCAAAACAAGAGGCAGAAAGCTCCACACCTTCCAACTCTAAATCATTGGAAAAAGCATCCATTTTGGTAGCAGAGGATAATGTGGTCAACCAGATTTTGATTCGTAAATTTTTGACCAAATGGAATGCGGGCCAACTCTTTATCGCAAGTGACGGGAAAGAGGCCTTGGAGATTTTTGAGCAACATTCGTTTGATTTGGTTCTCCTTGATTTGCAAATGCCCGAATTGGACGGTTTTGAAGTGGCTACTTCTATCCGCCAGAATAAGATTCTTGAAAAGTCCCATGTTCCGATTTTGGCTTTGACAGCAGCATCCTACAATGAAGTAAAAGATGAATTGAATGAGGCAGGATTTGATGATTTTGTACCCAAGCCATTTTCTCCTGAAGTGTTGTATGAGAAAATAAGTAAGGTTTTGAATTCAAAAGATCAGGGTTGAATTTTGGTTTAGCATTAATTTTGTCAAGTAGGAAATGGCCAAATCTAGCCGACCATTTTAAACCAAATCAATGAATTACCTTAAGCGTATCATTCCTGTTTTTTTGACATTAGCTCTTGCTTATTCTGTTCAAGCTCAAAAACTGATGGAAAAAAGATCCTCGTTTTATGGCTTCACGGGCAGTTCAGGTGCTAAAATCAGACAGTTCAATGAGCTTCTTTCGGATCGAGGACTCTCACCGCTTCGAAATAGATACCGTACCTATGGTTTGGGTTATCAGACTCGAGTTAATGATTTTGTGGTTGGCTTTGAACTGACTCAGCATCAAAGCAAAACCAGTGAATTTGACCAGTTTGATATCAAGTATCGGACCTCCAGAGCTTTGTTGAATGTGGGCTATTCATTGACAGAAGAAGGAAAATTCCAGTTGATTCATTACATGTCCCTAGGTATGGGTTATATGAATTTTCAGATGCTGCCTTCTGAACAAGAATCTGATCTCAATTCTTTTTTACAAAGTCCGCGAAGAGGTTTTATTCTCCGAAAAAATGACATCCAGAAGGGAACAAACGGATTTGGGGATTTTTTGACAGAAATTGGTTTTCAAGCTAGCTATGATTTTGATCTGCCCGGTCGGAAAGAATCATTGGAAATCCTAGCCAAAGTTGGGTATTCCTTCAGTCCCTTTGAGGGAAGTTGGTCCATAAATGGTCTGGCATTTGACAATGCTCAAGCGGGTGCTTTTGTGAGAGTAGGAGCTGGAATTTCATTGCCCGATCGCAATTTTTTCTATAAAGACGCTACAATCGGAATTTCTTTGATCAGGGGTATTCATTTTTCTTCACCGGATAAATTCAATGCTGTATTGGAAGAAAATGGTTATCAGCCGCTACAAGGAAAACCTAGTAACTGGGGATTGCGGATACTTGGCGAAACGGATGGAATGCTCTATGGTGTGGATGTCTTCAATCTTGCGATGGATGGTCGGGCCAGCAATTCTCAAACCCACAGCTTAAACAGTCTTCGAGTTTATGGTAACGGGGGTTATAAATTCTTTCAGTATAAAAACTTTGCAATCGGTGCTATGGCTGGATTGGGATTTGGTAATCTCAGATATACGCTTTCAGCAAATGAAAAACCCGATTTCCCTGAGCTAGTCGAACAACGGTATTTTGATGGGTATCTTAAAACTGCAGGACTGATGGCTAAACCCGAAATTCTTTTTGAATATGGCATACCTATGACGGAAAGAAAGTTTTTTGATTTGGTGATCACGGCCTCGGGAGGGTATGAGGCAGGATTTCCTGGGTATAAATTGGGGGGATTACCGATGACTGATTACATGTCCGCGCCCTTTTTAACCTTTGGAATAGGCTTAAGGCCATAAGGCTGAAAAGCTTTTGTTTTTTCAAAAAAACCAGTCAAGAATTTTCATTTTGTCCCCTAAATCTCCTGTTTATTGAAGATTAGATATTACTTTTGCTTCGGCTTATCGAGAAAGACCGAGGGAAGGGCCCTGCGACGTCTTAGCAACCTGTCTACAAGGTGCTAACTCCCGTTCCGGAAATGCCGGAAATAGATGAGCGGAAGAAAGAATAGTTAGTTATTTTCTCCGTGTTTTGCTCGATTGCCTTTTTGAATTGACTTATTACAAGATGCAAAACCGAACGGAATCCCTCCTTCAATCCATTCAAAACCGAATTTTGATCCTAGATGGGGCCATGGGCACCATGATTCAGCGTTACAAACTCTCTGAGGAAGATTTCAGAACACCTGAGTTGAAGGATCATCCCAAATCGCTAAAAGGAAACAACGATTTACTGTCTTTGAGTAGACCTGATATCATTAAGGCTATCCATAAGGAATATTTGGAGGCAGGGGCTGACATCATCGAAACCAATACTTTTTCAGGAACGACCATTGCTCAGGAAGATTATGGATTGTCTCATTTGGCTTATCAGATCAATTTTCAGTCAGCCAAATTGGCAAGAGAGGTAGCTGATGAGTTTACAGCAAACGATCCCTCCAAACCACGTTTTGTAGCAGGCGCAGTGGGCCCGACCAATCGTACTGCCTCGATTTCCCCGGATGTCAATGATCCCGGTTATCGAGCGATTACTTTTGACCAATTGGCAGAGGCCTATGCTGAGCAAGTGAGAGGCTTGTTGGATGGGGAGGCAGATATCATCTTAATTGAGACCATCTTCGATACGCTGAATGCCAAAGCTGCCTTGTATGCAGTGCAGGAAGTATATGAAGGAAGAGGAATTCCCTTAGATCCCAAAGAAGGCGGAGTGCCGATCATGATCTCGGGCACTATTACCGATGCTTCGGGTAGAACACTCTCAGGTCAGACGACTGAAGCATTTTTGATTTCCGTTTCTCACGTTCCTTTGCTCTCAGTGGGCTTGAATTGTGCTTTGGGAGCAAAAGAGCTCAGACCTTACTTAAAGGTTCTTTCTCAAAAAGCACCATTCTATGTGTCGGCCTATCCCAATGCGGGACTTCCCAATGAGTTTGGTGCTTACGATCAGGGGGCAAATGAGATGGCGGACCAGGTGCGAGACTTTTTGAGGGAAGGCATGCTAAATATTCTAGGCGGATGCTGTGGTACAACCCCTGAGCATATTAAAGCCTTGGCAAAAATGGCGGCGGAATTTCAGCCACGAAAAATTGAAGAAGAACTAGAAGAGGAGGGAAGCAATGCCTAAGCAGGACTATTTGAAACTCTCAGGCTTGGAGCCTTTGGTTTTCACCCCGACAATCAATTTTGTCAACATCGGCGAGCGAACCAATATCACCGGTTCGAAGAAATTTGCCAGACTTATCCTCAGCGGAAACTATGATGAAGCGCTGGAAATTGCCTTGGATCAGGTGAGAGGCGGTGCTCAGGTGCTCGATGTCTGCATGGATGAGGGGATGCTGGACGGTGAGTTTGCGATGGTCAGATTCCTTAATTTGATTGCTTCCGAACCAGAGATCAGTCGTATTCCCATCATGATCGATAGCTCCAAGTGGAGCATCATCTTGGCAGGTTTGAAGTGTGTTCAGGGAAAAGGGATTGTGAATTCTATCTCCCTGAAAAATGGGGAAGAAGAATTTATACAGCAGGCGAAAACGATCAAGAAGTTTGGGGCTGCCGTGGTCGTGATGGCTTTTGACGAAAAGGGTCAAGCTGATACTTACGAGCGAAGAAAAGAAATCTGCGAGCGCAGCTACCGCATCTTGGTCGATCGGGTCAAATTCAATCCTCAGGACATCATTTTTGATCCGAATATTTTCCCTGTAGCTACGGGTATGGAAGAGCATCGCAGAAATGCGCTTGACTTTTTCCTTGCTACCAAATGGATTAAGGAAAACCTCCCGGGAGCTAAGGTCAGTGGTGGGGTAAGTAACGTATCCTTCTCCTTCCGTGGAAATGACCGAGTAAGGGAAGCCATGCATGCTGCTTTTCTTTATCATGCGATTCATCATGGGATGGACATGGGTATCGTCAATCCAACTATGTTGGAAGTCTATGCGGATATCCCAAAGGATCTTTTGGAGCGTGTCGAAGACGTTCTTTTTGATCGTAGGGAAGATGCGACCGAGCGATTGTTGGATTTCGCAGAAACTGTAAAAGCTGCCGATAAAAAAGAGGTGGTAAATGAAGCTTGGAGATCTCAGCCTGTATCAAAGCGTATCGAGCATGCCTTGGTGAAGGGAATTTTGGATTTTATCATTGAAGATACTGAAGCGGCAAGGCTTGAATTAGTTAATCCGCTGAAGGTGATCGAAGGCCCTCTGATGGACGGGATGAATGTGGTAGGTGATCTTTTTGGAGAAGGGAAAATGTTCCTTCCTCAAGTAGTAAAATCGGCACGGGTGATGAAAAAGGCAGTAGCCTATCTCGAGCCCTTCATGCCTTTACCGGAAGAAGGACAAGAGGCATCTTCTTTGAAGAAAATCCTGCTTGCCACCGTGAAAGGTGACGTCCATGACATCGGTAAAAACATCGTTGGAGTGGTATTGGCCTGCAATAGCTACCAAATCATCGACCTCGGTGTAATGGTGGATGCACAGAAAATCATCGATGAAGCAATCAAAAATAAGGTTGATATCATAGGATTGAGCGGTTTGATCACGCCTTCTTTGGATGAAATGGTCAATGTGGCCTCTGAGATGGAGCGTCAAGGCCTAAAGATTCCTTTGCTGATCGGGGGAGCCACTACTTCCAGAATTCACACAGCGGTGAAGATTGATCCGGTCTATTCCGGAACAGTAGTTCACGTGACTGATGCGAGTAAGTCTGTTCCCATCGCAGGTGAGGCGATCTCTGAGGAAACCAAGGAGGCCTATCACAAGCAAATAAAAGCTACTTACCGTGAGCTCCGCGAGGAGCACGAGGCTAAGCAGTCTGTGAAACAACTCATCAGCTACGAAGAGGCTAAGGCCAATCCAGTAGAAATTGATTGGAGTTCATTTGAGCCGGTGAAGCCTAAAAAGCTGGGAAGAACTGTCTTGGAAGATCTGGATTTGACGGTATTGAGAAAATACATCGATTGGACACCATTCTTCAGCACGTGGATGCTTAGTGGGAAATACCCAAAAATATTCGAAGATCCAATCGTAGGAGACGAGGCAAAGCGGCTTTTCGCAGATGCGCAAGCCATGTTGGACCGATTGATTGCGGAGCGTTGGCTCTCTGCCAAGGCGGTTTTCACCTTGTTGCCTGTTCAGCGAAAGCAGGATGATGCGGTTGTCTTTGAACCGAATGATGAGAACTTTGAGATTGCCAGATTCCACTTTTTGCGTCAGCAAGGAAAGAAAGGTAAAGGAGTGCCTAACCGATCACTCGCAGACTACCTGCATCCTGATCAGACAGATTACCTAGGTTGCTTTGCGGTGACAGCTGGCTTGGGAATGGAAGCTAAATTGGCCGAGTTCCAAGCGGCAGGAGACGACTACAATGACATTCTATTCAAAGCATTGGCCGATAGATTAGCAGAGGCAGCTGCAGAGTATGTACACGAGATAGTGAGAAAAGAATATTGGGGCTATTCTACAGAGGAAGGACTTGATACAGAGTCATTGATCCGTGAAGAATATCCGGGTATCAGACCTGCACCAGGCTACCCGGCATGTCCTGAGCACTCGGAAAAAGAAACTATTGCGAAACTCTTGGATCTCGAAAACACCGTAGGCATCACATTAACTTCAAGCTTTGCGATGTATCCGACCAGCTCTGTTTCTGGGTTTTACTTCGGTCATCCAGAGTCTAAATACTTTGGATTGGGTAAAATTGCCGAAGACCAAGTTGGAAGCTATGCGATGAGAAAGGGGATTTCGATCGAACAAGCTGAGCGTCTGCTTTCCCCAAATTTGGCCTACACGCCATCCAAACAATTAGAGAATCAAACAGTATGAAGATTACCGAGCACTTAAAAAACGCAAAATCCACGCTTTTTTCATTTGAAATTCTTCCTCCTTTGAAGGGACAAAGTTTGAAAGAACTTTGCGAAGGTATTGCTCCTTTGATGGAGTTTAATCCTCCTTTTGTGGATGTGACTTACCATCGGGAAGAGTACATTTTCAAGAAACATCCTAATGGACTACTGGAAAAAGTGAGTACTAAAAAGCGTCCGGGTACAGTTGGGATTTGTGCGGCAATCATGAACCGATTTCAGGTAGATGCGGTCCCACATGTGCTTTGTGGAGGTTTTACCAAAGAGGAGACAGAAAATGTCCTGATTGATCTCAATTTTATCGGGGTAGACAATGTTTTGGCCTTAAGAGGAGATGCTCCTAAGGCTGAGCGATTTACAGCAGAACCTGATGGACACAGTTTTGCCAGCGAGTTGGTGGAGCAGATTGTGAAAATGAACAACGGAAAATACCTGCATGAAGAAACTGAGAATAGTTTTCATACAGACTTTTGTGTGGGTGTGGCAGGCTATCCGGAGAAGCATTTTGAAGCGCCTTCGATGAAGTTTGATTTGAAGTACCTGAAAGAAAAGATCGATAAAGGTGCAGAATACATCGTGACTCAGATGTTTTTTGACAATCAGAAGTATTTCGAATATGTAGCTAAAGTCCGTGAAGCGGGCATCGATGTGCCTATTATTCCGGGAATTAAGCCCATTACAACCTTGGGCCAGATTACCATGCTCCCTCGAACTTTCTTCCTGGACCTGCCTGATGCCTTGACCGATGAACTCGAGAAGTGCAAAACCAATGCGGAGGTGAAAGAAGTGGGAATCGCTTGGTCCATCCAGCAGTGCAAGGAGTTAGTAGCTGCAAATGTGCCTTCTTTGCATTTCTACACGATGAGTAAGGCGGATGCGACTTATAAAGTGGCTAAGGAGGTGTTTTGATAACATTTGAGGTCTTCAAGACCTCGAATGTTTACTTTGATTGATTAAATCTTTGGGGTTTTTGAAATCCCAAAGATTTCAACCATTCTTCCCAATTTTTCAGGCAATTTCTCTATTCTGCCTATCTTCGGCCATGATTCAGTTGGTCGAATGCCCACGGGATGCCATGCAGGGGCTCCCTGATTTTATAGATACTGCCATCAAGGCCGCTTACATTAATCAGCTTTTAGAAGTCGGTTTTCATACCCTAGATTTTGGGAGTTTTGTAAGTCCTAAAGCGATCCCTCAAATGCGGGATACGGCAGAGGTATTAGAGATGCTGGATTTGCATAAAGCCAAATCAAAGCTTTTAGCTATTGTGGCTAATGTCAGAGGGGCAGAAGATGCGCTTCACTTTCAGGAAATAGACTTTTTAGGTTTTCCACTTTCGGTATCTGAGACGTTCCAGCAACGGAATACCAATGCCAGCATTGCTGAGGCACTCAAGACAGTAGAAAGTATTCAACATCTTTGCGAAGCCAAAGGCAAAAAACAGGTAGTGTACCTCAGCATGGGTTTTGGCAATCCTTATGGCGATCCTTACTCTCCAGAGTTAATTGCAGAGTTTGTGGAGAAATTGGCCCAACTCCAGATTGAGACAGTTTCTCTTTCGGATACCATCGGAGCAGCAACAAGCGAATTGATCACCGAACTCTTCAAAGTGAATACCCAAGCTTTTCCTCAAATTCAGTTTGGAGCTCATTTGCATAGTAGGCCTGATTCGATTGAAGAAAAAGTAATGGCAGCCTTGAAGGGTGGATGTCATCGCTTTGATGGTGCGCTCAAAGGTTACGGAGGTTGCCCTATGGCCAAGGATGATTTGGTGGGAAATATGGCTACTGAGGTGATGGTAGAGACGTTGGAAAAAGAAGGATATGACCTTGGGTTGAATAAGTCAGAACTCACTGAATCATTGAAACTTGCCAGATTTGTATTTAACTCTTGATTGATGTCTGATTTTAAGGTACAAGGTAAAGTCAAAGCCCTTCGATGGCTCCGCAGCATGCACAAATGGCTGGGTATTCCGCTGATTGTCTTTTTCCTTTTGATAGGGGTTACTTCTATATTGTTGGCTTGGAAAAAGAAGGCTGAACTCCTGCCTCCAACTTTGGAAACGAAAGTAGAAAGTGGAACCTGGATTTTGCCATCTCAAATGGTCAAGATCGGGGAGGAGGAAATGCGGAAGCTTGGCAGAGATCCCGAGGTGGATCGAATCGATATCCGACCAGATAAAGGTACGGCGAAGGTGACGTTTAAAACCCATTTTACCGAAGTACAGGTGGATGGTTTTTCGGGAGAGGTTTTATCAGTTGGAACACGGCATTCGGACTGGATCGAAAAAGTTCACGATGGCAGCATCATTGATTTTTACACGACAGGAGACGAAGGGGCAAAGCTTACCTATTCGACTTTGATTTCCATAGGTTTGATCTTTTTGGCGATCAGTGGATTTTACCTTTGGTATTTTCCTAAAGTGGTGAGACGGCTTAAAGGGAAATAGCCTCTTTTTTTTCTAATCCTACTTTGTACTAAATTCCCTTATGGAAAATGACAAGCTTCATACTGTAAATGAGCCCGATATCGAATACGGTCGTTATTCCTATGCCGACTACCTTACTTGGCAGATGGATGAGATGGTCGAATTGATCCGCGGAAAAGTGTATAAATGGGCAGCTACAGCACCAAGTATGAGTCATCAAAAAGTCTCATTGAGGCTCGGATCAGCATTCTTAATTTTTTTGAAAGGGAAGCCTTGTCAAGTATTTCAGGCTCCATTTGATGTGAGGCTTCCTGTAAAATCTAAAAAGAACAAGGATATCGATACTGTTGTCCAGCCAGATTTATGTGTGATTTGCGATGAAAGCAAGTTGGATGAAGCAGGTTGCATAGGTGCGCCAGACTTGGTGGTCGAAATCCTTTCACCAGGAAATAACAGAAAGGAACTGAAAGTGAAATACGAGATTTATGAGGAATCTGGAGTAAAAGAGTATTGGGTTATTCATCCTTCTGAACAAACCCTGTTGATTTACACCTTAGTCGATGGAAAATATCAATCCTCAGGTTTGTATGTAGCAGGCGATGAAGTGCAATCCTCCTGTATTGATGGCTTTAGCCTCAATTTGGAAGATATCTTTGAAACCTAATCGGCTTAAATCATCAACTTAAACTTCTTCCCAGGAAGCGATTTGACGATTCCTTCAAATTCCAGAGAGAGCAATTTGGAGGAAAGAATACCCAATGGGATCTCTGTGGCGTAAGAAATGAGATCAATTTCAGATTCGACTTTTTCTTGTAGGTGAAGTAGGATAGATCGTTCTTCTTCATCCCTCCCGGTTAAATCCAATGTTGGTTTTTTGATCTTTTCTTCTCCCGGTTTGTTCCAAAATAGAGCCTCGGCAATGTCTCCCGGTCCGGTATAGATCGAAGCTTTCATCTTTCTAATTAGCTGATTGCACCCTTCCGAATAAGTAGATTGGAGGTTTCCGGGTACTGCAAAAACATCCTTATCATAGCTGTAGGCGATCTCAGCGGTAATTAAAGCCCCGCCTTTCTCGGCAGCTTCTACCACAATCAGTGCATCCGAAAGACCTGCAATGATTCGGTTTCGTGCGGGAAAATTACCGGGAACCATTCTACTTCCCGGAGCATATTCGGAAACAAGAAGGCCTGTTTCCTGAAGCTGTTCGGCTGTCTTTTTATGTGCGGCAGGATAGATTTGATCGATCGGTGAGCCCATAATGGCTATCGTTGGGAGTCCGACTTGAAGGGCGGCCCGATGAGCCTCAATGTCAATTCCGTAAGCTAGCCCGGAGATAATGACGGGCTGATAGGGCAGAAGGTCTTCGATGATTTTTTTGGTGATGGCTTTCCCGTAGTTGGTGGCGCTTCGGGTACCTACGATTCCTATATTCCGGTCGAAATTCAACTCACCTTTCCCTTGAGAAAAAAGGATGACAGGAGAGTCTTCTATGGTCTTCAGTCGTTGAGGAAATCGCGATGAACTTGAACTATGAATCTGAATACCTTTTTTTTGGCAAGTATTGATAACGTCGTCTGCCATACCAAGCAAATTGGATTCGTTTTTCTGAATTTCCAGCAGTTTTTCTCCCACTCGAGGGATTTTGGAAGCCTTTCCTTTGGTGAGTTTAAAGAAATCCTTTGGCGAACCGCTGTAAGCGACGATTGCTTTAAAAAGTGTTGGGCCCACTTTGGGGGCCACGGCAAGTGCTAAATGATATCGGAGCTGCTCAAGATCCTGATCGGGAGGAAAGTTCATGCTTCAGATTGATTAAAAAATCCTTGATTTCCTGAAGTTTCTGTACTGCTGCTACTTTATCAAATCCCTGTTGCTTTCCAGAGGCGATCACTTCCTGTGCACCTTGAAGGGTATAGCCCTTTTCTTTTACCAAGTGATAGACATACCGGATTTTCTGGATATCGTCTTTGGTGTAGCGACGGTTTCCCTTTTTATCCTTTTTAGGTCGGATGATTTCAAATTCACCCTCCCAATAGCGAATCAATGAAGCGGCCACTTTAAACATATCCGCCACTTCACCGATGGAATAGTATTTTTTCTCTATATCTCGCTCTTTGTAAGGCACAGGATTATGTTTAATGTTGAGTTACAAAAACCCCTAATTGAGGTGGGTTCTAAAAACAATCTAAAATAGGAAAATCGCAGTTGACTTCAAGCTTCACTTCAAGTAAACCAAAGAAAAAAACCTGATTTTATCGGTTTACTACTTGAAGTATTTGTACCACAGAAAGACCTGCAGTTTCGGTGCGAAGCCTACTTTTCCCTAAGGAGACAGCCTGAAAACCTGATTGAAAAGCAAGTTGAATTTCCTTTGGATCGAAGTCTCCCTCGGGTCCAATTAGGATAAGGTACTTTTTTCCAGGTTCTGCCAAATCCATCAAATGATGCTTTTGGTCTTCATCAACGTAAGCAATAAACTTCTGAAAATCAATAAATTCATTTGATTTAATTAAATCATTGAATTTGCAGCTGGGATTGATTCTCGGGGTTCTGAATTTGATGCTTTGTTTACAAGCTGAAATGATTTTTTTCTGAAGTCGATCGGTTTTGAGAAAAGTTCGTTCGGAATTCATCGTTTCGATCAAGGTCAGTTCATGAAACCCGATTTCGGTAATTTTTTCCACCATCCATTCCATTCGGTCGGGATTTTTGGTAGGTGCTATTGCTAAGTGAATACAAAAAGAATCTACCTCTGCTTCTGTTTTACTCAGAATTTTCAGGCTTGCTTTTTTTGGATTTGCATCCAAAATCACCGATTCGTAGACCAACCCTTTTCCATCTGTAAGTGTGATGGCATCACCTTGCTTTTTGCGAAGGACGCGAATCAGATGTTTGGATTCTTCCTCACTTAGCGTGGTGATAGGCTCGGAGATGTGATCTTGAAAAAACAGCTGCATGGGTAGAAGGATATGAACACAAAAAAAGCACAATCCATTTAGAATTGTGCCTTTAAACCAAATTAACCTATAACCAAATTAACCTTTAGAAATTTCCATGTTTACGGTCTTTCCTTTGATGGTGTTGTTTTTCATTACTCGGATAACGTGCTCAGCGTCTTTCTGAGGCACATCCACAAAGGAGAAGTTGTCAAAAATGTCAATGCCGCCGATGCTTTTGCCTGGTACGCCTGTTTCTCCGGCGATTGCACCTACGATATCATTCGGACGGATTCTGTCTTTATTGCCTAAGTTGAGGAATAGACGCGTCATATTGGCATCACGTGTACGTTCTGTCCTTGGAGCGAAGTCTCTTCCGCCTTCTTTTCTATCACCAAAACGGCTTCCTCTTTCGAAACGGTCTCCGCCGCTTCTTGGACCTCTTTCAAAACGGTCTCCACCGCTTCTTGTACCTCTTTCAAAACGATCTCCTCTACCACCTTCTCTGCGATCACCAAATCTGCTTTCACGACCTCCGTCACGTCCGCCTTCTCTTCTACGGTCACCGTAGGCTGTTTCGATACCAAAGTCCTGATCTTTCAGTTCTTTCACGGCATCTCCCATCACCATTTTCAAGAGACCAAGAGAAATCTGCTCTGGTGTCAAACCTTCTTTTACCAGTTGGCTGATGGTAGATTCGAAGATTTCGTTGTTTTCTTCCTTGCTCAATACGCGGTGTACGTCTTTTACCAATTGAGCTTTTTTCAACTCAACCAATTCAATCACTGATGGAGGAGTCATTTTATTGATAGAAGCCTTGGTATAACGCTCCAAGTCTCTCAATTTCATGGTTTCTCTACGACCAGTGATGAAGGTGATGGCTGTTCCGGATTTGCCGGCACGGCCTGTTCTACCGATTCTGTGTACGTAGTATTCTTCGTCCAATGGAATGTCGAAGTTGAATACAGCTTCCACATTGTCCACATCGATACCTCTTGCCGCTACGTCTGTTGCAACCAATACAGTACAAAGTCCTTTTCTGAACTTGCCCATCACTTTGTCACGCTGTGCCTGAGAAAGATCACCGTGAAGTGCTTCGGCTAGGATTCCTCTGGCACCCAAGCCTTCTGTTACCTCATCGGTCATGCGCTTGGTGTTACAAAAGACTACGCTGAGGGCGTAGTTGTTGATATTCATCAGACGAACCATCAATTCCATTTTCAAAGAAGGTTTTACTTCATAGTAAACCTGATCTATTTTGGAAACAGTAAGTTCGTTTTTAGCGACCTTGATGATTTCAGGGTTGGTCTGATACTTTCTGGTCAAGTCCATGATTGGCTTGGCCATCGTAGCAGAGAAGAAGACAGTCTGTCTTTCTTCAGGCATTTCCTGTAGGATCGCTTCAATATCATCTCTGAATCCCATGTCTAGCATTTCATCTGCTTCGTCAAGGACAATGATTCCGGCGTCTTCCAATCTGAGTGTTCCTCTATCCATGTGATCTTGCACACGGCCAGGAGTACCTACTACGATCTGGACACCTTTTTTCAACGTACGAATCTGCTTGTCGATGGATTCGCCGCCGTAGATGGCTACTGAACTGATTTTTTTGTGATACTTGGCCAATTTTTGGATTTCTCCTTCTACCTGAACGGCAAGTTCACGGGTAGGACAGAGAATGATCGCCTGAGGTCTGTTGAACTCAGGATCTACCAGATCGATGATTGGAATGGCAAAAGCTGCTGTCTTTCCGGTTCCGGTTTGAGCCTGACCGATGACATCGCGTCCTTCCAATACGAAAGGAATAGCTTGTGATTGAATGGGGGAAGGGGTTGTATAACCCATTTCTTCCACGGCCCGCAAGATTTCTTCTGAAATCCCCAGGTCTGAGAATTTAATTGTGTTTTCCATGAATGTTTCCTTACTTTTTCTTGCCATGTACTCCTAAATCCCAGACAAGCGACAGTAAGGATTCACGGCTCGAAAAATAGCTACGTCAAAATTGACGCTGCAAAAGTAGGATGAAAAATTCCGAAAACCAAACCCTGTTCAAAAGTTTTTAGAATATTCTGTAAAATTCAGGGGTTGAAAGCGAAATATATTTGGTTTTAGGCTTTTGACAAGTTTGAAATTTGGTGGATTCTAACTATTGAAAATGGGCAAATTTCAGTTATGAAATTAGTTTCACCACAGCATCAATTACTTTTTGGTGTATAGCGTAAGTTATTTTTCCTGCTTTATAAAGTATGATTGAATGGTCCGCTGTGAAAAGCCTGTTTGGTCTGATATTACTCGATTTGAATAATTCGCCATCAATAATTTCATTTTCAGGTAAGTCAATAGCCCAAGAATCTTTGACATTTTTTGAAGTGATTTGACATAAGAGATAATCTCCATTTTCAGCATACGCTAAAACTAAAGCAGGTCTTCTTTTTGAGGCGCTTAAATGTGAAAAAGGAAAAGAAACCACAACGATTTCACCTTTTATAAATCTTTCCATGCCTTATTTTCTTCCTCATTTAGCCAATCTTGAGCAAGTGACTTTTCTGAAGCCAAATAGATGGTTTTTGAATCAGAAACTTCGTCTTTTTTAAGTTCGGCCTCTAAAAACGCCCAAATGATTTCCTTTTCATCTTTCGAAAGTTTCTTTAAGGAATCCAATAAGTCATCAATTTGTACCTTGATTGATAGGGTATTCATTGGTTTTGCTGATTTAATTATCTGAATAAGAGTAATTTATAAAAAATCTCAATAAAAATTTCACAATTCTTTTACAAAAACGACCGATCAGCCGAAGCCTCCTTGGCCATTTTTTCGGCAAGATCTTTTCCCAAATATCGGTCAATCACTCCGTGAGCCACATACAAAACAGGAGTAAGTAGGACTGCCACAGAGAATTTGTACACATAATTGATCAGGCCTACCGCCACAATCTGGCTGATACTCCAATTGCCAAACAAGTAGAAGGCAATCCCTAACACGACAAAAGAATCAATAAACTGAGAGACTAGGGTAGAACCTGTTGCTCGCAGCCAAATCATCTTGGGTCCGGTGACAGCTCTAAGTTTTTGGAATACAAACACGTCGATTAGTTGACCCAGCAAAAAAGCAGTAAGTGATCCTAAAATGATCCCCAAGCCCTGTCTGAAAATCGTATTAAAGGCATAATCGATATTGAAACTGGAGCCATCAGGCATCTGAGAATTGACATCTAACCAAAAATCAGCTGGTACCAAAACGGTCACTAAACTGATGGTAAGGAATACATAAGTGATCAAGCCTGCCGTGATGAAACTGATTTTCCGAACTCCTTTTTTTCCAAAATACTCATTAATGATATCTGTGGTAATGAAGACAATCGGCCAAATCACCGCACCTGCTGTCAGGTTGAAGTCCAAGACATATTCTCCAAAGAAAGTCCAGTTGACTGGCTCAAAACCCAATGTTTTCTCGGCTGAAAAGATTTTCACCCCAATGATTTCAGCCAAGATCGCATTGGTCAGAAATATAGATCCAAGGATGATAAATAGGTTGGTTTTGCGGCTGTGTTGAATTTCATTCATGATGAGAAAGGATGGGGTAGGTTTTGCCTTCTTCGCTTAAGGTTGAATTGGTGAAAACTGTTTGAGCCTCTGCCAACATTTCGGTTAAATCTACATATCGGGATGAGAAATGCCCCAACAACAAGTTTTTCACCTCACTTATTTTTGCAATTTCTGCTGCTTGCTTGGCTGTACAGTGAAAGGTGTCTGCCGCTCGTTGGGCATCTGATTCCATGAAAGTGGATTCGTGATACAGTAAATCTACTCCTCGGAGAAAGGTCCTAAGTGTGGGTTCAAATTTCGTGTCTGAGCAAAAAGCATAGCTACGCAGGGGTGGCAAAGGGTGAGCATATTCATCTACTCGAAAAACATTTCCGAGTTCATCGGTAAAATCCCTTCCACTTCGGATTTCGTGAATGGCTTGAAGCGGGATTTTATTTTCCTGTAGTTTTTCTTTAATCAGGCTTCTGAGACCTTGTTTTTCTTTGATCAAAAAGCCAGTGGTCGGAATCCGATGGCTCAACGGAAAGCTGTAAACCGAAAACCGGGGATGATCAAGCAATAGATTTAATCCATCGTCATGAGTTTGAATAAATTCCAATGGATAAGCCAATCGGGTATTGCTCCATCGGAAATGTGAGGTAATGATCTCATCCAAACCCTGAGGACCAAAGATTTTCAAAGGCTGTGTTCGCTTGGAAAGATGGTAGCTGGAAAGCAAACCAATCAGTCCCAAGTAATGGTCTCCATGCAGGTGGGAAATAAAAATATGCGAAATCCGTGAAGACTTAATCTTGAATTTCCGCATTTGAATCTGCGTGCCCTCGCCACAGTCCAGTAATAAACACTCCTGCCCAAATCTGATGACTTGGGCAGTGTGATTTCTTCCATGTACAGGGATGGAAGAGGTATTTCCTAAGATGGTGACTTCAAACTCGGGGATCAAGCTTCCTCCTCGTCTTCGCCTCCGTCGATTTCATGCATGAAAACAGCCTCACCTGCCTCTTCCAGGCTGTTTACGAGTTTTAGCTTTTTATCCAGCATGGAGATTTTCAACAGCTTCATGACATGCTCCTGCACTCCTGAGATCAAAAAGATCCCGCCGTTTCTTCCAAATTCTCTGTCACCTACCAGCAGTGCGCTTAGTCCACTGGAATCTACGTATTTCACAGAACTCATGTCCAAAACGATGTTGGCGTATCCTTCAGCGTGGATGGTCAATAGTTCTGATTTTAATTTGGGTGCTAATAAAGAGTCGATTTTCTCTTCCATCGGTGAGAAAACTACGTATTGCTCTTTTTTATCGATTGTGTATTTCATGGTAGCTTAGTTGGATTACTTGGTTAAATATGCGAGGATTGATTTTTCGATTCGAGATTCAATTGCGCCGGTTTCAGCTTTGATGAACTTTTCTCCGGTGATGTTTTCATAAAGCTCAATATAGCGATCGGAGATGCTTTCCACAATTTCATCGGTCATTTCCGGTACGCTTTGACCTTCTTTACCCTGAAATCCATTGGCTATCAACCATTGCCTTACAAATTCTTTGGAAAGCTGTTTCTGCGGCAAACCTTTTTCCTGGTTTTCTTCATAGCCATCTGCATAAAAATATCTTGAGGAGTCCGGCGTATGGATCTCATCGATCAAAAGGATTTCGTCACCATATTTTCCAAACTCGTATTTGGTATCTACGAGAATCAATCCCATTTCACGGGCCATTTCCTGACCTTTTTTGAAGAGCGCTCGGGTGTATTTTTCCAAAATCACATAATCAGCCTCGCTGACGATGCCTTTCGCAAGAATATCTTCTCTTGAGATATCTTCATCGTGTCCTTCGGATGCTTTGGTAGTAGGTGTGATTATTGGCTCAGGGAAAGGATCATTTTCTCTCATCCCTTCTGGCATGGTAACACCGCAAAGCACTCTTTTGCCGGCTTTGTATTCTCTTGCAGCATGTCCGGCTAGGTAGCCACGAATGACCATCTCCACCTTGAATGGCTCACATCTCTTTCCGATAGTCACATTGGGGTCAGGGGTTGCTGTCACCCAGTTGGGTACGATAGAAGAAGTGGCTTTTAGGAAACTTGCAGCGATCTGATTGAGCACTTGTCCTTTGAAAGGTATGGGGCGGGGAAGAACCACGTCAAATGCGGAAATTCTATCCGATGCAACTACGACTAGCTGATCTTCAAAAATATAAACGTCTCTTACTTTTCCTTTGTAAAAACCCACCTGTTCAGGAAATGTAAAGTGGGTTTCTTTGATGGCGTTGCTCATTTGAAATTCGTTTGGGCAAAAATAGAAAAACCTATTTCCCTATGCTTAGCCTTGTGGCTTATTTATTGATTTTATTTCCGAATTCATATACTTCCATACGGATCAATTCTCCTTTTTCATCAAAAAGTTTGCGCTCGCCATTCAGCCTTCCTTTGGTGTAATTTCTGATTTCTTGAATATTTCCGTTTTCATGAAAAATTTTCACTTCTCCTTCTTCTATTCCCATTTTGAAAAAGACGGTGGAAAAGGGTTTCCCAGAGGGATAGAAGCTTTCCTCTTTGATTTTTTCACCCTGAGCATCCATGGTCATCCTAAGCCTGAGCGATTCATTTTCATGAAAGTAAAGGATAGGCTGAATCGGGATACCTTTCGCATAAACTGCCTTCATTCGGATCGTTCCATTGGGAAAGTATTCGATCATTTCTCCTTCCGGACTTCCTTTTTTGTAGGTGCCTCGACGCTCTGGTTTACCGTCCGGATAATTCAATACATAAGTTCCATCCAAAGCGCCATTGATGAACTGTCGCTGGGATTTCAGTTGACCATCAGGATAATAGGTCACCTCAGGTCCATTAAGAATGCCTTTTGAATAGGTGATTTTGGATAAAAGATTTCCGGATTCGTCGTATTCCTCAGAGACACCGTGGTATTGTCCTGCCAGAAATTGGGTTTTCGACTTTGGATTTCCATTGGGGAAAAAAGAGGTTGATGTGCCGTCAGGTTTATTGCCTTTGAATGTGGTTTTGTCCTGAATCTTTCCATCAGGAAAATAGGAAATGACTTCGCCCTCCAGTTGATTGTTTACAAAAGTGGATTCTTGACTGAGCTGCCCACCAGGATGAAAGCTGAGGGCTTTTCCTTCTCTGAGATTTTCCCTGAAATGAATGATTCTCAAGGTATCTCCAGAATCAGGATCCAGATCATAAAAAGCACCATCTCGTTTGTCATTTTTCAAATGTCCGATCAGTATCAACTTTCCTGTTGGATCGTAAAGCCAAACAGGACCTTCAGCCTTACCATTGATTTTGGTAAGCACTTCCTTGATTTGAAGGGATTGTTCATCGTAATAGGTGCGGACGGTGTCTTGGCCAAAAGAATTTGGAACAGAAACCAAATACAGGGCTATTAAGGTAAAGACTGGAACAGCTTTGATTTTTCCTGTGATGGAATTCAAAAATGGAATTGAAGGAATTACCATGGGGTGAATGCGGGAAGATTACGGAAAATTAACGTCCGAGGAAGGCAATTTGACTATTTTTGGCCAAAATTTAACTGGACGCTTCCAATTTCAGACTCTAAATGCAAGTCAAAAATATGCTACTCTCCCGAATTTTACCCTTTGCCGGACTATTGATCTTTTTTTCCTGCGCACAGGAAAAGCAACAGGAATTCAAAACGTATGAAGGAGAAATCTTTGGTACCTATTACCGGATTCAGGTGGGTAATTTAAAACTGGATTTTCAACCTAAGTTTGATTCGGTTTTTGCTATCATCAACAGCGCTTCCAACTCCTACATCCAAGAATCAGAGGTGTCGAGTTTTAACAATACCGGAAAGCTGATCAATCCTTCTTTTACTTTTCGGGATATGATGGACTCTTCGATGAAATACCATCAACTGAGTAATGGTTTTTTTGAACCTACCCTTTTCCCACTATTGAAAGCTTGGGGATTTTCTTTTGAGGCCAGAGAATCGATGGATTCTTTAAAAGTGGCGGAATTGAAAAGACTGATTGGATTTGAATCCAAGATCATTCGTTTGGACTCAGGCTACGTAGCAGCTGAGGAAGGTGTCAAACTCGACATCACGGGAATAGGAGAAGGCTATGCCATCGATAAGCTGACCGAAGTGTTGAATTTAGCTGGTATTGAAAATTACATGGTGGAAATAGGAGGGGAGATGAAAGCAAAAGGTAAAAATCCCCGAGGAACGACTTGGACCATTGGAATTGAGGATCCGGCACAGGTTGAATTGGGCATAGGAAGTTCGATGCTGGCCAAGGTTGAATTGGATGGGAGAGGGATCAGCAGCTCAGGTAATTACCGCAAATTTTACATGGACGAGCAGGGAAATCGACGGGCACATATCGTGGATCCGTTGACTGGTTTTCCGGTGAGTCACTCCATGGTATCCGTTTCAGTCTTGGCAAATTCAGCTACCGAGGCAGATGCTTTGGCCACAGCTTTTATGGCAATGGGACCTGAAAAGGCCAAAGAATTGGCGGAAAAACTCCCGGGAGTGGAGGCCATGTTTGTCATCGGAGGTCAGGGGAAATTGCAAATGGAGTTCACTTCGGGTTTCCCGAAAGTGGAGCAAAGCGATTCCTCGCAGTAATTGATTTGAAAAGGATTAAACAACAAAAGCCCCGAATCTTCGAAATTCGGGGCTTTTTGATGTTAAAGGGGGAATTTTAGGAATTACATTTTCTCAATCACGATCGCTGAAGCACCGCCACCGCCGTTGCAGATGCCAGCGACGCCGATCTCACCGGATTTTTTGTGAAGTACTGAGGTGAGGGTGGTAATGATTCTGGCACCGGAAGCACCCAGTGGATGACCTAAGGAAACTGCCCCTCCAAATACGTTGAGTCGATCATTGTCCAAATGCAATTCTCGCTGATTGGCAATTGCCACCGCTGCAAAAGCTTCGTTGATTTCGTAGTAAGAAACCTCTTCAGCTGATATCCCTGCATGCTTTAGAGCTTTTGGAATGGCCAAAGCAGGTGCCGTGGTGAACCAAAGCGGATCGGTGGCAGCGTCTGCAAAGCCTCTGATTTTAGCCAAAGGCTTCAAGCCAAGTTCCTCTGCTTTTTCTTTGCTGACCAAGACCAAAGCCGAAGCTCCGTCATTCATGGTGGACGCATTGGCAGCGGTAACCGTTCCATTTTTGTCGAAAACCGGCTTGAGGGAAGGGATTTTGTCAAACATCACGTTTCGGAATTCTTCGTCTTCTTCCATTAGGATAGTTTCCCCTTTTCTTCCAAGCATTTCCACCGGCACAATTTCATCCTTAAACATACCTGCCTCCCAAGCTGCCGCAGATCTTTGGTAAGATTGGATGGCATAGGCATCTTGCTGCTCACGGGTGATGTTCATTTCTTTGGCAGTATTCTCAGCACAGTTGCCCATTGGGAACTTATAGTACACTTCGAAAAGTCCGTCCTTTACCAATCCATCGACTAGTTCTGCATTGCCATATTTGTATCCAAATCTTGCTTTTGGGACATAATAAGGCACATTGGACATACTTTCCATGCCACCAGCCACTACCACCTCATTGATTCCTAGCATGATGGATTGGGCGGCAAGCATGACAGCTTTCATTCCGGAGGCGCATACCTTATTGACCGTGGTGCAGGGCACATGATATCCGACTCCGGCTCCGATGGCTGCCTGACGTGCAGGTGCCTGACCGAGATTAGCTGAAATTACATTGCCCATAAACACTTCATTGACAGCTTCTGAGGCAACGCCAGATTTGGCCAATGCACCTTTGATGGCGATGCTTCCAAGTTCGATGGCTGTCATGCCAGCTAATTTTCCGCCAAAACTTCCGAGTGGTGTCCTCACCGCGGAGACGATGTATACTTCTTTGATCATGTTAGTATTTGGGTTTAGTTTAAAGATAAAAGACCGAAGACCGAAGACGGAAGTAACTTCGGTCTACCGTCTTCGGTCTTCCAGCTTATTACCAATCCGGCAATCCCTTCTTTGGTCTTTGGGTTGGTTTTTTCTTATTTTCTTGAATGTATCTAAGCTCTGCGGAATTCATGGATTCCAAGATTTGAGCAGCCTGTTCTGGAGTGAGGTTCATGGACTTCAGCTTTTCCCGCATCTCTTCGAGCTTTTTCTGTCGGTCGGCTAAGTTAGCGTCCATTTGATCGTTGGCGTTTTGGCCGGCTTCCTCACTTTTTTGGGATGGATTTTCACCTTTTTGACCTTCCTTGGCTTTGTCCTCGTTGGTTTGCTCTCCGTCTTTTTGATCAGACTTGGACTCTCCCTGTTCTCCTTCGCTTTTTTGATCCTGATTTTGCTGGTTTTGCTGCTGCTGATCCTGAGGATTTTGCTGTTGTTCTTGCTCTTGTTCTTTTTCCAGCTTTTCCTTGAGAGCTTTCAGTTTGGCATCATTGGGAAATTTACTCAAGCCATCATTTACCTCTTTCAGTGCTTGTTCTTTTTCAGTCTTCACATAAGACCTCGCGGCACGGTTAAAGTAATCACCTGCGGTTTGAGCCATTCCTTCCCAAGCAAGAAAGAAGGAAAAAGCCAAAAGAAGACCAGTCAATTTAATTTTCATCGATTTCTACAACTTCTTTTAGGGTGGTCATAAAATCCTGATAAGCTGCCACGGTGGAATCTTGTGCCAAGGCTTCTTCCAACAGATTCAACGCATTTTTAAAACGGAATTGTTCTACCAAACGGTCAGCTTCTGCCTTTTTTCTTTTAGCAAACTCTGAAGGCTCGGGCTTGTTCTGTTCCTGTTGCTTGCGTTCTTCATCTCTTTTCAGCCATCTGGCCAACAGCTCGTAATTGTATCTAGCCTGTTCGTTGAGCGGATCTTGAATGAGGGCAGATTGAAATTTACTCAAAGCTGCTTGGTACTCCTTCTTGTACCCCAAAATAACTCCGGCCTGATTGTATGCGAAAGAAGCTAAAACTTTATCCGGATTTTGGGTTGCCAGATCATAAAAGGTCAAGGCCTCGTCCACCTGAGTGGCATAATGATGACTTAGTCCCAAGTCAAAATCCAAAGCAAATGAACTGTACTGGAATTCATCCACAAGTAACTGGTGATCCTTTACAGCGTCTTCATAACGGGCTTCTGCGTAGCTTTTTTCTGCCTTTTCGATGGCTTCATTCAAGCGGCTTACCTTTGTCCAAGAAGATGGGATCAATAGTAGCGTCGCGACGATTACCTTACTCCAGCTCATCAGAGTTTGATGGTTTTGATGGGAAGAATCATGTCCAAGAGGGCCAAGCCCAAGGCTGCCAAGAGGAAGTAGAAGTATTTGTTAGAACTTGCTTCTACTATTCGGGTATTGGAGACGCCGCCTTCCAGATTCTCAATGGCGGAAATTAAGCCTCCCATTTCTTGGGTTTGGTCGGATATCTCAAAATACTGGCCGCCGGTCTCATTGGCAATGTATTGGAGAGGGTCCCGGTTGAGTTTGGTCAAGGCAGGCTTGCCGGTCTGAGGATCGAGAACCATTCCGTTACCTCTAGGCATTTGGCCTCCTTCATCCGTACCGATACCTATGGAAAAGACCTTGATTCCATTTTCTATCAGGTCGCCTGCAATACCGTCCAGATCATCTCCAAAATGTTCTCCATCCGAAATCAGGACAATTGATCTCGACTTGAGCTCTTGGCTTTGATCATTTTGAAACCGTTCCAATGCCATTTTCAGAGGAGTGTTGAGGTCTGTACCTAGGTTGGGAACTAATCCAATGTTGAGACCGTCGATATACAAGTTGGCTACCGCCTGATCGTAGGTGAGAGGCAACTGAAGAAAGGCTTCTGTGGAAAAAATGATTAATCCGATACGATCAGAAGGAAAGGATTTGAGCAATTCTTTGAGTTCAAATTGAATCCTTTTCAGGCGATTTGGCGCAATGTCTGTGGCTACCATAGATTGAGACAGATCAATTGCGATAAAGATATCTTTACCTTCTTCCTTTACTTCCTTAAAAGAGTTTCCTATCGAGGGTCCTGCAAAGGCAATCAGGAACAGGATAAAATAGCTTGTTCTGACGATCAGTTTGGTAAACAGGCGTTGCTTCTCCACCTTCAGCTTACGGTTGATGGCCCAAAAGCGAGTGATGTAAAGCAAGTAGAGCAGGAGGAAAATTCCTGCAAACAGAAGGGTAAGTTTGAGGTCAGGATATGCCCAAATCATGGCCTGAAATTAAGAATTAAACCTAACTTTGAAAGCCAAAAACATGCGAATGGACGCGATTGATCCAAAAGATTGAGCTTATTAACAAACATTAATTTTTCTAATGCGTTCGCATCCTGTACTCTTCAAAACGCCTTACTTCATGTCCTTTTGCCGAATTCTGAGTGTTCTTTTATTACTAACACTTGGCAATCAGGGGTTTTCTCAGACAAAAATCAAAGTCACCGGTCAGGTATTGGATGCTGTGAAATCCGAACCGCTCATTGGTGCCAACGTCTATTGGGAGGGACAAGTTTACTCAGGCACAATCACGGACATAGAGGGTAATTTTGCACTGGAATCGGTGACTTTTCCAGCCAAGTTGGTCATTTCGTACTTAGGATATGAAAAATCCATTCGGGTTATCCAAGCCAAAGAGGCAGAGAAACGGATCAAATTTTTCCTAAAACCCGAAGAACTTTCTCTTCAGGAAGTCATCATTCAGGAAAGAAGGCCCGATGAGCAAGTGAAAAACCTGGAGATTGGCAAAGCATCAGTGCCTATCGAAACCATCAAAAATATTCCGGCGCTTTTTGGAGAAGTGGATCTCTTCCGCAGTCTTCAGCTTTTGCCTGGAGTACAGACTGCAGGGGAGGGGACTACCGGTCTTTTCGTTCGGGGAGGTTCGGCAGATCAGAATTTGGTCCAACTCGACGGTGCGCCTGTCTACAATGCTTCCCACTTTTTCGGAGTCTTTTCCGTGTTTAATCCCGATGCTTTGAAAAAAGTGGATTTATACAAAGGAAATATGCCGTCCCAATTTGGCGGTCGTGCATCTTCTTTGATTGATGTCAGCTTGCGGGAAGGAGGAAAAGACCAAATCCACGGAGAAGGCGGTATTGGGACTATTTCTTCGCGCCTTTCTTTGGACGGACCGTTGTTTGGGAAGAATTCCAGTTTTATTCTCAGTGCCAGAAGAACCTATGCAGATGTGTTTTTGAAATTGTCTTCCGATCCCAATCTGAATAACAACAAGCTAAATTTTTACGACCTGAGTGGTAAGTTTTCTTTTGTGATAGGGGAAAAAGACAAACTGTCGCTTAGTACCTATCAAGGAAGCGATTTGTTAGGATTGGAAAATCAGTTTTCTCTCGGATGGAGCAATTGGGTCAGTGCGGTGAATTGGAATAGGGTTTCCAATGAAAGTTCATTTTTCGACCTGCAAGCTTACCATTCGAGGTATGGTTACAAAGTTGATTTTGCCGATCGGGATAATGGGTTTGAATGGACCAATTCCCTCTCAGAATCAGGAGTAAAGGCTGCTTGGACAAAGATTATCAATGAACCAACCACGGTAAATTGGGGAGTACATAATCAAGTATATCACTTTGCGCCCACAGACTTGATTCCTGCACCGGATAGCCCGATCAGCCCGATCAATACCAGGTCAGTCCAAGGGATCCTAAATAATCTTTTTCTAGGACTTGCTCACGATTTCTCTCCAAAAGTGAGTACGGAGGCAGGACTTAGATGGGGGCTTTTCAATCAGCTGGGCTCGGGTGTCCAGTATTTTTATCCGAATGATTTGCCTGAACCAAATCAAGACCCGACTGATTCGCTCGCATTTGGCAAGTTGGAATCGATGAAATTCTATCAGGGACTTGAGCCAAGAATAGCATTTCGATACCTGATAAACCCCGAGTTTTCGGTCAAATTGGCCTATAATCGTAATTTTCAATACGTACAGATTGCTTCCAACAGTTCGGCAGGACTGCCTATAGACCGATGGATTTTGGCAGGAAATTTTACCCCACCCATCCGAAGTGATCAGGTTTCCTTAGGGTTATTCAAAAATTTCCAATCCAATAGATGGGAAGTTTCTCTTGAAGGATATTATAAGGATTTGGACAATGTGATTGACTTGAGAAATGGCGCTCAGGTGCTGTTTACGGATAGGGTCGAGACAGAACTTCTCGCAGGGAGAGGTTGGGCATATGGGCTTGAGTTTTTACTTCGAAAAAACACGGGGAAAACAACCGGTTGGCTAGCCTACACTTGGTCAAGGGCATGGAGACAAATCGATGGGATCAGCCGGAATCAACCGTATAACCCGCGATTTGATCGGCCACATGATGTGACTTTGGTGCTCAACCATGAGTTTTCACCGAGCTGGACTGCGGGTCTCACCATGGTCTATACCTCTGGTCAGGCGGTTTCTTTTCCGGTAGGTTCTTACGTGGTGGATAATCAGACTGTACCTTTATATTCTGATTTTAGAAATCAAAACAGATTTCCTGCCTACCACCGAATGGATGCCTCGGTCACTTGGAAAAATGCCGACAAAGGGAGAAAATGGAGGGGAAGTTGGAATTTTGGGGTCTATAATCTTTATGGAAGGAAAAATCCTTTTGCCTATGAGTTTCGCACCATATTCAATGATGATATCAATTTTTCCCTTTCCGATGGTGAAATTTTTTCCGCCAGACCTGGAGTGGTCATGACTTATTTGTTCACGTTTTTACCTTCACTCACTTATAATTTTCAATTTTGATGAGAACGATCTGGGTGCTTTTGCTGAGTAGTTTGTTGCTATCTTCTTGTCAGGAAGAAGTGTTTTTGCCTTTGGATCAAAACAAAGAAGGCATTCCTGTGATCGAGGCCCTTTGGACTGATCAGGGGATTTACAATGAGGTAAAAATTTCCCTTTCCAATAATTATTATGACTCTGCCGAATATGTAGCTATAAGCGACGCACAAGTATATATCAAAGTGGAACGAACGGGGAGAATCATTCCTTTCAGGTATGTAGACGGAACCAAAACCTATCGTGCAAATAACCCTTCCGAGCGAGCTAGAGTAGGTGAGCGATATCAGCTGAATGTCAATTGGCGAGGGAAAGTGTTTCAATCTGCGGGCACCATGCTCGAAGCGCCTATCGTGGATAGTGTGACTTGGAAATTTGAAGAAAAGCGACTTTTTCGCGACGAAGGCTACTACATCAAAGTCTATGGGAAGATTCCATTTACTGAAAATAACAATTACCGAATTCGAGTAATTGAAAACGATACACTCAAGAATCAACGGGATGACTATTTGTTGTTCGATGACACCTTTGGTCTTCGGTTTTTTGAAGAGGGCCTTGAATTAGGCTATGCTTTTCAGGAAAAGGATGAAGTCAGACTAGAGCTGTACCGACTCAATAAAGATGCTTACGATTACCTAAACCAGTTGGTCAATTTGCTTTTCAATGATGGGGGCCTTTTTAGTCCTCCACCACAGAATCCACAATCCAATATCAAAGTAGTCAGTGGTGATTCTGAAGTCTTGGGCTATTTTGTTGTCAGTCCAGTGCTGACAAGATCCGTATTAATACAGGCCAAGTATGATTGATAAACTCAAAAAGAATTTTTGTACAGCCTTTTTTTAGAAAAATATCCATCGTAACATTGCGATGTAATTATGGGTGTTACCAAATCAGATCTATTCACTGCTGAGCAAAATCAATTAGCTCTCCTTGCCAAAGCCTTTGCGCATCCGGCCAGAATTGCCATTTTACAATATTTGGCAAAGACCAAATCTTGTGTAAACGGTACTTTGGTCCAAGAACTTGGCTTGGCACAGGCAACCATTTCCCAGCATTTGAGGGAATTGAAAGATATGGGCTTGATCAAAGGCTCTATCGAGGGGGTGTCCATCAATTACTGTCTGAATGTAGAAAAGTGGGAACTGGTTCAGTCCTTATTTAATGGCCTGTTTGATCAGTTGACCGATTCTTGCTCTTCTGGAGATTGCTGTTAAAAAAATTTATATCTATCAATCGTAATATTGCAATAATAAAATCACTATGAAACTCTCAGAAATCAAATCCCAACTACCAAACCTTGGTCAATTGACCTTTTTGCTGCCTGATGGAACTTCCGTTCCTGCACACTTCCATATCACGGAAGTAGGGCAAGTACAGAAAAAATTCATCGATTGTGGTGGCACAGTTCGAGATGAAAAATCCATCAATTTTCAGCTTTGGGAGGATGGAGATTATGATCATCGCTTAGGTGCAAAAAAACTGTTGGATATCATCGAGCTTTCAGAGCGGGTGTTGGGCTTAGAGGATTTAGAAGTGGAGGTAGAATACCAAGGAGATACAATTGGTAAATATGGACTCGACTTTAATGGAGAAGCCTTTGTATTAACCAAGAAAATGACGGATTGCCTTGCAAAGGATAAATGTGGGATTCCTGCAGAAAAGCCAAAATTACGCCTTTCCAGTATGCAAACTGCTTCAGCCGGTTGCTGTACCCCAAACTCAGGTTGCTGCTAAATCTTGACCAAAACCAAAATGAAAAATTCTTTTTATCCCGACCTCCAAAAGACCATTGAAAGTCTCCCAATAAATAGGATACCATCTGAACGAATGCCTGTCATTGAGTCAATGGTCGAATATATTCTTCGGAAGATTCGGGCCGGAGAGGAGGTTCGTCTCAACTTTATCTGTACGCATAATAGCCGCAGAAGCCAGTTTTCACAGATTTGGGGGCAGACAGCTGCGGATTATTTTGGCATAGAGGCATTTTGCTATTCGGGTGGAGTGGAAGTGACAGCATTCAATGAGCGTGCGGTGGCAGCCATTCGAAGAGATGGGTTTAAAGTGGTGCAAAAAGGCGAGACTAATCCCGTTTACTTTGTTTTTCATGGGCCTGATTCGGAGCCGATTACGACATTTTCCAAAGTCTATGATGATGCCATCAATGCACAAAAGGGATTTGCTGCAGTGATGACTTGCGATCATGCAGATGAGAATTGCCCATTTATACCTGGCGCTGAGGTGAGAATTCCACTTAGGTTTGAAGATCCTAAGGCTTTTGATGGGACTGATTTAGAGGAGAAAATGTATTCCGAACGTTCACATCAGATTGGTGCAGAGTTGTTTGTGGTATTCCAAAAAGTTAAGGAGGGCCTATGAGCGGACCAAAAAGCCTGGGATTCTTGGATAGGAATTTGACCTGGTGGATTTTCCTTGCGATGTTGATAGGTGTGAGTTTAGGATACTTCATTCCATCCTTTTCTACCTGGGTCGACTCCATGAGTAGTGGAACGACCAATATTCCTATCGCCATTGGCCTCATCTTGATGATGTATCCGCCTTTAGCAAAGGTAGATTACAGGCTTCTGCCCCAAGTATTTAAAAACGTAAAGATTTTAAGTATTTCATTGATTCTAAATTGGATTGTTGGGCCATTGTTGATGTTTTTCTTGGCAATAATGTTCCTCAGAGATTACCCTGAATACATGGTTGGTCTAATATTGATCGGTTTGGCCAGATGTATAGCTATGGTCTTGGTGTGGAATGATTTGGCAGAGGGTAGTTCGGAATACGGAGCGGGGCTGGTTGCGCTAAACAGTATTTTCCAGGTGTTTGGATATAGCTTTTATGCCTGGCTGTTTATTACCAAACTTCCTCCTTTGTTAGGCTTCGAAGGAGCCATCATAGACATTTCTATTGGAACTATTGCGGAAAGTGTGGTTGTCTATTTGGGTATTCCCTTCCTTGCCGGACTTTTAAGCCGATTGATTTTACCAAAGCTCAAAGGAGAATCTTGGTATCAGGAAGAGTATTTGCCCAAAATCGCCCCGATCACTCTTGTCTCATTGCTATTTACTATAGTAGTTATGTTTTCACTTAAAGGTGAGTTGATGGTTGAAATCCCCGGAGATGTTCTTCGAATTGCCCTGCCATTGCTTGTTTATTTCTTGGTCATGTTTGTAATGGGCTTTTTTTTCAGTAGAGCGATGGGAGCTCCATATGATCAAAATGCTGCAATTTCTTTTACCGCGGCAGGAAACAATTTTGAATTGGCAATTGCAGTGGCAATCGCTGTTTTTGGCTTGAGTTCGGGTCAGGCATTCGCAGGGGTGATTGGTCCTTTGGTAGAAGTTCCTGCATTGATTTTAATGGTCAGGTTTGCATTCTGGTTGAAGAAAAAATACTACACAAACTAGAATTTAAAAAGTTAAAACTTCCTGTATAAAAACCGGCTTATTGTTCTGGTTTTTTCATTTTTGAATTGCATCTGTTTCCTTTTTTTAAAATACTTCTTGCAATTAAAAAATCTAAATCATAGAATTACTAAATATTCGTAACAACAAGAAAAACCACTTAAAAGCTTTAGCATGGAAGAGTTAAATCAGCACGAAGAGGAAATCATGAGTTTGTTTTGGAAACAAGGCGAACTATTGATCCGAGACATTTTGGAGCAACTACCCGATCCAAAACCGCCCTACACTACCTTGGCATCCACTGTCCGCAACTTGGAGCGGAAGGGATACCTATCTCACCGTATGTACGGCACTGTAAACATTTACAAGCCGATCATCAGCCAAGAGGCATACAGCAAAAGAAGCATTAATCGTCTTGTGTCTACCTTCTTTGGAGGTTCCGTGGGCAGCTTCTTATCCTTCATGGTTAAAGAGAAAAATATCTCTGAGAAAGAAATCAGTGAATTGCAGGATTTGATTGATAAAATGGATAAACCTTCCAGCTAATGGATTTCTTACTTGTTTACCTACTTGAGGTTTCGGTTTGTCTTGGAGTAACTTTGTTGATTTACAGGGTGATTTTGAGCGAGCTGACTTTTTTCGCAGTGAATCGAGCAGTTTTGTTGCTGCTTTTGGCCTCGTCGTTTACTATTCCTTTACTCAGTTTTCAGGTTTTTGGGATAGGAGGAGCAGATGTGGTTCGGGAAATGACGCTTCCGGCATTTCAAGTAGGTGAACAAGAAACGTTAACTTCCGATCAAGTACCCCTATGGTCTAGGCTAGCAGTGGGTATTTACCTGCTAGGTGCGATTCTGATGGCGGCAAGGCTGGTTTTTGGGTTTATTCTCTCCCAAAGACTGATAGGTAAGGCTCAAAAAATCCGACATGGAAGTCACTTGATCGCTTTGCACCCTGAGTTTGTGCCGGCTTCATTTTTCAGATATATCTTGATGCCGAGTTTTGACCCGGAAGACGATGCCCAAAAGCAAATCATCCTTCACGAATCCATGCATGTGGCTTACAGGCATTCTTGGGATTTACTGTTGGTGAATATGGTCAAAGTGGTCTTTTGGTTTAATCCTTTGATTTACCTTTTTGAGAGATCCCTACGGGAAGTTCATGAATACCAAGCAGACCAAGGGGTGACATCGTATTTTTCTCCTAAGGAATATGCCACGCTTCTCCTTCGTTTGATTACTGCCAAGCCAGGATGGCAATTCATGAATAATTTCAATCAGTTTCAGACCAAAAAGAGGATTATCATGATGGCAAAAGGGAAGTCTTCTTCAGTTCAGAAGCTTCGAATTTTGGCTTTATTTCCTGTTTTTGGAATGCTGCTATTTATTTTTTCCTGTGAAAAGGAGGAGCTACTACCCAGTGTGGTTGAATTGGAAAAAGAGTTCCCCGCAATCCTTGAAGTTCCAATGACAGACGATCCTGCACCTGATGTACCAAAGGAAGAAGTTCAAAAGGTAAATCCTTTATTGATCATAGAAGACGCGGATGAAATATTCGATATAGTAGAACAACAGCCGAGCCCCGAAGGAGGTATGAGCGGCTGGAATACTTACTTGGCTAGGAATCTCAGGTATCCATTGGTTGCCAGACAGCGGGGGGTAGAAGGTACTGTGATACTTGTATTTGAAATTCATACCGATGGGTCTATTCACAATGTGGAAGTACTTCGAGGAATAGGAGGAGGCGCTGATGAAGAAGCCGTCCGAGTGGTGTCCAATGCTCCAAGATGGGAGCCTGGTAGACAAAGAGGAAGGGCCGTAAAAACCCGAATGAGGTTACCGATCCGATTCAAACTCGAAAAAGGGATTACTCCTCCAGAGAAAACCTCGATTTCAGAAGTTCCTGTCACCAGCAAAGGCCTGACGGATGCAGTCTCTGTAATTGGATATTTGTCAAATCAGTAGAAATTAAACGTGATATCCTGAATCACTTAACTAGTTGAGTCCATTCATTGAGTGATCGTTTCATATTTAACTTATCAGCTCATCTTATGAAAACTACCCAAGTAACCTCAAAATGGATCCTCTTTTGGATTCTCAACTTTGGATTTATCCAACTCGCCTATGCTCAAGGTTCTGCTCAATCGGTGAAAATAACCGGAATCGTAGTCGATGAGCAAGATGAAATTGTAAAAGGAGCTGCGATTTTGATCAAGCAGACCACCACAGGTACAGTGAGCGACCTCAAAGGTAACTTTTCGATCACGGTTCCTTCGCTGCCTACGACCTTGACGGTTTCTTTTGTCGGATTTGATACCGAAGAGGTTCAAGTAAAAAACACAGATGCTCCCTTCAAAATCCGTCTTAAAACAACAAAAAATCAACTTCCATCCGTATTCAAAGATGCACCGGCTTATCAGGTTCTTGACTCGGTAGAGGAAGTTCCCCAGCCTATTGGAGGAAGAGATGCTTGGCATAGTTTCGTGGCCAGAAACATTAAGTATTCTGCAAATGATCGCAAAGAAGGAATTCAAGGCATTGTAGTAGTCACTTTTCAAATCACGGAGGAAGGAAAGGTGAATGATGTGGAATTGCTCAGAGGAATCGGTGGCGAATCGGATCAAGAAGCATTGAGAGTTATTTCAGAGGCTCCAGATTGGATTCCAGCTAGACAAAATGGTCAACCTATAGCTGCCAGAATGCGGGTTCCGATTCTTTTTAGAATGGATTCAGATGAACCAAGTGAACTCAAAAAAAGACTAAACGAACGAGCTATGTTAGAAGAATATGGAAAGTATTTCGTTGTAGTCGGATATTCTTCCCCGTCTTCCACAGACTGATCTTGGCCTTTCAATTTCTCCTTTCTATAGGAAGTCCAACGAATACGTATACCTCAATCGGTCACCTCTAAAATTCAACACAACTCTAACTATTGCATTTAAAATTCTTCAAAATGAAAACAAAACTTCTTTCTGTACTGGGGCTTTCGATGATCATAAGCTTAGTGATTAGCCAAAAGTCCTTTTCTCAAACTACCCTGTCCCAGGTAGATGGTGTCTATCAGACAGTGCCCGAAATGCCAGTTCCTCCTGGAGGGATTGATGCTTGGATAAAGTATCTCACCGAAAATTTGACTTATCCAGCTAATGCCAAAGAAAAAGGAGTTGAAGGTTTGGTTGTACTTACCTTTGTTGTAAGAGAAGAAGGCAAGGTAGATTCTGTTGAAGTCCTCAGAGGAATCGGAGGGGGTTGCGATGAAGAAGCTGTAAGACTGGTAAAAAACAGTGGAATCTGGACTCCTGGAAAAATCGAAGGAAAAGCAGTTCCAGTCCGAATGAGATTGCCGGTTCAATTCAAGCTTTGATCGACCATATCCCAGAATAGAAATGGCTGTCGAACCTCTGTTCGACAGCCATTTTTTATTCTTCAATCTCTTTTCATCCTCTCATTTTCTCAACCTAATCCATGTTATCCCCATGAAAAATAGCATTCAAAAACACCTTGTTGGTGCCAAACCAAGCACCTCTGAAATTAGGGCTATCAAAGAAGTGAACAACGCGTCCTTGACCTGCCGAGGAAATGACTACTCCAGCACTCTGCTTTAGTTTATCTAGGTTGCTCTTTGAGATGTAGCCTCCTAAATGAGGATTTGCCGTGTATTTGATCGGAGTCAGGTATTTGTCTGCGGATGGTTTGATGAAAATATCTGTGTTTCGATAGACAGGGAGGTTTTTTCGATGATAGCCATAAGCGATCGGATGAGTCAAGTCCAAATCGGCTAAGTAAATACTTCCTCCTACTTCTTTGGCACCTTCAAAGTCATTGCGGGTATTGAATGGGAGGGAAGCTGGTTCTTTTTCGTCTTTGAGGGTCACAGATTCTTCTTTGGTGATACCTTTTTGATTGAGCCAAAGGGAGGCACTTTTCATGGAGATGATGGTTCCACCGCGATTTACCCAATCTTTCAGATGATTGACTTGTCCTTCGGAAAGGGCACTGTAACTGCCGGAAGGAAGGATCAGTGTGTTATATTGGTGAAGGTTGACACGCCCAAATTGCTCCATATTCACTTTGGTGATCGGCATACCAAAATGCTGGTCCAGCAGGTTCCAGATTTCTCCCGCTTCATTGGCGTTGATACCTGTACCGACCATCATCAGTACTTTTGGATGTTGCACCGCTGATACCAAATTGGAGCCCAAATCGATGCCACTTAAGTTTAATCCAGTCTGTACTGCGTAGACTTTTTGGGCATTTTTGGCGGCTAATTCTTTGATTTTTACACTGACTTCTGCTGCACTGAGCTTTTGGAAGCCCATCGGAATCAACAAAGTTCCTGCGGGAAAATCCACTTTTCCGTCTTGTGTTTGTGAAGAAAAAGCCCGGTGAACAGACTCGACATGGATTCCTGCTTTTTGGAGTTCAAAGAGCATCTTGGGAGCATAGTAATCTGACCAGTCAATTAGGTAAGCATAAGCTTTTCCTTCAGGAAATGCGAAATAAGGAGCTCTGACTTCTGAGACTTGGCTTCCTGCTTTTGCCGTAGGCGCTGCCGCAAAAGGCATCCCATAAGCTGCTGCCATGGTCCAAGCAGAAGCATCGTAAAACACTGAATCTGCAAACTCTTTCACATATTCAAACATGGTCCGCACCATGCGGTATTGGGGTTGATTGGTAGGTACTACCCAAGACTTTCCTTTTTTGAATGACTGGCCAGAAGCAGTTAAATCGGCTGTGTTTTCAAAGACTTTGATTTTGTGATCGAGAAGAAACTGCACAAAAAGTCTGTTTCTGCTTTCATCAAATTCGTCTCCGAAGACATAATTTTTTGCAGGATCTTTGGCTCCTTCCGCCACCGCAGTTTGAAAAAACTCTCGTAGGTAATCATGCATGTATTCCCGATTATCCAATGCAGCTTCCATGGTGGCGAGCGAGTTTACGACATGGTTTCGGATGGTAAAGGCAAAAGTGATGTCACCTCGCTGACTGCTTTGCACATGGCCTCGGGAGCTGGCAGTTTCAAAAACCAAACCCAACCCGCCATGAATGTCAGGATAAGTCGATCCATATCCCGGATAGCTGTTGTCAAAAACTTCTTTGGTCCAATAGAGACTGCCGATCTGATCCATGTACTTGGCGAAATACTTTGCAAATCGCGGATTGATATCATCGTAATTCTTTCTCGGTACCACCGGATTTTCTGATCCGTAAGGCTTGGTAGGTTCGAAGAAATAGGTGCTGTTGGTACCCATTTCGTGGAAATCCGTGGTCACGTTAGGATACCATTGATGATACCATTCGACTTTTACCTTAGACTCAGGATGAGCGAGTGGTAACCAGTCGCGGTTTAAGTCAAACCAGTAATGGTTGGTTCGGCCACCCGGCCAAGCTTCGTTGTGCTCTCTATCCAAAGGATCGGCGACAGCCGGAAAACCTTTGTTGGAATTGGCCCAAAGGCTGTGTCGGTCTCGCCCGTCAGGATTCAGCGTTGGGTCGATGTGAACCACGGAGTTTTCTCTAAGATTCTTTGCCAAATCAGACTGTGAAGCCATCAGCCAATAGGCGGTCAGCATGGCTGCTTCTGCAGATGAAGGCTCGTTTCCATGAACTCCATATCCAAGGTGGATGATGGAAGGCATGTCGGCTACAGTTGGTTTTGGCTGAGATGGGTCAGCCAATTGAAGTTGTTTTTGGCGGATTTGCTCCAGATTACCCATGTTTTTGGCTGAGGCAATAGTCAGGATGACCTTGGGTCTATGCTCATGAGTGTAACCTATGGTTTGCAGTTTAGCAGTTTCGCTGAGCTGATCGAGTTTTTCGAAGTACCTTACAATCAGGTCGTAGCGCGTGTGCCAGTCTCCGATTGGGTAACCCAAAAACTGAGAAGGTGAGGGGATAGCGGGATCAAATTTTTCTCCGGGGAAATAATATTCCTCCTGGGCAAAGGCTTGTAAACTGAATAAAAAGCCGAAAATCAGTCCGAGTAAAGGTCTGCGCATAGCGGTGGTTTTTTTCAGAAAAGTAGAAAAGTAATAGGGCAATTCCATCAAAAATCCATCAACGGCTTTTCGTTTCACACCTTTTTTCCAGTAATTTATTGGATTAGTGAAGTATCCTAAAATAATCTATTGTACTATGAAAAAATTATTTTCTCTTGCCTTGATGGCAAGCGGTATGATGTTGAGCCAATTGACCCTAGCCCAGCAAAATCCAACCCCACCTCCCATGCCTCCTCAGGCGACGGAATTTTACACGCCTGTTCCACCGAAAATCACCCCGGGGGCTCAAAACAACCTTCCACCTTCTGATGCAATCGTGCTATTTGACGGAACAAGCCTCAACAACTTTGTTTCTGCAAAAGATGGAAATGCGCCGGCTGAGTGGAAAATCGAAAACGGTGAATTGGTAGTTGTTCGTGGAAAGGGAGATATCCAGTCCAAGCTTCCGTTTGGTGATGCGCAGTACCATGTGGAATGGTCTGCACCTACCGAGATCGTGGGTGAAGGACAAGGCAGAGGCAACTCCGGTTTTTTCCTAATGGGTATGTATGAAGTGCAAATCCTCGACAGCTACGAAAGCAAGACTTACACCAACGGTCAGGCCGGATCTATCTACAAGCAGCATCCGCCTTTGGTTAATCCACTTAGAGCTCCAGGAGAGTGGAATTACTATGATATCATCTTCAAAGCTCCACGTTTTGACAAAAATGGCATGGTAACTTCTCCTGCTACAGTGACTGTCTTGATCAATGGGGTAGTGGTGCAAAACAATGTAATTCTAAAAGGTCCAACTGAATACATCGGGATCCCTAACTACAAGGCTCATGCTGAGGCGTTGCCGATTAAGCTGCAAGACCATGGCAATCCGGTGAGATTTAGAAATATTTGGGTGAGACCGTTGTGATTTACGATTTATGAATGAAGATTCTTAAAATTTACGATTTACGAATGACGATTTACGACATATAAATTAGAGTTATGCACCAATTTGGATTCAATCCATTAATTGTCGAATTGTGCAAAAGGGATTGAAACTTCTCAGAATCTCGTAATTCGTAAATCTGAAATCGTGAATATCTCAATAACAAATAACTCAATAACCTAAAAACCATGACTTCAAGAAGAAAATTTATACAAAACACCATGCTGCTAGGAGCCGGTTTGAGTATGCCATCGGTTCTCACTGCGGCTGATTTTGGTCGATTCACAAGGACAATTGGTCCAAATGACCAGATCAACTACGGCTTAATCGGTTGTAAAGGAATGGGCTGGTCCAATATGAATGCCCACCTGAAAATACCTCAAGTCAATTGTGTGGCGATCTGTGACATCGATCAGAGTGTGCTCGATCAGCGAAGCGAGGATGTATTCAAGCTCCGTGGCACCCGTCCCAAGCAATACAAAGACTATCGTAAAATGCTCGAGGACAAGGATATCGATGTAGTGATCGTTGGTACTCCGGACCATTGGCATTGCCTGAACATGGTAGATGCAGTATCTGCTGGAAAGCATGTCTACGTAGAAAAACCGATAGCCAATACCATTGAAGAATGCCAAATCATGGTCAAAGCCCAAGAACGCTACGGCAAAATTGTCCAGGTTGGACAGTGGCAACGGTCGGGTTCGCAATATGATCAGGCTATTCAATATGTGAAGTCCGGAAAACTCGGACAGATCCGTCTGGTGAAATGCTGGGCATATCAAGGCTGGATGAAGCCGGTACCTGTAGTAGCCAATGGTCCAGTTCCGACTGGAGTGGATTACAACATGTGGCTGGGTCCTGCTCCGAAAAGAGAATTCAATGCCAACCGCTTCCATTTCAATTTTCGTTGGTTTTGGGATTATGCGGGCGGATTGATGACGGATTGGGGAGTTCATGAGATCGACATTGCACTCTATGCAATGGGTGTAAGTGCTCCTAAATCAGTGATGGCTTCAGGTGGGAAATTTGCTTATCCAGATGATGCTTCTGAGACGCCTGATACCCTTCAGACTGTGTATGAATACGACGGATTTAATATGCTATGGGAGCATGCTACAGGTATCGACGGAGGAAACTACGGCACCACAGAAGGTATTGCGTTTGTTGGAAACAATGCGACCTTGGTCGTTAATCGTGGTGGTTGGAAAGTAATCCCTGAAACCGAAAATGTGGACGGTCAGCGAAAGCCAAAGGTAGAAGAAGTACCCCATACCCGACCTGCAGGACCTAGTGCTTTAGACCTTCATGCGGTCAATTTTGTAGAGGCCATGACCGCTAACGATCCCAAGTTGCTTAAGTGCGCTATTCAGACCGGTTCAGTCGCCGCGATCAATGCCCAAATGGGAAATATTGCTTACAAGACAGGCAAGAAAGTGTACTGGGATGCTGCCAAAAATCAATTTACTGATGCAGATGCCAACCAATTAATGAAAGCCAATTACCACAATGGCTGGCAGGTGCCAAAAGTGTAAATAGGAAGTACGAAATTAAAACTGCAAACCCTCCGGAAAGATTCTGGAGGGTTTTTCATTGCTTACCAAACCCAAGTTCCGGTAGCTCCGGGACTTAAGGAGCCGTAAATGAATTTTTCATTTTCCTGAATTTTGAAATGAATTGGCTGGGAAGAATCATTCAAAGCAATGAGGACTTTTTTGCCGTCAGGGCGGATGAAAGCTACATTTGGAAGGCCTTCAGCAACACTTGAGTCGATCCTAAATGATCCCGGATCCACAAATTTGCTGGCATGGGCAATCACGAAGTATGCAGGATTACGCGCAATAAAGTCTCCATCAATGGTAACTGCGCCAAGACATTTTTCACATCCACCTCGATCGGTGTGAGGGGTAAGTTCGGGATTCGAGCTGAGGTTCCATTCCAAAACAGTTTTGGCCCAGTTGCGGGGAGCGCCGATCAATAGATTTTTCACATGCCAAGGGATGTCTCCTTCTAAGCTTCCCGGAGCGCCAACCCATTGCTCGGTAAAATAAATGTTCTTGTCAGGAAAAGCCTGATGAACTTCAGAAAGCGCATCAATTTGTCCTCCATACAAGTGAAAAGCCGATCCATCAATAAATGGATTAGCTATTGAATCGCTCAGGACAGTAATGGGATAGTCTGGACGGTCGGCATTGTGGTCATAGACCAGAATCTTGGTAGTGATTCCTGATGCCTGAAATGCAGGACCCAGGTGTCTTCCAATAAATCGGGCTTGCTGTTCAGGATGCATCAGGAGGGATGGGTTGTTTCCTGGATGTAAAGGTTCATTTTGAATGGTCAAAGCCTCGATCGAGAAACCCAACTTCTCCATTTCCTGGATGTACTTCACCAGATATTGGGCGTAAGCAGGTTCAAATTCCTCCAATAGTGATCCCCCCCGAGAGTCTTTGTTGTCCTTCATCCAATTGGGAGGAGACCAAGGTGAAGCCATCAGTTTGATAGTGGGGTTTATTCCCAGGATTTGCTTTAAGACCGGAATGACATCCAAGGTATCGTAACTTAGGCTGAAGTTTTTCAACTCGGGATCTGTGGCCAATGAATCCTTCAGGTCATTGTAGGAAAAAGGAAACTCATTTAGGTCGGAAGCTGCCACAGGAAGCCTTAGGTAAGACACCCGTATGTCTTTGTCTCCATTTCCAAATAATTCCTTAAGCAAAGCGGATCGGGCAGAATCGCTCATGGCCAAAAGATGTTTGGCCGATCCCTGACTCAAGGTAAAACCAAATCCATCCATGGTTTGGTAGGTGGTTTCTGGATCAACCACGATGGTTACAAGCGAATCTTTAGGACTTTGCACTTCCTTCACCATTTCAAAGAGAACGCCTCCTTTAGGATCCGTAAGCCAGAATTCCTGTATTGGAGTAGGTTTGCTACAGGATATGAAAACTGAAAAAAGTAGAGAAAGGGAGAGGTATTTGTAACTCATCGGATGAATAGATAAGGTCGTAAGAGAGACTTTTTTGAAGTCAGGTAAAGTTAACAAGAAGCTTTAATTCCAGCCCTGCTCCAATCTTTTTAAGATTTCTTCCGGAAAGATAAGTTTGGTGATTGGATCCGTCGGTTTGTATTCTCCAAAATACCATTGCTCCGAGTTGAGCAGCGAAGAGGCAATCAGTGTGCTTTTTGCCCTGATCGTAAAGCTCATCCGCTCTCTATCAAAAGAAATATCCTGACCGCCGTAGACAACTTCAAAACCGGTTGATATTGATTTCAACATGTCAGGATCTTGGTATCTGCTTGGATTTAGGTCAACGATTAGGGTGATTTTATAGTCTACAGGCACGTAGGTAGTATCTCTCCATTCTACCCCTTTTCTGATTTTCAGAATTTCCATTTCCGTGAAATTCATTTCCATTCCGGCATCCGATTCCATTTGGGAATAGAGTTGGACCATTTGTTCCTTTGCGGTAAAACTGAAAACCTTGGGATTGATCATATCTATGACTGCCTTCCAGTCCTTGTTTTGGGTGGCTTGAAAGTATTTATCCAACTCAGTTTCGATAGAAATTGAGTGATTTTGAGACTTTACTTCTTGAAAAAACAGAAGAATTAAAAGAGAAACGAACAGTGATTTTTTCATTGACTTCGAATTACTGGAAATTAATTTAAAAATCGGGATTTAGTCATGAGCAGAACCTATAATCCTGGGAATAACTCTTTTTATCTGAAAATATCCCGAGCTCAATTAACCGGTAAGTGCATTTTTTTGGACGGTAAAGTGTGATTACGTGACTAGAAGTATTTCCCAAAATAGTCCATTGAAAGCTATGGAGATTGAGGTATTATCTATCCCGCATTCGGTTTTCCTTGAGTATTCAAACTACTAATTGTTTAATTAAAAATGATATGAAATGTTACCTAAAACGAAAAACAGTATTTAAAGTGCAAAAAAACATTAATAAAATGTTTTAATATATTTTAAAAATTCAATTTACTTTCAATATTTGTCAATTCACTTAGTGGATTGATCACGAGTTTTTTATGGATTGGTCAGATCCCACTCAGTTTTTAAGGTGAATTATTTGATACAACTATGGGAAAGAAAATTTTACTGAATTGGACCAGGCTTTTGATGCTGGTTATGACGATCGGCTTATCGGGGATGATAAGTCAGGAGAGTTGGGGGCAGGAGGCTTATGAGCCTAAAATCACCTCCGACAAGGACGACTACCTTCCTGGAGAGATTGCGACAATCTCTGGTTCGGGTTGGACCCAAGATCAGACCGTTGAACTCCACATTGAGGAAGATCCCTATTTTGGGGATGCTTATTTCTTTGAAAGTATTCCTGTAGATGAAAATGGAAACTGGTCAGTTCAGATCGAAATTCTGGAACGTCACCTGGGAGTTGCCTTTACAGCCTATGCGATCGGGCATTCAACGGGTGCGACTGCCTTCACTTATTTTACGGATGGGAATATTACTTTTTCAACTACAGGTTTGCCAAGTGGAGTTTCTGTTTCTGTAAATTGGAGCCATCCTCAAGGTCAAGGTTTAAGAGATGGAACAGTTGTGTTTTCAACCCCTGGACCATCTACGCCTGCATTAGGAATTCAAAATCAAAATTTAACATATACTTATCCATCCACACTTTCTTCAAGTGGAAATTTATACAGCCTTGTTTCATCATCCCCTGCTTCTGGTTTTAATACTGGTGGAGGAAGCGTGGCAATAAATGTAAATGCTGTTTACGAATTATTTTGTTCTCCAGCATTGATATCTACTCAGCCATCAAATCAATCAATCACCTATGGAAATGGGGCAAGTTTTTCTGTAGTGTACTCTGGTGTTGGTACCAAAACTCTTCAATGGCAAGTGAATACAGGTTCCGGCTTTACCAATATTTCTAATGGAGACATCTATTCAGGAGTTAACTCTGAAACATTGACTGTTTCAAACCCAACCGTAGCCATGTCTGGTTACCAATATCGAGTAATTATTTCAGGCGGTTGTGGTACACCTGTTACAAGTAATCCTGCATCTTTAACTGTTAACAAAAAGGAAATTTCAGGCAATTTCACTGCAGACGACAAGGTATACGACGGCAACACGAGTGCAACGGTCTTGACTAGGACTTTGAATGGGGTGATTTCCCCTGATGCGGTTACTTTAATTGGAGGCACAGCAACTTTTAATGATGCAAATGCAGGAATTGGAAAAACGGTAACCTTAACTGGAGCATCCTTAAGCGGCGCTGATGTTGGAAACTATACGCTTACAGCAGTAAACAACACGACTGCGAATATTGATAAAGCACCGACCGTTACCACGGTAACGATCAACGGTGGACCGTTTACTTACACCGGCTCAGAGATCGAACCGGCCACGGTGACCGTAACCGGCGCGGGCGGATTGAATCTGACACCTGCAGCCAGCTACGCAAACAACATCAATGCGGGTACGGCAACTGCCAGCTACAGCTACGAAGAGTCTGCGAACCATTTGGCCAGCAGCGACAGTAAGAACTTCACGATCGGAAAGGCAGATGCAACGATTGTGGTTACAGGCAAGACGGTAACCTATGACGGCACAGCTCATGGAGCAACCGGCACAGCGAAAGGCGTGATGGGCGAAGACCTTGCAGGTCTAGACCTTGGTGCAACCTTCACCAACGTACCTGGCGGCACGGCAAACTGGACGTTTACCGATGTGACCGGCAACTACAACAATGCAAGCGGATCGGTTGACATCGTGATCAACAAAGCACCGACCGTTACCACGGTAACGATCAACGGCGGACCGTTTACTTACACTGGTTC